>ENA-UOJL01002221-UOJL01002221.1-human-gut-metagenome-genome-assembly--contig:-P47-NODE-2221-length-16797-cov-11.750687_pt1 | contig 16797 bp, 19 predicted proteins | sample MGYA00242347_ERZ723894 | MGnify/ENA metagenome assembly ERZ723894
CGGTTTCGTGCCGCTTCGTCAATCTTAGCGCAATACTGTCTTACGTACACCCAGCAATTCCCGTGGGTTTTGTACTGTTTAAGCCTATTTCAGCATCTCCCGAACCTGGGCGATGCTCAGTCCCTGTTCCCGGGCGATGGATGCGATGTCCTCGTATTCGGCCTTCTGCCGCTGAACGCCGTAGCCGGAGGACAGCTTCTGCCGAACCGCGCCGTAGGGGGTGGAAAGAGTCTCCGTGCGCCGCTCCAGGGTGTAGCGGCTTTGCAGACTTTCCCGGATGCCCAGGGTGGTGGTGTGGCGAAAAATCAGCCGCGCCATGGTTTCCCGGTCGCCCGCCCGGCACAGAACGCTTAAGAGGACGCCGGGGCGGTTCTTTTTCATGCCGATGGGGGTGGTGAACACGTCCAGCGCGCCGCCGCTCAGCAGCTGCTCCATGGCAAAGCCGATTTCCTCGCCGGTCATGTCGTCGATGTTGCACCTAAGCTCCGCAATGGCGTCGGTCTGCTCAGAGGTCTCCCCAAGCATGACCCGCAGGCAGTTGGCCTGGGGGAAGTCTTTTTTGCCCATGCCGTAGCCGGTTTCCTGCACCCGCATGACAGGCAGACTGCCAAAATCGTCGGCAAAGTATTTCAGCAGCGCCGCGCCGGTGGGGGTACACAGCTCGCCCTGAACATTTCCCGCGTGAATGGGCATCCCCTCAAGGAGCAGGGCGGTGGCGGGTGCGGGAACGGGGAGAATCCCATGGGCGCACCGGACGGTGCCGCTTCCCACAGAGACGGGGGACACAATCACCTGATCCGGGTGAATTTCCCGCATCAGCAGGCACACGGCGGTGATGTCCGCAACGGCGTCCATGGCGCCGACCTCGTGGAAGTGAATCTGCTGAACCGGAACGCCGTGGACGCGGCTTTCCGCCTCGGCAATCAGATTGTACACGGCCAGGACATCCAGCTTGACCATGGAGGGAATGGGCAGACTGTTCACGATTTGCCTGATGCCCTCCATGCTGCCGTGGACATGGTCGTGATGGTGACTATGAAGGTTCTCGTCTTCCTCAATGCCGGCCACTTTGACGGAAAAGTGGGTTCCCGCCACGCCGCATTTGACGCTTTTTTCCCCGCTGACGGTGACACCGGGAATACCGAGGCCGTTCATTTTTGCAAGGAACGCCGCCCGGTCGGGGAGCAGCTCCAGCAGCGCCGCGGCGAGCATGTCCCCGGCGGCGCCCATGGCGCATTCGATGTACAGCGTTTTCATCTCTTGACCTCCATGTGGTTGATCATGTTTGCCAGATACCCCGCGCCGAAGCCGTTGTCGATGTTCACCACCGACACGCCGCTGGCGCAGGAATTGAGCATACTCAGCAGCGCCGCCACGCCGCCGAAGGACGCGCCGTAGCCCACGCTGGTGGGAACGGCGATCACCGGGCATTCCGCGAGACCGCCCACCACGCTGGCAAGGGCGCCCTCCATGCCCGCAATGGCGACGACCACGCTGGCTTCCATAATAGAATCCATATGGGCAAGCAGCCGGTGGACGCCGGAAACCCCCACGTCGTACAGCCGCACCACCTCACTGCCCAGCACCTGGGCTGTCAGCGCCGCTTCCTCGGCCACGGGGATGTCGCTGGTGCCGCCGGTGGCGATGACGACTTTTCCGATGCCGTCGGGCTGGGGGAGTCCCCCCACAATGCCCACCCGGGCGTCCTTGTGATAGTCCAGCTCCCGGGATTGCCCAACATAGGCCGCCGCTTCGGGGGACATTCTGGTGATGAGGACGCGGTTCTGGCCGTTGGCGAGCATGGCGTCGATGATGCCGCCGATCTGCTCCGGGGTCTTCCCCGCGCCGTAGATCACTTCCGCCGCGCCCTGGCGCACCTTCCGGTGCAGGTCGACCTTGGCGTAGCCGATGTCCTCGAAGGGGGCCTTTTTCAGCTCCAGCATGGCGTCGTCCACACTGGTTTTCCCGGCCTGGACGGATTCCAGGAGCTTTCGGATTTCAGAGTTCATTTGCGCACCTCCAGATTCAGCAGAACGCCGTCATAATCTTTGCGGAGTTCGGTTACGATTTTCTCCCGGTTTTCCAGAAGCAGGGGCAGATCGGCCCCCCGCAGCTCCAGCTTTGCGGTGTTGCCCACCATGCGGACGCGGAAATCCCGGAACCCAAGCCCGAAGAGAAATCCTTCCGCTTTTTCCGTCTGCTTCAGCTTTTGCAGCGTAATTTCTTCCCCGGTGCGGATCCGGGTGGCGAGACAGGCATAGGCGGGCTTGTCCCAGGTGAACAGGCCGGCTTCCTTGGAAAGACGGCGAATCTCCGCCTTGGTCAGGCCGCACTCCCGGAGGGGAGAGCGAACGGACAGCTCCCGCAGCGCCCGCATTCCCGGCCGGTCGCCGGCGTCGTCGGAGGCGTTGGTGCCGTCCAGCAGCACCGGGAAGCCGTCGTTTTCCGCCGCCCGGAGGATTTGCCGGAACAGCGTATTTTTGCAGTGATAGCAGCGGTCGGGCGGGTTCGCCGTGACCGCGCCGCTCATAAGAACGTCCACATGCAGCACCTGCATATCCACGCCCAGCTCGTTGGCTAAGCGCCGGGCGTCCGCCAGCTCAAACGCCGGCTGGAAGGCGGTGCTCACGTAATAGGCTTTGACCCGGGCGGCGTACCGCGTCGCCGCGTACAGCAGGTACGCAGAATCCACGCCGCCGGAAAAGGCAACGGCAACCTCCCGATTCTCGGCAAAAAATTGCTCCAACGTCATATTGTTTCCTCCAGTGCTGCGGAAATCGTTTTTCCCATTATACACGAGAATGTGAATTCTGACAAGTAGGAAGCTGCACAATAGCCTTTTATGGGTTGCTTTTCACAATCGGATGGTGTATACTAAACGCAGTGTCCTTAAAAAATAAGAAGAGAGGTATCACTATGCAAGAAACAAAAAACAGTTCCTGGTACAGCACCGTGGCGGGGGCGCTTTTTGCCTTTGGAGGCGTTATGGAGCTATTCCAGTGGCTGCGTATCCTCCGCTTTATGTCGTTCAGTGACCATGTTCAGATACTGATCTGGGTAGCAAGCTATGCAGTTCTGTCCTTTGCCCTTCTGACGAAGCGCAGAGACATCTTTCTGCCCGTGGGCTTCGCTCTTGCCGGTATTGCCTGCCTGTTCTCCCTGAATTTCAGAAATGTTCTCCTGCTGCTGGGTAACTGGGGCATGGCGTTCCTGGCTGTGGTCTTTGTGACCGACTATCTGCCTCAGCTCCGGGAGCAGGTGAAGAAGTTCTGGTTCATTCCACCTGCGGTCGTTGCGCTTGCCACGGTGCTGTCGATTGGCGGCGTTTGGTTTGTGGCCTTCCTGAGATTGCTTGCTACATGCGCCGGTATGTTCCTGGCAGCCATGTGGGTCGCTTACCCCGAAGGACTCCCTCAGCAGACGGTGAGCGCACCCACCGAAACCGGAAGCACTACGACCACCCCCGCTCCTGAAGTTTACTGCGGTCTGGTCAAGCACATTCTGCTGCTGCTGTTCACCTGCGGCATCTGGCTGTATATCTGGATTTACCGCGTTACCGGCTACACCAACAATGTGCAGGGTGAAGAAAACCGCAACCCCACCAACAAGCTGCTGCTGTGCCTGTTCGTCCCCTTCTACGTGATTTATTGGATGTACAAGACTGCCCAGCGTCTTGACAAGATGGCGGCGGCGAAGAATATCCCTTCCGATCTTTCCACCCTCTGCCTGATTCTTGCCATCTTTGTCCCCATCATCCCGCCGATTCTGATGCAGGATAAGCTGAACGCCATCGTCGCGCCGACTGCCGCGCCTGCTGCGTATGCCGCTCCCGCTGCCCCCGTCGCTCCCGCTCCTGCGCCCGCCGCACCGACCAGCGTAAGCGAGGCTGCGGACGACCTGCTGAAGCTCAAGGAGCTGCTGGACGCAGGCATTCTCACCCAGGAAGAATTTGACGCAAAGAAAAAGCAGCTGCTGGGGCTGTAAATTCCATACTTTAAGGCGCGGGGCAGATGCCCCGCGCCTCAGCGTGTCAAAAAAGCCTCGCAGAGTTTGCCGCCCGCAGGCGGCAAATAAAGTCAGATCATTTTCTGCCGGGGCGTGTACCTGGCAGAAAATACCTTACAGGCTGCAAGTGTGCGAGTTGTCCGCCAAAGGCGGACAAGGAGTGCGCGCGGCAGACTGCAATTCTCTTGTCAAAAAAGGCCGTTGGCCTTTTTTGACAGTCTGAGGCGCGGGGCATCTGCCCCGCGCCTTATGACAAGCCAGGAGGGAGCGGAAAATCCGCTCCCTCCATGTATTTACTTCTTGATGATCTCGCTGATCTTCTCGGCGGCGGTGGTAACCGCGTCGCTGACGGCGGCGGCTGCCTTGTTTGCCTTGGCGGCGGCCTTCTCCAGGGCAATCTCCTTGGCAAAGTAGCGGTTCAGCATACCCTGCAGAGCCTTGCCGTGGCGGGCTTCGTCCTTGGCCATTTCATGGACGGTGTCATGGATGGCGTCCAGGCCGTTCTTCTTGGCACAGGCGGCCAGGTCAAACTTGCCCTGGGTGGCGCCGAACTCGCAGTCAACACGCCAGGCCAGATTGTCCTTGGTGGTGGCCTTCATGTGGGGCTCCAGATCCTCGCCCAGGATCTCGGCGAACTTGGCGGCATGCTCGGCTTCCTCGTGGGCGGCCTTCTCCCAGTACAGGCCGATCTCGGGGTAGCCCTCCCGGTGGGCAATGCGAGCCATGCACAGGTACATACCCACCTCGCTGCACTCGCCCTGGAAGTTGGCCATCAGCTGCTCGAAGATGTACTTCTTGTCTTCCTCGGAGATGTCGGGGTTGTTCTTCACGGTCTTGGCGTAGATGCCGTACTCATGCTCGGCGGCCAGCTTGCCTTCCTCCATGACCTTGAACTTGGAGCCGTCAACGCCGCACACGGGGCACTTGAAGCCTTCGGGGATGAACTCGCCTTCGTAGACATAACCGCAAACGGGGCACACAAATTTCTTCATAATCGATTCCTCCAAAATTAGTTTTATAAGTTATTTGGGCAAATACGCCCGGGATTACAATAAATTACGCCTCTTCCTCGAACAATTCGGGGCCGACGCCGCAGAGGGGACATTCGTAGTCTTCGGGCAGCTCGTCGCCTTCGTAGACGTAGCCGCAGACGGTGCAGACGTATTTTTTCATACAGCTTCCTCCTTTGTTTGTGATTGGCAGCCGCGGCACAGACCGGTGAAGGTCAGCTGGCAGCTGTGTACCTGACAGCCGGTGCATTCCTCGGCGGCGCGTCCCAGAGACAGGGGAGCCGCCGTTTGGGGAAGGTCGATCACCGCGCCGCAGGTGGTGCAGATGAAGTGAACATGGGGGCGGGTGTCGGCGTCGAAGCGTTCGCTTCCGTTCACCGTACCCACGCTCTGGATCAGGCCCTGGCTCTTGAACAGGGCGAGATTGCGATAGATCGTGGCAAGGGAGATGTCCGGGTGTTCCTCCCGCAGCATTTCGTGAACCATTTCCGCTGAGGGATGAAGCACGGTGCCGCGGAGGCAGGACAGGATCGCATTGCGTTTTTTGAATTGCTTGGTGGCCGCTTCCATAGGCACCTCCTTTGGCTTGATTTATTTAAGAACTATTCTTATTTACATCTAGAGTATAGCACGGGGCATTTCATTTGTCAAGAGGAAAATGAGAATTATTTGCATTTATTTTCCAAAAAATTCGTCCGCCGAATGCGTACAGTCGGCGGACGGTTTGTCATAGCTTGGCAATATCGGCAACCAGAGCGTCCACCTCAGCCTGGGTGGTTGCCCAGCTGGTGCAGAAACGCACGACTGTTCCCTGCTCATCTGCCCCTTCTTCCTCAAAGTAGTAGCCCTGCGCCAGCGCTTCCTTCTGCCGCCGGGACAGGATGACGAACTGCTGATTGGTGGGGCTTTCCACCCAGAAGGGAATGCCCTTCGCCGCGAATGCTTCTCTGATCTGCATGGCAAGCGCGTCGGCGCGTTTTGTTTTCTCAAAATATTCGCCGCTTTCCAGCATGGCCGCAAATTGCAGCCCCATCAGCCAGCCCTTGGCCAGCACTGCGCCGTGCTGCTTCATGTAGGCCTTGAAGCGGTACTGAAGTTTGGGTTCGGTGATGACCAGCGCTTCGCCGAACAGCGCGCCGCACTTCGTCCCGCCGATGTAGAATACGTCCGTCAGCTCCGCGAAATCCTTCAATGTCAGGTCGTTGTCCGCCGCCCCCAGGCCGTAGCCCATTCTTGCCCCGTCCACGAACAGGTACATGCCGTATTTTTGGCAGACCTCCCGGATATCCCGCAGCTCCTGAGCGGAATACAGCGTCCCCTTTTCCGTGGGGAAGGACAGATACACCAGCTTCGGCTCCGTCAGGTATTCCGGCGCGCCGCCGTCATAATACGCCGCCGCACATGCGGCGATCTGTCCGGCGGTGATTTTCCCGTCGGTGTTGGGAAGGGCGAGGATTTTATGCCCCGTATTTTCGATGGAAGCGGCTTCGTGGCAGTTGATATGTCCGGTGTCGGCGGCGATGACGCTCTGGATGGGGGACAGCGCCGCCGCGATGACCACGAGATTCGCCTGGGTCGCGCCGGGGACGAATTTGATCAGGGCGTCCCCGGAGGAAACCAGCTGATTGATGACCGTCTCGGCACGTTGGCACCAGATATCCTCGCCGTAGCCCGCGAAACTGTCAGCGTTGGTGGCGGTCAGGGCGCTCAGGATGGAATCCAGCGCCCCGCGGTTGTAATCGTTGTTGAATCGAATCATGACTTTACTCCTTTGTTTCCGCGTTCAGTGCGTCCACCACGATGTCCGGGTAGGGGTTGGCGATCACGGTGCGGTAGGTGTGGTAGATCACCATGCCGGGCTTACCGTTGGGGATTTTCTTTACCTGCTTCACCGCCGTCACGTCCACGGGGATGTTCTGCCCGCCCCCGGTTTCGGCGTAGTAGGCGGCCAGCTGCGCCGCCTGGGTGACGGTGTTGTCCGGGGGTGTGGTGCCGCCGCAGGAGATGATGACGTGGGAGCCGTGCACCTTGGAGGCGTGGCACCAGATGTCGTCCTTCCGGGCAAGACGGAAGGTCAGCTCGTCGTTCTGGCGGTTGTTCCGGCCGACGTAGATCGGGTAGCCGTCGGTGCTTTCAAACCGCATGGGGGGCAGCTTGGCCTGCTTCATCCGCTTCCGGTCGGTGTCGGGGCGGAGATATCCGCCCTCTTGCAGCTCCCGGCGGATTTCCTCCAGCTCCCCCTCGGAGCCGGCGCGGTTCAGCTCCTCCAGCACGCTTTTCAGGTAGTCCAGCTCCAGCCGCCCCAGCTCCAGCTGCCTTGTCAGCTCCTTCTCCGCGTTTTTCATCCGGGCGTAGTCCTTATAATACTTGGCGGCGTTCTGGTTGGGGGAGAGAATGGGGGAGATGGGAATGTCCACCGGCCGCATTTCCTCGTCGTAGAAGTCCTCGCATTGAACGCTGGTCTGCCCCTTCACGATACGGTGGAGGTTGGCCGTGAGGATGTCCCCCAGCTGGCGCAGGCGCTCCCGGTCGTAGGTGGCTTCCAGCTCCTTTTCCTGAATGGCCAGCTTTTTCGTCAGGCGGCTGCACAGATTCTGAACGGTCTTGCGCACGGCCTGACCCTTTTGCCGCATGGCGTCCTTCTGATCCCGGACGGTGTAGTACATATCCAGCAGCTTGCCGAAGGACTCGGCGCGGCGGCACTCGCCGTATTCCCGGATGGGGCAGAAGGCGAACTGCTTCGGCGTGCCGTCCGGGAGGGCGTAATAATAGGGTGCGGGGTGGCTTACGTGCTCGTGGAAGAACAGCGACAGCTTGTCGGCGGTCGTGTCCACGTCCAGCGAATCGATGCGGGCGTCCGTGCTTCCGGCGGCGTACAGCGCCGCCTCCCGGCACACCAGGGGAGACAATCCGCCCAGGGTATCCATCAGCCGGTCGGCCAGAACATCCGCCCCGGGGGCTGTGAGTAAGTTAACATAACGCTGCACATCGCCATCCGGGGCGCTGTCCAGCAGGTTCAGCTTTGCAACCGGCTCTGGTGGCTGATACATCAGCCCCGGCAGCGCCGCCCGCTTGGCGCTTTCATCAAGACCAATGCGCCGCAGACAATCCAGAATCCGCCCCTCGGGGGACAGCAGATACAGATTGCAGGTGCGTCCCATCAGCTCGGCCACCAGCGTTTTCTGCACCGGAAAGCCCATCTCGTCGGTGCAGTCGAACCGGAACGATGCTGCCCGCTCCATGGGGGGCTGGGTGATTTCCGTCAGCTTCGCTCCCAGAAGGTGCTTGCGCAGAAGCATACAGAACATGGGCGGCTGCGCCGGATTCTCCGGAGAAGCCGCCGTCAGGTGCAGCCGGGGGGCGGTGGGGTTGGCGGCAAAGAGCAGCTTTTCCCGCCCCTCCTGGCAGCGCAGATGAACAATAATGGTATCTCTGGCGGGCTGGTGGATTTTCTCCACCCGTGCGCCGATGCACCGGGTGCGGACTTCCTCCAGCACGGCGGATAAGAAAAAGGCATCAAATGCCATGGTGCAGTTCCTCCTGATCTTCCATAACAGCCTTGAACAGCGCGTTCAGCCGCTGGGTTTTCCCGGCGAGATACAGCGCGCCGAACAGGGCTTCCAGGCCGGTGGCCTTGGCGTATTCGGCGGGGGTGGCGGATTTTGGCACCGCGTGGACGTGGGCGTTTTTCCCCCGGCGGTAGTAGGCAAGCTCCTCCTCGGTCAGCAGGGGCAGCAGCTTGTCCGCGAATTTTGCCTGGGACGTGGCCTTCACCATCTGAATGGTGTCGTGGTGCAGCTGCCCCACGGTCTTCTCCCCCTGAGCGCAGAGGTAGCTCCGGCAGAGAATCTCAAACACGCAGTCCCCCATATGGGCAAGCCCCAGATTGGAAATGGCGTCGATCTCCGATTGGGGCAGGTTCATTTTGAAATAATTTTCCATAGCTTCTCCCGATTGACCAGAAATTGGGCGCAAAGCCCGGTGAACAGCCCGGTGAGGATGCTGATGACGATCATCACCGGCAGGTAAACCGCCAGCGACACCGTCCCCGTCAGGGCAATCGCCATGGCCATCTGCCCGATGGAGTGAGCGACGGCGCCCAGGCACCCGGCGACCCAGAGCTGCTTTTTCGTCAGGATTTTCCGTAGGGCGATGGTCACGCCGATGGCGCAGACGCCCCCGGCGGCGGAGTACAGAATGGTGCTGAAATTCCCGGCGAACACCGCCCCCAGGAAAATCCGCACCGCCAGCACCGCCGCGCCCTCCTTCGGCCCCAGCACGAACACGGTGAACACCGTTACAATGTTGGCAAGCCCCAGCTTCACGCCGGGGATGGGAACCGGGGAGGGAATCTGGGCTTCGATCATGAAAATGGTCAGGGCAATGGCGGACAGCAGCGCCAGAAGCGTCAGCTTTTTCGTTTTCAATCCGGCACCGCCTTTTATATCCGGTACAGCCGCTTCCCGTTTTCCATGGTGGCGGCGTGGACTTCCTCTACGGAAATCCCCCGGATCTCCGCAAGGCGCTCCGCCATGCGGTACAGCTTTCCGGGGTCGTTGCGTTTCCCCCGGAAAGGCTCCGGGGACATGTAGGGGCAGTCGGTTTCCAGAACGATGCGGTCTAAGGGAATGGCTTCGGCGGTCTCCACCGCTTTCCGGGCGTTTTTGAAGGTCAGAACGCCGGTAAAGCCGATGTACCAGCCCCGGGCGATCAGCCATTTTGCCATTTCCGCCGAGCCGGAATAGCAGTGGAAGACTCCCGTGACCTCCGGAAATTCCTCCACTATGCGAAGCCCGTCCTCATGGGCTTCCCGCTCGTGGACGATGACGGGCAGATTCAGTTCCCGCGCCAGCCCCATCTGGGCGCGGAAGGCCGCCTGCTGACGGTCTCGCGGGATGTCCTCGTAATGGTAGTCAAGGCCGATCTCGCCGATGGCCCTGATTTTGGGGTTGAGTTTACATAATGTCCGGTATTCCTCCAGAACGGCGTCGTTTACCTCGTCGGCGGCGTCCGGGTGGGAGCCGACGGCGGCATAGATGTAGTCGTAGCGGTCAGCCAGAGCAGAAGCCGCCCGGGAGGACGCGAGACTGCATCCGGGGTTCATCAGCAGCCCGATGCCCTGCTCCGGAAGGGCGGACAGAAGCGCTTCCCGGTCGGCGTCGAAGGCGCGGTCGTCCATATGGGCGTGGGTGTCAAACAGCATAAGCTCTCCTTACAGTAAGCTACTCAATGACGGCCACCAGGCAGCCGTCCATCTCCGTGACCCGGGGATCGTCCAGAGAAAAATCCGTCTTGTTTGGGTATCCCCGCAGACCCTCCCCGGTGCGCTTGACCCGGGCTTCCTTCAGCACCCAGAAGGTCAGCAGCGCCCGGCGCTTGTCCGGGGCGGCGTCGAACTGCGCCTTTTCCCCGGGGGACAGAATTTTCTCCGCCAGAGCGAGATTTACGTTCCGGTCAAGCTCCTCGGCGTCAATGCCGATCTCCCGGCGGGACAGGGCGCAGAACGCCCGCCAGGGGGTGTGGGAAACGGAAAAATGCCAGCCGCTGCCGGGGAAATAGGGCTTACCGCCCGCCGCTATGGCAATGGGCGGCAAATCCAGTCCGGTTTCCTCCCGGTAAAGCGCCGCCAGCAGCGCCCGCCCTGCCTCGTGGCCGGTTCGCCCGGCGAGGGCGCAGGACGCGATTTTCACAGCGCGTCGATGATGTCGGATTCCGACGGCTCCTTGGGGCGGCGGTTTCTCAGCCGGTCAACCAGAATGGCGACGCCCACGATCAGCACCAGCAGACCGCACAGACTGATAACGACCCGGGAGGTCGTCATGGGCAGAGCGATCAGCACCGCGCCGAGAACCGTGGTAATGACGGCTGGGAGAATGCCGTAATGGTACCGGCCGGCGTTCAGAATGTCCTGAATGCCCCGGACGACCAGCAGAATACCGGCCAGACGTCCCAGCCCCGCGGCCAGCATCAGGGGGTTGCGCAGAAGCCACGCGCCCACGGCGAAGCAGCACACGGCGGAAAGCACCTTCCCCAGGGTATCAAAATGCCCGGCGACGGCGCTGACAGCGAACACGACGCCCGCGATCACCAGCACCCAGCCCAGAATCTGCGCCACAAGGGCGGAGGCAGAGTCCGGATGAATGAGAAGAATCAGACCCAGCACCATCAGCAGCACCGGGGTAGCGATCAGACGAAGGACGGATAAAATAGTATCTTTCATAACAGAGTCACCTCACCAAAGTTCAGTATACCCCGAATCCGGGGCGGTGTCAATCGGGGAAAGCGGAAATCGGGGGCATTGCCGATATGCACAGCGCCCCTCTTTGGATGGAAGGCCGTAAAACAGGGAATGGAGCGTATCCGGTGCGGATACGCTCCATTTCTCGTGTCAACATAGGCACCCCCTTGGCTCTCCCTTTGGGAGAGCTGTCACCGCAGGTGACTGAGAGGGTATTGCACCCCCATTTACCTTCTCCGTCCTCGCTTCGCTCGTCCACATCTCCCAAAGGGAGAGGCAAGGGGGTGCGCTGAAAAACGGTGAGCTGCCGGAAAGCGGAGGCAATGCCCTTTATTTGCCCCACTTAGGGGCGTCCCTTGGGAACTAGGGAATGTGGTTTCCTCCTCCGGTATCCGCTTTCTCACGTAAAATGCGCGGTTTCCTTCCTCCCTTCTCCAACATCACCTACATCTTGTGATTTTTCCGCTTTTTTCAGTCCCACATGTTGTGTTTCGACAGAATTTGCGCCGCGGTTGTGCTACTATGATTCCAGGCTCGCGGGACGAAGCCGTATGACTGCCGCCGTGGCGTCGTCCATCTGCTTCCCGCGGCCATGCTCCAGAATCTTTGCTGCCAGCTCCCCAGGCGGCATGTCCGGAGTCAGGTCAGACCGGCGGGAAATCCCCTCTCCATCCACGCCGTCGCTGAGCAATACCAGCGCTTCCCCCCGACGCAGGGACAGCTTCTCCACCGTTTCCCGGCTTTCCGTTACGGAAAGCCCCGGCGGTGGGGTGGCTGTCCCTATTTTTTCCGCGCTGCCCCGGCGAAGCAGCCAGCTGGGGGCGGCGCCCCACTTGTACAGCGTGGCGTGGCCGGTGTCGAGGTACAGCTCCGCCAAGTCCACCGTGACCGCCCCGGCGCTGCCCCGGAGGGCGAGAATGCTGTTGAGGGTGCGCAGGGCGTGGGCGGCGGGAAACCCGGCGGTGAGCATCTGCCGCAGAAGCGAGATCGCCGACTGCCCCTCCTGGGCGGCGCCCAGCCCGGTGCCCATCCCATCGCAGAGAAGGACGTAGTACCGGCACTCCGGCCCCGGAAAGGCAAGACAGCGGTCGCCGTTGGCAAGCTCCTTGCTGCGGCTGCGGGCGGCGGCCTCGGCGCGAAACCAGGCTCGCGGCCGCTGCCCCCGGCGGGGCAGATCGTCGGCGAGCCGTCGCAGAAAATCTCCCAGAAACTGATATTGCTGCACCATCGCCGCCCGGTACTCCGACTGCCGGGCGCTGTCGGCCTTCAGGAGTTTTAATTGCTCCTGCCCCCGGCGAAGCTCGGGAATCAGCCGCCCCGACTTGCGGCACTGGGCGTCCAGCGGGTTTTGCAGCAGCGAAATATCCAGCGACGACTGCTGGGGGCAGCTGTTCCGGGCGGAGCAGCTGCCGCAGGCGCGCTGCCGCACCTTTTGCAGCACGGCGGAGGCGTCAACGGGGGGCGGCGCGGTTTCCAGAAAAAGCTGCTGGGTGGCGCCGAGAACCTCCGCCCCCAGCTCCAGCCGCACCTGGGCCAGCCCCGTCTCTCCCCGGCGGCGGGCGGTCTCCTGGGAGGGCGGCATCAGCATTCCCAGCCCGCCGCCGAGAATCAGCCCCGGGAGCGGCGTATAATCCCGGATGCCGCAGATCGCCATCACCACCAGGCCCGCCGCCCCCGGCGCGAGACAGCGCATCCACTTGCGCTCAAAAGGAATCATGCGGATCACGCCCGCGAGACACAGCACCGCCGTCATGGGAATGCGCGTCACCTGCGCCAGATCCAGCCCCAACCCTCCAAGCACCGCGGCGGGGAAGGCGCTGCCCACTGCCAGCGCACCCGCCGCGAGATACCCCAATCCAAGATAAGGCGTCGGGGAAGCCTGCGCCAGCGCCAGCACCGCCACGCCGCCCACCAGCCAGTCGGTGACGGCGGTGCGCCTGCCCAGCGCCACGGGGAACAGCAGTCCCGCCCCGGCGGCGAGGACAATCCGCAGGAAATAGACCGGCACCGGCACGGTGTCCCGCAGCACCAGCTGGAACAGCAGCCCGGTCAGCGCCGTCAGGAACGCGGAAATGGCTGGAAAAATCAGCGGCTGTTCCTCCGGGATGTGCCGGGCAAGGAGCAGCGCCAGCAGCCCGCCGGAGGCCGACCACACCAGCCCCTGCAAGCCCGCGATCCCCCAGAAGACCCAGTAGCCCAGCATGGCGCCCAGGCTCATGACCGCCGCGTGCCAGCCGCTCATGGCCAGAATCAGCCCCATCGCCAGGGGCTGGGGATAATTGCCCAAACTGGCCGCGCTGAGCAAAAATCCGCTGCCGCCGCACAGAAGGACGACCCCTCCCGTGCGGATTTTCGGATTCAGCAGCAGCCTTTGACACGTTCGCCGCCCCCGCCGCAGATACGTTTCCATGGATGCAATCATTTCCACCACAGCCTTTCCTTAGTGATGGGAAAATCCTATCACGGCTGAAAAAATTATGCTGTCGGATTCGCAATGGTGAGAAAGTTTCTTGCATCGGAGGCGGGATGGGTGTATAATGCAGGAAGTCGATCATCTTTTTTCGGGAGATAGCCATGGGAAGAGAATTTGAACGGAAATACCGGGCGGATTCCGGGATTATCGCCGCCATCCGGGCGTCCTTCGGGGACTTTTCCGAAATCCGGATGGAAACGGTCTATTATGACACGCTGGACGCCGCCCTGAGCCGCCGGCATTGGATGCTGCGGCGGCGGTACGAAAACGGGATTTCCGTCTGCACCCTGAAAACGCCCCTCCCCGACGGCAGCCGGGGGGAATGGGAAACCCCATGCGACGATATCAGGTTGGCAATAAAAGAGTTATGTAAACTCGGCGCACCGGAAGACCTGCTGACCCTGACGGAAAGCGGCCTGACGGAAGCCTGCGCCGCCCGATTCACCCGGCTGGCAAAGCGGCTCACGCTGGAACGCTGCACCGTAGAGCTGGCGCTGGACGAGGGCGCGCTGATGGGCGGCGGGAGGACGCTTCCCTTTGCCGAAATAGAGGTAGAGCTGAAATCCGGCGAGGAAACCGCCGCGACCGCCTTTGCCGAAACGCTGGCGCGGAAATTCAGCCTGACCCCGGAACCCAAAAGCAAGGCGCAGCGCGCCATGGAGCTGCTGCATTAAGGACATACAGGAGAGAGAACTATGCCCAAATTTGAGACGCTGTTTTCCAAATACGACCGTCTGGTGCTGTTCGACACCGAGACCACCGGCCTGCTTTTCAGCCGGGACGAGATCATCGAGTTTGCCGCCGCAGTGCTGGAGAAGGTGGACGGAACGCCCCGGGTGGTGCAGGAATATGACCAGCTGGTCGCCCTGTCCCCCGGCGGGTTCGTGCCGCCGAAAATTCAGGAGCTGACCGGCATTTCCACCCAGGATCTGCGGGAACGGGGACTGCCCAAGACCAGAGTCTGCCGGGACATTGCCGAAATGATTCAGGGCAACACCCTGCTGCTGGCCTACAACGCCCATTTTGACCTGAGCTTCCTGTTTTACATGCTTCTCCGGGACGGCGACCCGGCCGTGCTCAAAGGCAAGGACAAGCTGGATTTGCTCACGGTCTACCGTGACCGCCACAGCTATCCCCACCGGCTGTGCAGCGCCATTGAGGTCTACGGCCTGTCCGGCAAGGTGGTCAATTCCCACCGGGCTGTGGACGACGTGCTGGCCACCGTGGCGGTGATGGAGGAAATGGAGAAGGAAAAGGACGATCTGGAGTGTTATGTAAACCTTTTTGGCTACAATCCAAAATACGGCATCGAGGGCAAGCCCATCAGCTCCATTACTTATAAGCCCCAGCCCTATAATCCGGTGAAGCCGCTGTACGAGGCGTAGTATCCCTATGGAATGGCTGAATGTTTTCGGGCTGGTCATGGTGGCAGTCATCATGATACCCAATATTCTGTTTGCGATGAAGTGCAAGGACGGATTCGTGAACAAATGGAACAGCAAATCTGTGGAAACCGTGGAACAAATCGGTCGATTCGGCTGCTTCGGATTTATGATCATCAACATTCCGGGAACCTGGTTCGGATGGTGGTCTGACGAAGCGTTTGCCGTATATCTGGTGGTGGGCGCCGTACTGGTCACGCTTTACTGTGTGATCTGGGCGGTCTGTTTCCGGAAAAGCAGCGTTTTCAGAGCGTTGGCGCTGTCCATCATCCCCTCCGTTCTGTTCCTGTTCAGCGGGATTATGAGCCGGTCGATTCTTTTGACCATTGCCGCGCTGCTGTTCGCGCCGAGCCATATCATGCTTTCCTATCAGAACGCAAAGTGATTTTCACCACAGGAGGTAACAATATGCTGAATCCATCCGCCTATGCTCTGGGGGCCAACCGCTCCTGCATCCGGGACTTGTTTGAATACGGCTGCCGGCGCGCCGCCGTTGTTGGCCGGGAAAACGTCTACGACTATTCCCTGGGCAACCCCTCTATCCCCTCACCGAAGGAGGTGGACGAAACGGTGCGCCAAATCCTCGACGACACCGATTCACTGCTGATTCACGGCTACACCTCCGCCGTGGGCGATTACGCCACCCGCAAGGCCATTTCCGACGACCTGAACGGCCGCTACGGCGTGTCCACCGTTCCGGAGGAATTCTTCATCGGCTGCGGCGCGGCGCCGGAGTTGGTGAGCGTGTTCCGGGCGCTGGCAGTCCCGGGGGCGGAAATTCTGGCGGTCGCGCCCTATTTCCCGGAGTACAAGCCCTTCGCCCAGGAGGCGGGGCTGGAATTTAAGGTCGTCCCGGCGGACATCCCCTCCTTCCAGATCAACCTGACCGCCGTGGAGCGGATGATTACGCCCAGCACCCAGGCAATCATCCTCAACTCCCCCAACAACCCCTCCGGCGTGGTCTACACCCGGGAGACGTATCAGGCGCTGGCGGCAATCCTTAACAAAAAGGCCGCGGAGTACGGTCATCCCATTTACATCGTCTCCGACGAGCCGTACCGGGAGCTGGCCTACGGAGTGGAGGTGCCCTTCCTGCCGGAAATCTACCGGGATACCGTCATCTGCTATTCCTATTCCAAATCCCTGTCCCTCCCCGGTGAACGAATCGGCTATGTGTATGTGCCTCAGAAGGCCACGGACGGCAAAGCGCTGTATTCCGCCGTTGCGGGGGCTGCCCGGGCGGGCGGTCACGTCTGCGCTCCCAGCCTGTGGCAGAAGGTCATTGCCCGGTGCGCCCATCTCCGCCCGGACCTGGCAAGCTACGACCGCAACCGCAAGGCGCTGTACGAGGGGCTGACCCGGATGGGCTACGAAATGGCGAAGCCCGACGGCGCGTTCTATCTGTTCATCAAAGCTCCCGGCGGCGACGCCAACGCATTTTCCGACGCGGCGAAGAAGAAAGACCTGCTGGTGGTACCCGGCGACGGCTTCGGCTGTCCGGGATATTTCCGCATCTGCTACTGCGTGAGTCTGGAAATGATTCAGAAAAGTCTGCCGGTGTTCGAGGAACTGATTCATACGATTTCTCGATAAAATGGTTAACACCATTTTATCCTGCGAATCCTTCGC
>ENA-UOJL01002226-UOJL01002226.1-human-gut-metagenome-genome-assembly--contig:-P47-NODE-2226-length-16738-cov-5.645627_pt1 | contig 16738 bp, 9 predicted proteins | sample MGYA00242347_ERZ723894 | MGnify/ENA metagenome assembly ERZ723894
CGGTTGCGGGACTGGAGTTCAGCCGTGTGCGCTTCCGAGCGGCGCTCGCCGGTGGCTTTATGGACGTGTATTCGTACATTGGGCGCGACCATGTTTTCGCCAACGCGCAGACAGGCAACATCCTGCTCGTGGGCGTGAGCATCTCGGAGGGCAACTGGGCACTTGCGGGGCGCTACTTCTTCCCTGTGGTGTCGTTTGCCGTGGGTATTATGCTTGCCGATCTGGTACACGAGCGTTTTGGCAGCGTGATCCACTGGCGTCAGGTGACCGTGTTCTTTGAAGCCGTCATCTTGCTGGGCGTGAGTTTTATCCCCGGTGGCGGTTACAACCTGCTCGCCAACTGCCTCACTTCGTTTGCCTGCGGTATGCAGGTCGAGAGCTTCCGCAAGATCCACGGTCACGGCATCGCTACGACCATGTGCATCGGCAACTTGCGCAACGCGCTGCAAAACGTGGACGATTACATCATCACCCACAGGCGCGGCTTTTTGGAAAACGGCCTGCTGTACTTTGGCGTGATCTTTATCTTTGTGTTTGGCGCCGTGTTGGGCAACTGGTGTATTGAACGCATGGGCCTGCACGCCATCGTCGTGGCGAGCTTGCTGCTGTTTGTCGCGTTTGCCATCATGTTCATCGACCGCGAGCGCGACTTGCGCTTACGCTGGAAGGTTGCGGCCGAGGCTTGGAAAGAGGGCTGCCGAAAGTAACCGAATGCGGCAAAGGGACTGTCCCTTTGCCGCAGTTTTTTCATCTTCTGTTGAAACGCTTTAACACTTTTGACGTTCTCACGAATTTTTAGTTTCAAAAGCGTTAGGATGGGACTCATAGCGTGGGGCGTAATGGGTGCCCCGCACACGATGGGAGGCTATCAATGGCTAATCGTTTCGTTCTCAACACCATTTCTTATCATGGTTCCGGCGCCATCAAGGAGATCCCCGGCGAGCTCCAGCGTCGCGGTTACAAGAAGATTTTCGTCTGCTCCGATCCCGATCTGGTCAAGTTTGGCGTTACCGCTAAGGTGACCGACGAGCTCGACGCTGCCGGCATCGCTTGGAGCCTCTACTCCGAGATTAAGCCCAACCCCACCATCCAGAACGTCAAGGACGGCGTCGAGGCCTTTAAGGCCGCCGAGGCTGACGCTATCGTGACCATCGGTGGCGGCTCCTCCATGGACACCGCCAAGGCCATCGGCATCATCATCAACAACCCCGAGTTCGCCGATGTCCGCAGCCTCGAGGGCGTTGCTCCCACCAAGAACCATGCCGTGTTCACCATCGCCGTGCCGACGACCGCCGGTACCGCTGCCGAGGTGACCATCAACTACGTCATCACCGACCCCGAGAAGGTCCGCAAGTTCGTGTGCGTCGACACCAACGACGCCCCCGAGGTTGCTGTCGTCGATCCCGACATGATGGCTTCCATGCCCGCCGGCCTGACCGCTTCCACTGGCATGGACGCACTGACCCACGCCATCGAGGGCTACACCACCAAGGGCGCTTGGGAGCTCTCCGATATGTTCCACTTTGAGGCCATTAAGCTGATCAGCGAGAACTTGCGCGACTCCGTCGCCGAGGCCAAGTCCGGTCAGCCCGGCTCCGGCCGCGAGGGCATGGCTCTTGGCCAGTATGTCGCCGGCATGGGCTTCTCCAACGTTGGCCTGGGCATCGACCACGCCATGGCTCACACCCTGTCCGCTCACTACGACACCCCGCACGGCGTCGCCTGCGCCATGCTGCTGCCGATTGCCATGGAGTTCAACAAGCCGGTTTGCGCCGAGCGCCTGGCCAAGGTCGCCGTCGCCATGGGCGTTGACACCACGGGCATGAGCACTGACGAGGCCGCCGACGCCGCCATCGCCGCCGTCAAGCAGCTTTCCGCCGACGTGAACATCCCGCACGTCTGCGAGGCCATGAAGGCTGACGAGATCGAGGTCCTGGCTAAGGACGCCATGGCCGACGCCTGCTTCCCGGGTAACCCGCGCGAGGCGACGCTCGACGACGTCATCGAGCTCTTCAAGAAGATCTGCCCGGCTGCCTAACCCAGTTTGGTGGTCCTTCGCCCGTAGGTGTATGGTCTTTTGACGTGCCGCTGGCCCCGCCGTGCTACGCACGGCGGGGCTTTTTGTGCTGCGTCAATGTCCTGAGACGGGCAAAACCAAGGCGTACTGCCCGCTACGGATAGGTGGTGCACTTTCCAGCGTGCATTTTTGGGAGTATTCAGCAAGCTCTTAAAAATGCATAACGTTGTGAATGGGCCGAGTGGCCCGCAGGCGCCCATCGACAGCCATTGTGGGTGGGCTATCGATGAGTGGAGGGGGTTGTTACTGAGTTTCTGCTTTGCGACAACCTGCAACACTGTTGTAACCGCGTCATTTTGTCGTTCGTGATGGGGCCGTTGGGGCCCAAGGTGCTGAATACTCCGTTTTTTGCACGGTCCAAGGTGGGGCACCCTGAGACGAAGCAAAAAGATGTCTCATTTCTATGCAAATACCGATAGGATTTATGCAAGATTGGGATTGTAAACCGTGCACGTGCACAAAACCGGTGCGGGGACGTCTGGAGGCGGCTCGGCTCCTGGGGCATTGCACGTGCAGAACGGTTAAAATCGGGACTCGGTCTTAGTTTTACTTGGAAGGATGCATATGACTTCTAATATTGATGCTTCTCTAGGGGAGACGCTCTCCTATATCGCAGGACAGCTTAAGACGCTGACTTCTATTGCTTCGCCTACCGGCTATACCCGTGCGGCTACTGATTATCTGATGGAGACCCTGCGCGATATGGGCTTTGGCCCCGAGCGTTCTAACAAGGGCAACGTGCTCGTTGAGCTTGGTGGCGAGGGTGAGCCGCTCGTACTGGCGAGCCATGTCGATACCCTGGGCGCCATGGTGCGCTCCATTAAGGACAATGGCCGCCTGCGTCCCACGACGCTTGGTGGGCACCAGTGGTCTACGGCCGATGGCGAGAACTGCACCGTCTACACGCGTGACGGCAATGTGTACACGGGCGTGGTCCTCAATACCGAGCCTTCGGCGCACGTGGCCGATGAGCCGGTCAAGACCATCGAGAAGAACATGGAAATCCTGCTTGACGAGAACGTTGACAGCAAGGACGATGTGCTCGAGCTGGGTATTCAGACTGGCGACATCATCGCTATGGACCCGCGTACCACGGTGACGGAGAGCGGCTACATCAAGAGCCGCTTCCTGGATGACAAGCTGTCGGCGTCGATTCTGCTGGGTCTGGCCCGCGCTGTTGCTGACGGCGAGGTGTCGCTTTCGCGCAAGGTGTCGCTGCTCTTTACCGTGTACGAGGAGGTCGGCCACGGCGGTGCTTTCGTGCCGGCCGACACGCGCGAGATGATCAGCGTTGACATGGGCTGCGTGGGCGACGACCTGGGCTGCACCGAGCGCATGGTGTCGATTTGCGCCAAGGATTCGGGCGGTCCGTACAACTACGACCTGGTAACCACGCTGTCCAACATCGCGCGCGAGCTGGAGCTCGATTACGCCATCGATGTGTATCCGCACTACGGCTCGGACGTTGAGGCCACGCTCTCGGCCGGCTACGACATCCGTCACGGCCTGATCGGCCCCGGCGTGTACGCGAGCCACAACTACGAGCGCAGCCACATCGACGGCGTGCGCAACACTTACGAGCTGGTTCGCGCCTACGTTCAGCGCTAACGATGCAGCGGCCTCGGCTGATACGGCAGTACCGACCGAGGCCGTCCTCTCTAAGTTGCGGTGAAATAGGGACTGTTTGGCGGTTTTAAACGCTTAAACAGTCCCTATTTCACCGCAACTTATGAAGGGGATGGGGCTACTTGATGGCTGCCGTAACGGTGCCGCCGCCGAGGACGATGTCGTCGCGATAGACTACAACGGCTTGGCCGGGGGCGATGGCTCGTTGCGGCTCGTCAAAAGTTAGCAGCATTTGCCCGTCTTCGCCGCGCGTAAGGGTCGCTGCCTGGTCTTTCTGACGGTAGCGGTACTTGGCGCCCACGCGAATGCCGCCGGACGTGAGCTCTGCCTCCATGCGGTCGGCAGGGGCACTCCAGATCCAGTCGTTGGCCGTGAGCGCTGTGGCCGTTAGGTCCTCGGCCTCGCCCAGATGCACAATGTTGTTGGCGGCATCGACGCCCGTTACGTATACGGGGTGCGCCATCGCGACGCCCAGGCCCTTGCGCTGGCCTATGGTATAGCGCAGCGCGCCGTTATGGCGTCCGACCACGCTGCCGTCGCGCCATACGATGTCGCCCGGTGCAGCGGGATGTCCGCAGCGGCGCTCGATATAGCCCGCGTAGTCACCGTCTGGAATAAAGCAGATATCCTCGCTTTCGGCCTTTTTGGCGTTGATGAAGCCCTGTTCGGCGGCAATGCGGCGCACGTCGCGCTCTTTGTCCAGGCCTGCCAGCGGAAAGATTGTGCGTGCCAAGCGCTCCTGCGTAAGCGAATACAAAAAGTAGCTTTGGTCCTTCTTTGGGTCCTCGCCACGGTGCAGCTGCCAGGTGCCGTCTACTGTCTGGCTTGTTTTGGCGTAATGACCCGTTGCGATGTAGTCGCAGCCCATGTCCAGCGCCGCACCGAGCAACGCGCCAAACTTTATGTGGCGGTTGCAGATGATGCACGGGTTGGGCGTCAGCCCCTCCTGGTAGGCAGTCACGAAGCGCTCGATAACGTTGCGGTCGAAGGTCTGCTGCAGGTCGAGCACATGGTGGGGCATCCCCAGGCGCTCGGCGACGGCCTTCGCGTCGGCGATGTCGCGATCGACTTTGCTCATACCTGTTGCGGGATCGGGCGCGGGACAGGTGAGGCGCATGGTGGCACCGACACATTCGTAACCCTGACTTTTGAGCAGATACGCGGTCACGCTGGAATCGACGCCGCCGCTCATGGCGACGAGCACGCGCTTATTGTGCATGGGGAGGTTCTCCTTGGTGGCATGTGGCCAAAAAAGAAAAGCGGCGCGGGAGGCTGGTTCCGCGCCGCAGACATTGTAGCAAGTTCGGACGTCTCGTGGGACACCCTAACGAGATGGACTCAGGCTGCCAGAAGAGAGGGGAGACTGGCGTGCCCTGGACTCGTTCTAAGAACGAGAAGCTCTAGTCCTGGAAGAGTGCCGTGGACAGGTAACGCTCGCCGGTGTCGGCGAGCAGCGCCACGATGGTCTTGCCCTCGTTCTCGGGGCGCTTGGCCAGCTGCAATGCGGCCCACACAGCGGCACCGGACGAAATGCCCACGAGCACGCCCTCCTTGTGGCCCACGGCGCGGCCGGTCGCAAAGGCGTCGTCGTTCTCGACGGGGATGATCTCGTCGTAGACTTTGGTGTCGAGAACGTCGGGCACAAAGCCGGCGCCGATGCCCTGGATCTTGTGCGGGCCGGCCTGGCCCTTGGAGAGCACCGGGGAGGTGGCGGGCTCGACGGCGACGACCTGAATCTCGGGGTTCTGCTCCTTAAGGAACTCGCCCACGCCGGTCACGGTGCCGCCGGTGCCGACGCCGGCGACGAAGATGTCGACCTTGCCGTCGGTGTCATCCCAGATCTCGGGGCCGGTCGTGGCCTTGTGGATGGCGGGGTTGGCGGGGTTCACAAACTGGCCGGCGAGTATGCTGTTGGGGGTCTCCTTCTGCAGCTCCTCGGCCTTGGCGATAGCGCCCTTCATGCCTTTGGAGCCGTCGGTGAGCACGAGCTGTGCGCCGTATGCCTGCATAAGCTTGCGGCGCTCGACGGACATGGTCTCGGGCATGGTGATGATCACCTTGTAGCCGCGGGCCGCTGCCACCGAGGCGATGCCGACGCCGGTGTTGCCGCTCGTGGGCTCGATGATGGTGTAGTCGCCGCCGCGCACGAGCTTGCCGGCCTTCTCGGCCTCGTCAATCATGTTCTTGGCGACGCGGTCTTTAACGGATCCGGCGGGGTTGAAGTATTCCAGTTTGACGAGCACGCGAGCCTTGAGGTCCTCGTCGGCCTCAAAGTGGGTGAGCTCCAGAAGCGGGGTGTGGCCGATAAGCTGATCGATGGACGTGTAAACCTTGCTCATGGTGAACCTCCAAAGTGTTCAAGTTGCTGGTTGCCGTGTGGTTTCACGGTGCGTGTAGCAGCTAAACCCATAAACCTTATAGGTTGTTCGTTTAGCTGTTGGCAAGCATAGTAGACACTAAAGCCTAGTAATGCAATAGGAAATAGAAGATTATTACGAGTCGATTAACCATCTTGACCGGAACGGGTATTTTCAAACCCATTTTTTCGGCTAGAATTTCAACGGACTAAAAGACCGAAAGGCAGCACTATATATGTTGGTTTCTACTAAGGGCAGGTACGCCCTGCGCGTTATGGTCGATCTGGCCGAGCACCAGGCGGCCGGTCGCATCCCGCTCAAAGAGATCGCGGCGCGACAGGGGATTTCCGAGAAATATCTCGAGAACATTTTGGCTACGCTCGTGCGCGCCAACATGCTCTCGGGCATGCGCGGCAAGGGCGGCGGCTATGTGCTCACGCGCCCGCCCGAGCAATACACGGTGGGCGAGATCTTGCGTCTGACCGAGGGCAGTCTGGCGCCGGTCGCCTGCCTGGATGGCGACTGCAAGGGCTGCTCGCGTTCGGATGAGTGCCCCACGCTCGACGTGTGGAAGAACCTGGACAAGCTCATCAACGACTACCTCGACGGTGTGACGCTCGATCAACTTGTCGCTCCCAACCATGGCTACGACTACGTCATCTAACCCACACCTGCATTTGGGGACGGGGTGGAAATGGTAGATTTTCTCGCCCTTTGAGACTTGGCAAATAAGAAGGCCGCCCATTTTTGCGATGGGCGGCCTTCGTTTTGGGCTGTTGAGACGGACACGGCCGGAATGGCCGTTTTAGTCCTCAGCGATGCTGTCGAGGATGCTGCGCGTGATGGACACCAGGATGCTGCCCATAAAGGCCGATCCAAAGCTGGCGATGGAGATGCCGACGCCCAGCAGGTTGACCGACAGGTAACTCGCGAGCTCAAGCATAAAGCTGTTGACGACAAGCTGGAAAATGCCCAGCGTAATGATCGTGAGCGGCAGCGAGATGACCGTGAGGAACGGTTTGACGAACGAATCGACAATGTTCAGGAACAGTCCCACAAAGGCAAAGCAGACCCAGGTCTCGGCAAAGCCGAAGGGTTGGATACCGGGGACGAGGAACGTGGCGATCGCGATGGCGATCGAGGTGAAGAGCCAGTTAAGCATAAAGCGCATGGCGTGAATCCTTTCTTGCGCCGGGATTGCTGGCGTCGCGTGAAGCGGCTTACGGCGGCGACCTGGATGGTTGCGCGGGCGCGCCGCGGTGTTTGGGCGCCCATTGTCTCAAATATTCGTGGAGCTTACGTGCGCATATGGTTTCTAAACGGCGTTCGTCCTGAAAAACGCGCCGCTGGCAGAGAGTCTTGTCGCTTTAGTTTGGTGGTGTGCTACACTGCTACGGGCAAAAGCCACAGGCGTTGCCCTATTGCATAGAACGGGTGAACGATGCCCGATGTCAGTATCAACTTCGATGCCTTTTGGCGGGTTTGGCGGTGATCGATGAATATCGAGAACATGTTTGACAAGCCTGATGTCAAGCAGCTGGTCCACGCATTTAGCCTTTTGGACGACGAGAAGGATATCCAAGCGTTTTTGACCGATATCTGCACGCCGCGCGAGATTTGCGACCTTTCTCAGCGTTTGCAGGTTGCGCGCTATTTGGACGAGGGCGAGCCTTATGTTGAGGTTCAGGCCCGTACCGGCGCTTCGTCCACCACGGTGAGCCGCGTTTCAAAGGCGCTGAACGGCGAGTACGGTGGCTACCGCAAGATCCTCATTAAGTTGGAGGATGGCGAGTAGGCCAGCGACAACATTGAATTACGAAGAACCGTCCCTCCGGGGGCGGTTTTTATATGCCTGCAATCGGCTGGTGCGTTGGGTTCAGGTTGCTTTGTACCAAAAGATGGAACTGCGGTGGCAATGTGTCCGCTTGGGCGGGTAGGATGGATGCATTGATTATTGCGAACGGTTTGAGCGGAGGACCATGCCTGTTCGAATCTATACCACCAATGCCGGCACGGATTTGAGCGATGCCGAGTCGGCGCTGCTTGCCGACCTTATTGCCCGTCACGGGCGTGCCGTGTTGCTGGCACCAACGTTTGCCGAGCTCGATCTGTGCCGTCATGATGCGGCGGAAGCCGGCATTTCGCTGGGTATCGACTACAAGACACCCGCATCGTGGCTTCGCTCGCTTTGGGAGCTTTTGGGCGACGGGCGCGGTTTCGTCGACAACCTGCAACGTCAGATGCTGTTTTCGGATATGATTGCCCGCCGCGACGATGCCGACCTGCAGCCGCTTTCGCGTGGCCAGGGCACGGTGCGCATGCTCGCGCGCATGGCCCGCGATGTGCTGCCGGGTGTGGCGGGGACGACGGCCGAGCGATGCGGTGGCAACAATTGCCAGCCTGAGCCAAAAAGCGATGCCGAGGCTCGTGTGTTTGAGCTTTTGCGTGCCTACGCGGGCGGTTTGGACCGTCGAGATATGGTCGAGCCCTGCGAGGCAGCCGACATTATGGCCGGTGCCCTGGCCGATAGCCTGCCGGCGTGCGCCCGCGCCGTATGCGTGCGCGGTACCACGTCGTTTACGCACGGTCTACTCGAGCTGCTGTCTGCCGTGGCGAACAATGGGGGAGAGGTCGTCGTGCTGCTTGCCCGCGAGCAGGCGGCGATGCGCGAGGAGCTTGCCACGGCATTTGATGCCCGCGGTGTGCTGTTTGAGATCGCGCCGCTGGGGGAGGACGCCGTCGCGTCTGATGTCGCTTGCGGGGCCGCCGCTCAGCCTGCCTTTATTGAGGTCGCCGGCCCCCATGCCCGTGCTCATGTCTATGCGGACGCCATCGATAAGTTGGTGAAAGCGCACAAGGAGTCCAAGGCCGATAAAGCTACTGCAACGCCCGCCGACCCCGTGCGCGTGCTCGTCGTTTCTGCCCGGGCACCCCAGCTGTTCGGCGAGCTCGCCGCCCGTTTGGCGGCGCGTCACATTGCGGCCGAGACGACTGAGTTCACGGCGTTTTCCCAGTCCATCGCGGGCAGGCAGTTTACGGCGCTCGCCAACCTGATCGAGCGTATGAAAGCCGCCGACGAGGGCACCGCTTCCAAGACTGAGTGGTGGCCCGCGCCGGAGCTTACCGACTGGATCTACAGTCCGCTTTCGGGCGCTGATGCCGTCAATGCCCGTACCTTCGATAAGAATATGCGTCTCTCGCGCAGCAAGACTACCGCGGGCGCCAAGAGCCTGCTGCAGAGCGTTCAGGGCCAGGTGAGGGGCGCGCGCAAGGCGACGAGCGACGATAACTGGTTTAAGAACGTACCGTGTGTGGTCTCGGACGTGTTCCAGGCGCTGTGGCGTGACAAGCCCGTGACGGCGCTTAAGGCCATGCTTGCCGTTGCCGAGGCGTTGCCCGATCGCGCTCTAGGCGGCCTTGACGGCCAGGCCCGTCGCCAGGCAGAGACGGCTTTGCTGCGCCATGCCATCGACATCCTTATGAACGATGCTCGCGCGCTCGACGTGTCGCAGGCCGCGACCGTGCCGGTTCTCGACGGCGTTCGAACCAAGGTGGACAAGCGCAGTACCGCCTACGATTACGAGACCTATGAGGTCGATCGCACACCACGAGCACAAGTGCGCTTCGCGTCGCTTGCCGATGCGTCGGTTCTTCGCCCTGGCAGCTACGATGCCGTGCTGTTTGCCGCTGTCGACCTGGACAGCTATCCGCTTTCGCACGAAGAGGGCCCGCTTGCCACGTTGACAGCCGAGCTGCGCCGCGACGGCGTGTCTTTGGAGCCCGCTGCCCTGCTGCGCGTGCGCTTTGGCCGTGCGATGCAGGCGGCGAGCGGTCCGGTCGCGCTCGCCCGTGTGACGCACGATCGCCAGGCACGCGAGTGCTACCCGGCAGCCGTATGGACCGAGCTGTGGGCACATGCCGAGGCCGCTGGCGCTGCCAAGCCCATGCGCGTGGGCGAGGGCGATATCATCGCCGACTTTGATCCCGCGGCAGGTGAAGGCCTCAAGCGCGAGCGCGTGACCTGTGAAGCCCCTCAGCATCTGAGTGCCGAGGCCGTGCCGTATTTGGTCCTGCGCCGTCGCGATGGCGAGGGTGAGGACGCGCCGCTCGTGCCGCGTCTGACGTCCGCCTCGCAGATCGAGGCCTATTCGACCTGCCCGCTATGCTGGTTCGTCTCGTACCGCGTGAAGCCCCAGTCGATCGACGCGGGCTTTGGCAACATGGAAAAGGGCAACTTTGTCCACGACGTGCTGGAGCATCTGCATGCCCGTCTGCCCCAAGAGGGCATGGAGCGCGTGACGCCCGAGAATCTGCCGCGCGCACAGGAGCTGCTGCACGAGGTCTTTGACGAGACGTTGGCCGAGCACGCCGGCAAGCGCGGCACGGAGGGCCCGCTGGTGCCGCTCTCTGCGGTGGAGGAACGCCAGGTGGCCGAGATCTTGCCGCAGCTGGAGGGTGTGCTTGCCTACGAGTCCGAGGCACTTGCCCCCTTTGCCCCGCGCTACCTGGAGTTCGCCTTCAACGAGCTCAAGGTCGAGTATGCCGGTTGGCCGCTTGGCGGGCGCATCGACCGCGTGGACGTGGACGCCGAGAATCGTGCCGTGGTGATCGACTACAAGCATCGCACGGGCGTTGAGGAGTTTAAGCTCGCCGACCCCACGGTGCGCGACGAGGAATCGGGCACGGCGCCCATCGACGATCCGCGCTGGTTGCCACCACATACCCAAACGCTCATCTACGCCCAGGCCATGCGCCGGGCGCTGGATTTGGACACCCGCGCGGCGCTCTACTTTTCGACCAAGGGCGGCAAGCCGGCGTTGCGCGGTGCCGCGAGCGCCGAGCTGCTCGAGGAAGAGCGCGGCGACGGTCGCATCCCGGGCCTTAAGAAAGGTTTCCCCGGCGAGGGTGGCAGCATGGACTTCGACGCCCTGCTCGATCGCGTTGAGGCCGGCATCGCCGAGCGCCTGCGCGAGCTCGAGGCAGGCAACGTTGCCGCCGTCGACCCGACGTCGGCTCAGGCCGCGCATGCGCGCTGCTCGTATAACCACGAAGGAACGTTTGTAAGGAGGGACGTGTAGACCATGGATCTTTCGACTTTGATGCCGCAACAGCTGCAGATTGTCAAAACGCTCGACCGTCCGCTGTTTGTCTCGGCGGGCGCCGGTTCGGGCAAGACCTTTACCCTCACGCGTCGCATCGTCTACGCGCTCTCGCCTGAATCCGGTCCGTTCGTTGAACATCTTGACCAGGTGCTCGCCATTACCTTTACCAAAGATGCCGCGGCCGAGATCCGTGACCGCGTGCGCCGTGCGCTTATCGACGAGGGCATGGACGAGGAAGCACTGACCGTCGACGACGCGTGGATCTCGACCATTCACGGCATGTGCTCGCGTATCCTGCGCGCGCATGCGCTGGAGCTGGGCATCGACCCCGAGTTCACGGTGCTCACCGATACCGACGAGCTTATGGACCAGGCTGTTGAGCATGTGTTGGCCCGCGCGACGGCGCCCGATGCCGCCCCCGAGCTCGCGGCATCGCTCAAGGCCCTCTATGCCTGGTATCCCATGGCGGGCGAGGGCGGTTCCTTTGGCGCTGGCGCGACCATCAAGGGCCTGGTGCGCGACCTGCTGGAGCTGTCGAGCCAGTTGCCGGGCGGTATGGACGACGTGTGCGTGGCGCGCGGGCAGGCCGATACCTCGGCACTCGCCGATGCCTATCGCGCGGCGCTGGGCGCAAGCAAGGCCGCGACCGAGAAGGCGCAGATGGCACTCGACGCCATTGACGCGTTCGAGGCGAGCGGCAAGACCATGGCCGATGCAGCGCGACTCATGATGTCGTGCACCATGCCGCGCGCGAGCAAGGCATTCCCTAAGGAGCAGGTCGAGCTGCTCAAGGCTGAGGCCGCCGATGCGTTTATCAATATCGTGCTTGCCTGCGGTGGCCCGGCGCTCGATGCGCTGGTGGGCCTGGCCCGTTCCGTGGAGGCTGAGTATCGCGCGCTGAAGGCTGACCAGTCCGCCCTCGATAATAACGACCTGCTGCGTATGGCCTACGAGGCCCTGCGCGATTACCCTGCCATCCGTGCTGCGTACGAGGGCCGCTTTAAGATGGTCATGATCGATGAGTTTCAGGATACCGACCAGATGCAGGTCGATCTGATACGCTACCTGACGGGTGCGGGGGAGCGCGCGCTGTGCACCGTGGGCGATGCGCAGCAGTCCATCTATCGCTTCCGTGGCGCCGAGGTCGAGGTGTTCCGTCGTCAGGAGCGCAAGGTGGGCTCGTCTGCCGCGCCCGAGGCGACTGCCGTGGCCGATGCCCCTGCCGGCGAACTCGTCAAACTCGTGCGCAACTTCCGCAGCCATGACGAGGTGCTGCGTTACGTGGCACGCGTCTTCGACGGCGACAACGGCGGCCTGATGCAGGGCTTTTTGGACCTTGAGGCGAGCGACGGCCGCAAGGACACGCTGGTGGCAGATGCCTCGCGTCGCCAGGCCCTCTTTGTTGCCGGCGGCAGCACGCAAGAGCGCACACAGGCCAAGGCCCGTGCGATCGCTGAGCGATTCCGCGCGCTTGCCGATGCCGGCCAGCCCCAGGGCGGCATGGTGCTGCTGCTGGGCCGCATGACCAACGCAGACGTCTACGCGCAGGCCTTCCGCGACCAGGGGCTCGACTGCGTCATCGCGGGCGGCTCGGTCTTTGCGCAGGCTGCCGAGGTGCAGACGGTGCGCGCCCTGGTTTGCGCGCTCGCCAATCCGGCCGATACGGCGCAGGGCCTCATGCCCTTGCTGGCCTCGCCGATGTTTGCACTCGGCGCCCAGGAATTCCTGGCGCTGGCGACCAAGCTCGATAGCGAGACGGGGGAGACCTCGCGTCGCAACATCGATGCGGGCATCATGAGCGATTCCGATGTGCCGGGCCTGCAAGACTTGCCGCTCGTGACACGCGCCCGCGAGGTGCTGCGCTATGCGCTTCGTCGCGTGGGCCGCGATTCGTTCGCGGCGATCGCGCGCGACGTAGTCAACGCTTCGGGCTGGTTCGTGCGTCTGACGCAGCGTGGTCCCGAGGGCAAGGCCATTGCCGCCAACGTGCTCAAGGCGCTCGACGCCGTGGCCGAGGCGGAGGCCGAGTTCGGCAACTCGCCGCGTTCCATCGCGCTTGCCTTCGACCGCTTCTTGGCGGGCAAGGAAGCCCCGGGCGCCCTCAACGAGGAGGGCGACGGCGCGGTGCGCATCATGACGGTGCACGCCTCCAAGGGTCTGGAGTATCCGGTCGTGGCGGTCGCCGAGTGCTTTGGCGTGCGTAAGTCCTCGGGTGCGGCACAGATGGGTCGCGTCGAGGGTGGAGCGCGGGTCGTGGCGCTGCCGGCGCGCTTCGACGGCGTTAAGCTCGCCGACGGAACTTTTGTGAAGGGCGACGACGTTAAAAAGCAGTTTGAGCATGCGTTTAAGGGCAAGGGCACGTCGCTGTGGCTGCCGCCGGAGCTCATGGAGGACGTCTGCGCGACGGGTTCTCCCGCTGAGGCATTTGCTCGCCTGCGCAACGACGACCTGCAGCTTTCGCTCGAAGAGCGGGCTCGTTTGCTCTATGTCGCCATGACGCGTGCGCGCGAGCTGGTGATCTTGGCGATGGATGCCGGCGTGAGCCGTGGCAAGGTGACGGCGCCGACCTTCGACGTCGAGACCGATCTGACCTACGACGTGCTGCGCCGTATTTTGCCGACCGACGCTCTGGACATGCCACAGCTCGATAGTGACCGTTTGACGTTCGACAACTCCAAGCCGGGCGACTACGAGCTCATTTCGCTCGCGGACTTTACCTTTGGCGAGCAGGCGTTTGAGGCCAACGCTTTGCTGGATGCCGAGGGCAGGCTTGTCCGCGGCGATGCGGAGCCGGAGGGCGCCGGTGCAGATGCCCGCGCCGCCGTTCCCGGTCTTGCCGACCCTGAGCCCGATGCGTTTGAGCTCGTGTATCCCCAGGCGGTGGGCGTGCGAATGGGCATCTGCCCGTATCCGGCGCGCGATTCGTACAGCTACTCGTCAATTGCCGCGGCGCTGCATGCCGAGTCCGAGGACCGTGCCGCCGAGGCACACGTGCCCATGGACGAGGCCGGCGATGATGCGGAGTCGGATGGTTCCGAGATGACGGATGCAGACGTGGCCGCCGTTGAGCCTACCGGCAACCCCATGGCGCTGGGCTCGGCGTTCCATGCCGCCTGCCAGTGGCTGATCGAGATGGGTGCCGATGCGCTGCCCGCCGCGCGTGCCGATGCACTGGCGCGTCTGTGGTGCCTGACGCCGGAGCAGCGCGAACGCTTCGACGTTGCCCTGGACCGCTGGCTCAAGTCGGCTGTTCGTGCCGACCTGCTCGCGTGGCCGTGCGTTCGCGCCGAGGTGCCGTTCTTTTCGCTGGGCTGCGAGGACGAGGACATCGCTCGCTACGGTGCATATGCCGAAGGCGCCATCGACGCTTTGGCGACGAACCCGGCGGATTCGTCACGCGCGCTAGTCATCGACTACAAGACGGGCGGCACACCGGACGAGACACCGGAACAGCTGCAGGAGAAGCACGCCCTGCAGGCGCGCGTCTACGCTGATGTTCTACACAAGGCGGGCTTTGAGGCCGTGACCGTCAAGTTCGTCCGCGTGGAACAGTCCGATCCGACTCTCTTCGTCAATCCCGCCGAACCTCAAGTAGTCACCTACAATCTCTAGCCCTCAGATAACTTGCGGTGGAATACGGGCTGTTTTGGCCAAAAAAGCCGCCAAACAGTCCGCATTTCACCGCAACTGCAAGAGGAGCCGTGTTGGTTTGGCTAGGTTCGGGTGCTGTCCGTGCCGTGCGGTAAAATCGTTCAGTCAGAACACGAACCCGCATCGGAGCTCATCACATGGCATTCGTCCATCTGCACAATCACACTGTTTTCTCCATGCTCGACGGCGCAACCCGTATCCAGGATATGGTCAATCGTGCCGTTGAACTTGGCATGCCCGCCGTGGCCATTACCGACCACGGCTACATGTATGGCGTGCCCGACCTAGCGCTGGCCTGCGCCGCCGTCAATCACAACACGCCCGAGTACAAAACCTGGAGCCACGACAAGGCCTTCTTGGAAAAGGACCGCCGCGACGAGCTGGTGGAGCCCGACCCCGAGGCAAACCCGCGCGAGCATGCCCAGTACGTCAAAGACATGGCCATGTGGGACGAGAAGGGCAACATCGACGAGCTCAAACCGCCCCTGGTCATCAAGCCCATCTTTGGCTGCGAGGTCTACTTTACGCCGGACGAGACCCTTGCCCGCGACCACAAGCCCGAGCTCTACCACATGATCCTTCTGGCCAAGGATCAGGAGGGCTACGTCAACCTAATGCAGACGGTCTCCGAGGCCGCCGTGCAGGGCTTTTACTACAAGCCGCGCGTGACGCTCGACAACCTGCGCCGCCATGCCAAGGGCATGATCTGCACGAGCGCCTGTATCGCGGGCATCATCCCCAAATACATCGACCGCGGCGACATGGAAGGCGCCATCAAGTGGGCCGAGACCTTCCGTGATACCTTCGAGCCCGGTGACTTCTACATCGAGATCCAGGAACACGGCATCACCACCGACAACGGCCTGACTGACGAGCAGATGGACCGCACGCTCATCGACATCGCCAAGCAGGTGGGCGTCAAGGTCATCGCCACCAACGACTTCCACTACCTGCGCCGCGAGGATGCGCCCGTGCAGGACGTCATCATGTGTATTGGCATGAACGCCAAGGTCGATGACCCCAACCGCATGCGCATGACCGGCTCGGAGTTTTACATGAAGACCGAGGAGGAGATGCGGGCGATGTTCCCGTATTGCCCCGAGGCCTGCGACAACACGCTCGAGATCGCCGACAAGTGCTACGTTGAGTTGGACTGGGACTCTATCATCCTGCCGCGCTTTCCGTTGCTCGATCCCGGCGAGACGCACGAGAGCCAGTTCCGCCGCGAGTGCGAGAAGGGCCTGCGCCAGCACTATGGCGACGACTGGGCCACGCGCGAGATCGGTGGCGTCAACATCAAAGAGCGCTTTGAGTACGAATACAAGGTCATCTGCGACAAGGGCTTTGCCGCCTACTTTTTGATCGTTGCCGAGTACGTGCAATGGGCTAAGGACAACGGCATCGGCGTCGGCCCCGGCCGTGGCTCGGCCGCCGGCGCTATCGTCGCCTACGCCATGAACATCACCGCGTTCGACCCGCTCGAGAACGGCCTGATGTTCGAGAGGTTCCTGTCCCCGCAACGTACCGAGATGCCCGATATCGATATGGACTTCGACGATGAGCGACGCCTCGAGGTCGTGGAGCACGTTCGTCAGCTCTACGGCCCCGAGAAGGTCACCCACGTCATCACCTACTCGACCATCAAGGCCAAGCAGGCCATCAACGACGCCGCGCGCGTCCTGGACTACCCGGTCTACATGGGCCAGCGCCTGTCCAAGATGGTCTCGAGCGACCCCAAGGTCAAGCTCAAGCAGGTGCTCGACAAACAACCCGGCAAAGAGGATCTGTTTAACCCCGATTTTGCCGAGGCCTATAAAAAGGACGATGACGCCCGCCGCATCATCGACACGGCGCTCTCGATCGAGGGCCTCACCCGTGGCGAGGGCGTGCACGCGTGCGCCGTTCTGATCTGCCGCGACCCCGTC
>ENA-UOJL01002228-UOJL01002228.1-human-gut-metagenome-genome-assembly--contig:-P47-NODE-2228-length-16715-cov-4.660444_pt1 | contig 16715 bp, 15 predicted proteins | sample MGYA00242347_ERZ723894 | MGnify/ENA metagenome assembly ERZ723894
GTTGACGCTGTGGTGACCCAGTATACCATGACAGCGATTGTGGAACGGGGTCTGCTGAATATGGACTTTTTGGGCCTGCGGAACCTTTCAGTCATCGACAACGCGGCTAAAATGGTCCAGCACCGGGAAGAGGGGTTCTCCATGGAGAGTATTCCTCAAGATGACCCACAGGTGTTCCAAATGCTTCGGGAAGGCCATTCAGAAGGGGTGTTCCAGTTCGAATCTCCGGGAATGAAGCGGCTGCTCATTCAAGCCCAGCCGGAAAGCGTGGAAGATTTGATCGCCATTATTTCCCTGTACCGGCCGGGACCCATGCAGTTTATTCCCCTCTATTTGGAGAACCGGAAAGACCCTTCCAAAATCCAGTACCGGCATCCCCTTTTGAAGCCCATTTTGGAGCCCACCGCAGGGTGCATCATCTACCAGGAGCAGGTGATGCAGATTTTCCGGGACTTGGCTGGTTATTCCCTGGGCCGGGCCGACATTGTCCGCCGGGCCATGTCCAAAAAGAAACACGATGTTCTGGAACGGGAGCGGGAGGTGTTCCTCCACGGACAACAGCGGGAAGACGGCACCTGGGAAGTGGAAGGCTGTTTGCGCCGCGGTGTGGACGAGGAAACGGCCCAGGCGCTGTTTAAGGAAATCGAAGGGTTTGCTTCCTATGCCTTCAATAAATCTCATGCGGCGGCCTATGCTGTGGTCGCCTATGAAACGGCCTACTTGAAGTGCCATTATCCCTGCGAGTATATGGCGGCTTTGCTTTCCAGCGTGCTGGGTCAAACAGGCAAAGTGGCGGAATATATCGACGAGTGCGGACGGCTGGGCATTTCCGTTTTGCCGCCCCATGTGAACTACAGCGAAAGCGGGTTTACCGTGGTGGGAAAAAGTATCCGTTTCGGGTTGCTGGCGGTCAAGAACCTGGGCCGGGGTGTGATCGCCCGGATGGTGGAGGAGCGCCGAGGCGGAGGGGAATTTACTTCCTTCTATAATTTCTGCAAGCGTGTCTCCAGCCGGGACATGAACCGCCGTGCCATTGAGAGTCTGGTCAAGTGCGGCGCCTTGGATGGTTTGGGGAGCAATCGCCGGGAAATGCTGCTTTCCGTGGAGCGGGTGATGGATGCTTTGGAGGCGGACAAGCGCCGGAATATAGAGGGCCAAATGGGATTTTTCGATTCCCCGGAAGCTTCTCAAAGCGGTGAGCCTTCCATGGAGCATGCGGAAGATTTTTCCCAAGCGGACAAGCTTTCCATGGAAAAAGAAGTGACGGGTATGTACCTTTCCGGCCATCCCATGTCCGCGTATGCCGGATTGTATCAAGAAGGCGGATACGCCAGGATGGACGAGATCCTGCAAAGTGCTGGGGAAGAGGAAACCGGACGTTACCGTGACGGCCAGTGGGTAACCGTGTTGGGCATGGTGACCGGGATTCGGAAAAAGGTGACCCGGGGCAATTCCCAGATGGCCTTTGTCACCTTGGAAGATATGTACGGTTCTATGACCGTGCTGGTGTTCCCCAAACCCCTGGAACAATATGGTGGGCTGCTGTCGGAAGGGGCTGTGGTGGAAATTCAGGGAAAACTGAATTTTACCGAAAATAAAGAGCCAGAATTGGTATGCCATACGATTGCCAAGCCTTCGGAACCGGCTGCTATGGGGGGAGCATTGAAGAAACAGGTGCGCCCCGGGTTGTATTTAAGGTTCGATTCTCAGGAAGATCCCCGTTACCGGAAGGCCATGCAATATGTGGCCATTTTTGATGAAGGGCTTTCCGAGTTGTATCTCATGTTCCGGGACACAGGAAAATTGCTGCGTGCGCCGGCCAAATACAGAGTGTATATGAACCGTCCATTACTCCGGGCGCTTCAAGAATTGCTGGGAGAGGAAAATGTTGCATATTATGGCCCAAAGATGTGAAAAAACCAGGGCTAGTCTGTAAAATCTTGGCGGAACCACTTGATAAATCCGGGGTATTTGATATAATGTTACTGATACAGTTACCAGCTGGGCCATAATGTGCCCGATTTCAAATAGTTGGAGGAATCAACAATGGGTGCGAAAAGTATTGCAGTTCTGACCAGCGGAGGCGACGCTCCCGGCATGAACGCAGCCGTACGGGCTGTTGTCCGTTCTGGCTTGAATTTTGGTATGAAAGTTTATGGTGTCATGCGCGGCTACAATGGTCTGCTGCACGGAGACATGAAGGAAATGAGCATGCGCAGCGTGTCTGACATCATGCAGCATGGCGGTACCGCTTTGTTTACCGCCCGCAGCCCCGAGTTCAATACGCCCGAGGGTGTGCAGAAGGCAGCGGCAATGTGCCGTGAAAAAGGAATTGACGGCGTGGTGGTCATCGGTGGCGACGGTTCTTTCCGTGGCGCTCGCGACTTGACCAATGCCGGTGTGCTGTGCATTGGTGTGCCCGGTACTATCGACAACGATATTGCCTGCACCGATTACACCATCGGCTATGATACCGCTCTCAATACCGCTATGGAAATGATCGACCGCATTCGTGATACCACCGAGTCTCATGATCGTTGCAGCGTGGTGGAGGTCATGGGCCGTCGTTGCGGCGACATCGCTTTGAACACCGGCGTGGCTGTGGGTGCTATTGCCACTCTGGTGCCTGAGATCCCCTTCGATTTCGAGAAGGACATCATCGATCGTATACGCTTGGCTCAGTCCACCGGTAAGAAGCATTTTATCGTAGTGGTAGCCGAGGGCGTGGGCCATACCCAGGAAATCACCGAGCGTATCCAGGAAGAGACTGGCATCGAAAGCCGGGCTACCATTCTTGGCCATGTGCAGCGCGGTGGTTCTCCCACGTTGCGTGACCGTGTGGTCGCCAGCCGTATGGGTTATCATGCTGTGGAGCTTCTCCAGAAGGGCATTGGCAATCGTGTTGTGGCCATGAAGGGCGAGTCCATTGTGGATTTCGACATCACCGAGGCGCTGGATATGCCCCGTGTGTTTGACGAGAACCTTTATCGGATCTCCGCTGTGCTGTCCATCTGATTTTACAATCATTGTTTTGAAACAAAACACCCCCGGAAGGAGAGATCCTTTCGGGGGTTTGCATTTGGGAGAGACGTTAGCCCAGTTGCAGTTTTCGCTTTTCCAAGATGGCGTTCAGTTGATCCAAGGTCGCCCGATCCTGGATGTCTTCCACCAAATCGGAAACTAGGCGGATGACAGACTGGTCGTTGAACGCGGAGCTGTGCTTGAATTGCAAAACAGCGTATTCATCGGCAGTCAAAGTAGGTTTGAAGGTGCGCGCATAGTTCTTGGTGCTTTGCACAAAGCCGGCCACTTCGATGGCACCCTTGTCCAGCATGGAGTTGAGCAGGATGTGAATGGATGCCGGTTTCCACGTGCGGTCCGGCGTGAGGTCGATGATCTCCGAGCGGGAGAGCGGACGGCCTTCTCTCCACAGCAGTTCCATGATCTCGTTTTCGCTTTTTGTGAGCCTGAAGTAGGATTTCATCATGTAAGCCTCCCTATGGGGCATAGTAATTCCTGCGATCGTATCTCCGTCTCTTAAGTCTATCATAGGTGATAAAATTGGAAAAGTCAATAAAAACTCTTTGTATTTTTTAAAGAATTCATGAAATAACGATCAGGGATATCTAAGAATGAAAGATTTTTCAAGAAAACTCTGAAAAAAGGGGAAAATAGGGCTTTTGCGTAAGAAATTTGTAAGAAAAAGCTGTTCTGTTTGTCAGAAATTTGGCTTAAGATGATCTCATGGAAGGGAGTTGATTTTCCTTGGAAAAACAGCAATATGTGTGCCCAAAATGTGGTTGTATCCAATATGAAAGCGATCAGTTCCAGGCGACGGGCGGGAACTTTGCCAAGCTGTTTGACGTGCAGAATAAGAAGTTTGTCACAGTTTCCTGCTGTAACTGCGGCTATACGGAGTTGTATAAATCCCAGACGTCCACTGGCTGGAACGTGTTGGATTTCTTGATCGGAAATTGAGCAATAAAAAGGGAGAGCGCATTGCCGCTCTCCTTTTTTGTAGCTTCTCAAAGATGAATGGGGACAGGTTGGTCGGGCGTTAGGGAAGAGGGTGTGACAATGCAGTCCACCGCCTCCAGGCGAACTCCCAGTGCAGCTGCTTCTCCTAAAACTTGGGCAAATTCAGGGTGGGTGGCACGGTTGGGCGTAAAATAGTCCACGCCTTTCATTTGCACCACAAACAGAACACAAGCATGGTAGCCTTTTTCCAAGCTCCTGCAAAGTTCCCGGAGATGTTTCACTCCCCGTTGTGTGGGAGCATCCGGAAACAGCACCACGCCGTTTTCTTCCAGCGTAACGCCCTTTACTTCCATAAACCACCGTTCTTTTTCGGTTTCCACATAAAAATCGAATCGAGAGTTGCCCCATACAAATTCCCTGCGATAACTGGTCAGCTGAGGGAAAAGCCGTGGCAAATATTCTTCCGCCACCTGGTTGGGTGCTTGGCTGTCCATGTTGATGAGCAGCTTTCCCTTTTGGACGGCAATCAAGTCGTATTTGGTTTTTCGGTTGGGGTTGGTGCTTTCTTCCAGGTAAACGGTTGTGCCGGGTACCAGCAGCTCCCTGCACCGGCCTGTATTTTTTACGTGGCAGACTTGCACCCCTTCCGCTGTTTCTACATGGGCGATAAACCGGTTGGGCCTTGCCAAAAATTTACCCTGTACGACGGTTCCGTAGGTCACGGAAATCCACTTCCTTTTCAATGGGCTTTATGGCCAATCATAGCATAGTGTTGCACATTTAGCAAGGTCTGGTCAGAAAATGACGGAAGGCATAATCGAAATCCAAGACGAACAGAAAATGCGGAAGATAAATACTATAAAGCTGAAACACTTTACAATAATAGATCATCTTTGGAAATATATGGAAAATAGCAAAACAAAGTGTAATGAAAAATAGCTTTACATTGTAAAACCAGTGCGCGGAAAATGAATAGCCGCCAGAATGAAAATTCGTTTTTTCAAAATGTTTTATTTCCAAGTTTTGCCATTTCGTTGACGGGAAATGGGCACTCTGCTATAATAAAGTTACTATGATCGGTCCCAAAACAGCCGGAAAAAAGCGCCTGCTTTTGGGGTCAGGAACTTGAAAAAGAAGGCATCCAAATGGCAACGCTCAAACAAATAGCCCAAGAGGCTGGAGTCAGAGTAATGACGGTTTCCAATGTAATCAACCACACTTACGATAAAGTTTCTGCCAAGACCGCGGAACGGGTGGAAGAAATTGTGCGCAAGTACAACTATGTTCCAAACCTGTCCGCACGGAGCCTTAGTGGAAAGCAGTCCCATATCATCACAGTACTTGTGCCGGAGGGGGAAGAACCGGTCCACATTTTGGAAGATCCCTACCGCCAGAAGATGATCGCGGCCATGGAATTTCAGCTGCGGCAGCAGGGCTATTACGTCATGCTGCGGGCGTATCGAAAAGCCAAGGAAGTCATCTACCTGTTCCACAACTGGAGCGTGGACGGAGCGGTTTTCTTTTACCCCTCGTTTTCCGACAGCGAAATGAAGCAGGTGTTGGATACGGGAGTCCCCTGTGTGATCCTTGACCGGTATTATAAGAATTTGAACCCGTTGACGGTGGACTTGAACGACCTGCATGGGGGACAGTTGCCCGCCCGGTTTTTGATTGAGAATGGCCACCGGCGTATTGCTTTTGCCTGCCCCTTTAATGAGCGGTCAATTGTGGTCAGCCAGCGAATCAAAGGATTTTCCCAAGTGCTCAAAGAAGCAGGTGTTCCTTTTCCCGCACGATACTTTTTCAACACCGACGGGTCGTTTGAGGATGGTATGCGGGTAGGACGAGCCTTGTGCGCCATGGAGGACCGGCCTACCGCTGTAGTTTCCACATTGGACCGATTGGCAGTGGGCATTTTGGAAGGGGTCCGCTTAAGTGGATACAGCGTGCCCAATGATATTTCCATCATCAGTTTTGACAACTGGGAAGTGCTGCAATACGTCCAGCCCAAATTGACCACCATAGCCCAGGACTATGAGAAAAAGGTAAAATGTACGGTGGATCTTTTGCTGCGCCGTATCCGTGGGGAGGAGATCAAACAGCCTCACGTGACGTTGGACGTGGAGCTGATCGACCGCCAGTCCGTGCGGAAATTGAATTGACAAATTGGCGTGAAAAAGGGAACCCGAACCGGATCATTTCGGTTCGGGTTCCCTTTTGGCTGTTTAAGCCATACTCCCCAGAGTCAAAAGGAAGAGAGGAATTTTACTGAACAGATTCTTGATAGGCGTTGTAGGCGTCGGTCTGGATGGTGAGCAGTTCCTGCAGGCCCATGGCGTCCAGCTGCTGGAGATAAGCGTCCCATTCGTTGTCGATGCCGCCATCCACCACCCAGTGAGCGTACTGGGATTCGCAGTAATCAAAGAGGTTGGTGGTCAAAGAGGCCAAACGCTGGGTCTGATCTTCTGTGTAAGAGCAGACGGGGAAGGTCTTGACAATGTATTTCTCGTTGACAGCATCTTGAGCCAGTTTGACGCCGTCACCCTGGTCGGGAGGAAGCATGACTTTCTTGTAGAAGGATTCGTTCATATACTTGGGACCAAAGTCACGCATGGAGAAGGACCAAGCAGAAGTGTCCAGAGAAGAACCGTCCTCAGGCACCAGCACTTCGTAGGTGCCCTTGTCAGTGGCTTTGATCTTGCCGTCGGAGACGGAGCCGTAGAAGGTCTGGAGAGAAACTTCGTCGTTGTAGTAAGCGTCCGCCCATTTGAGCAAAGTGGCAGGATCTTTGCACTGAGTGGTGATCAGCAATTCGTTGCGGCTTACATCCAGGAATTCGGGGTTGTGCTCAGCGTAACGCTTGCCGTCGGGGCCGGCGATGGCGGGAACCACGGCGTAGTCTTTGGCGTTCACGCCCACCTGAGCGTCAGCAGTCCAGCCGAATACGATGCCGGACAGGGAACCGTTGGGGTCCTGGGTCTTGGCAGTGACCATGGATCTGTCCTGGGTAAAGCACTCAGGGTCTAACAGGCCCTTTGTGTAAAGGTCGTGGGCCCATTTTACAGCTTCCTTGTAGTTGTCCTGAATGGGCATGAAAATGGGCTTGCTGTTGGAGTCGAGAGCCATAAAGTTGGTGCCGTAGGAGCTGCTGTCACGGCAGACCATGGTGCCGAAGGGAGTCAACAAGTGACGGAGATCGCCGCCCAGAGTCTGCACTGCGGAGTAGCCGAATTCGTCGTTTTTCCCGTTCCCATTGGGATCTTTGGTGGCGAAGGCTTCCAAAACAGTGGCCAGGTCTTCGTAAGTTTCAGGCATCTTCAGGTTGAGAGCATCCAGCCAAGTTTTATTGATGTACATCACGTCGTTGACCTGAGGACGCAGGGGGAGCTTCTTGGGCAGGCTGTAAATTTTCCCATTGCGGTCGGTGATGACAGCTTTCAGAGAAGGCTCGGTCTCAAACACCTTGTTCAGGTTGGGCATGTTGGCGTCAATCAAATCGGTCAGTTCGGTGAACAGAGCCTTGTTCTGGTTGACGTCGGTGTCGGTCAGGCAGATGGAACCCCAGAACGCGTCGGGAAGATCCCCGGAAGCCAGAAGAAGGGACTTCTGCTCGGACCAGTCGGCGTTGTAATAGACCTGCCAGTCGATGTTCACGCCGGTTTTTTCTTCGATCTCCTTCATAACGCCGGACTCCAGGAAATCGATGGGCCAAGCGTCGGTCCAGCGGACAGTGACCACTTTGAAGGAAGCTTTGGAATCAGTGGCAGTGTCCTCGGTGGTGGCGCTGCTGGAGTCTTCGCTGCTGCTGGATTGGTTCTTTTTCTCGTCGGAGGAAGAGGACGAGTTTTCACCGCCGCCATTGCAGGCAGTGAGGGAAAGAACCATTGCCAGGGCCAGGACCAAGCAGAGCAGTTTGGTGAGCTTTTTCATGACACGAACTCCTTTCTTTTTTAGAGAATCGTCATTTATTTTCAGCTTTGCAGCTGTGGGGAGACAAAGGGGAAAATCATCCTTTCAGCGCGCCGATCATAACGCCCTGGTTGAAATATTTCTGCACAAAGGGATACAGGCACATGATGGGGGCGGAGGATACCACAATGATGGAATACTTGATCAGTTCAGCCACTTGCGTTGCCTCGGCTGCGGCGGAACCGGTGCTCATAGAGCTGATGGTTTGGTTGTTGATCAAAATATTGCGGAGGATGATCTGCAAAGGCAATAGGTCAGCACTGCGCAGGTAAATCAGTGCATTGAAGTAAGAGTTCCACTGGCCTACAGCGGTCCACAAAGCGATGACGGCGATCACTGCTTTGGAAAGGGGCAGCACCATTTGGAAGAAAAACCGCAGGTTGCCGCAGCCGTCGATCTGAGCCGCTTCCCATAAGCCGTCGGGCAGACTGTTGGTAAAAAATGTCCGGGCGACAATGATGTAATAGGTGACCACAGCGAAGGGCAGCACCATGACCAAACGGGTGTCTACCAACCCAAAATTCTGAATGGTCATATAGGTGGGGATCAAGCCGCCGGTGAAGAACATGGGAACCAGGAAAAAGATGGTGAAAAAGCGGCGCCCAACCAGATCCCGGCGAGACAGGGAATAGGCGGCGGGAATGTTGACCACCAAGCTGAAGACGGTGCCGAAGAAAGCATATAGAATGGTGTTTCCATAGCCTGTCCACAGCTGGGTGTAACTGAACAGTTCCTTGTAGCCTTTCAGGCTGAATCCCATGGGGAAAAACGTAATGTTGCCGGCAGCCACCTCCGTGGGGCTGCTGATGGAAGCGATAACGATGAAATACATGGGATATAACGTGACCAGGATCATCAAGCCGGTGATAATGTAGAGGATAATGTCAAAAATCACGTCGCCTGTTGTGCGGCGGATCTTCCGGCGGGGTACGGGTTTCAAAGTGGCTTCTGCCATGTTAGCCATCTCCTTTCACTCAGATCAGGGAAGTTTCACTCAGCTTGTTGGAAATCCAGTTCATGGAAAGAAGCAGAATGAAATTGATCACATTGTTAAACAGGTTGATGGCGGCGGAAAGACTGTATTGGTTGCTGATCAACCCCATTTTGTACACATAGGTGGAAATGATTTCGCTGGAGGACAGGTTCAAAGAGTTTTGCAGCAAGTAGACCTTTTCAAATCCCACGCTCATAACGCTGCCCATCCGCAGAATCAGCATGATGGTGATGGTGGGAAGCAACATGGGAATGTCGATCCGCAGAATTTTTTGCCATTTGCTGGCGCCGTCCACGGTGGCTGCCTCGTAAAGCGTGGGGTCCACGGCCGATAGAGCGGCGATGTACAAAATGCTGTCCCAGCCAACGTGCTGCCAGGCTTCCGTCCACACGTAAATGCTGGAGAAGGCGCTGGGCTGTCCCATCAAGTTGGGAAGTTCCACCCCACCAAACGAAACCAGCCTGGCGATAATGCCGGTGCGGGGGGACAGGAACAGGATGATCATGCCGCACATGACCACGGTGGAGATGAAGTGGGGCAGATAGGTGGAAACTTGGAAAAACTTTTTGTATTTCTGGGAGGCGATCTGGTTGCACAGAAGAGCCACCACAATGGGGAGGGGGAACGTCACCAGAATGGTGTACAGACTGATGATCAAAGTGTTTTTGATGGTTGGCCAGAATTGGTAGGAATTGAAATACTCCTGAAAGTATTTCATGCCGGCCCACGGGCTTTGAAAGATTCCTTGAGAGGGGGTGAAATCTTTAAAAGCGATGACAATGCCAAACATTGGCTGGTAGGTGAAACAGAGCATCAGAATGACAGCGGGCAAGAGGAGCAGGTATAAACCCCAGTTGCGGTAAATACGCCGCCACAAATGGTTGCTTTTCGAAACGGAGGCTGCTTTTGACATGGACCTCATTCCTTCCATAAAAGGTGTCGCTTTGGGGAGTAGGGATCGAATGGAGTTTATCCAACACGAGGACGTTAACCTGTAAAGTTTAACGATAAACCTCATCTGCCCTAAGCATAGCACAAGTTTTACAAAGTGTCAATCCTTGTATTCGTCATTTTCACAAAAATATTTTACTTTGTAATCTTTTTTATTGATTTATGCTTTGTTTAATGATATACTCAACTCGGCTTTGGGAAGAGCGAATGGAACAGAAACCATGAGATGATTGTTTTTTAAGGAAACAATCCGGTAATGCGAAAGGAGCTCCCATGAAAATTCAAAATTACGCGTATCTAAACCAAGAGATCGATGTATCCGAACAGTTTACAACCATAGGCAATGTGCACTACAACGCCCAAAGGTTGGAGGATTTTGACCCGGCCCAGGGCAAAGGACAACTGCGCTACGCCCGGTTCGAGCGAAAGGGCAGAATGGGATTCAATATGTATAGCACGCCGTTTGAACCCACCAAATCCTGGGCGTTTCCCCCGGCGTACCCGGATGATCCAGCCTACCCCTTTTCCGTGTCCCTGGTCGGGGAAAACGTGGTGCGGGTGCGCACCACCTGCCGTTCCGGGGATTCCCTGAAAAATCAGGACGCCCGTTCTCTGATGCTGGATGGTGTACCTGGATCGCTGCCGCTTGTTCCGGTGGAATTCGATGGGGAGCATGTGGTGTACCGCACGGAAAAATTGGAGTTGGAAGTGCGGTACGATCCCTTCCATGTGATCCTCCGGGATCGTTTTGGCAAAGAGCTGACAAAGACACTCCATTCCAGCGATTCCATGTGCTTGCAGAATTACAACCCCATGCCGTTTTCCTACGTGCGTTCTTCAGGGGACATGCGAAAGTATCCGGCGGTGAGCCTGGAATCCCATCCAGGGGAACACTATTATGGCTGTGGGGAAAGTTTTACCAAACTGGATAAAAGCGGGCAGAAATTGATCCTGTGGACCAAGGACGCCAATGGCGTGGAAACCCGGGATGTGTATAAACCCGTACCGTTCTTTATGAGTTCCCGTGGGTATGGAGTGTTTTACCATACCTCTTGCCCTATGACGCTGGATTTCGGCTGTGAGTATGCTCAGGCCCAGACAGCGTATATGGGGGACGAGGCCATAGATCTGTTTTTCTTTGTGGGCACTCCCAAGGAGATTTTGGGGGCGTATACGGACTTGACCGGGAAAAGCCCGTTGCCTCCGGTGTGGAGTTTTGGACTGTGGATGTCCCGCATCACCTATCAAAGCGAAGCGGAAGCCCGCGAAGTGGCCAGAGAACTGAAAGAGCACCGGATTCCCTGCGATGTGATCCATTTGGATACAGGGTGGTTTGAGGAAGACTGGCTGTGCAATTATAAGTTTTCGCCCAGCCGATTTGACGATCCCAAGCAGATGATTGCGGACTTGAACCAGGAGGGCTATCGGGTGTGCCTTTGGCAGATTCCCTATTTCACTCCAAAGAACGAATTTTTCCCGGAATTGGTTGAAATGGGCCTGGCGGTCAAGGACGCTGACGGGGAACTGCCCACAGACGACGCTGTGTTGGATTTTTCCGATCCGGAAACCGTCACATGGTACCAGGAAAAACTGGGAGGTTTGTTTGAACTGGGGGTTTCCGCTATCAAAGCGGACTTTGGGGAAGCGGCGCCCCTGATGGGAGTTTACGCTTCCGGCGCTTCCGGTTTTACGGAACACAACCTGTATCCGTTGCGGTATAATCAGGCGGTGTATGAAGCCACCCAGAGGTTCCGGGGGGAAGGTGTGATCTGGGCCCGTTCCGCATGGGCGGGAAGCCAGCGGTATCCCTTGCATTGGGGAGGCGACTGCGAAAATAACGATATGGGAATGCTTGCATCTCTCCGGGGCGGGCTGTCCTTTGGAGCCAGCGGCTTTTCCTATTGGAGCCACGACGTGGGAGGATTTGTCCGGCAGAGCCCGGAAGAATTGTACAATCGCTGGACGTTCCTGGGGATTTTTACCTCCCATATGCGCTGCCACGGCCAGCCTCCCAAAGAGCCCTGGGCATTTTCCGAAGAGTTCTGTGACTCCTTCCGCCATATGGTGGAACTGCGGTACCGGTTGATGCCCTACATCATGGCCCAGAGCGTTCGGTGTTCCCAGCAGGGTCTGCCCATGCTGCGGGCGATGTTCATCGAGTTCCCAGAAGATGAAACCTGTGCTGTTTTGGAGGACCAGTATTTCTTTGGAGAGGACATTTTGGTGGCGCCACTTTTCCAGGCGGAAGATACCCGGCGAGTGTATTTGCCGACCGGACGTTGGGTAGAGCAGGGTACGAACCGGATTTATGAAGGGGAGCGTTGGGTCACTGTGCAGGCAACCGTTTATCCTGGATTGGCCTTTGTGCGGGCCGGAGCGGTTCTGCCCATGGCGGACCCTGCCCTTACCACGGACGCCATCGATTGGACTACGGTGCAGAATGTACTGTTCTCGGATGGCGTAACGCCCATCCACGGGTACACTTTCCGTGTGGAAACAAAGACCGCGGAACCCATCAGCCTTCGCGTGCCCATGATCCATTCCAGCCAAGTGGACTGGTAAAGACCCGATAAAAGCAAAAAATAAAGAAGGGGGATGCCTGACAGTAGGCGTCCCCCTTCTCGTCTTATTTGGAAGAATAAAAATACCCCCGACGCCACAGCAGCGCCGGGGGAGTGTTTATGAAAAATTAAATCTGATTCTCAGCGGTGAAGAAGACGAAATATGGGTCGCCCACGTCGCCTTCTTCTGTGCCGTCGTCAAAGATTTCCAGATAGGAAATGGAAAAATCCTGGTGCCCGGAAGGAACTTCGTACACCAGCTCTCCGGAACGCTCTTCGTCAACGGCCAATGTGTACGTTCCAGGAAGCTGGTTGGCCCCTACGGTGGGCAGTTCCGTGTAAGTTTCCGGGTCCGTTGTGATGGGAATGGAGTAGGCGTCCTCCGCGTCGTCGCCCCATTGTGCCTGGAAGTCTGTGTCGTACATTTCAATGCTTTCCCGGAAGGTGTTTTTTATGGTGATTTCCGCCACAAGCAGCGTGTTCCCTTCCTGAGGGGTGTATCCGTTGTACTCGCTGGCCAGAGAAGCGCTGTGGATGGTGAAATCAAAAAAGTAGGTTTTCATGGTGTCGTTTAGCCGGCCTTCTGTCGTTTGCTCAAGACCGCAAGCAGTCAGTCCCAGCATGGAGACCATGGCTAATGCCAGTGTTAAAATTCTCTTTTTCATCGTGTCCATTCTCCTCAAAATCAAGCTTGTTCGTTTGGGTCATCCCAGTGGTGCCAGGTCCATTTTTCCATCCTCAAGCACCAAATCGATCATTCGGGGGTCCAAGACGAGTTTTTCCAGTTCCTTCGCGTCCTCATAGCAGACGGCGGGGGAGAGGTCCAGGCCCAAAAGCGTCCTGCCGATCACTGCCCCGGCCAAGGAAGCTCCCAGTACCGAGCTGTGTTCCCCATCGGCAAAGTACAGTTCCTCTTGGGGATGGGCGCTGCGCACTTCCTGCCAGACCCTCCCTACCGGGCAGACTGTTGCGCCGATCTCGCCTGCCAGGGCTTCGTAGGCTTGGCTCATTTCCTCCTGGCCCTGGGGGTTGTTCTTTTCGCTCCAGGTCATGTACAGGTAGATCTTTGTTCCTGGAGAAATCAATTTTGCCAAAGCCTTTCCCGATTGAAGCAGGGATTCCCTCCCGGGAAAGGGATGGGCGTTGTGCTGGAGGACCACTCCGTCGTATGCGCCGTACAGCAAATTGAAATAGGTTTGGGATTGGCGCAAATGCCAGTCCAGCCCCATGCCGGGATGGGTAAGCATGACCGCATCCAGCGGTTCCCCGTGTGTTTTGCAGAATTGGGCCACACGCGTCGGCACGTAGTGGACAAAAGTGTGGCTGTTCCCGAGAAATAAGACTTTCACAGAGCGAATCCTCCTTCTAGTGTGAAGTGACGTTTTCCTGGTTAGGCAGAAAAACGCTTTCCGTCGATCCAAAGGACCGAGGGGTCAATGTGACGGGGGTCCGGCGAGCAGGTGCGTGCCATAGCCGCGGCCAGTTCTCCGGAGATGGTTTGGATCATCTGGCAGCAGCCTTCCGCGCCCTGTTCTTGAATGGGGGACATCAGTACCCGTCCTACGCAAACCCCGTCAGCACCCAAAGCCAAAGCTTTGAATACGTCCACGCCGTTTTCGAAAGAGCCGTCCACAAACACGGGGATTCTGCCTTTTACGACCTTGAGAATTTCCGGAAGAACCATCAACGCAGGAACCGCAGAGGCCATGATCCCGTGATGGTGAGACACCAAAATTCCTCCCACGCCGGCGTCCAGGCATTTTTGAGCGTCCTGGGCGCTGAGCACTCCTTTTACCACAAAGGGGAGACTTGTACGTTTGCAGTAGGATTCTATCTCCTGGAATGTCCGGGGCCGCATGGGCATACCCAGGACGTTGTCAGGCTGTCCTTGACCGTTGAAACTGTGGTCGATATCCATGCCCACGGCTACAGCGCCCAAGTCTTCCGCTTGTTCCAAACTGGAAAGAAATTCTCTTTCGTCCTCATACGGTTTGATGATCCGCACCAAAGGCGCGCCGGTTTTGGCGATCGCCTCATATTGTTCGGAAGTGGACATGCCCACCCAGGTAAGCGCTCCCGCCTGCGCAGCGCCTTGGGCAATTTGTACCATACCGTCCCCATCTTTTCCTTTCAAGTGGGACAGTGCGGCAGTCATAACAGGTGTGGCGAACGTCTTTCCGAAAAGGTCCACGGAAAGGTTGGGGGTCACCGCATCGAGATACCGTGTTTCCACCAAGATCCGTTGGAAGTATTCTTCTGTGATCTTGTTGGAGTCCCACGGCGTGTGCCTTGTTTCTTGTGCCATCGTATCCAAACTCCTTCCTTTGTGCCAAATTGATAGTATCAGGGTAGCACCTGGCAGAACGGCTGTCAAGAGAGGAATGAAGAGGAAAATTACACAAGACAAAAGGATTTTATAAGCAGCGAAAAATAAAAAGAGCAGCCACATACTTGGCTGCTCCAAAATGGCACCCCTGACCAGACTCTAACTGGTGGCCTACCGCTTAGGAGTACGGCGTACCATTTCGTAAATTGTTCATATCATATCTTCCCGTGTTGTTTCTTCGCAAATTGTGCTGCCTGGAGGCAGGTCAATTTGCACAAATTCCCCTGAAATATGCTGCCTTACAACGGCTTTTCAAATGTCGTATTAGCAAGGTATTAGCAGGAACCCCTTGTGACAGAGGGCTTCCAGGGGCCATTTCAAAATGCTATTAGCAAGGGAGGATCATTTTATGAGCACCAACGAAAAAGGGACGCCTCAAAGCAGAACATACACCGTGAATGACATCGCAGCCATTCTCGGTATCGGCCGTGCTTCGGCCTATAAACTCGCCAACTCCGGATTGTTCAAGACGATCCGCATCGGCAACATGATCCGCATCTCCAGAAAGTCCTTTGAGGATTGGTTGAAGATGGAGGATGTATAGAATAAAGTAGCTGATTAAAGAAAATGGCTATAGAATCTTCTATAGCCATTTTTATTAGTAGTATTTGAACGCCCGATTCTACTAGTCGCCAATAGTATATTTAGATGCAATGCCTCTATCAACGGCAGGAAATTTGCGTTGATAAACTGCTTTATACAGTTCATCTATTGTGTTGACTACTGATAAAATAGACATTTCAACTTGTTTTATTGTAAGCTGTATGTTCTCCTTCGGATGAACAAGTTTATTTCGCAAATCAATGCTTTGCTTTAGAGTTGCATACCAGGGATAAGTTCCATCTAGTTTTTTGCCGGTATATTTATAATAAAGGAACTCGATTCGATCAGTAATACGGGAAATTTTCAATCCATTGCTAAGGATATATTCTCCGCGATCAAATCTAACGTCTTTTTCAAGTAACAATGCCTGCTCATATACCGTGTATCGTGTCCTATAAGGTTCAATTAGTATTTCTTCAACAATAGAGTTGATACAAGCCTCTAGGGCACTTATAGCTAGCAAGAGACTTGAATGTAAATACGCGCTTTGAGTAAAAGGCTCATCTGTTTTAGCTTTTTCCAGAAGTGCCTTTGATTCTTCCAATAATTGGTCTGAAAATGAATCAAAATCGGTCATAATTACACCTTGCTCTCTGCCTCTTGAGCCTCTAGCAGTGCTTGCTTAGCATAGTACTTTTTAATAGCAGCATCTGCCAGTTCTTTTGTAATTCCGCTTCCTTTTTCAGCTTGCAAAAAAAACAATTCAGCTAAACGGCCTCGTTCTTTTGCATCTGTTCGTGTACCTAAACCCCTGTAATTGTCTGGATCAGTTTTGTGTTTTGCACGCGCGAGAACTTTGGCATTGAGAGGATCAGTCTTTTCGACCTTAGAAAGAGCGTAATGCCGGTCCAGCCGAGTTTTATTGTCACTTAGAACACCTGCAACAAATGCCCAAGCAGCAACAATAGCATAACTTGAAGCTTTATCGGCATAGTCACGATTTGAAATTTTCCCATCTTCTTTTGTAAAAACGGATTTCTGTTTTTGAACCAATTCAGAGAATGCTTTTCCGGCTGCTAGCAGTTTCTTATCTTCCCACATCTCAGGATGAATGCTTTTTAAATGCTCCCATTCATCGTCTACTCCACCTGTTTTTGCTAATATCGGTGTTGTCTTTTTATTAGAAAAATCCCGGGAGGTTATTTTTGTTCCTTCATAGTAACTCATGATAAATGTTCTGGCACTACGAACAGTAATGCGGCTTCCGCGTTGTTTTTTATCCGCAAAGTCTTCATGCTCGTTTAATAGCCCTGCTTTTTGACACCACATTCTA
>ENA-UOJL01002238-UOJL01002238.1-human-gut-metagenome-genome-assembly--contig:-P47-NODE-2238-length-16653-cov-8.516508_pt1 | contig 16653 bp, 16 predicted proteins | sample MGYA00242347_ERZ723894 | MGnify/ENA metagenome assembly ERZ723894
GTAGTTCCATCATATAAAGCTAATAGCATAAAAGTAAAACCTTTGCCAAACCAACCTGAAATCAACATCGGCGCTGACTTGTAAATTTTTCTGTAGAAAGAGAATGTCCCCCTCCTTCCGTCACATCGAGAAACCTTATATTTAGAACAGTCTCCTCGCAAATCCGTCCCTCTGAAAACAAAAGGCTCCCAGCCCCGCAGTTAACCAGCAATTTATAAAGTTTTGAGATACTCCACAATACTTGTCACACTGTTGGCACCATCCGCCACCGCGGTCACAATCTGACGCAGCTTCTTGGTGCGGACATCTCCTGCCACAAAAAACCCCGGCTGCTCCGTCACCCCGTCTTCTCCGGCACGCACATAGCCATGATCTAAATCCAGCACAGAAACCACCGCATCGGTCTGCGGATTCATACCGACTGCGATAAAGATACCGCTGACCGGCAGTTCTTTTTCTTCTCCTGTTCCGGTGTTTGCGAGTACCAGATGATCGACCATCTGCTCCCCACAGATTTCTTTCACCACGGTATCCGGCAGGAAGGTGATCTTCGGCTCATTTGCCACCTGTTCCTGCAGTACCTTCGTGCCACGCAGTTCCTGTCTGCGGTGAATCAGATACACTTTTTCACATCCGGCTGCCAGATACAGGGCATCTTCCAGTGCCACATCTCCACCGCCGACAACCGCCACTGTCTTGTTACGGAAAAAAGCTCCATCACAGGTTGCACAGTAAGACACCCCGGCTCCTGCCAGTGTTTCTTCTCCCGGCACCCCGAGTTTCCGGTGTCCGGCTCCGGTTGCCAGCAGTACCGTTTTTGTCTCATAGACGGTTCCGGAAGCACCGGTGATTTTCCACGTTCCGTCTGTATTTTTCTCTACGTTATCCACTTCATCGCTGATGAACGGAACCTCCAGTGCTTTTGCATGCTGCTCAAATTTCTGTGCCAGATCAAACCCATTGGTTTCCGGCAGTCCCAGATAATTATCAACTTCCTGCGTATAAATCATCTGTCCGCCACCCATCGGCTCTTTCTCTAAAACAACCACATCCAGACAGGCACGCTTTGCGTAAACAGCTGCCGAAAGACCTGCCGGACCGCTTCCTATAATGACTAAATCGTACATGTTATTCCTCCTGATTTTCAAAAAAATCTATTTCATAAATAATGGCATTTTTATTCTTTCCTATTTTACCATACCCCTATACAATGCGCTATTTTCTTTTCTCCAATAATAACAAAATATGCTCCTTTTACAAAAATTTTACGTGATTCAGGGTTGAAAAATCCATTTACAAATGCTACCATAACCAAGGATTTAAATCCACAATCATAAAAATCTGAGTAATGGAGGTGAAATTCATGGACAGTAGCGATAGTTTTGGGCGAAGTAGACATTTGAATACCGATGCTTTTTTCACTGGCAAAATTATCGTTTTCACTGGAAAATGAATTTTGCCGATTCATGATGTTTAAAGCACCGGTAGGTGCTTTTTTTGTGCCTGAATATATAAAACTGTATACCTGAGCCCTTTTCTATTGTGCATATCCGCAGCATGATGTAGCTTTTGTTGCACATGATGACTGCACACAAGGAAAGGAGAATTCATATGAACAAGAAATATTTAGAGCTTACAAAGCTGATCCGAAGCAAACAGAATGACCATGAAATCTTAAAATGCTTATCTAATTATCACGAAAACGACATTGCCGATATGCTTACGGTTATGACTCCAAAAGAAAGGAAACGTATTTATACGCTTCTGGGGCCACAGAAAATTGCGGAAATCTTCGCATATCTGGATGAACCACAAATCTACTTTTCCGAACTCTCCGTCAAAGATGCCGCCAAAGTAGTTTCCCTGATGGATTCCGATGATGCCGTTGACGTCCTCGAAACACTCGACGATAAAAAGAAATATGAAATCGTGGAAAACCTGGACAAAGCTGCCATAAAAGATGTAAAAATGCTGCTTTCCTATGACGATGACGAAATCGGAAGCTGCATGACAACCAACTACATCTGCATTCCAAAGGGACTTTCCGTCCGTCAGGCAATGAGCGAACTGGTCCGTCAGGCCGGAACCAATGACAATATTTCAACCATTTATGTACTGGATGAATCCCTGAAATTTGCCGGTGCTATTGATCTGAAAGATCTTATTATTGCAAGAAAACATGATGTGCTTGACGATATTATCGTCCGCTCCTATCCATCGGTAACCGATCACGAAAAAATTGATGACTGCATGGAAAAAATCATGGATTATTCGGAAGATTCCATTCCTGTCCTGTCGCAGGACGGTCATATGCTCGGTGTTATTACATCCGAAGATATCGTAGAGATGGTTGACAATGAGATGGGGGAAGACTACGCAAAACTGGCCGGTCTCACCGCCGAAGAAGATCTCAAAGAAACCACTGTACAAAGCATGAAAAAACGTCTCCCATGGCTCATCATCCTGCTGTTCCTTGGGATGATCGTTTCCTCTGTTGTAGGTGTCTTTGAGCATGTTGTGGCTGTACTTCCGATCGTAATCTGTTTCCAGTCCCTTGTGCTTGACATGGCCGGGAACGTCGGTACCCAGTCTCTGGCAGTTACCATCCGTGTCCTGATGGATGAAACACTCACCGGAAAACAAAAACTTTTCTTACTGGTAAAAGAAATGAAAATCGGTCTCCTGAATGGTGGAATTCTTGGTATAATGGCACTTGCACTGCTCGGCATCTACATCCACCTGTTTAAGGGATACACCTGGATCGGAGCATTTGGCATCTCTGGCTGCGTCGGCATCTCGCTTCTCGTGGCAATGGTGATCTCAAGCCTCGTAGGTACTGTGATTCCCATGTTTTTCCATAAGATAAAAATTGATCCTGCGGTTGCATCCGGTCCACTCATTACAACCGTCAATGACCTTGTGGCTGTTGTGACTTATTACGGTCTGGCATTTTTGTTACTGATCATGTAAAAAGATAATCTCTGCACCATACTACCGAAAAATGCTGCCTGACAACAATATGTTACAGGCAGCATTTCTATTCAACAATTTCTAAGCTGCATAGGAGATATCGCTTACGCGAGATACCCCAGATAGAAAATCTATCCGCAGACGGATACCCTTTACTGAATAACCAGTTCTTCAATCGTCACATTTTTCTCTTTGTCAATGTCAAAAGCTTTAAGCACCGGCTGATCCATATCCATCAGGGAAAGAATCAGGTAATTGACCGTCGGATCATATGCCAGACGCTTATCTTCCTCGGACGGACGTGACGGCGATTCCGGATGGGAATGCCAGTTGCCAAGCGGTACCAGATGGTTTGTGCGCATATCTTTAACTGCGGCAAGCTGTTCCTTCGGGTTCATGGAAAAATGCTCATTGGTGTGATCCACATTTTCCAGAAGGTACACCTTCTCGATGATCTTTTTGTCTCCGTCTTTGGTGCCTGCAATCAGACCACATGCCTCTTCCGGAAGGTTTTCCTTCGCATGAGCTAAGATTTTTTCATAGTCTGCTTTTTTCATGGTAAGCATAAAATTTTCCTCCTTTTCAAGGAGCAAATCGCATATAAAGTCTGCTTCGCAGAGGCGATTTGCGTAGGAGATATCGCTTACGCGATACCTCAATGATCCGGGCACTCGATCTGCTCGTAATCAATCAGTTCTGTGATGGTCGGATGATCGCCACAGATTGCACACTTATGATCTGCCTTTGGCAGTTTGATCGTGTGGAATTCCATCTTTAACGCATCAAAAGTCAGAAGCTTTCCGGTTAAGAGATCGCCCACACCGATCAGATATTTGATGGCTTCCATCGCCTGTAAGGATCCGATGACACCGCCCATTGCGCCGATGACACCAGCCTGCTTGCAGGTCGGAACTGCATCCTTTGGTGGTGGATTCTTGAATACACAACGATAGCATGGTCCTTCTCCCGGAACATAGGTCATGAGCTGACCCTTGAAACGGATGATTCCTGCATGGGAAAATGGCTTCTTTGCCATTACACAGGCATCGTTGATTAAGAATTTTGCCGGGAAGTTATCGGTTCCATCAATGATGAAATCATAATCTTTAATGAGATCCATAATATTTTCAGAAGTAACGAACTCACGGTAGGTATTTACAGTTACATCCGGGTTCATTGCGTTCATGGTCTCTTTTGCAGATTTTACTTTTGCTTTTCCTACATCTGCGGTGCCGTGAATGATCTGACGCTGTAAGTTGGACAGATCAACTTCATCTGCATCGACAATACCGATGGTTCCCACACCGGCTGCGGCAAGATACATTGCTGCCGGTGCACCGAGTCCGCCTGCACCGATAATCAAAACTTTTCCGTTAAGGAGCTTTTTCTGTCCCTTCACACCAACCTCCTGCAGGATGATGTGACGGCTGTAACGCTCCATCTGTTCATTGGTAAATGCCATTAGAAGCTTCCTCCTCCCATGAAGTATAAGAATTCAACTACATCGTTTTCCTTTAATGTTACGTTTGCAAGATCGTGATTTTCTACAAAATCATCGTTTACGGTAACGGTCACATATTCCGGATTTTCAACCTTCTCGTCAACAACGAGCTGTGCCAGCGTGGTTCCCTCTTTGATGTCTTTTACGTTTCCTGCGATTGTTACTTTCATCGGTAACTCCTCCTAAATATATTTTTTCACAATTTCTTCCAGTTCCGGCTTCCTGATCAGACCGCGCACACGCTCTGCTTCCTTTCCATCTTTGAAAAACAGGATGGTCGGAGAAACCATAACGGAATACTGTTCTGCCAGTTCCCCGTCAAAATTTGCATTGACTTTGACCACTTTTAAGCGATCCTCATAATCATCTTCGATATCGCCAAGAATCGGTGACATCTGTTTGCACGGAATGCAGGAATCGGAATAAAACTCCACCAGTACCGGTATAGAAGCCTGCAAAACCTCCGCTTCAAAATTATCTTTACTTACTCTTGCTGCCATGCGCTTAACCTCTCTTGTCTACTCTTCGAGTTTCTTTACAATAAGGTCATAAGTTCCATCTTCATTGTCGATCAGCTTTAATACCTGCTGTCCCTCTTCCTTGAAACTTCTCGGTACGTTTTGCACCGGCTCTCCATCATTCATATGTACGGAAAGCACCTGTCCGATCTCTAACTCTTCCATGGCCACCTTTGCCTTGACAAACGTCATCGGGCAGACCACATCCGTAATATCTACAGTTTCATCAATTGTAAAATCAGCCATTGTATGCCTCCTTTATCTTCTCTTCAAATTTATCAAGTCCCACTCTCTCGAGTGTCATGCGGAAACGCTCTCCCGGATTGGCATTGTCATCAAAGAACTGGATTGCCGCATCGGTAATGCGGAATAACTGTTCCTCGGATGTCACAAGCGGAAGATAATTCTCGCCTTTGTATACGCGGTTTCCAAACAGTCCACCGAAAGATACCTCAAATGCAGGTGTCGCTTTCCATGCATCGGTCGGACAGGCCTTTACACAGCGTCCGCAGTTGTTACATTTTTCCTCATCGAGAACGATTTTTCCGTCCACGGTGCTGATTGCATCCACGCGGCAGGTCTTCTCACAGATCCCACAGTTGATGCAGGCTGCTTCCTCCCATTCCACAATGGATGCACCCTTGATTCCGACATCATTTTCTTCTGCCTTTAAGCAGTTGTTCTGGCATCCGGTTACACCAAATTTAAACTTATGCGGAAGTTCTCTTGCAAAATAACGCTCATCCAGTTTTTTTGCAATATCATAACTGTCAATATTTCCACTAGGGCATACCGCCGATCCCTGACAGGCTGTAATCGTACGGACACGCGGTCCACACACACCCGGCTTACATCCCCCGGTTGCCAGCACTTCCTTAACTTCTTCTACATCGTCAAGTTTGATAAATGGGATTTCCACACTCTGACGGGAAGTCAGATGTACGTGTCCGTCTCCGTATTTTTCTGCAACCTTTGCGATAATCTGTAAATTCTCTGCTGTAAGATTTCCACCTACCACAGCCAGCCGCAGGGAAAAATTATTTTTTTGTTTCTGGCGCATAAATCCGCCTTTTTTCAATGTAGCATAATCAACAGCCATTACTCTCTCCTTTAAACCTTGTGTATTTTTCTTTGTTTATCCGGCGGTATTTTGGATTACTGCTGTAAAATCCTGCTTCAGATCTTCGATATCCTCAATACCGACACTTATTCTTATCATATCATCAAATACGGCGGCGTCAATCTTTTCCTGCTCGGTTGAGTGTGCCGCCAGTGTGGATTCCGGATGCACGATCAGTGTCTTGGTATCTCCGATATTGGATACGATCTGTGGAATCGTCAGCGCATTCATGATTGCAAAAGCGCGTTCCTTGCTTCCCACGCGAATGGTTAAAATTGCTCCAAATCTTCCATCCAGCAACTGCTTTGCCACACCGTTCCACGGACTCGATGCAAGTCCCGGATAGTTTACGCTGATTCCCGGAATGGTTTCCAGATAAGCCGCAAGCTGCATTGCGTTGTCACACGCCCGCTCCATACGAAGCCCCAGTGTCTCCATACCAAGCAGATTATAGTATGCAGTCTGCGGCGCCATACAGGCTCCCATGTTGCGGAACAATCCGTTTCTCAGTTTTGCAGTAAAGGCAAATTTTGCAAACTTTTTATAGTCTTTCATGCCCGGATACCGCTCCAGATCCCATTTGAATCTTCCCGCATCGGTGATCACACCACTGATGGCACTGCTGTTGCCGTTGATGTATTTGGATGTGGAATTGATCACGATGTCTGCGCCAAGTTCGAGCGGACGAACGAGAAACGCGGTAGCTACCGTATTATCGATCATGAGTGGAAGATTGTGCCGCTTTGCGATCCCTGCAAGTGCCGGGATGTCGGTCACATCCAGCTTTGGATTGCCAATCGTCTCCGCGAAGATGACTCTCGTCTTATCCGTGATCTTGGATTCGAGATCTTCCAGATCATTCGTATCTGCAAAAATTGTTGTAATTCCAAACGCTTCCAGATCGTGGTAAAGATCAATCGTTCCTCCATACAGGCTGGTGCTTGTGATGATCTCATCACCACTTCCTACGATATTCAGAAGGGCATTGGTAATTGCCGCCATGCCGGATGCACAGGCAACGGATGCCACACCTTTTTCCAGAACCGTCATGCGTTCTTCAAATGCTGCGATGGTCGGGTTATTGATTCTCGTGTAAGAATATCCAGCAGCTTTGTTGTGAAACAGCTTCTCATGCTGCTCTGCCGATGGCTGAAAAAAAGCACTGGACTGGTACACCGGGGTAAGTGTGGCTCCGGTCACCGGATCTCCGGTTTTTGTACCATGTAGTAGTTCTGTGTTGAATCCCATTTCATTTCCCCTAATTCATACTTATCTAATAGGTTTAATATGTTATAGTTAATATACAGCAATCATACCCTATTGTCAACCTTTTATTTCCACTTATTTTTCCAGCAAAAAAATCCCCGCTGGTTAAAACCAGCAGGGATTCCATTCTCATAATAAAATTATTATTCTGTCCAGTGCTCATCCTTAAATACGATGCGGCGGTAAGTCTCAAAATCAACCCACTTATTAAAGAAGTTCTCAGAGATCTCACTGCCCTCTGCGGAAAGCTCCTTCTTGAACGCATCCACATCTGCGGCACTTGTTACATGAACTGCAAATCCACGGCCGTTGATGACAGGCACATCGTTGTATGCAAAGTCAGCAAGCGGAATAATTGCAGTAACCTTCTGGTCACGGATGGATACCGCTACCTGCTCACGCAGAACAACCACATCAAAGCTGTCCGGATACTGATACGTCTCACCCTTGACCGGAATCACATCACCGATCGTGTAAGTTTTATCGGAAGGCTGTACCTTAAAGACGTTCATCGCCTCAAGGTCATAGTAATATTCCTCGAAGATATCTCCGTTTGCCTTGAGATTTCCGTGGGCAAATGCGCATTTTAAGTCCTTGGTCTCATCGAGCGTTGGATTTTCCACAACACCACATGCGGAAGTCATGTTGGAAATACGGTCGATCAGGATCAGTTCTCCCAATGTCTTATGCTTTGCAAAAGCATCAATGACGATCTCTTCCTGCAATACCAGATCGCAGACCGCAATCTCGTTCTTGCGCAGGCGGCCAACCGGAATAAATTCACCGGTGTTGACATCAATCTTGTACTGGATATTCTTTAAGATACCCGGAATCGTACGTGTACCGAGTTTTACGAGATAATCTTTGCCGACGGTCAGTTCCTCATCGTCCATCCAGAGGATTGTTGCGGTAAATTTCTTGCTGACCGGAAGCTTCGTATCTTTTGCGAGAACACATCCGCGGGATACATCCACTTCCTTGTCAAGCTGAATGGTAACCGGACGGCCTGCATCTGCAGTCTGTGCATCTTTATCTCCGACTAAAATGCTCTTTACTTTTGCATGCTCATTGCTTGGCAGAGTCACGATTGTATCACCGACCGATACAGCGCCACTCTCGATCTGTCCCTGGAAACCACGGAACGTGTGATCCGGACGGCAGACACGCTGTACCGGCATATAGAAGCCTTCTTCCTGCTTCTTTTCGCTCACATCGATATTCTCTAAGTAAGCAAGCAGTGGCTCCTGCGTGTACCATGGCATATTGCCGGAATGGGTGGTGACATTGTCACCCTCGGTTGCAGATACCGGAATGATCTTGACACTTGCTAAATGCAGTTCCTTGGAAAGTTCCTGAATTTGGTCAACGATCTCCTTGAAACGCTCCTCACTGTAATCGACAAGATCCATCTTATTTACAGCAAATACAAAGTAACGGATTCCCATCAGTGCACAGATTCTGGCATGTCTTCTGGTCTGTACGAGCACGCCCTGCTTTGCATCCACAAGGATAACGGCAAGGTCTGCAAAGGATGCACCGACTGCCATGTTTCTTGTGTACTCCTCATGTCCCGGAGTATCTGCCACGATAAAGCTTCTCTTTTCGGTTGTAAAGTAACGGTATGCCACATCAATGGTGATACCCTGTTCACGCTCTGCCATCAGTCCGTCCAGAAGGAGGGAGTAATCGATTGCACCGCCGCGGCTTCCTACTTTGGAATCCAGCTCCAACGCTTTCTCCTGATCTGCGTAAAGCAGTTTGGAATCGTATAAAATATGTCCGATCAGTGTGGACTTTCCATCGTCTACACTACCGCAGGTAATAAATTTCAATAATCCGCTCATTTTAGAAATAACCCTCCCTCTTTCTTCGTTCCATGCTGCCGGCTGCCTCGTTGTCAATGACACGGGTGGTCCGCTCAGACTCTACAGCACTCAAGGTCTCGTCAATAATCTCATCTAATGTGGTCGCGTTGGATTCGATTCCACCGGTCAGTGGATAGCATCCCAAGGTACGGAAACGCACATTCTTGTATTCAATTTTCTCACCCGGACGAAGTTTCAGACGATCATCATCCACCATGATAATCTGTCCGTCACGCTCAATCACCGGACGCTTTGCTGCAAAATACAGCGGCACGATATCGATGTTTTCTCTCTTTATGTACTCCCAGATATCCGTCTCCGTCCAGTTGGAAATCGGGAACACACGAATACTCTCACCCTTGTTGATCTTGGAGTTATAAAGTTTCCACATCTCCGGTCTCTGGTTCTTCGGATCCCATGCATGATTCTCATTACGGAAAGAAAAAATTCTCTCTTTTGCACGGGATTTTTCCTCGTCACGACGTCCGCCGCCGAATGCTGCAGTAAATCCGTATTTATTCAACGCCTGTTTTAATGCCTGTGTCTTCATGATGTCGGTGTACTGGCTGCCGTAATCAAACGGATTGATGCCACGCTTTACACCGTCCTCGTTGATATACTCGATCATGTTAATCCCCAGTTTCTTTGCCGTCTCATCACGGAACTTAATCATTTCCTTGAATTTCCATGTCGTGTTCACATGTAAAAATGGGAATGGCGGCTTCTCCGGATAAAATGCTTTCATGGCAAGATGAAGCATTACCGAACTGTCCTTTCCTATGGAATAAAGCATTACTGGTTTTTCACACTCTGCCGCTACCTCACGGATAATGTAGATTGCTTCCGCTTCGAGTGCATCAAGATGAGATAATTGACTCATGATCTTCCTCCTTAATATTTATTCGAATCCTTTTTATTCACAACAATTGTTTCTATTGTACCATCTGTTTTTTTAATTCGCCAGTGTAACAGATCTCCTTCCGTATGAACGGTCATCTGGCTTCCCATGCCGCCGATGTCGGCACCCAGGTAATAGGAAATTGCCTCAAACGGACACTCCTTGATACAGGAGGCGCATCCCCAGCAGTCCTTCGGATACCGGATCACAGCTTTTTTGTCTTCGCCGCGCACGATCAGGCTTCCCGGACAGACATCCAGACATTTTCCACATGCCCTGCATTTCATGGAATCAATCGCGATGCTCATAGGTTTCTCCTCCTTTCACCAGATCTCTGCGGATCATCGTAATCTGATCCCCGTTCTTTTTCGAGTTTACATAGCAGAGCCATGCATCACTCTTCTCCGGATAATCCAGATTCTCCGCGAAACTGTGCCAGCGTGTCTCCTTGCGTGCACGCAGATGTGCGATCACAGTCAGGCACACGGTCAGGCGTTCTTTCAGCTCATAGATAAACATCAGCTCATGCATATCGGCTGCCGCAAGTCCTTTTGCAAGGATCTGCAGTTTCTTTATTTTTTCTTCCGCCATGACAAGCTGCTTTTTGTTGAACTGGTAATGGGTTCCGATTCCGCCTGCATACTGGTCCATGACTTTCTGCATGGCTTCCTCGAGTTCCTCAACGGTAAATGCCGGGTCCTGCTTTGTGAGAAATGCATCATACTCGGCAATTTTATTTTCAAGAACCGCTTCTTCATCAGAAGCCGCCGTATCTGCCACCTGTTCTTCGTTTAATTTCTGCACGATGGAATTGGCTGCGATCTCGCCCTCCACCAGTGCGCCGGTTACATATTTCTGTGGACAGCCGCCTGCCACATCTCCGGCAGCGTAGAGTCCGTGGATCGTTGTCTCGCGTTCGGTGTCTACCCAGTAACCGCTGGCGGTATGACCACCTACGATGTACGGCTCGGTTCCCTCGATTTCCACGTTCTGCTCGCTTGGATTTTTCCCGGATTCCACCCACTTGAGTGTCTGTCCCGGCGCCATGTTTAAGTATGCTTTTAAGAGCGATTCATCCTGTTCTGCGGAGATGCCTTCGGTGCGAAGATAACATGGTCCGCGTCCCTGTACGTTTTCTTCAACAGTTCCGTACACACGCTGGGAAGTAGTCAGACCGTATTTTGTCTCATACACTTCTCCGTGTGCGTTGATCTGCTTTGCTCCGACACCCTGTGCAATCGTTCCGGTCGGAGCGATCGTATCTTTACAGCGCAGGGCGATAAAGCGCATCTCAAATGTGGTCATCTCGGCTCCGGCTTCAATTCCCATGGCATATCCGGCACCGGTGTTAAACGGCGGATACCACATTTTATGACGGGAAAAACCCGGATTGTTCGGGCGGTAAAGTCCTGCGGCTCCTCCGGTTGCGATCAGCACTTTTTTTGCGCGGATCTCGTAGGCCGTACCGTCTGCAATGGAAAAACCGACGGCTCCTTCGATCTTATTATTGTTTACCAGATAATCGGTGATGTTTAACTGGTTGATGACGGTCACATCGTCTAATTTGCTGACAGCATCTGCAAGAAGCGGCTTGAAGTTTTCGCCGTTGATCTTGATATTGCGGTTTCCTCTTGCCACATACTCGCCGTTTTCGTCTTTTAAGATGACCAGACCAAGCTGTTCCATTTTGGCGGTCACACGGTTGAGTCCTTCGGACATGGTCAAAAGCAGATCCGGCCGGACGATGCCGTCGGCATCTTTTGTGGCGTAGTCCACGTAATCCTGCGGAACATGACCTTTGGTGATATAGGCATTGAGCGCGTTGACTCCGGCTGCCAGACAGCCGCTGCGCTTGATGTTGGCTTTTTCTGCTATGATTATGGAATAATCGGATTGTTCACGGATGGTCATTGCCGCGTAGCAGCCTGCTGTGCCGCCGCCGATGATGAGGACATCCGTATGGAGTATTTTTTTTCCCTCGATTTTCATAAGTAATCCTTCCTTGTGATTAAATGTAGAAGACCTCGCCTTCCTGCATTTCCTTATTTTCTACAAGATAGGTCTGGTTTTCATCAAATATGTAAAGCCGGTAGATTAAGACATACACTTTTTCACCGATCTCTACCGGATCTTTTTCAAGTGAGCGCTCGGTGACGATCGGGATACCTCCCACATCAACGACAACATCCAGATGATTTCCTCGGAATATCACATCTTTTACGATTCCACGCTCGGCGGCACTCATGTGCTGTGGCGGTGCACTTCTGGACATGCGGACAAATTCCGGACGGATAACTGCGTGGGTTGCGCCCTCGACCGGATCAAATCCAAGCAGACGCTCATAATGCTCTACGATCGAGGAACGGCCGATAAACTGTGCCACGAACGGGGTGTCCGGTGATTTATAAATTTCCATCGGCGTTCCCATCTGCTCGATATGTCCATGGTTTGTGATGATAATCTCATCGGCCACCTCGACGGCTTCATCCTGATCATGGGTGACAAAAATGCTTGTAATGCCAAGCTTTACAACCATCTCGCGAAGCCAGTTGCGAAGTTCGGTGCGGACTTTTGCATCGATTGCCGCAAACGGCTCATCGAGAAGAAGTACCTGCGGATTCGGTGCCAGTGCGCGGGCAAATGCCACTCGCTGACGCTGCCCACCGGACAACTGGTTCGGATATCGCTTTTCCATTCCGCTTAATCCGGTCAGTTCCAACAGTTCGGTCACGCGCTTTTTGATTTCTTTTTTCGGCACCTTGGCAAGTTCGAGACCAAAAGCTACGTTGTCGTAGACGGTCATATAACGGAACAATGCATAGTTCTGAAAGACAAAACCGATGCCTCGTTTTGCCGCCGGCACATCGTTGACACGCTGCCCGTCAATATAGATATCGCCGCTGTTTGGTGTCTCAAGCCCCGCGATCATGCGAAGCAGTGTGGTCTTTCCGCTTCCGGAAGGTCCAAGCAGTGCGACTAATTTTCCTTTTTCAATGCCAAAGCTGACATGGTCGGAAGCCCGGAAGTTTCCGTAATTTTTACAAATATCTCTCATTTCCACGTACATAGCCTGACTCCTTACTGTATGCCTTTACTGTTTTTGCTTCTGTATTCAAAAATGTTTCTGAGTATCAGCACGATCACCGCAATAATGACCAGAATGGAAGATACCGCAAATGCGGAGGTGATGGAAGTATCCGTCCCCGACATATATAAGGCATCAATCTCCAGCGGCAGGGTAAATGTCTGCCCTCTGGTCTTTGAGAGTGCATTGACTGCTCCAAACTCGCCTAACGCACGCGCCGTACATAAAATGATACCATAGATCAGTCCCCATTTCATCTGGGGAAGGGTAATTTTCCGGAAAATCGTAAATCCCCCGGCTCCCATCAATGCTGCAGCCTCTTCTTCGTCTTTGCCCTGTGCATTTAAGATCGGGATGATCTCACGCGATACAAACGGGAAAGTGACAAAAATTGTGGCAAGCACCACACCCGGTAACGCAAACGTAATGCGGATGTTTGTTCCGAAAAACTGGTTGATCGCCCGGATTGCCGGATACGTCCAGCCGAGTCGTCCGAAGGTCATCAAAAAGGCAAGACCTACAATGACGGGAGAGATCGAAAACGGGATATCGATCAGCGTGGCAAGCACCTGTTTCCCACGGAAAGAAAACTTTGTCAGAAGCCATGCCGCCATGATTCCGAAAAACGTATTGACAACTACCGCGATCACAGTTGCAAGCAATGTAACCAAAAGAGCCGAACGCACATATTCGGTTGTGATCGCCTGCAGATAAAAAGCAAATCCTTCTTTCAACGCACTAAAGAGAATCGAAAACAGGGGAAGAATCAGCATAACAAATATGAAAAGAACGCTGATGGCTATTAAGATGTATTTCGTACTTTTCTTTTGTTCCATAAAAACGAACTCCCTTTCTTAAAACGAATTGGTTGGTTCCCTGTTGCACTTACACATTGTTGGTTCTGGCTGCCTGTTTCATCTGTACGATATTCACAGCAAGCAGTAAAACAAACGACAAAATCAACATTACCAGTGCGATTGCCGTGGCACTCGCATAATCAATATATCCAAGCTTCTGCATGATCACATAGGAGATCACCTGCGTATGTTCCCTTGCACTGTTTCCGGATATGTAAATGACACTTCCGTACTCACCAATTCCTCTGGCAAAGGCAAGCCCAAATCCGGTTAAAATCGGTGGCATCATCTCCGGAAGAAGCACTCTGTGGAAGGTCTGAAACCGGTTGGCTCCAAGCATAAACGCTGCCTCCTCATACTGTCCGTCGAGTTTTTCGAGTACCGGCTGCACGGCACGGATGACAAACGGAATTCCGACAAACACCAGTGCAATGACCAGTCCCAGATGTGTGTAGGATACTTTGATGCCAAGTTTTGCAAGCGGAGTCCCGAGGATTCCGTTTTCGGAATACATTTTGGAAAGTGTGATACCTGCTACCGAAGTCGGCAGTGCAAACGGAAGCTCAATACAGCCATCGAGGATACGTTTTCCCGGAAACTCATACCTTACAAGCACCCAGGCAATGATCACACCGAACACACTGTTTATAAGTGCCGCAATAAACGAACATCCGATGCTGGTCGCAAATGCATGCCGCACGGTCGGCTTCGTGATCAGGGACCAGAACTCTGCCGGACGCAGTTTTAATGCGGAAACCATCACAGATGCCAGCGGGATCAGCACAATCAGGGAAAGCATTGTCACTGTAATTCCCAATGTGAGGTGATACCCCGGTATCACACGTACTTTTTTTGTCTTATTCGTTGCCGTAGATTTCATCAAACATTGCTCCATCGTCAAAATAGTTCTTATATGCTTCGTTCCAGCCGCCGTAATCTTTGATCGTATATAATTTCACATTCAGGTCAAAACGGTCGGAAAATTCTTTCAGGATTGATTCATTGCTCGGGCGGTATCCATATTCTGCCGCCAGCCGCTGGGCATCATCCGTGTACAGATAATTCAAATATTCCCTGCTGACTTCCTGCGTGCCATTGGCATCTGCGTTGTCATCCACAATCGCCACACTCGGCTGTGCCAGAATACTGACACTCGGCGTAATCATCTCATATTCATCCGGATAACTTTTCATCGTGGTAATTGCCTCATTTTCCCACGCGATCAGCACATCCCCTTTCTGGTTTTCCACAAACGTGGTAGTGGAACCGCGCGCTCCGGAATCCATGACGGAAACCTGCGAGTAAAGTTTCTGCAGAAATGCTTTCTGTTCCTTCTCATCATCGGTCTGCTCCTTTATATAGGAAAGTGCTGCTAAAAAGTTCCAGCAGGCACCACCACTGCTCTTTGGGTCCGGGGTGATGATCTCGACCTTTTTATTCACCAGATCGTCCCAGTCTTTGATCTGTTTCGGATTGCCTTTCCGGACGAGGAAAACAATCGTCGAAGTGTATGGGGAACTGTCATCGGCAAATTCCTGTTCCCAGCCTTTTTCAATCAGTCCGGTCTGCTCGATCAGTGTGATATCATGCTCAAGTGCCAGTGTCACGACATCGGCGTTACATCCCTCCACAACGGAACGCGCCTGTGCACCGGAACCTCCGTGGGATTGAATAATATTCACTTCTTTTCCCGTTTTTTCCTTATAATATTTCTCAAACAGAGGATTATATGCTTCATAAAATTCTCTTGTCGGATCGTAGGAGACGTTGGTGATTGTCCGTACATGACTCTTTTTGCTTCCGCATCCGGTACATCCAATCAACAGAATTGTTGCCATGGACAGTACAGCTATTTTCTTTACCATTGAAAATGATTTTCGCTTCATGTTTCCGCCTCCCTTGACTTTCGTTTATCATACCCCTTAATTCCTATCATGTCAATAGGTATTGTAGGAATAATTTTCCTTTCTTTCCACAGTACCATGGAAAGATTGAATTTTGCTTGAATCTCAATGCCGGGATTTTTATGGACAATTAAATTGCTGGTTAACTGCGTGGTCTGGGACCTTTTGAGTTTCTTAAAAGGGACGGATTTGCGGAGATTGTTCTAAATATAAGTTTTTTCAATGCGACGGAAGAAGGGGGACATTCTCTTTCTACAGAAAAATTTGCAAGTTAGCTCTGGCGTTGGTTTCAGGTACGTGGAGTAAAATTTTTCAATTTACGCAATTCACTATGGGTTGTGAGTGCCAGAGCAAGTTGTAAATTTGTTCTTCCGAAAGAAATGTTCCCCTTCTTCCTGTTGGCTGGAGAAAATATAATTGAGAAACATATTTCCGCAAATCCTGTCTGTGGAATAAATATAAAGGCACCAAAACCTACAGTTAAAGGCGCTCCCGGAAGGAAATGCATACAATGAGTGTTTACGGTAAAGTGATAAATGTTTGGGAAGCTTAACATGCAAATAAGTGGAAATTTCATTGCTGGTATTTTGTGAAACAATCGTTCTATTGAAGCTTTTATATGATCGGGCATTATAAACTTATAAATAAAGGATGGGTTCTATATAATTA
>ENA-UOJL01002247-UOJL01002247.1-human-gut-metagenome-genome-assembly--contig:-P47-NODE-2247-length-16577-cov-4.861094_pt1 | contig 16577 bp, 17 predicted proteins | sample MGYA00242347_ERZ723894 | MGnify/ENA metagenome assembly ERZ723894
AAAGCCGTAGTTCATGGGATCAACCTCCCTTGTATAATATTAAGGTTAAATTACAAAAGCTGGCAAAGCTTCTGGGAAAAGTCCGCCGGATCTACCAGAGAAATTCCCTCGATCAAAAGGGCCTGGTCATAGAGGATCTCCCCATACAGCTTCAAACGGTCCTTATCGGACTGATACAGGTCACAGAGACGCTGAAAAATGGGATGCTCCCCATTGACTTCCAACACCCGCTGGGCCTTGATCTTTTCCCGAGCAGGCATGGAGTTGAGCACTTTCTCCATTTCCGTGGAGATCATGCCGTCAGTGGTGATGCACACAGGATGGCTCTTCAATTTTCCGGAGACCCGCACGTCGGCCACTTTGTCCCCCAAGGATTCCTTGAGGAATGTGAGCATCTCTTTGTTCTGCTCTGCCAATTCCTTGGTTTTTTCCTTTTCCTCGCTGGTCTCCAACTCCAAATCGTCGGAGGAAATATTCCGGAACTCTTTTTCGTCGTACTTCATCAGCATCCGCAGGGCGAATTCGTCCACGTTGTCGGTGAGGCACAGCATTTCGTACCCTTTTTCCTCCAAAGCTTCCGCCTGAGGCAAGCCCATGACCCGCTCCGGCGTTTCTCCGCAGCCGTAGTAAATGTACTTTTGCTCCGGCTTCATCCGGGAAACGTACTCTTTCAGAGTTACCAGCTTTTTCTCAGTGGAGGAATAGAACAGCACCAAGTCTTTCAATTCGTCTTTCTTGGCGCCGTAATTGTCGTACATACCATACTTGAGCTGGAGCCCAAAGTTCTTGAAGAACTCCTCATACTTCTCCCGTTCATTGTTCAGCATGGAAGTGAGCTCCGAGGAAATCTTCTTTTCCAGCCGGGTGGCGATCAGCTTGAGCTGGCGGTCATGCTGGAGCATCTCACGGGAAATGTTCAAGGACAGATCCTGGGAATCTACCAGGCCCTTTACAAAACTGAAGCAATCGGGCAGTAGATCGGCGCATTTATCCATGATGAGAACGCCGCTGGCATAAAGCTGCAGTCCTTTTTCATACTCCCGTGTGTAATAATCCATGGGAGCGGTCTTGGGGATAAACAGCAGGGCGGTGTAAGTGGCCGCGCCCTCTGTGGATGTGCGGATCACTTTCAAAGGCTCCTGCCAATCGTAAAACTTTTCCTTATAGAAAGCACCCAACTCCTGGTCGCTGACCTCCGAACGGGATTTCTTCCAAATGGGGGTCATGCTGTTCAGAGTCTCGGTCTCGAAATACGTTTCGTACTCCGGGTCCTTGCCGTCCACGCCAGTACCTTCCTTTACTTTGGTGCGCTGCACTTCCATGCGGATGGGGTACCGGATATAGTCGGAATATTTTTTCACCAACTGCTGGATGCGGAACTGGTCCAGGAACTCGCTGTATTTTTCGTCCTCCGTGTCGGGTTTGAGATACAGGGTGATCGTGGTGCCCCGGTCCTCTTTGGAACCGGGAGTGATCTCATACCCCGAAAGGCCCTCGGACTCCCAATGCCAGGACTCCTCACTGCCAAAGGGATGGGTATCCACGGTAACGCGCTGGCTGACCATAAAGGCGGAATAAAATCCCACGCCGAACTGGCCGATAATATCCACGTCCTCTTTCTTTTCCGCTTCCTGCTTGAACTGCAGGGAGCCGCTGCGGGCAATCACGCCCAGGTTGCTGTCCAGCTCTTCCTGGGTCATGCCGATGCCGTTATCCGTAATGGACAAGGTCCCCGCCTCTTTATCCACATCCAGGCGGATAAAGAAATCGTCCCGGGAAAGTCCGGTAGCGCCGTCTTCCAGGGTGCGATAATAAAGCTTGTCAATGGCGTCGCTGGCGTTGGAAATCAATTCCCGAAGGAAAATCTCCTTATGGGTATAAATGGAGTTGATCATCAAATCCAACAAACGCTTAGATTCTGCTTGAAATTCTTTCATTGCCATACTTACTGTTACTTCCTTTCACTTATAAACAAACAGCCTGGCAAAGGCTGAATGCAAACAAACCAACGAACCATTTACCGGCTGGTCCCACCGTATTTTTCGGCGTTTTGCAGAAGGCTTCCCCTCCCGTTTCACGCCTTTAAAACTAAGGTTCATTGTAATACAAAACCGCCCTTGTTGCAAGGGCGGTCCTGGTTTCTTTACAATTTAGAAATAATCCGGAAGCCTTATTTCAGCTCCGCAATGGTGACGCCGCTTTCCCCTTCTCCGTACGTTCCCAGGCGGAAACTTTTTACCTGGGAGCACCGGCGCAAATGCTGCTGCACCGCCGCCCGCAAAGCGCCTGTTCCTTTGCCGTGGATGATGGTCACCTGGGACAGATTCATCCGGGAAGCCCGGTCCAAGAAAGCGTCCACTTCCATCAAGGCTTCCTCCACAGTCTGGCCCCGCAGGTCCAGGCTGGAAGCAGCTTCCGGCGTGGAGACGGATTTTGTCACCGTCCGGCCGGGCTGTTTCTTTTTCAGCTGCCGCTTGGACAGCAGCCGAATATTGGAAAGGGGCACCCGGGTCTTGATGATCCCCGCCTGCACAAGCACCATGCCGTCCTTGGGGGCTTCCAACACGGTGGCGTCTTTATCGATGTCGTAAATGAGCACGTTATCCCCTGGCACCAGGGCACGGGGCAGCACATAATTGTCATCCCGCCGTTCGTGCACAGGGTCGGAAATGCCTTCCAACTCCTTCATGCCGGAACGCAGCCGGGCTTTTTGTTCGGCGGACAACTCCTTGTTCTTCTGCCGGCGCATCTCTTCCAACTCGTTGACAAGAGCATCGGCCCTGGCACGGGTCTTCTGCACGATCTGAGCCGCTTCCTGCCGAGCGTGTTCCACCTCTTTCTTGGCTTGACGTTCCGCCTCCTCTTTCAGGTGTTCCGCTTCCTGTGCGCTTTGCTTTGCCTTGGCGGCGGAAGCCCGCAAGGTTTCCAGCTCGTCTTCCATCTTCCGGCGGTCCTCTTCCAGACGGCCCACCACCTGCTCAAAGGCATTGCTTTCCCGGCTCACCAATTCCCTGGCCCGGTCCACGATCTCATGGGATATGCCCAAACGCTGGGAAATGGCAAAGGCATTGGATTTTCCCGGCACGCCGATGAGCAGCCGGTAGGTGGGCCGCAATGTGGCCACGTCAAACTCGCAGCTTCCGTTTTCCACTCCTGCCGTCTGGATGGCATAGGCTTTCAATTCCGCATAGTGCGTGGTACAGGCCAAACGCACGCCCCGATTCCGCAGCTCTTCGATGATCGCTTCCGCCAAGGCCGCGCCTTCCACTGGGTCCGTACCGGCGCCCAGCTCGTCAAGAAGGATCAAGCTGCTGTTGTCCGCCACTTGAAAGATGCTGATGATATTCACCATATGGGAGGAAAAGGTGGAAAGGGACTGCTCAATGCTCTGTTCGTCTCCAATGTCCGCCAGGATATGCCGGAACACCGACACCCGGCTGCCCTCTCCCACCGGGAGCATCAAGCCGCACATGGCCATCAGCGTCAGCAGGCCAATGGTTTTCAAGGCCACCGTCTTGCCGCCCGTATTGGGGCCAGTGATGATCAGGGTGTCAAAATCCACCCCCAACGTGATGTCCGTTGCCACCACCTGGTCTTTGGGGATCAGGGGATGCCGCGCACTGTGAAGGACAATCTTGCCGTCCTCCCCCACCTGGGGAACCACCGCTTTCATCTTGTAGGCCACCTGAGCCTTGGCAAAGATCAAGTCCAGCTCCACAGCGTATTTATAGCTTTCAATGATGGAATCCGCAAAGGAACCAGCCTCCCCGGAAAGCTCCAGCAAGATCCGGGATATTTCTTCCTGCTCGTCCGAACGGAGGACCCGGATCTCGTTATTGGCTTCCACCACGCTCATGGGTTCCACAAATACTGTGGCGCCGCTGGAAGAAGTGTCGTGGACCAAGCCGGGGACCTCTCCTCGGAACTCAGCTTTGACCGGCACCACGTACCGGCCGCCCCGCTGGGTGACGATGCTTTCCTGCAAATGGCGCTGATGGGCGGGAGAATGGATCAGCTTGTCCAACTGGTCCCGCACCCGCTGGGACGCCGCCCGGATCTTCCGGCGGATCGTGGCCAAAGCGGGAGAAGCGTTGTCCGCCACTTCCTCTTCGCTGAGAATGCAGGTGAAGATCTTCTCCTCCAAATATTTATTGGGGGCCAACACCTCAAACCGACCGGTCAGAGCGGTGCGCACGCTTTCGCTTTTGCTCCACCACTGGGTCAATCCCCGGATGGTCCGCAGGGTCCCGCCTATATCCAGCAATTCCCGCAAGCCCAAACCGCCTCCTGCCTGGGCACGCCGCAGAGGGTTGGTCACGTTCTTCATACCGTAGAACGAGGGGGCTCCAAATTTGGCCATAGCCACAAAGGCGGCGTCCGTTTCCTGCAAAAGCCACTGGGCTTCCGCTGCGGTATACACCGGCTCCATTTTCCGGGCCAATTCCGCGCCGTCTGCACTGGAGGTCTCTTGTGCCACCATTTCTAAAATTTTATCCAGCTCTAAAGCTCGGTAATGTTTATCCATCCTATGTTTCCTCAATCACAATCTTGTGTTCCTCAACTACTCCTATGTAAAAGCTTGTCCCTCTGCCGCAACTCATGGAACAAGCTTTTTTCCTTCCGTTTTTTCAGTACAGGACCCTGCCCCTACAGCAAACTATAGTAGAAATCCAGGGTTTTGGGACGCTTTTGCAAAATGCTCACCATATACGCTTCCGACGCGGCGGAAAGTTCCTTTTGGGCCCCGGGGGACACAGAGAAGGAGAAGATCCGTTCAAAATCGGCATAAACAATATGGCGCATAGCGGTCAGCGCTGCCAAAGACAAGGGAGCGCAAGGGTCCCCATTGTCCAGGTAGCAGTCTTTGCAATACAAGGTCCCGCGGTTGATCTTAAAATACATGCGCTCCGACTCGTAAGCGCCGCACTGGGCACAATAAGCCAGGTTGGGCATATATCCCGCTTCCGACAGCATCCGCAATTCCACAATGGCTTTCAGCACCGGCTGGGGCCGCGTTCCCTTACACAGAAAATGAAGGGCGTTGAGCACCAAGCGGAGATACTCCTCAGATTCCACCCCTTCCGGCACAAGCTCCACCGCCAGCTGGCAAAAGTATTGAGCCAGTGCCAAAGCTGTCACATCTTTTCGCAGATCAAAAAAGACCTCCAAGGGGAACGCTTCATTGATGCTGTAAGCTTCCTTCCCCTTGGAAAGCTTTAAGCGGGAATAGCACAAAAGACCGGTACCGGCATTCTTACTGTCCTTGAAGTTTTTGGCCCGGCGGGCAAACGCCCGCACCACCCCTTCATCCTTGGTAAGAACCGTTACCAGCCGGTCGCTCTCGCCCACCGTCTGTTCCTTGATGATAAGCCCCTGGGTCTGTACCTGCACCCTGCATCTCTCCCACAACGCGGTTTTCCACGCTGTTTTTCAACTGCGTATATTTGATGTAATCCTCGATCCGGCCTGTCCGGTAAAAACTTTCCCAAGCTTGTTTCACATCCACAAAGATTTCCCCCTTTCGGCGGGCAATTCGCCCCCGTCTATAAGAAGAGTATTTGCGGATCTTCCCAGCCTATGACAGGAAAAGTTTTGTTTGTTCGACACCCTTCGCCACATTTCCCGGCTCGTTTGTGCTAGGGCGCGGAAAAAAGTAACGTTACAGCTCCAAATCCTTCTCGGAAAAACCTAGGCTTTGCAAGGTTTCCGGCCGTTGACGCCAGTCTTCCTTCACCTTGACCCAAAGTTGCAAATTCACCTTGCAATCGAAGAAGCGTTCCAGATCTTGCCGTGCTGTTGTGCCGATCTTTTTCAGCATGGCGCCGCCTTTGCCAATCAAAATCCCCTTGTGGCCGCTCTTTTCACAGTACACGGTCACGTCAATGTCCAAGATGCCGTCCCGGTCTTTCATCCGCTCCGTGACAGCCGCCACCCCATGGGGCACTTCCTTATCCAGTAGACGCAGCACCTTTTCCCGCACGATCTCCGAGGCGATCACCCGCTCCGGCTGATCGGTCAAGGTATCCTCCGGGAAGAGATGACCTCCGGGCAAGCAGAGTTTTTTCAGCTCTTCCAGCAACTCTTCCATGCCTCTGCCATCTTTGGCGGAAATGGGTACCACCGCCTGAAAATCATACAGGGCGGAATACTGGGCGATCTGCTCCATAATGGGGCTTTTATCTTCCAGCAGGTCGATCTTATTGATGGCCAGCACTGCTGGGATCTTCCCGCCTTTGAAACGGCGGATCAACTCTTCATCGGCTTTGGAGATCTTGGCCCCCGCTTCCGTGACCAGCAGACAAGCGTCCACACCATCCACGGTGCGGGTGACGGATTTCACCATGTAATCCCCCAGGGAATTTTTGGGCTTCATCAGTCCCGGCGTATCCAAAAACACCAGCTGATCCTCCCCTTTTGTGACCACGCCCATGATCCTAGTCCGGGTGGTTTGGGGTTTCCGTGACACAATGGCGATCTTCTGGCCGATCAACCGGTTCAGCACCGAGGATTTTCCCACATTGGGTCTTCCCACAATGGCGATAAACGCCGAACGTTCCTGGGTCATATTCTCCATAAATTCGTTTCCTTTCCGTGCAACACAAGGGGGCACCGTGAAACCACGGCGCCTCCCATTGGACGCTGGGTCCAGCGTCTCTTCGTTTCTCTTTTATTTTCTGCGGAACCGGTCCAACCGTTCCTCCACCCACTGGGGGCCGAAAAATACGAATCCAGCCGCCACTACCAGTGAAATCACCAACACTCCCAACGCGGGAGGATTGACGGCGATCTTCCATAACAGGTGCCAAAGCTCCGGTCGGAATAGGATGACCACTCCCACCAACAGCGCCGCGATGGCACACAGCAACACCGCTCCCGCCGCCATGTCTTTGATCACACGGATGTAGCGGTTCAAATTTTTCTGGTTAAAGTCGCACAGCTTTTCCACAGCGGTATTCAGCGTTTCCGTGGCCATCACCCCGCCAATGGCTAAAAGAAGGCAGGCCATTTCCCCTCGGCTCAAAGAAAGCTGGGACGCGAAAAACAACACATAGGCGCACATCACCAGGTGGATGCGCATATTCCGCTCGGATTTGATACACGCGCCAATACCCCGGAAGGCATCGGCAAAGCTGTGCCACATCCGCCGCTTCTTGGGGGAACCCTTATTCGTCACGGAGCGTGGTGGCGTAGCTGGCGCTGGCGGGCAATCCCAATTCCCGCATAACCTGCTCTTCCTTCTCCCGCATCCGTACCCGGGCAAGGCCGCCGGCTTCGTGGTCATAGCCCAGCAAATGCAGCATGGAATGGGCGGTCAAAAAGCCCATTTCCCGCTCAAAACTGTGGCCGTAGGTCTTGGCCTGCTCCATGGCCTTGGGCACCGAGATCACAATGTCTCCCAGAATTTTAGCGCCCGTCTCATGGTTTACGTCATAGTTCCCGTTTTCCCCCATGGGGAAAGAAAGCACGTCCGTAGGCGCGTCAATGTTCCGGTACTGCCGGTTCATTTCCTGAATCTGGTCGTTATCCACAAAGGAAACGCTGATTTCAGCGGAATCCTTAAAACCTTCCAACTGGAGCACTGCATGGCAGCAACGGCGGATAAGCATCCGGATACCAGTAGGGATTTTCACCGCCTTCTGCTGATTCGAAATGATTACTCTGATTTTTTCCATTCTCTGCACCGTTCCTTTCTGTGGGACCTTCCCCGAAATTTACACCCAATCCATTCCTTACCCAAATTTTTTGGAGGGTTTTCCTTTTTATTTATTGGTGGCTCTGCTGGCCCGTTCATAGGCTTTGATAATGTCCTGCACCAGCTTGTGGCGCACCACGTCCTTCTCCGTAAACCGGAAAATGGCAATATCGTCCACGCCCTTTAAAATGCGCACCGCTTCTTTTAATCCCGAACGTTTGCCGTCCGGCAAGTCGATCTGGGTCACGTCTCCCGTGATGACCATTTTGGAATTGAATCCCAGACGGGTGAGGAACATTTTCATCTGCTCCCCTGTGGTGTTCTGAGCCTCGTCCAAAATGATAAAACTGTCGTCCAAGGTCCGCCCGCGCATATAGGCAAGAGGCGCCACCTCAATATTGCCCCGTTCCACATAGCGCTGGTAAGTCTCCGCCCCCAACATATCAAACAGGGCGTCATACAATGGACGGAGATAGGGGTCCACCTTCTGCTGCAGATCCCCAGGGAGAAATCCCAGCTTTTCCCCGGCTTCCACCGCCGGGCGGGTCAAGATGATCCGGTTCACCTGCTGGGCGCGGAAGGCGTTTACCGCCATGGCCACCGCCAGATAGGTTTTACCCGTACCGGCAGGCCCCACCCCGATGGTGATGGTATTCTCCTTAATATTGTCACAATAGGTGCGCTGGCCCACGGTTTTGGGCTTGATGGGTTTTCCTTTGCTGGTGATGCAAATGCAATCCCCTGCCAGACGCGCCACCTTATCCTCACTGTCTTCCCCCACCATGCGGATGCAGTACCGCACGTTTTGCTCGGTAAGGGTTTCCCCGCTGCCAATCAGCGTCAGCAAACTTTTCACCGTGCGGGACGCCTTATCCACTGCTTCCGGATCGTCCCCAGTGATCTTCAGCTCTGAGTCCCGCACAACCAGAGCCACGCCAAATTCCTTTTCGATCAGCCGGACATTTTCATCGAAGCTCCCAAAAAGAGCTTCCGCCTGGCCCAGTCGGTCAAGATTGATTTTCTGCTCCAAATAAGCTCTCCTGTTTCTTGAGAATTTTCTTTCACACAAAAGGCGAAAATAACTACATTTCGCCCTCATGGGCTATTATAACACACGGAAAGCCGTTTCTTCAAGGGAAAACTCTATGAATTTTTACCAAAATTTATTACCACTCCTATGCTATTCAACCGAAATCTTTCTCACAACTCCGATCTCCTCCTCACAGCGGCACTGGGCACGTAAAACGCACTCGCCATTTTCAAATTGATAGGTCAAGGTTTCCTCCACGATTTGGCTGTCCGCCGGGAGTTCTTCCTTCTGAACACGGCGCAATTCCAACAGGGCGGCCTCTTTCCACGCATCCTCTTCCAACGGGATACGCTCCTCTTTCACGGACTCATAGGTGACGCTTTCCAAAGCCACCGGCAAATCCCGCCCCAGGGGGTCCCATACTTCCAGTTCTTTCCACTGCCGGTACGTTCCTTGGGGAGTGGAATAGAATCCCAAAGGAATCCGCAACCCGAACAGGATCAAAACCCGCTGCTTTGTCCGTTTCCCCGTGGGCCACAGCCTGACCTCTTCTTGGGGTACCGTCACGGTGAATTCCCGGTAGGTCAAGGCTCGAACGCTGCCCCGCGCCGCGCCTAGAATTTGATAGGGTTCTTCCGGCGGCGGGGAATAGGGGTCCACCACCTGCTCATAAAGGCCGGCGATCAACAGCTGGCCTGCTTCAACCGTTTCCCCCAGAGACACTTCCGGTCTGCCGTGTTCCGCTTCCATGGACACGATGGTCCCTGCCCGGGAAGCCACAATATTGGACCATTCCCCATCGTTGGCCACCTTCGGTGCGGGAAGAGTCTCCCGCAAAGCCACTTCCAAGAAGCAACCGTCCGTATTGACGGAAAGCCACGTGGCTTCTGGCAGATCGTTTTGAATGGCCAAAGCTGCGTCTTTTGGGTCCACGTCTTTTAAGCGGGCACCCAGATACACCCCGTTTTCCCGGGCAGATTCCAGCACCTCCCGCTGGGTCAACGTTTCCGTTCCCGTAACGGTGACCCCCCAACAAAAACCGCTGAGAAACAGGTACACTCCCACCCCGCAAACAGTTCCCACAGCCAATCCTTTATTGCGCCACAATCTGGCCGCTTGAAAAGGCAGCCCCCGTTTTTTGCGCAATTTGGGGTGGACCCCGCATCTTCGGAAAAGCCCCCGCAGGTGTTTGTAGTCCCCCGGTTTTCCCCGGACCACGGTCAGGTCCCCTTCCCTGCGGAATCCCCAGAATTCCACCCCCGTTTTAGCGGCGGCATTGAGAAACCGTGGACCGTTGCCCTTCACTTCAAATTCTACCCAGCCTGTGAGAAAATGGGCCATTCGTTCTACCAATCTAACTCCCCCTTTCTCATGTTCCCTGGGTGCGTTCCCCATAGGTATAGACCAACTGGTGGACCCTGCCCTCGATCACGGCGGAACTCTCCGTCAACCGCATCAACCGCAGCCCCTGGCCCTCAAAGCGCAGGGTCAACCTTCCGGCCCGAAGTATGACCATCTCCTCGTTATAATCCACAATGCCGTCACAGCCATCCACCACCGCCCGACGATTTCCGGAAAGCTCCACTACCGGGCTGCCCTGCCGTTTTTCCATGGACTCCCCCCTTGTTTCAGCTCATTCATCCATATGAATCTTTCCGGGAATGTATCACCCGGGTAAGGCATATGGATAGGAGAACAACGCTGGAAAGGAGATCCCATGGGAACTGTTTACCCTTCTAAAAAAATCGCTCTGATTCTCTCCGCTTTGGCCTTTGTCACCTTCGGGGCTGCTCTGCTTCTCTATCCCGCCCAAATATTGGACAACGTGACGGCCAGCGTTCTTTATTGTCTCACTTCCCTGGTGCCCTCTCTTTTCCCGTTTATGGTACTGGCCAGTTTTGGAGTGCGGTCCGGAGCCGGCGAAGTGTTGGGCCGCCTTCTTTCCCCAGTGACTCGGTATCTGTTCCGCCTTCCCAGAATCTGTGGGGCCACGCTGCTCCTCAGTTTTTTCGGAGGCTATCCTGCCGGGGCGCGAGGCGTTTCCCTGCTGCTGGAAGAGGGAAAAATCACCCGGGAACAGGCCGGACGGATGATGACGTTCTGCGTGGCTCCCGGAGCTGCCTTTGTGGTCACCTTTCTGGGATGCGGCGTCCTGGGAAGCCTGCAAATCGGCTGGCTGCTGTTTTTATCGGTCACGCTGGCAGGGCTGCTTTTGGGATGTGTCACCGGGCTGGGGAAACCCCTACCAAATGAGACCAGCTCTCCCTTCCAAGAGGAAAGCGGACCTGCACTGATCCGTTCCATTTCCGACGCTTCCTCCGCCACCGTAAAAATGTGCGGGTGCATTCTGCTTTTTGCTGGGCTCACCGCCACGCTGCGGGGCAGCGGCGCTTTTCAAGCCCTGGCAGCACTGCTGGCGTCCACGGGCCTGCTGGATTTCAACCAAGCAGCAGTGTGTCTGTCTTTTGTGCTGGAAGTCACCGGAGGAACTGGGGATGCAGTGCGGCTGGGCGCTGGGCCGGTATTCTATGCTTTTGGTTTGGCGTTCGGTGGGCTATGCGTCCATTTGCAGGTTTTTTCCTTTTTTCCGGAATTTCCTCTGCCTAAGGGTAAGTTTTTCCTCTTTCGTTTTCTCCATGGTTTTTTATCTGCGGGGATTTTTTTCCTGCTTGGCCGCTTTTTGCCCGTTCCCAACGAACCTGCTTGGGCTGCGGCCAGCCAACCCATTTCCTATGGAGTTTCCGCGTCCACAGCGGCAGGGGGCCTTTCCCTGCTGCTCATGTGCATGGCCTTCCTGTTGTATATCACTCGCGGCTCCAAACAAGGCAAAGGGTAACCGCCTCCCCTTGCGTCAATGTGGAACAGTATGCTATAATGCTCAAAAGGATATTATGAAAAAGCGGGGATGTCAGGATGGGATGGTTCCGAAAAAAGAAAAAGAAAGCGCTGTTTGGCGGAAACATCGAACCCAACTGCGCTTACTGCCAGCATAACAGCGGCAAAAACGGGGAGATCATTTGCGCCCTGCATCAGCCTTTCCAAGGGGAAGTATGCAAAAAATATCAATACGATCCTTTGCAGCGGGAACCGAAAGTGGCCCCTGGACTGCGGACTTCCCAATTCCGTCCGGAGGACTTTCAACTGTGATCTCGACACCTCAGTGATAAATTTTCACTGAGGTGTTTTTTATTTTTTCTCCCTCTACCGCCGGGGCGCAAAATCTGCTATAGTGTAGGAAATACAACTGGGGAAAGAAGGGCTTTTCATGCAGGAGTTTATCAAAGGAAAAGATCTGTGCCGCGGCTTTTTCACCCAAATCGCCAAACCCATTCTGGACCGGGAATTTCCCAATCTGGTTTACACTGCCGGACTGCTGGGGTATGGTTCCGACGTGCTGGGATATGACGATCCCGTTTCCACTGACCACATGTGGGGACCGCGGTTTTACCTGTTTCTCAAGGAAGAGGACCGGGCTTTAAAGCCCCAGCTCTTGGAAGCTTTTTCCGCCCAATTCCCCCAAACTTACCGGGGATATAACGTCAATTTTTCCGCTCCCGATCCCAACGACAATGGGATACGCCATGCCTCCCCTTCTTCCGATGGAAAGGTAGACCCACTGGTATTTCTCTACACTGTGGACGAATACCTGGATTTTTATCTGGGCACCCACGATTTGGAAAACATCTCCGACGTGGAATGGCTATCGTTCTCGGAAAACAGGCTGCTCACTTTGGCAGTGGGAGAATTTTATGTGGACGGACTTCACGTTGCACAGCGGCTTCAATCCATTTCCTATTACCCCAAAAACGTATGGCTGTACCTTATCGCTTCCAACTGGTACCTGGCCGCTGAAGAACAGGCATTTGTAAAAAGATGCGCCACCACCGGCGATGAAATCGGCTCCATTCTGGTGTGTTCCCGCATTGCCGAACGGCTGATGCGGCTGGCGTTCCTGTACTGCAAGGAGTACGCCCCCTACAGCAAATGGTTTGGCACCGCGTTTCAAAAGCTTCCCATTCCCCAAGAGATAAAAGAGGCTATTTTCCAGGCTGTGAAAGCTTCCTCCATTTCCCAACGGGAAGAGCAACTGGTCTTGGCCCAACATCTGCTGGCAAAACTGCACAACAGCCTTCACATCACCCCTCCTGTGTCGGATGAGATTCAATCTTACTTTAACCGGGACATCAAAGTGATTTACGCGGACAGGATCGCCCACGCGGTCCAAGCCCTGCTGGAAGGCACGCCTTTGGCCCAGGCGCCGTTGATCGGTACACTCAGCCAAGTATCCAACTTTACCAATCTGTACGAAAACGTTTCCAAACGGGATGCCATACAGGCTCTCTATCAAGCATAAAACACAACCCCGGCACGTTCCAATAAAATGAACGCGCCGGGGATTTGTTTTCAAAAAAGAAGGGAAACAGATCGCTCTGTTCCCCTTTAAAACCCTTTTCTATTTTGCAGAACTGAAATGGCTTATTCGCCGAAGTAACGCTTCAGCAGGCCAGCGAAAGCCTTGCCATGGCGAGCTTCGTCGCGAGCCATCTCATGCACGGTGTCATGGATAGCATCCAGGTTCAGAGCCTTAGCCTTCTTAGCCAGCTCGGTCTTGCCAGCGGTAGCGCCGTTCTCGGCTTCCACACGCATCTCCAGGTTCTTCTTGGTGGAGTCGGTCACGACCTCGCCCAGCAGCTCGGCGAACTTGGAAGCATGCTCAGCCTCTTCGTAAGCAGCCTTTTCCCAGTACAGGCCGATCTCGGGATAGCCTTCACGATGAGCCACACGAGCCATAGCCAGATACATGCCAACCTCAGTGCACTCGCCCTGGAAGTTCTCACGCAGGCCCTGCAGGATCTCTTCGTCAACGCCCTTGGCAACGCCAACCACATGCTCGGCAGCCCAGGTCATTTCGCCAGCCTGCTCAACAAACTTCTCGGCGGGAGCGCCGCAAACGGGGCACTTCTCGGGAGCAGCTTCGCCTTCATACACATAACCGCAAACAGTACATACAAACTTTTTCATAGCAGATATTCCTCCGTTTTAAAATTTTGATGTTCTTGAATATAAGTCCATAATGTGGAACTGCAAGATTAAATTAGTTGAAAAGTTGTTTCACTTTACATAGCCAGCGATTTTCTGAAAAGCTTCAAGAATCATGCGCTTTTTTGGAAACCCCATTGTTTCCAACATGTAAAGCAAATTATCTTTACGATCGTTTCTCAATGTACATTGTTTCTTTCGCACTGGGGGCAAAGGCCCTCAAACAGAACACGGGCACTTTCCAGTTTCAGATGAAACCGGGAAGACAATTCCGCCATTTCCTCCGGCCGGAAAAATTCTTCCGGTATGTCCAGAACGGCGCCACAGTTTTTGCAGATAAAGTGCGCATGGGGTTCTACGCGGCCGTCAAAATGCTCTTGCCCATTGATGACCCCTACACTGACTGCTTTCCCTGTTTCACAGAACTTTTTCAAGTTCCGGTACACCGTGCCCAGACTCAGATTGGGATAGCGTGGCTTCAGCTTGGCGTAGACCCAATCGGCCGTAGGATGGACGGTGGTCTCTTGCAGCGTGTTCAGGATCGCAATCCGTTTCCTGCTAAAATTCTCACGCTTCTCCAAACTCAGCTCGTTCCTTTCTCTTTCATTTCCCAGGCCTCTTTCTCTTGCCTGTGACCATAGTATAGCACACTGATTCCGTTTTGTAAAGTAGTAATTGTTATTATTTTTGATTTTTTCTTTGAACTTTCCATTAACGGGATACTTCTGCCAAGGCACGCATCAACGCGCGCTGGCTTTTTTCCTCGCTGACTGCCACCAACTCGTCCCCGGCGTGCAAGATCGTGGAACCGTTGGGGATGGTAAGCACGCCCCGCCGGATCAAAGAGATCACCAGGGTACCGCTGGGAAGGGTAATATCTTTCAGCGCCACTCCATCCAAAGCAGTATTGGACGGCAGGGTCATGGAGCAGATTCCCGCTTTTCCCTGGTTCAATGTAGCGATCAAATGCATGTGGGCAAGGTCCGCTTCCTGCTCGATCATTTTCGTGAGTATATCGGTGCTGCTCACGGTATTTTCAATCCCCAGCACGCGGAATGTCTCAATGTTTCGGGGATCATTCACCCGGGAGATCACCTTTTTAGCATGGAAATGATCCCGGGCCAACTGACAAGCCACCAGGTTATCCTGGTCGCTGCCTGTGACGCACATAAAGCAATCCGCTTCTTTTGCTCCGGCTGCTTCCAACACGCCCACATTGGTGCCGTCGCCTCGGAAGATAGCCGCGTCCAGGTCATCTGCCAAGCGCTCGCACTTTTGACGGTCCTTTTCGATCAAGCTGACGATATGCCGCCGTTCCAAAAGAATCCGGGCCAAATTCCATCCCGCTTTTCCGCCGCCCACAATCACCATTTTCATTTCCGGCTCTCCCCTTTCAGTCGATCTTCCTGCTGCACACCAGGAAATCCCCGTGCTCCAGAGGGATCTCCTCCCTCTGGCCTTTTAGCAGGAACTGGCCGTCCTCTTTGATCACGCCGAAAAGGCCATCTCCCTGACGCAGCTCCACGCTGGCAGTGGTATGGCCAAAGTACCTGTGCTCCACGGGGACCACGATCAGGGAAATCGTGGTGGTTCCAAAGGTGATCTGCCGGCTCTGCCAAGGGCTTGTCAACGCAGTCACCAACTTATCCCCCGCCATATTGGTGGGACACACGGTTTGCAGTCCGAACCGCTCGAAAATATTCTCCCGGTATGGGTCGGAAATACGGGCGATCACCTTGGGGATACCGAAAAAGTTCTTGGCGATCTGGCCCACGGTAATATTCAAATTGTCGTCCGGGGTGGTCACAGCTACCGCGTCGCACCCCTCGATCCCCGCAGAACGGAGACTTTTAATGTCCATGGGGAATCCCACCGCGGTAACGCCGCTGTAATCCGGGCTAAGCTGGGCCAGGTTTTCCTGGCTGGCATCGATCAGCACCACGTCATGGCCTGCCTCGTCCAACATTTCTGCCGTTTTGCGGCCCAGCAATCCGCCGCCAACAATCATGATATTCATCCAGGTTTCGTCCTTTCTCTATTTTCAGGGAAGGTTCCCCCTAAAATACCTTTCAAAAAACCGCCTAGCAGGAAAAAGAGAACGGCGTTATTCGCCGTCCTCCGTATCCTCAGAACTTGAGGAAGTGCTTGATGTGGAGCTTCCGTTGTCGGTCGTGGAAGAGGACGACGAGGAAGACGATGTCTCGGCAGAGGATGTCTGGGTGCTCGTCCCATCATCCGAACTGCCCTCTGTAGAGCCGCCCCGCAGCTGATTGTACTCGTCCAGCGTCACTTCGATCACTTCCGCATAATCTGCGGAAACGTACGCGGTCTTTCCCTCATACTGCACCTGGTACCACCCGTTCTGGGCGTCTTCCAGCATCAAAGCCAAGCGCTGGCCATTTTCCGCCAACCCCAGGATCTCGCTGTCGGTGGAAGCTTCCGCCCGGATATTCAGCCCGCCGTCCGCGGTGACCCGCAGGGCTTTTGCCATCTGGGGTTCCGGTGAAGGGCTGGGACTGGCGGTAGCGGGAGTGCCGGAAACAGCAGAGCTGTTTTCATCCTCCTTATTCCCACCGCATCCACTGAATACTAGAGCAATCAGGCAAAGAACCAAGGTCAAACAAACAAGCTTTTTCATCTGTAACAACACTCCTTTTCCCCAAAGTATTACTTAACTTTATTGTAACATAAACCGGTAAAAAGTCCACAGGTTTTTTCCCATTTTCCCCGATTCTCCATCCCCCTTCCCCAGCGCCTACAAAAGAAAATAAAAAATTTTAAAAAAATCTGTTTTTCACCCTTGCCTTTCCGTAT
>ENA-UOJL01002256-UOJL01002256.1-human-gut-metagenome-genome-assembly--contig:-P47-NODE-2256-length-16501-cov-5.120212_pt1 | contig 16501 bp, 11 predicted proteins | sample MGYA00242347_ERZ723894 | MGnify/ENA metagenome assembly ERZ723894
CTATTCCAAGGAAGCCAGAACATTGCTGCACGATTGCCTCCACAAAGGGGAGCAGCCGGGAACAGGCCGGGCCATGTGGGACCCGGATAATAAGCTGATCCGGTTTATCGCGGACTGCGATTTTTCCGATCCCTCGTATCACTTGCCCCATTTTTATGAGTTGTTTGCTTTGTGGGCCAACAAAGAGGACCGTCCGTTCTGGAAAGAGGCCGCCAATGCCAGCCGGGCATATTTGCACAAGGCATGTCATCCGGAAACCGGCTTGAGTGCGGAATATGCTGCGTTTGACGGAACGCCTCAGGTGACGCCTCGGGAGCAGTTCGGAGGCCGTCACGATTGGTTTTACAGCGACGCTTACCGGACGGCTGCCAATATCGGCTTGGATTATGCCTGGTTTGCTGCGGACGAAGGAGAACGGACCATCGCAGCCAACATTCAAAAGTTTTTCTCAGAAAAGCAGCAAGGCAAAACGGACGGAGTGTTCCTCATTGACGGGACCCCCGTGCCGGATTGGAAAGCACTGCATCCCGTAGGATTGCTTGCCACTTTGGCGGAAACCTCTCTGGCCAGTGATGGCCCCTATGTGGAAGAGTGGGTGCGGCGTTTCTGGGAGACACCTTTGCGGCAGGGAAATCGCCGCTATTACGACAACTGCCTATATTTTTTCGCCCTGCTGGCGCTTAGCGGGAAGTACCGCATCTGGTAAGGGCAGCGAGGAGGAGCATGACTTATGACAGAGAAAAAATTTGAATTGAACCCGGGTACCGGGGAACGTTTTGCAAATTACGCGGATTATTGCGTGGGAACAGGCCGTATGGGCTTGGCGCTGCATCGGGAATATTATGAGCAGCTGAAATTGGTCCAGGAGAAAATCGGATTTTCCCACATTCGCGGCCATGGCTTGTTCTGCGACGATATGGCCATTTATCAGGAATATAAAAATGAAAAGGGCGAAATTTGCCCTGAGTACAATTTTACCTATCTTGACCGGGTGATGGACAGCTATCGGGAACTTGGGCTGCGGCCTTTCCTGGAGCTGGGTTTCATGCCGAAAAAGATGGCTTCGGGCGATCAGACTGTTTTTTATTGGAGAGGCAACGTGACCCCGCCCAAAACATATGAGGCATGGCGCGCCATGGTCCAAGCCCTGCTGCGTCACCTGTTGGAACGGTACGGCGAAGACGCAGTGACCTGGCCCATCGAGGTCTGGAATGAGCCCAACCTGCCCGGCTTCTGGAAAGGCGCCGATAAGCAGGAGTATTTCCGTCTGTTTTCCGAGACGATCGCCGCAATCAAAGAGGTGGACAACCGGTTCCAGGTGGGCGGCCCTGCTATCTGCGGCGTGAAGGACGTGGAGTGGATGCAGGATTTCCTGGATTACTGCCATGACAACGCGGTGCCTCTGGATTTTGTCACCCGCCATTTCTACACGTTTGATAATCCCAGTGAGGACGGCCACTATAGCTACGGCGCTTTGCGCGACCCTGAGGTGAGCTTCCAGGAACTGCGTCGTTCTCGGGAAATTATCGACAGCTTCCCGGAATATCGTGGAATGCCCATGCACATCACAGAGTTCAATACCTCTTACCGTCCGGACAGCCCGGTGCACGACACCACCCGGAATGCGGCTTATATTGCCCGTCTGCTGGCCACGTTGGGCGAGATGAACCAGTCCTATTCTTACTGGACCTTCGGCGATGTGTTTGAAGAGCAGGGTGTGCCGTTCACTCCCTTCCACGGAGGGTTTGGCCTGGTGGCCAATGGCTGCATTCCCAAGCCCACTTTCTGGACGTTTGCATTTTTCAAAAAGCTTCAGGGCGAATGCCTCTTGCGGAACAATGAGGTTGTAGCAGTGAAGCGGGATGACGGCACTGTTGCCGGTGTGGCTTGGAATCTGGAGCAGGAGACAAAGGGAGAGACAAAGCTGACCTTTACGCTGCCCGCTGAAGGAAGATGGTGCTTGCTCACCAGAACCGTGGATGACGACCATGCCAACCCCTTGAAAGTCTGGCACGATTTGGGCGAGCCTGCCCAGCTGTCCGCTCAGCAGACAAAGCTGCTGCAAGAAAGCGCCGCTCCCTTGGTAAAGACTGCTGGCTTGCAGGCGGAAGGTGGAAATGTCACCTTCACTCTGAATTTGGCGGAAAATTCCGTCATGTACTTCGAGCTGGTGCCTGTAACGGGCCACAGCGACCGGGGATATTCCTACGAGCGTGCTGTGAAAGGCGAAGAGTGCTAAAAACAATGTGAAATCGATGGGAGTAGAAGTGTTCCCATGTATCCGAGAAAAGCTCCCCCCAGTGGGGGAGCTTTTTTGTTTTGTACGTGGGGTGAGATTCCGTGGATGGAAAACGTGTTTGATAGCCGTTGTGTCCAAAGAATAGCCACTTTAGAAAAAATAAAGGATTTAAAGACTTTATTTTAGTGAAATGTTTGACATTCTAAAATTTAGAGGTATAATAGAGAATAAGCCTATTGATTAGCTATCTAATTAGCAAAGACAATTTATCCTGCACTGTTGTCCAGCTGACGGCGGAGCAGGGGGTCGTTTCAGAGAACAATGGGTCGTGGAGGATTCCGGCAAGATTCTCAAGTAGGAGAATGGCTGCCGGAGAAAAATCTTTTGGGAGGAATTACATATGGCAAAGAAAGCAAAAGTAACCTTGCATCCTGGATTCCCCATTGGGGAAATTTCCCCACGGTTGTACGGCGCCTTTATGGAGCCCATTGGCACCATTGTAAATGGCAGCATGTACAACCCCAAGCATCCCACTGCGGATGCCAATGGGTTCCGGCAAGACTTTATCAATGCCTTGAAAGAGGCGGAGCTTCCCGCGTTGCGGCTGCCGGGCGGCAACTTTGTTTCCGGCTGGGAGTGGAAAGATTCCATCGGGCCGATGGAAAAGCGGAAAGCCCATTTGGATCTGGCCTGGCATCAGTATATCCCCAATGATGTGGGTCACGACGAGTACCTGCAATGGGCGGAGAAAATCGGGACCGAGCCCATGTATACCATCAACTTGGGCACAGGACGGATTCTGGATGCAATTCACATTGCGGAGTATACCAACCACGAGGGCGGAACCTACTGGTCGGACCTGCGGAAAGAATATGGCCGGGAAAAGCCCTATGGGGTAAAGACCTGGTATTTGGGCAATGAAATGGACGGCCCCTGGCAGATCGGCTCTTGGGAAAAGGACCCCAAGGGATACGGCGTGCTGGCCAATGAGGTGTCCAAAGCCATGAAGTGGGTGGACGGCAGCATTGAAACGGCAGTGTGCGCTTCTTCCTCGCCCTTCCTTTCCCACTATCCTCAGTGGGACCTGGAAGTGCTGCAGGAGTGCTATAATGCGGTGGATTATCTGTCCATGCACCACTATCACACAGCAGCCCCTGGCAATTACGCACAGCTGTTGGGTGGTTCGGCTTACATCGAGGATTACATCAATACGGAGATCGCTTTGTGCGATTTTGTGCAGGCTAAAATGCGTTCTCCCCGGAAGATGATGCTGTCTTTCGACGAATACGGCGCCATGATGCGTCCCGTGGAAGGCATTCAGCATCCCGGTTGGGGACCCTATAACCTGTATCATTCCCACTATAAATTCAGCCCGGAGGACAAGTATATCCGCCATGATCCTGACAACATGCAGGACAACAGACGGTGGTTCTCTGTGGGCGACATGGTGGGCGCACTGGGAAGCGCCAGTGTGCTGTTGGCCTTCCTGCGCCATGCGGACCGGGTGAAGATCGGCTGTATGACCAGCGGTTTGGCCGCTTTGTGCGCTACAGACCACGACCATGTGTGGAAGACAGCTTCCTACTATCCGTTCCATCAGTTGATGGAATATGGCAAGGGCACTTCTCTGCGGGTTTCCGTGGAAAGCGAGACCTTTGACCTGCCTGCTTACGCGGTGAATGATACCTCTCAGTATCCTTCCAAGGAGGGCCTGCCCTTTGTGGATACCGCGGCAGCTTATGACGAAGATAATGGGACCCTGACCCTGTTTGCCATCAACCGGGATTGGGAAGGGGATACCCAGGTGGAACTGGATGTTTCCGCTTTTGAAGGGTATCGTTTTGTGGAGCAGATCCAACTTTACAGCGACGATATGGATGCCAAGAATACTTACGAAGCACCGGATACCATTCTGCCTACTATCAGTGAAACGGCGAAAGAGGAAAATGGAATCGTGTCCGCAACGCTGAAACGGTTGTCTTGGAACGTGTTCCGGTTCCAAAAATAAGGGAGTCTTGTTTTAGAACGGATGCCCTTTAAAAAGAGGAAGAGCGTGACCTGGGGTTCCACGGAGACCCCGTCATGAGAGGGAGCGCTTGGAAGGAGAGTGTCCGCTGTGAGAAAACCGCTGCATACATCGTTGATCGCTGTTTCCAGCGCCCATCGGAAAAGATTCCTGAAAGACCTTTATGCCATCGGTTTGACGGAGGGACAACCGAAGGTGTTAGCCCATTTGTTGGCGGAAGAAGGGTTGTTGCAAAAGGAGTTGGCCAAACGATGTGGAGTGGAGCCGGCCACTATGACGGCGCTGCTTCGAAGGATGGAGTCCCAGGGATTGATCCGCAAAGAGGAAGTGCGGGTGTCCGGGGGAAAACGGGCGTTTGGAGTGTATCTGACAGAATCCGGAAAAGACGCGGCTAAGAAATCGATGAAACTTATCGACCAGCTGGAAGAACAGTGCTATCAGGGATTTTCGGAGGAGGAAAAAGACCAGTTGTTGGCACTTTTAGACCGGGTTTTGGAAAACATCCAGGAGGGGGATGGATGAATCCAGCGCGCTCACAGCGGAAATTCTTCCGATTGGATTTGATAAAAGGAGTTGTGTTATATGATTAAAATAGCCAAAACAGAAAATGGTTTGGTTCGGGGAATCCCGGCAGCAGATCCCCGCGTGATTTCGTACAAGGGAATTCCCTTTGCCGCTCCGCCTGTGGGAAAACTGCGTTGGAAAGCGCCCCAGCCCGCAGCAGATTGGGAAGGCGTGCGGGATTGCCTGGAATTTGGTCCCATTGCCATGCAAAATATCCCTGGGTTGAACAAAGATGACATCTATACCCGGGAGTGGAACGTGGACCCGGAGATCCCCATGAGTGAGGATTGCCTCTATTTGAATATTTGGACGCCTGCCAAAACGCCCGATGAAAAACTTCCCGTCTATGTGTGGTATTACGGCGGCGGGCTGCAGGTGGGCAACCCTGCGGAAATGGAGTTTGACGGTGAGCGCATTGCCAGACGGGGCATTGTGGTGGTGACCGTCAATTACCGGGTCAATGTGTTCGGATTTCTGGCCCATCCGGAGCTGACGAAAGAGTCTCCGGAAGCCCCGGCGAACTTCGGCAACCTGGACCAGCAGTACGGCCTTTTCTGGACCAAACGGAATATTGCCGCGTTTGGCGGTGATCCCGACAATATCACCATTGGTGGACAGTCCGCAGGCGGCGGCAGCGTGCTGACCCAGTTGAACTGTGAGAAGAACCAGGGATATATTCAAAAGGCCATCGTGGAAAGCGGAATTTTCCTGAGCATTTATGAGGATCGGATGCGCCACGGTCCCTTGGCGGACCTGGAAAAACAGGGCGAGCGGTTCTTTGAGTTCCTGGGCGTGAAAACCTTGGAGGAAGCCCGGGCATTGCCTGCAGAGTATATCCGGGACAAGAACAACGAATTCAAGGGGTTCTGGGGAACGGTGGTCGATGGCGTGTACCAGACCGATTCCTATTTGAACAACCTGTATGCTGGCAAACTGCTGGATGTTCCCGTTATGCTGGGAAAGACCAAGGACGAGTTTTTCTCCACGCCTCCTGTAGAGGATTGGGACGGGATGAAGGCGTTGGCTAAAGAGCGGTTTGGCAGCTATGCGGACCGTTTCTTGGAGCTGATCGGCTCTGACGGCGACTTGGAAAAGGCCAAAGAAGCCGCCACCGTGTCCGGAATCGGCCCGGCGGTGGCCCTGTTCTGCCGCAGGTTGGAGGAATTGGGGAAGAAGGGCCCCTGGTACTATTATGACTTTGGACCGGAGATCCCCGGTTGGGATCATCCCGGTGTGTTCCATTCGGTAGACCTGTGGTTCTTCTTTGAAACGTTGGCGAAATGCTGGCGTCCCTTTGTGGGCAAGCACTACGATTTGGCACGGCAGATGTGCAATTACTGGGCCAATTTTATCCGCAGTGGAGACCCCAACGGGGATGACGCGGACGGTACGCCCATGGAGCGTTGGGAGCCCTATACGCAGGCTGCTAAGAACTGCATGACATTTTACGAAAAGCCCAAGGCGGAGCTGCAAAAGGATGACGCCCTCACCGATCTGATCGTGGACGCCTCTTTGGAGCGCTTGGCAAAATAAGAAATTGGATTGACAGGGGTATTCCTGAAGGTTCAAAGTTTGCGCAAAAAAACGGCGTTGCGAAAGCAGCGCCGTTTTTCTGTGAGCTTTTTTAAAACATAACACAAGGGAAAACGCGAGGGTTTTCTTGCCCGCGTCAGATTTTGGGATAGCGGGTCACGCGCTCATCCTGAATAACTCCATTCCAGTTCAGGCCAAACCCATAATCATAGGTGTTTCCGGCCTGGTCCACATAGGCTTCCATGTCAAACGGACGGTCCTCGCAATGGTGTTCCACTGTCTCCATGGTTGCGGGAAGCTGCACAGGCAGCAGACCGGAAGGTTGGGCTTTTCCGGTGACCAAGTCGAAAATCGCTTGCTTTTGTACACCAAAATCGATGAGGATTCCATCTGCGTAAGGCTCCAGTTCGGACAGCACTGTGGGGTTGTGCATGCGCAGGCATACGATCACTGGTTTGTCGCCCATAGCAGCTTTGGTGTCCAAAACCAGGTCCAGGTCACTTTCGTTTGCGGCTGTACCTGTCTTTCCGCGGTATCCCCGGTTGGTAAAGGGTTCACGGAAATCTCCGCCGGCAACGCTGGTTTCTCTCCCGTGTTCCGCCACATAGGGACGGTATTGCAAAGAAATGGGAACATAGCCGTTCCCGCCGGCATTGGCATCCTCTTGGGAATAACCGTCGGAGAGAGGGCTTTCGATAAACACCAGTGCAAAGTCGGCTTCTTCCGGGGTGTCCGCCCATTGGTAGTAGTGTTCCACCAAGCTTTTTTCCACAGGCTGGATATCCTTAGCAGGGTCCATGCCCCGGAAAAAGTTCTTTCTGGCGTTTATGTGCCGGGAAGGAATGTACACTTTTTTGTTGGAAGCCATGGGCAGAACTTGCTGGTTCTTGACCATGACCACGGACTGAAGTTGGGCTTGGTAACCTGCTTCGGCAAATTTGTTGCATCCCACGATTTTTTTGCTTTCTTCCGAGTCGAGATAGGGGTTCTCAAACAGGCCGCAGCGGAAAATATTCTTCAGCAGCCGGACCGCGGATTGTTCCATCCTGGCGCGCATGGCAGTTTCTCCATACTTTTCGCACCCCAAGCGGTAGGCCTCTAAAATGGGTTGAATATCGCAATTCCCGCCGAACTGGTCCACGCCGTTCTCAATGGCCAACAGGTGGCGCTGGGCTTCTGTCAGGGATTCCACGCCGTAGCAGCGGCTGCCAAAGGAATCGATCGTGGGTGCCGGGTCCCCGGTGATGCCCCAATCCGTGCAGACGATGCCGTCATAGTGGTAAGTTTTGCGGAGAAGCTCCTGAATCAGATACTCGCTGTAAGAGTTTCCCACGTTTTTGCCGTTTTTCGTATCACGATTCCAGGAAACGGTGTAGTAGGGCATAATCGCGGAAACGCAGCCGGTAGGTCCATCCAGTTGGAACGCGCCTTCTGTAAAGGGTTTTAAGTGATCTTTAAAATTGTTTCCCGGATAGACCGCGTATTTGCCAAAAGGATAATGGGCGTCGCGGCCGGCTTCACAGGGGCCGCCGCCGGGCCAGTGCTTGGCCATGGCGCAAACACTGTCTTTTCCCCAGCCATCCGGACTTCCCTCTGTGGTTTGCAGGCTGTCGCAGTAAATTTTCCCCAGCTGGGTCACTTGGTCGGGATGGGTGCCGAATGTATCCTCAAAGCGCATCCAGCGGGGCTCAGTAGCCAGATCTACTTGGGGAGAGAGGGCCGTGGTAATGCCCAGGGCACGATATTCCTGGGAGATGGCTTCTCCGAACTGACGGCATATCTCCGGGGAGAAAGTGGCGGCAATGCCCAGCCCTTCCGGCCATTTGGAAACGTCTTTTCCGCCGCTTTTAAATTCAGCGCTTGCTTGGGACGCACCATGCCGGGGATCACTGGAAATGTTTACGGGAATTCCCCAGGGCCATGCTAGTGCTGCCTGCTGGATTTGATTGCTCCACTGGGCAGCGGTTTCCGCGTCTTCCAGTTTCATGGCCAAAACGTGGCGGATGTGGTCTTTTTCCAGAAAAGCGATCTGCTGATCGGTCAGGTCCCACTTTTCTTTTCCGCTTTCGGGAAAAGGCTTCCCACCGTAAGTGGCGGAAAAAGGTTCGCCTGGCAGAGAAGGCACCATCTGATGAGGGGAGTACATCATCAATCCCGCGATCTCCTCGATCGTCATTCGGGAAGCCAGATCCTGTGCCCGGGTTTGGGCGTCGAGACGCCAATCCTCATAGGGCAGGAGTTTTCCCACCCTGGCGGAATCCTTGAAGTACAGTCCATCTTCCTGGATGACCGGAGCAGTGGCGGTGCCAATATCTGGGCCGTTTTGGTTCTGGTAGATTACATAATTTTTTTGCGGCATAGGTTCCCCTCTCCTTTTCACATGATTTCGTAGATATGTTGAAAAAATTCTTTTTCGTAATCTGCAACTTGGCAGAATTGTCGTATCCCTAGTATACCACACAATTTTCAAATCGCACAATAAAAAATCCCCGGCAGGGGGACTGTAAAAGTCCGATGCCAGGGATCTTTTTTCAGTTTCTAGGGGAATTACTCCACAACCGTCACAGAAGTGATGTGGGGGTTCACACCCTCGTACCAGTACAGGAAGCCTTCCGCGTCGATTGTCTGGCCAATCTGCAGATTGGTAACAGCCTTGTAAACGTCGGTGGTGTTGTCGCACAGATCAGACTCCACGGTGAAGGTGTAAGTCTGGCCGTTGTAGGAAACGTTGAAGTACAGATCGTCACCATCGGCGCCAGATCCATCATAGTTGTACAGGAAAGCCGCCTCGTTGCCGTTGGCATCCGTGCTGGCTTCCACAGTCAGGCCCTTGAAGGAAACCTTCTGGTTCTGATAGGATTCCATCTCATCGGTGCCCAGCATTTCGGTAACATCTACAGGCTCCGCCACAAAGGTGTCAGCGCCATCCACAAAGGTGAAGCTGCCGTCGGTGATTTCGATCTCGCCGGACCACTCGCTCTTGTAGCCGGTCACCTGAATGCAGGTGCCCTCAGTGAGCTTGCCGTAATCCTCTTCACTGCAAGCCATGCCGTAGGTAAAATAAGCGCCGTCCTGGTCCTGCAGATACACGGTAGCGGTCTCATCCTCAGCGTTCCAAGCCTGTTTGGCCTGCACATAAGCCTGGATGGTCACTTCGGTATTCAGATCGGCGGCCATGTACTCGTCATAGGACATCACTTCACCGGATGCAGTGTCGGTGCTGCTGGAAGTCTCTTCGGAGCTAACACTGGAATCGCTGGCCACTTCGGAAACAGAGCTTTCAGAAGTGGTGCTGGAAGTGGAAGCAGTGGAGTTCTCCGTGCTGTTGGTGCCGGCACAGGCAGCCAAGGAGGCAGTCAGGCACAGCGCGAGAATTACAGAAAATACCTTTCGCATACTCGATTCTCCTTCATATGTATAGCGTGGGGGCGTTATCCGATTTCAGCTGCTAAGCGGCGCAGCCGCCGCAAACCGAAACTCATACGCCGGTTTGAAAACAAACGGCCATATTATAGCGCGGTTTTTCAGAAAAGTCAACTGCACCACGGTTTTACTGGCTTTTTTGGGAGGACTGGGCTTTTTTTCTGCGCTTGTGCAGCCAGCTTATACACAGGTAAACCAGAATCAATACCCACACTCCGATGATAGCGGCCAGAAGCGCCACAGCCGTACTGGGCAAAGGCCCCAGATCGGTTTTTCCGCCAGAGGGGGATATGGAATCCAGGTGATACAACGCTTGGGTATCGGTGTAAAGCTTCTGAATGGAGTCGGCGTCCACTGTTTGGTTGCGCCGTTCCGATTTGGTCACATCTTCGATTAACTGACCGGCTGCATTCCGCAGGGATGCGGAACCGTTGAATACCGGAGTGATAAAGGTGTCGTCCAAATGGTCCAACAAAAGTTTGGCAGCGTCGATCTTCACCTGGTAATAGGTGTCGTTGTCCTCACCGGCCCGGGACAGGTAATCTTGATACTCAGCGCTGTTTTGGGCACGGGTGGTCACAGGCACATAGCCTTCTGTCTGGGAATAGGGGATCTGCACCGAGTTGGTCAGCAGGTACTGGGTAAACAGCCAGGAGGCCAACACTTCTTGCGGATCGTCCTTATTGAAGATGCAGATGGAAGGACCTTGGGAGATCATTTGCGGATTATCCGGATCAAATTGGGGGACCATCATCACTTCGGTGTCAAAGTCCACGATCTCCTCTTCGGCAATATCCACCAACGGGGCGTCGGAGCCCATCCAAGTGGAACCTGCGGTGGAGTCCACAGCAAAAATGCACTGTCCGGCGTTTAAAAAGTTTGCGGGGTATCCGGAAAGTTTAAAGGTGGAAAAAGCGCCGGTAGAGGCATGATGGGCAATGTCCAGCAGCAAGCCGGAAGTGGTGTCGTTAAACAGCTGAATGTCCCCAGCCGCAGTGGAATAACCTGCATTCAGCTGACGGAGCATTTGGATCATCATGTTGTCCGTGGATTTGTAGATAAATGGGATGAGTACCTGCTGCCCGTTGAGGGAATAAACGCCATCGTTGCCCAAAGTAGCGGCAGCGGCTTCGCTGACTTCCCACACGAAATCCCAGGTCAAGGTATCCGGCAGGGTGTATCCCAAAGCTTCCACATAAGTTTTGTTCACATAGCAAGCTTCGGTGGAGCGCATGTACGGCACAGCATAGTAGTGGCCGTTTAAGCGGCATTCCTCCAAAAATTGGGGGACGATCTCACTTTGTGTGGGGGAATCGAACAGCACTTCGCTGCCTCCCAAACCATACCGCTCATTGGAAAAAAGATCGTCCAAGGGCACTACTACATTATCCCCGGTGAGATAGGTGGCAATGTGGTCGGGGTAGGTGATGCACACGTTGGGAGTAGTCTGGGTAGAAATGTTGGTGATGACATCGTTGTAAATATCCCCGTAATCGGTGTAGAGCCGCAGCGTTACGGTGATGTTGGGATAGAGCTTTTGAAAATCCGCAATGGCTTGTTTGTAAATTTCGGTTTGCCGCATGTTGGTGTCGTTCTTGGCCCAGAAAGTGATCTCATAACTCTGGGTCGTGTCGAATTGTTCCGGCACAGTGAAGGCGGCTTGTTCCTGACGGCCATGGCAGCCGGTAAAGGACACCAGGCAGACGAGCAGCAGCAGGAGCACCATCCAGCGTTTGATTGATTTCATCCCTTGGTCCCTCCTCTGGAGACGCCCTCCATGATTTTCTTTCGAAATGCCAGAAACAGCAGGATTAGCGGCACGGAAATGACTACCACCGTAGCCATCATGGCGGGGATATTCTCCCGGCCAAAGCCGTTTTCCCGGATCTCCTGGATGCCGTTGGAAACCAGGTAATAGGCAGGGTCGTCGGTGATCAGCCGGGGCCACACGTAGGAGTTCCAACACTCGATCAGCTTTAAAATGGTGATGGTGACCAGGGTGGGACGGCAGATGGGGATCATCACTTTCCACAGGTATTTTAGATCCGAGGTGCCGTCCACTTTGGCGGCGCGGTACAGTTCGTCCGGCACCTGCTCAAAGTTTTCTTTCAGCAGGTAAATGTAAAACACCGAGGTGATGGAGGGCAGAATCAAGCCGAGGAAGCTGTTGCGCAGGTCCAGGTTGGTGATGGTGACAAAGTTGGTGATGACCACCAGCTCCGTGGGGATCATCATCATGGAAAGAAACAGGCCGAACACCAGGTTTTTCCCCCGGAACCGCAGCCGGGCAAAGGCATAGGCTGCCAAAGTGCTGACTACCACCATGGCGGCGGTGGTCAGTACGGAGAAAATCAAGGTGTTCAGCAAATACCCCACCAGCGGTACGGCAGTAAATGCGTTCTGGTAATTTTCCAGGGTGGGGGAAAGGGTGAAGAATACGGGAATGTGTTCCGAGTTGTACGCGCCATAGCTTTTAAAAGAGGTGAGTACCATCCAGTAAAAGGGAAACAGCACCACCACAGCCCAGATGCTCAAAAGCAGATAGGTCAGCGCGGAACGGAGCCCTTCTTTGCGGCGGGTGGCGTCCTGCCGCTTTTCTGTGTGATTTTGATTCATGTTGCCGCCTCCTTAATCCCGGGCCCGTTTCCGGGTGACCAGCAAGTTGACGCAGGTGATGGTCAACACGATGACAAACAGGATGATGGCCGCTGCGGAAGCGTAAGACGGATAGCCGCCGCTGTCGCCGTAGAGCATGTCGTAAACATACCCCACGATGGTGTTCATCCCCGCAGCGTTCAGGTCGGTGCCAAACAGGGCAACCGCATCGCTGTAAGCCTTGAAGGCGCCAATGAATCCGGTGATGACCAAATAGACGATCATGGGGGAGATCATGGGCAGAGTGATGCGGAAAAAGATGCGGCTGCGGGAAGTGCCGTCCACCCGGGCAGCCTTGTAATATTCCTCGTTTACAGAGGCCAAGGCACTTGTCAGCACCAGGATCTTAAAGGGCAGCACCACCCAGATGGTGTAGAAGCAGAGCACGAACATTTTGGCCCAGTGGGGGCCATTGATAAAGTCAACGGGGCCTGCGCCGAACCATTCCAGCATCAGGTTCACAAGGCCGTCGGTATACTCGGTGCGCTGGAACAGCACCATAAAGACCATGCCCACCGCCAGAGTGTTTGTGACGTAGGGAAGAAAGTAGATGGTCTGGAAAAGCTGCCGCAGCGGTCGGATGGAGCTGAGGGCTGTGGAGATCACCAGAGCCAAAATGGTGGAAATGGGCACGGTGATGATGACCAGAACAAAGGTGTTCTCTACGGCCTGCAAGAAATAGGGGTCGTGGAGCACATAAGAGTAATTGTACAATCTCACCCCTTGATAGGTTTGGGAGGCAAAGTTGTAACATTCCTCAGTGGAATAGATCAGAACGTCGATCAGCGGATAAATCAAAAATGCGCCCAGCAGGATCAGCGAAGGCAGCAAATACAGCCAGGCTTTTTTGGAATTGCGGTCCATGGATGATTCCCCTCTTTTCATAACATGGCTTTAGGCATTTGCCTGGGCCTCCGTATCAAATGGGATTCGCTCTTGGCTTTCCCAGTGGAACAGGAACACTTTGTCCGGGCGCAGGGAAAACCTGACCTTTTCACTGGCAGGGTCCACTTCCTGCTCCGAGTGGATGATGGCCCGCAGAGTGCCTGCCTGGCAGGCGGGATGGGCGCACACAATGCTTGTATCCCGGCCCAATACTTCCACCCGGTTCAAATCAGCGATAAAGGGGCCGTCCGCCGTGGGCACAAACCCTTCCGGACGGATGCCCACAAACACTTTGCCGTCCCCAGCTCCCGGCACTTTCAAAACGGCTTGGCCGGCCAGATCCAGGACGCCGTTCTGCACAGTTCCTTCAAATACGTTGATAGGAGGAGTTCCCAAAAATTGGGCAACAAACAGATTCGACGGATCGTCATAGACCTGCTGGGGACGTCCTTGCTGCATGAGGACGCCTTCTTTCATCACAACGATCCAGTCGGAAATGCTCATGGCTTCCTCCTGGTCATGGGTGACGAACAGCGTAGTGATGCCGGTCTTTTTCTGAATTTTGCAGATCTCTTCCCGGGTTTGCAGCCGCAGACGGGCGTCCAAGTTGGAAAGAGGCTCATCCAGCAACAGGACGCGGGGCATTTTAACCAGCGCCCGGGCAATGGCCACACGCTGCTGTTGGCCGCCGGAAAGTTCTTTGGGCTTGCGGTCCAGCAGTTCCTCAATCTGCACCAGTTGGGCGATTTCCATGGCCCGGCGGCGCATTTCTTTGCGGGAAGGCCGGTCGGCGCCCTTCAGGTTTTCAAGGGGAAAGAGGATGTTTTGCAGAACTGTCAAATGGGGGTACAGGGCGTAGTTTTGAAAGACCATGCCCACGCCTCGAAGTTCAGGGGGCAGTGCGGTCACATCTTCTTCCCCAAAGAAGATTTTGCCGGAAGTGGGAGTCTCCAACCCGCAGATCATATTCAGCGTGGTGGATTTTCCGCATCCGGAAGGCCCCAAAAGCCCTACCAGCATCCCGTCCGGAATTTCAAATGTGAGATCCTTCACAGCAGTTGTCTCACCCTGCGCTTTTCTGCCCCGGGGCGGGAAACGCTTGGTGAGATTTTGCAGCGTTATGTTCATTGTATTCCATCTCCCTGCATAACTTTTTACAGGGCGATTATAGCAGATTTTTCCCCGTATCTCAAGTGAGAGGGGGAGAAGCGGCACGTTAGCCCATCGGAACAAGGTGCAAGAAACACAAAAAATTACTGCAAAAAAACTGGGGGATGGCAAGACCCCGGCAGTGTACGGGGAGAAGTTGTTTTTCGGCAGGTGGGTATAAAAAGAGGGGGACAGCAAAAGGCACGCACCCATAAGGAAGTAATTTAATTGTCGCAGGGCGGCATGGCTGAAAGGTCATGCCGTCCTGCCTTTTCTTTGCCTTTCCACCGTCTGATCATCGCCCGGCAGGTTCACCTCTCCAATGAAGTTCCAGACCAGTTCAATCTTCTGTCTGCGGTGGCCGCTGGACTTATCCGGCGCATGGACGATGATCTTCTTTACAAACTCATTGACGATGGTGGGGGTCAGTTCCCGGATACCCACATACTTCCGAACAATGGCTGCAAAGCTGGCAAAATCGGCTTGATCCTGTTCAAAGGTTTCTACCGCTTCCCGCCATGTCTTGACCTGCTCCGTTAGTTCTCTTTGTTCCGCCTCATAGTCGGCGGAGAGTTTCAAGAACCGTTCATGGCTGATCGCCCCGCTGATGTCGTCCTCATAGATGCGCTTGAAAATGCGGTCAAGTTCGGCAATACGCTTTTCCGCTTGGGCAATTTCACGCCTGCGTTTCTTGGCCTCTTTTTCCGCTTCTTGAAAACGCTGCTTTCTTGCGGCTTCCTCAAATGCCATGGCATCGTCAAAGAACAGCGCCGTCACATCGAAAATCCGCTGCAACACAAACAGTTTCAGCGTTTCTTCCCGGATAAAGTGCATGGTACAATCACCCGTATTACTCTTATACCGGGAACAACGATAGCAGTCTTGCTGCGGTGTCATGTTTTTACCTGTGGCGAAATGCAGCTTGCTTCCACAGTCGGCGCAGTACAGCAGGCCAGAAAACAACCCTTGCCGTTCGGCTTGCTTGGCCGGGCGGCGTTTGTTCTCCCGCAACTCCTGTACCCGTGCAAAGACTTGTTCTTCGATAATGGCGGGCTGGGTATTGGGGAAAATCCGCTGATTCTCCGGGGCATTATGCAGCCGCTTTTTCAGCTTGTGGGACTTGGAATAGGTCTTGAAGTTCACCGTGCAGCCGGTGTATTCAGGACGCTCCAATATCCCCGCGACAGACTTCGGACTCCATTGATACGGTTTCTCCGGCAACGGTTTTCCGTCCCGGTGGGCGTAGTGGGCCTTAACCGACAGGACGTGTTGGGCGGTCAACAGTTTGGCAATCTGCATGGGGCCTTTCCCCGCAATGCACAGGTTGAAAATCCGTTTGACGATCTCGGCGGCTTCCTCGTCCACGATCCACTTCTTTTTGTCCGCCGGGTCTTTCATGTACCCATAGGGCGGATTGGAGCAGAGGTGTTCCCCGGCGTTTCCTTTTGCCCGCATAACGGCCCGGATTTTCTTGCTGGTATCGCGGGCGTAGAAGTCATTGAACAGATTACGGAAAGGGGTAAAATCATTGTCCCCTTTGTCGCTGTCCACGCCGTCATTGATGGCGATATACCGAATATCGCGCTCGGCAAAGAAACTCTCGGTATAGTAGCCCACTTTCAGATAGTCCCGACCCATGCGGGACATATCCTTGACGATGACGGTTCTGACCTTTCCTGCTTCAGCCAGCCGGATCATCTCATTCCAGCCCGGACGGTCAAACGTCACCCCGGAAACGCCGTCGTCGATGAAAAATGTGGGATTAGGGAAACCGTTGTCGGTTGCGTACTTCAAAAGGATTTTCTTTTGATTGGCTATGCTGTTACTCTCGCCGTCCAGCGCGTCCTCTTGGGATAGGCGGGCGTATAAAGCGGTAATGTTGTCGGGATAGTTGGTGTTTGCTGTCATGGTTCATTCCTCCTGTAATGAACGCCCGACAAACAGGTTGCTGTCCTTATTATACCGTGCTTTGTGGTCTTTGTCAGCATCTGTGATGGTTTCTGAGCGGATGAGCCGCACCATTTTGT
>ENA-UOJL01002269-UOJL01002269.1-human-gut-metagenome-genome-assembly--contig:-P47-NODE-2269-length-16458-cov-25.115528_pt1 | contig 16458 bp, 10 predicted proteins | sample MGYA00242347_ERZ723894 | MGnify/ENA metagenome assembly ERZ723894
CCGCCGGAGCGGTGCTTAAGCCGTCAGGCGGGAATTGTGCGGTATTGCCTTAGGTAAAAATCAAACCCGCTTTCCTCTTGACATTTCCCGCACTGTGTTGTACATTATAAGATACAAATGCAGTGCGAAAGAGTGTACCCGCATCGTACTTTTGCAGCAAGCCGGGGGTTGATGCAAGCCCGGCAAAGCGCGGCGGGTGCTGTCACTTTCAAGCAGGTGCGGTGAGAGGGGGCTGCTCCCCTGCCAGCTGCGCCCGGGGTTGCCGCCGTTATCAAGGCAGGCGGGCTTGCTGGCCTGCCGCAAAGCGGCCTTTTACAAGGCAACTTGGGTGGTACCGCGACTTGAACTTTTCAGGCCGTCCCATGATACATCATGGGACGGCCTTTTTGTTTTGCAAAAACACGCCCCGCACATTTTCCAGGAGGTTACAATATGCCGAAAGAACTCGCCAAACAATATGCCCCGCAGGGCACCGAGGACCGCATCTACCAGAACTGGTGCGACAAGGGGTATTTCCATACCCAGATCGACCGCAGCAAAAAACCGTTTACCATCGTCATGCCGCCGCCGAACGTTACCGGCCAGCTGCACATGGGCCACGCCATGGACGAAACCTGGCAGGACATCCTGACCCGCTACAAGCGGATGCAGGGCTACGCCGCCCTGTGGGTGCCCGGCACCGACCATGCCTCCATTGCGACCGAGGCCAAGGTCGTTGCCAAAATGCGCGAGGAGGGCCTGACCAAAGAGATGGTCGGCCGCGATGGCTTTTTGGAGCGCGCCTGGGACTGGAAGAACACCTACGGCAACCGCATCGTCAGCCAGCTGAAAAAGCTGGGCTGCTCCTGCGACTGGCAGCGCGAGCGCTTCACGATGGACGAGGGCTGCTCCAACGCCGTCAAGGAAGTGTTCGTCCGCCTGTACAATGAGGGCCTGATCTACCGCGGAAACCGCATGGTCAACTGGTGCCCCCACTGCAACACCTCTATCTCTGACGCCGAGGTCGAGTACGAGGCCAAGGAGGGCAGCTTCTGGCATCTGCTCTACCCCGTCAAGGAGACCGGCGAAATGCTGGAGCTGGCTACCACCCGCCCCGAGACGATGCTGGGCGATACTGCCGTTGCCATCAACGCCGAGGACCCGCGCTACAAGCACCTGCACGGCTGCCATGTGGTACTGCCGCTGCTGGGCCGTGAAATCCCCATCGTCTGCGACGAGCACGCCGACATGGAAAAGGGCACCGGCGTCGTGAAGATCACCCCCGCCCACGACCCCAACGACTTTGAGGTCGGCAAGCGCCACGACCTGCCGATGATCCGCGTGCTGACCTATGACGGCCACATGACCGGTGCTGCCGACAAGGCCGCCGTCGATGCCGAGAAGGCTGCAGGCCGCGCTGCCGCCGATGAACCGGACGTGCTGGACTGCGGCAAATATGCCGGCATGACCGCGCTGGAAGCCCGCAAGGCCATCCTGGCTGACCTGGAAGCCTGCGGTGCGCTGAAAGAGACCGAGCCGCTGACCCACGACGTGGGCACCTGCTACCGCTGCCACTCTGTCATTGAGCCGATGGTCTCCAAACAGTGGTTCGTCAAGATGGAGCCGCTGGCAAAGCCTGCCATTGAGAGCGTCGAGAAGGGCGAGATCAAGTTCGTGCCCGAGCGCTTCACCAAGAACTACATCAACTGGATGAAGGGCGGCCGCGACTGGTGCATCAGCCGCCAGCTGTGGTGGGGCCACCAGATCCCCGCCTGGTACTGCGACGACTGCGGCGAGACCGTTGTTGCCAAAGAGGCTCCCTGCACCTGCCCCAAGTGCGGCAGCACCAAACTGACCCAGGACCCTGACACGCTGGATACTTGGTTCAGCAGTGCGCTGTGGCCGTTCTCCACCCTGGGCTGGCCCAACGAGAACGCCGAGGATTACAACTACTTCTACCCCACCAACACCCTCGTCACCGGCTACGACATCATCGGCTTCTGGGTTTCCCGTATGATTTTCTCCGGCCTTGCCTACACCGGCAAAGCGCCGTTTGACACGGTGCTCATCCACGGCATTGTCCGTGACAGCCAGGGCCGCAAGATGTCTAAATCTCTGGGCAACGGCATTGACCCGCTGGAAGTCATTGAGCAGTACGGCGCGGACGCTTTGCGCATGATGCTGATCATCGGCTCCACCGCCGGCAATGATATGCGTTACAGCGACGAAAAGGTACTCGCCTGCCGCAACTTTGCCAACAAGCTGTGGAACGCTTCCCGTTTTGTGCAGATGAACCTGCCCGAGGACTTTGAGCCGGGCCTGCCTGCCGAAGACCTGCTGGACATGAGCGACAAGTGGATTTTGAGCGAGCTTGCCAAGGTCGCCGCCGAGGCCACCGCAAACCTCGACAAGTACGAGCTGGGCTTGGCCGCCGAGAAGGTCGAGAACTTCATCTGGGAAGTCTACTGCGACTGGTATATCGAGATCTGCAAGACCCGCCTGAACGGCGAGGACGCAGCTGCCGCCGACGCCGCCCGCAAGGTGCTCGTCTATGTGCTGGACAAGGCGCTGAAGCTGCTGCACCCCTTCATGCCGTTCATTACCGAGGAAATCTATCAGGCCCTGCCTGGCAGCGCCGAGACCATCATGAACGAGAAGTGGCCCGGCGACGAGAACATGAAGGTTTGGGCCGAGGACTGCGCCGACTTTGAGAAACTGATGGACTACATCAAGGCGGTCCGCGCCATGCGCGCCGAGATGAACGTCCACCCCGCCAAAAAGACGAGCATGGTCATTGAGACAGCCAGCCCCGCCGCATTCGAGAAGGGCGGCGCGTATCTGGCCCGCTTCGCCTTTGCCACAGACGTGACGGTCACTGCCAAGTACGAGGGCAGCACCGACGGCATGGTCAACGTAGCGACTCCCGACGCGAAGGGCTTTATCCCGATGATGGAGCTGATTGACCGCGAGAAGGAGCTTGCCCGCCTGAACAAGGAGCTGACGAAGGCCGAGAAGGAGCTGGGGATGTTCACAAACCAGCTGAACAACCCGAAGTTCGTCGAGAAGGCCCCCGCAAAGCTGGTCGAGGAGACCCGCGCCAAGCTGGCCGCCGCCCAGGAGAAAGCCGCCAAGATCAAGGAGAGCATTGCGGCGCTGGGGTAAGTCTGAAGGCTTCCCCCGTGGGGGAAGCTGTCACCGCAGGTGACTGATGAGGGCAGCATTTCCGCCGCAGCTCGTTCGCGGGCAATACTGGCACACTCGCCCCTCATCCGGCCCTTCGGGCCACCTTCCCCCGCAGGGGGAAGGCTTTTCAGCCACAAGCAAAAAATAACCCCGCCCCTTCAGGAACTGCATCCTGACGGGGCGGGGTTTTCTCGTTACAGCACAAAAATTGCAGGAAAAAGTTCAAAGCAAATTACTTGCGGCGCTTGCCCTTGCCGCCCTTGCGGGTGTTGGCCTTGGCAGCGGCAGTCTTGACGGCCTCAACAGCCTTCTCAGCGGCAGGCTTCACAGCCTCGACCGTCTTTTCGACAACAGGCTCGGCAGCCTTGACAGCCTTCTCGACCACGGGCTTCGCGGCCTTGACAGTCTCCTCGACGACCGGCTTTGCGGTCTCGACAGCCTTCTCAACGACAGGCTCGGCGGCCTTGACGGCCTTCTCGACGGCGGGCTTTGCAGCCTTGACAGCCTTCTCGACGGCGGGCTTAGCGGCCTTAACAGCCTTCTTAACAACAGGCTCGGCAGCCTTGACAGCCTCGGTGGCGGCCTTCTCGGCGGCAGCCTTGGCCTTGACGGCGGAAGCCTTCACACTGGTCTTGGGCTTGCGGGTAACTTCGTTGATGGTCCAGAACTGGTTGTCGCCGTTGACGTCAGCCCAAATCTGCAGCACGGTGCCGTTCTCGGTAGCCATGCCCGGGTCAAGCAGCTTGCCGGCCAGGTTGGACTTGATCTTCACGCGGCCATCGTTGGTCGGCTCAACGACCCACAGCTGGCTGGAAGCCTGTGCGCCCTCCCACTGGTGGACGCGGGTGCCGTCGCTGACGCCGCCCATGTCCAGGTCAAGCATCTTTGCGGTGAAACGGTTCTGGATGCGGTAAACTCCGTCGCCTGCTGCGACGAAGTTCCACTGCTGCCACTCGGCGTTGGCGTTGTCCCACAGCTGGATCTTTGCGCCGTTGTCGATGTTATAGTCAGCGACTTCAACGACTTTGCCGTTGGCGGCACTGATGGTGTAGAACTTACCTTCGGTAATAACGGTCTGTGCAATTTTCTTCTTGGGTGCCATAATGGAATCCCCTCCTGTGTATTGTTAAAAATAGTGTATGTAAGGCGGCCTGTTTTCCCTCTGGCCGCGTGGTCAGGCAGCGCTTTTTGCGTGTCTACGCATACTATTATAACCAATTTTTCCCTCGTCGTCAACTTTTTGGCGCTGTTGCGGCATTTTGCACAAAAACTGCCGGGGCAGCGGATGCTATCCCGGCAGTTTTGATTGATTTCAGGCTGTTTTGCGACCTTTTTCGACGGTTTAGCTGTTCTCGGCAAAATTGCCGGTGTACAGGCGATAGTAACGGCCCTTCTGGGCAATCAGCTCGTCGTGGGTGCCGCGCTCGATGATGCGGCCCTGCTCCAACACCATAATGCAGTCCGAGTTGCGCACCGTGGACAGGCGGTGGGCAATGACGAAGGTCGTGCGGCCATACATCAGGCCGTCCATGCCGTCCTGCACGAGCTTTTCGGTGCGGGTGTCGATGGAGGAAGTTGCCTCGTCGAGGATCAGCACCGGCGGATCCGCGACCGCTGCACGGGCGATAGCGAGCAGCTGGCGCTGACCCTGGCTCAGGTTCGTGCCGTCGCCGGTCAGCATCGTGTTGTAGCCATCGGGCAGGTGCTTGATGAAGGTATCGGCGTTCGCCAGCTTGGCGGCTGCCATGCACTCTTCATCGGTGGCGGTCAGGCGGCCATAACGGATGTTCTCCATGACCGTGCCGGTGAACAAGTGGGTGTCCTGCAAGACGATACCCAGCGAGGAACGCAGCGCGTCCTTCTCGATGGATTTGATATCGTGGCCGTCGTACAAGATCTGGCCCTTCTGGATATCGTAGAAGCGGTTGATGAGGTTCGTGATGGTCGTCTTGCCTGCGCCGGTGGAGCCGACGAAGGCGATCTTCTGGCCTGGGCGGCCGTACAGGTTGATATCGTGCAGGACGATCTTCTTCTCATCGTAGCCGAAGTCTACATCCTTAAAGACGATATCGCCCTTCAGCTCGGTATACTGGGGCTTACCGTCAGCTCCGATGTGCTTCCACGCCCACATGCCGGTGGACTCGTTGGTCTCGGTGACGGTGTCGTCAGCGGCGTACTTCGCATGGACAAGGGTGATATCGCCCTCGTTGACTTCCGGCTTTTCATCCAGCAGCGCAAAGATACGCGCACCGCCGGCCAATGCCATGACAACAGAGTTCAGCTGCATGGAGATCTGGCTGATGGGCTGGTTGAACTGGCGGGTCAGCACCAGGAAGCTGGCCAGACCGCCCAGCGACAGGCTGCCGCCAAAGCCGCTGATGACCAGCGCACCGCCGATGATGGCGCAGAGCACGTAGGACAGGTTACCCAGCTGGCCGTTGACCGGCATTGCCACCAGAGAGTAGGCGTTGGCCTTGTCGGCACTGTGGAACAGCTCATCGTTGAGCTCGTTGAACTCCTTGATGGCGGCTTCCTCATGGCAGAAAACCTTGACGACCTTCTGGCCGTTCATCATTTCCTCGATATAGCCGTTGACCTTGCCCAGTTCCTGCTGCTGCTTGATGAAGAACTTACCGGAGTTTCCGGTCAGGTACTTGGTTGCCAACAGCATAACGCCGACCATAGCCAGCGCCAGCAGCGTCAGGGGGATGCTGAGGTAAATCATCGAGAACAGCACGCCGATGATGGTGACGATGGTGTTGACGAGCTGCGGCAGACTCTGGCTGATCATCTGGCGCAGGGTGTCGATATCGTTGGTGTAGACCGACATGATATCGCCGTGGGCGTGGGTGTCAAAGTATTTGATGGGCAGCGTCTGCATATGGGTGAACATTTCGTCACGCAGGTCTTTCAGCGTGCCCTGGGTGATTTTTGCCATCAGGCGGTTCTGCACAAATACGGCGCAGATGCCGACGCAGTAGAACGCTGCCACGCGGGCGATGGCGGCGGCCAGGCCGCTGAAATCCGTGCTGCCGGAATTCAGCAGCGGCAGGATGTACCCGTCAATCAGCGTTTGGGAGAACATAACGCCCTGCAGCTGGGCGAACACTGCCAGCAGGATGCAGCAGAGCACCACAATGACCTGTGCCTTATAGCGGCTCATCACATAGGCAAGGATGCGCTTGAACACCTTGCCGGGGTTTTCGACCTTGGGGCGGGGGCCGTTATTGCGCCCGCCGGGGCCGATCTTGACAACTTTTGCCTGCTGTGCCATTATGCCTCCCCTCCCTTCTCGTCAAAGTCGCCGGAGCCCTTGGTCTGGCTGTTGTAGACATCCTGGTAAATCGCGTTGTTTTTCAGCAGGTTGGCGGGGGTGTCAAAACCGCTGACCCTGCCGTTATCCAGCACAAGCACCTTGTCCGCATTCTCCACAGAGGAAATGCGCTGGGCAATGATAAAGACCGTCGTGCCGGGGATCTTCTCGGCAAACGAGTGGCGGATCTTCGCGTCGGTCGCGGTATCGACGGCGGAGGTGGAGTCGTCCAGAATCAGGATGCGGGGCTTTTTCAGCAGCGCACGGGCAATGCAGAGGCGCTGCTTCTGGCCGCCGGAGACGTTGTTGCCGCCCTGCTCAATGTGGGTCTGGTACTTATCGGGGAAGCGCTCGATAAATTCATCGGCGCAGGCCTGCTTGCAGGCATCTTCGATCTCGGCGTCGGTAGCGTCGGGGTTGCCCCAGCGCAGGTTCTCGGCGATCGTGCCGCTGAACAGCTCGTTCTTCTGCAGCACCATGGCGACGTTGTTGCGCAGCGTCTCCAAATCGTAGCGGCGCACATCGACGCCGCCGATGGTCACGCTGCCCTCGGTCACATCGTACAGACGGGGCAGCAGCTGCACAAGGCTGGACTTGGCCGAGCCGGTACCGCCGATGATGCCGATGGTCTGGCCGGACTGGATATCGAGGTTGATATCCTCCAGCGCCTTCTTTCCATCCTTTTTATAGGCAAAGCTGACGTGGTCGAACTTGACGGAGCCGTCCTTAACTTCCATGATGGGGTCCTCGCCGTTGGTCAGATCGGACTGCTCGTCCAGGACCTCGGCCACGCGCCTGGCGGAGGCCATAGACATCGTGATCATAACAAAGACCGTCGAGAGCATCATCAGGCTCATAAGGATGTTCATGCAGTAGCTCAGCATACTCATCAGGTCGCCGGTGGTAAAGGTCGTTGCGCCGGAGCTGACGATGAGCTGTGCGCCGATCCAGGAGATGATCAGGATGCAGCTGTACACGGTCAGCTGCATGAGCGGGGCGTTCCAGGCCAGAATCATTTCCGCACGCATCAGCAGGCGGCGGACGTTCTCGCTGGCTTTCTGGAACTTCTCGCCCTCGAACTTCTCACGCACATAGGCCTTGACCACGCGGATGGCGGAGACGTTCTCCTGCACGCTCTCGTTCAGGTCATCGTACTTGCGGAAAGCCTCGCCAAAATACTTGGTGGCACGGGTCATGATGAACACCAGTGCGCATCCCAGCAGAATGACGGCGATCAAGTAAATGTTGGCCAGCTGGCGGTTGATGGTGTAGGACATGATGAGCGCCACGATCATGCTGGCGGGTGCGCGGATGGACATACGCAGCAGCATCTGGTAGGCATTCTGAATGTTCGTCACATCAGTGGTCATACGGGTGACAAGGCCCGCAGTGGAGTATTTGTCAATGTTGGCAAAGCTGAAAGTCTGGATGTTTTCAAACATCGCACGGCGCAGGTTGCGGGCAAAGCCGGTGGCCGCATGGGAACCGCTGACCGCACCCAGGATGCCGAACAACAGGCCGAACAGCGCAGCCACGATCATCTGAGCGCCGACGGTGTAGATGACCTGCATATTGCCCGGTGTGACGCCGTTGTCAATGATGGAGGCCATGAGCTTCGGGATGATCATTTCCATGATGACTTCCGCAATCATAAACAGCGGCGTCAACACAGAGACGAGCCGAATGCCCTTGGTTTCACGTCCGAGTGTTTTTAACAAGTGATATTTCCCCTCTCTTAGTTGGTATTTCCCTCTTCCAGGATGTGCTGCGCGTTGCGCAGGGTTTGTTCCAGCACAGCGCGGGCGACGGCGGCCTGCTGCGGGTCAATGCCCTTCTGCAGGTCACTTTCAAACTGTGCGATGCTGGCTTCAATTTCCGCATGACAGGCGCGGCCCTTGTCGGTGGCGACAAGCCGTTTCAAGCGGGCGTCCTTCTCGACGGCGCAGCGGGTGATGAAACCGTCCTGCTCCATGCCCTGCAAAAGGGCGGTGACGCTGGAACGGCGAATGTTGAACCACTGTTCAATATCGCGCTGGTAGACATCCCGCCCGTTGCGGTTGGCGCGGACGATGTCGCCAAGCACCATGCCCCGCACACCGGAAAGATCCGGGTTGACGCCGGAAATGCGGGCATCGAGCGCCCTGCGTATGACCCGCGCACTCTGGTTCAGCAGTGCGCCGAAGTGAACATCGGCACAGCAGCCGCAGTCATTTGGCGATGGTTCGTGCATGATTTCCTCCCTTCCCTGTTGATTTTGCGATAATCAGTTAGATTGTGGATTGTTCGCCTTCTAACTATTCGTTTGCGTACTTTACTAGTATATCACAGGTTTGGGGAATGTCAAGAGGTTTTTTAGGTTGTGTCTGCGGGGCTTTGCGTGCGCGTTTGCCATCAGCCGCCGCTTTCCGGCTCCACCCCCAAATACGGCAGCGCCTTTCTTAGTACCTCAGCGCACACCGGGCCGGAGAGCGCCCCACCGCTGGTGGTCCAGCTGTGGGGTTCATCCAAGCAGATCAGCACCGCAATTTTCGGGTCGTCTATGGGCGCGACCGACACAAAGCTTGCAATGCGCGCCCCCTCGTTGGCGCTGTCCAGCTTCTGGCTCGTACCGCTCTTGCCGCCGACACGGTAGCCTTCCAGCGCGGCCTGTTTGCCGGTGCCGCCGGTCACGACGCCCTCCATCAAGCGGCGCATCGTGGCCGAGGTTTCCTCGCTGATGACCCGCCGCTTCACGGTCGGCGCCATTTCCTTTATAATAGTCCCGTCCGGGGCCGTGATTTTCGCCACCACATAGGGCTGCATCAGCTCACCGCCGTTCACCACCGCACAAACCGCTGTGAGCATCTGTAAATAGCTGACCTTGCTGCTCTGCCCAAAGGAACAACTCGCCAGCTCCACCGGGCCCATTTTATCCGCCGTGTAATACTCGCTGCGGCGTATCTCGCCCGGCAGGTCGATACCCGTTGCCTCCCGCAGGCCGAAGTCCGCAAAATAATCGCAGAAACGTTCTTTCCCGAGACGTGCGCCGATTTGGATAAAGCAGGGGTTGCAGCTGACCGCCAGCCCCCGGGCAAATGTCTCGGTGCCGTGGATGTGCCCATTGGCGCAGCGGAACCGCGTACCTGCGACAGAAATTTTACCTGCGCAGGTAAAATAATCTGTGGCCCTGCACGCGCCGGAGTCCAGCGCCGCCGACGCCGTGATGAGCTTGAACACGCTACCCGGCTCGTACAGGTCGCTGATGGCCTTGTTGCGCCACTGGGCCTGCTGAGCTTTTTGCAGTGCGGTGCTGCGTTCCTCGCCGCTCAGGGCGTTCACGGTGTCGCGGACTTCCTTATTTATAAGAGTGCGCGGCGCATTGGGGTCGTAGTCTGGTTGGCAGGACATGGCCAGCACCGCGCCGGTGTGGACGTCCATCACGATGCCGACGCCCCGCTCGGCGACATGGTGCTCCTCCACGGCGGCGGCCAGGGCACTTTCGAGCCAATGCTGGATGTTCGCGTCGATGGTCAGCGTCAGTGTGTTGCCGGGTACGGCGTCCACCAGCGTTTGGTAGTGGGTGGGCAGGTCGTACCCCCAGGCGTTCTTGGCGGTCAGGATGCGCCCATTCTTCCCGGTCAATTCATCGTTGTAGCGCAGTTCCAGCCCCCACAGGCCCGCGTTGTCCACATCGGTAAAGCCCAGGATGCCGCCCATAAAGTTTCCTTCCGGGTAGACGCGCTTGGTGTCCTGGCGTATCTGCACGCCATCCACGCCGTTGGCCGTGCACCAGTCCCGCACGGCATCGGCCATATCTTTATCCACACGGCGGCGCAAAAGGCAGTCGTTGGAGCTGCGCTGGCTGAATTTTGCCAGCGTATCGTCATAATCCAGTTCCAAGATCTCGCTCAGCGCCCGGGCAGCGGGTTCAACTTTGTCGTCGGCCATTTCCCGCGGGGCGGCGCGGATGGTCCAGCAGGTCTTGCTGGCGGCCAGCAGCGTGCCGTCGGCGGAGTAAATCTCCCCGCGGGCGGCGGGCAGCGTGGCCCCGCGCAGCTGTTGGTCGGCGGCACGGGCCGCGTAGCCGCCGGGGTCACGCAGCATCAGGATGAACAGCCGCACGACAAGCCCGCCCAGGCACCCCACCGCCAGCACCGCCGCCAAAAGCCGCGTGCGCAGGCGCATTTTTGCGTTTTGCTGCGGCGTAATATGACGCATACGCTCTGCCCCCTTCCCCATACAATAAGCGTATGAGGCCGCAATGGGCAAAATGACGAATTATCGGCAGTAAATTCTCCGTATTGTCGATTGACCATTTAGACATAAAGGGTGTATACTGTATATAATATATTTTGACATTTAATTATCAAAGTCAAAAAAGAGCATTTTATTTATATAAGGAGGCATAACCCTATGGCTAGATTTACTTTACCTCGTGACCTGTACCACGGCCCCAACGCGCTGGAAGCACTGAAAACGCTGCCCGGCAAACGCGCGATGATTTGCGTCGGCGGCGGCTCGATGAAGCGTTTCGGCTTCCTGGACCGTGCAGAGGCGTACTTAAAAGAGGCCGGCATGGAGGTTGAGCTGTTTGAAGGCATCGAGCCTGACCCGTCGGTCGAGACAGTCATGAAGGGCGCTGCCGCTATGGAAAAATTCCAGCCCGACTGGATTGTTGCAATCGGCGGCGGCTCCCCCATCGATGCCGCCAAGGCCATGTGGATCAAGTACGAGTACCCCGATATCACCTTTGAGGATATGTGCAAGGTATTCGGCATCCCGCCGCTGCGCCGCAAGGCCCATTTCTGCGCCATTTCTTCCACCTCCGGCACCGCGACCGAGGTCACGGCGTTCTCCATCATCACCGACTACGAGAAGGGTATCAAGTACCCCATCGCTGACTTTGAGATCACCCCTGATGTCGCCATCGTTGACCCAGAGCTGGCCCACACCATGCCTAAGAAGCTCGTCGCCCACACCGGTATGGACGCCATGACCCACGCCATCGAGGCTTATGTTTCCACCGCCAACTGCGACTTCACCGACCCGCTGGCCCTGCACGCCATCGAGATGATCCAGGCGGATCTCGTCGGCAGCTACAACGGCGATATGGAAAAGCGCGATGCAATGCACAACGCCCAGTGCCTGGCCGGTATGGCGTTCTCGAACGCTTTGCTGGGCATCGTCCACAGCATGGCCCACAAGACCGGTGCGGCCTTTGCTGATTACGGCGCCCACATCATCCACGGCGCAGCCAACGCCATGTACCTGCCCAAGGTCATTGCCTTCAATGCGAAGGATCCGACCGCCAAGGCACGCTACGGCGTTATCGCTGACAAGATGCACCTGGGCGGCGCGAACGACGACGAGAAGGTCGATCTGCTCATCAAATACCTGCGCGGCATGAACGACGATTTGAACATCCCGCACTGCATCGGCCACTACGGCCCCGACTCCTACCCCGCAGAGCAGGGCTTCGTGCCGGAGAATGTCTTCCTTGAGAGACTGCCTGAAATCGCCAAGAACGCGATTGCCGACGCCTGCACCGGTTCCAACCCGCGCCAGCCCAGCCAGGAAGAGATGGAGAAGCTGCTGAAGTGCTGCTACTACGACACCGAGGTCGACTTCTAAACCAGATTTATTCCTAACTTTAACAAGCCCGCAGTAACCTCCAAGCTGCTGTGTTCCCCTGCCCCGGCCGCGTCCCTCTGCGGCCGGGGCCTTGTTTTTTGTAAAGTGGGCAATATCCTTTCGATTTGATTTTTTGCCATTTTGGATGCAAACGCTGCCGTTACAAGGTTTTACGTTATATTTTGTACAAGTGTCAAAACATTGATTTCGTATAAATTTTGCGGTATAATAACGGTAAAATCCAAGAAAAAAAGGAGTAATTTCATGGCAGCCAATGCAAAGCCGCAAGCGCCGCTCTTCACTAAACGTGCGCTGTTTACCCTGATCTGGCCCCTGCTGCTGGAGCAGACCCTCAGCGTGACCATGGGCATGGCCGATACACTGATGGTCTCCGGCGTTGGCGAAGCCGCTGTTTCCAGCGTTTCACTGGTGGACAGCCTGAATATTTTGATTATTCAAATTCTGTCTGCCCTGGCCACCGGCGGCGCGGTCATTGCCAGCCAATACCTGGGCCGCAAGGACGAGGAAAATGCCAGCCATAGCGCCGCCCAGCTGTACAGCGTGCTGGGCATTTCCACCATCACGGTGGGCGTTGTCTGTATGCTGCTCTCCCGCCCGATTCTGCGCGGCGTGTTTGGCAGCATCGACGACGACGTCATGCGTTTTGCCCAGCAGTATTTCCTCATCAGTGCGGTGTCGTATCCCTTCATCGGGCTGTACAACGGCGGCGCGGCGCTGTTCCGGGCGCAGGGCAACAGCCGTATCAGTATGCTAGCAAGCCTGGTCATGAACATCATCAACATCGCAGGCAACGCCATTTTAATTTACGGTTTCCGCATGGGCGTTATCGGCGCGGCGCTGGCAACACTGATTGGCCGCGTGTTCGCCGCCGTGTTCATCCTGTGGCAGAACCAGAATATGCACAACCCGCTGCGGGTCCAGCACTTTGCCGACCTGCGCCCCCGGCGTGAGCCGATCATGAAGGTGCTGTCCATCGGTATCCCCTCGGGGCTTGAAAATGGTATGTTCCAGATCGGCAAGCTCTGCGTCAGCAGCCTGACGTCCACCCTGGGCACCTCGGCCATTGCGGCCAACGCAGTGGCGAACTCCGTTTCGACGCTGGCGAACATTCCCGGCGCGACGATGAGCCTGGCGACGATTCCCGTCATCGGCCAATGTCTGGGCGCGGGCGAGAAAAAGCAGGCCCAGCGCTACACCATGACCCTGATGGGCGTTGCCATAACCGGCCTGGCGCTGGCCAACCTGGCGCTGTTCATCCTGATGCCCGAGGTCGTGACCTGGTTCAGCCTCTCGGCTGAGGCCTCGACGATGTGTACCCATGTGGTCCACTGGTTCAATCTGTTCAGCGTGTTCTTCTGGGCGACGAGCTTTACCCTGCCCAACGCCCTGCGCGCGGGCGGCGATGCCAAGTACACGATGACGGTCAGCATCATCAGTATGTGGCTGTTCCGCGTGATTTTGAGCTATGTTTTCGTCTTGCAGTTCCACATGGGCCTGACCGGCGTCTGGTTCGGTATGTTCATCGACTGGATCTGCCGCAGCCTGTGCTTCGGCGTGCGGTTCTCTCGTGGGAAGTGGATGGAACATAAAGTGATATAAGCCACAAAAAATCTCCCTGCCCGGCGTGGACAGGGAGATTTTTATTTCATAAGGGTGAAGCCTTACTCCACCATATACTCAAAATCAATGCGGCCCAGCGCCACATCGGCGGCGGCGACCTGAATCTTCATGGAGGAACCCAGCATCCAGCTTTTGCCGGTCAGGGGGTCCAGCATACTCACGCCGTCGATGACCTGCGGCTCGCCCTTGCAGAGCTGGGCGGCGGGCACAAAGCCCTCGACCGTGTTGTCCAACTCGACGAAAACGCCGCGCGGGGTGATGCCCGCTACCGTGCCGGTGTAGACCTCGCCCAAGTGGCTGTGCATATACTCGGCCTTGTACAGATCCTCAACGTCGCGCTCGATACGCACGGCAGCGACTTCCTGCTTGCTGGACTTCTCGCTGGCCTGCTGGGCAAACTCATTAAAGTCCTTCTGCAGCTGGCTGGCCGATGCGCCGGTGAGCATTTCGCTCAGAATGCGATGGATGGCCAAATCCGGGTAACGACGGATGGGGCTGGTAAAGTGGGCGTAGTCCGCCAGCACCAGGCCGTAGTGGCCCAGGGGCTGCGGGGCGTAGCGGGCCTTCTGCATACTGCGCAGGATACCGGTGTGCACAGGGATTTGAATGGGCTGGTCGCGTGTCTCGTCCAGCAGGGCGGCCAGTTCCAGCTGCGTCGGGATGGGGTTCTTGAACTTGGCGTTCAGGCCGCAGGCCAGCAGTGTGGCGGACAGCTTTTCCATCTTCTCGGCATCGGGAGCCTCGTGTACACGGTAGACAAAGGGCACCTTGTTGGTGCGGCCCGCGTTGGCGGCGCACTGGTTCGCCAGCAGCATGAACTCCTCGATCATGCACTCGGAGGTGCCGCGGTCGCGCTTGACGATGTCCACACAGCGGCCGTTCTCGTCCATGACAAGCTTTGCCTCGTTGGACTCGATGTCCATGCCGCCGCGGGCCTTGCGCAGCACAAGGCGCTTGCGGTACAGCTCGTCCATGGTGGGCAGCTGGTCCAGCACGGCGGCGTACTTGGTCTGCAAGTCGGTCAGGTCTGCACCCTCTTCCGGCTCAAGCAGGGCGTTGATTTCTTTATACACACCTTTGACGCGGCTGCAAATCACACTCTTGACGAACTTGTAGCTGCGGATTTCGCCGTTCTCGTCCAGACGCATCAGGCAGGAGAACGCCAGACGGTCCTCGCCCTCGTTCAGCGAGCAGATACCGTTGGACAGCTGGGTCGGCAGCATCGGGATAACCTTGTCGGCGTAGTAAATGCTCGTCGCGCGCTCAAAGGCTTCCTCGTCCAGAGCGGAACCGGGGCGCACATAATGGCTGACGTCGGCAATGTGGACGCCCAGCTCGTAGCCGTCGTCCAGCTTTTGCAGGCTGATGGCATCGTCGATGTCCTTCGTCTCAGCGGAGTCGATGGTGAAGATGGGGATGCCGCGCAGGTCCAGCCGCTTCGCAGCCTCGGTCGGGTCAATCGTGGCGTCGTCATAGGCGTGGGCCTCTTCCAGCACCTCGGGCGGGAACTCGAGCCGGACGTTGCGGCCGTACAGAATGGCCTTGGCGCACTCGGAGGCGTAGTCGGAGGAGCCGAACTTCTCGACGACGGCGGCGCGGTGGTCGCTGTGGCGGTTGCCGCGGTGGGTAATGAGGAAACCGACCTTGTCGCCCAGGTGGACGCCCTCGCTCCCCTGTTTCGCCAGCAGGAACTTCACATCGCGGCAGCCGTCCGGCTCAACGGCCAGGCGGCCATCCTCAGACAGGCAGACCGTACCGGCAAAGCGGTTGTTGGGCACGGTGACTTCGACGACCTCACCCTCAGAGGAACCCTCCACGCGGGGATGGTCGAACAGCTTGACGTTGATCTTGTCCTGGGGCATCGCGCCGTGCAGCGCGCGGCCCGGGATGAAGATATCGCCTTGGCCGTCGTCGCGGCTGGCAAAGCCGAAGCGGGCCGCCAGCTTGACCAGCGTGCAGGGGATGGTCTCGGGGGCATTGGCATTCACATAGGTGGCAAAACCCGGGGCATAGGTGCCGTTGCGCATCGACAGCTCGCCGGTGGCGACCATGGCCGACACGCTGGTGCGCAGGCGGGAATTATCCACCTGCAAATTGTTCTGCAGCTCGCGCAGCGTCATGGGGCGGCGCTTGACGGCGTTTAAAATGTTTTTCTGTAACGATGTCATGTGTACTCCTTTAATTTACGTCGCACCGCCGTCCGGCGGTGCCCTACCAGTTTGACTTCTTTATATACTTTCACAAAAAACGGCCCGCCGGGGCGCTGCCTGCAAAGGCCTAAAGCGCTTGGCGGACCCTTTTGTTTTGTGCTTACCCTGCCAAAATCACAGGCGTGCGCTGAGGACGCAGACGACCAGCGTGACGACAAAGAAAACAATGCCGCAGACCTTGGTCAGCTTGGCCAGCTTGGCGTCCACGCCGCGCTCACGGCCAGCAGCCATCGTGGCGGAGCTTTCGCCCATGATCGCGCCAGACAGACCCTGGCCCTTCTGCTCCTGAGCGAGGGTAAAGACGATGATCAAAACGGATACGACGACGAGGACGACGCCGAGAGCGATCTCATACCAGTTCATTGATTAGCACTCCTTCTATTTCTATCCACGCCGCCATGACGTGAAAAGTCTCATGCACCGTACAGTATAGCATAGATTCCTGTACGATGCAAGCGCTTTTTTCACGTTTTGTGCGTAAAATCAGTTTTGCAGCGCAATTTGTTCGCCCTGCACCAGCGG
>ENA-UOJL01002275-UOJL01002275.1-human-gut-metagenome-genome-assembly--contig:-P47-NODE-2275-length-16446-cov-6.238912_pt1 | contig 16446 bp, 16 predicted proteins | sample MGYA00242347_ERZ723894 | MGnify/ENA metagenome assembly ERZ723894
TTACTGTTCACTCGCGCCATTCGCAAAAGCGCATCTTCGATGCTTTCCGCTGCTTTGCAGCTCTTTTTGCTCATAGAATGGCGCTCCCTTCGTACTCTTCTGAGTTCAGATTTTCGTGCAAGCACGGAATCTGAACTCAGAAGAGTACGAGTGAACTGTAACAAATTTTCTCTGCAAAAATACCTTGTCATCCGCTATCCGAAAGGATTATGATAAATGCGCAGCGCCCTCTGGCGCATTCCTTATCATGAAAGGAGATTTTTTCCATGGAACAGATGTATATAACACGGCTGGAGCATGTCTGCTCCCGCTTAACCAAAATGGGACTGACTCAGATGATCGTCAGCGATCCTTTGAGCATCCGCTATCTGACCGGCGTATGGGTTGACCCTTACGAACGTCTCTATGCGCTGTACCTGCGCACTGACGGAAAGCATCGCTTTTTCTTAAATAATCTTTTTGTTGTCCCGGATATCGACATCCCGAAAACCTGGTTTTCCGATACAGACGACGGCGTTGCCGTTATCGCGGGGCTGGTGGACGGCAACGTAGACATGGGTATCGACAAAAACTGGCCCGCACGTTTCCTGCTCGCCCTGATGGAGCATCATCCCAATGTCCGCTATGTAAACGCCTCCTCCTGCATCGACGGCGAGCGCGCAATCAAGGACGAATATGAGCGTCAGAAAATGCGCGAGGCGTCCCTTTTAAACGATGTCTGCATCGAAAAAGCTGCCGCCCACATCAAAGCAGGCATGACCGAGCTGGAATGCGCGGATTATATCCGCTCCCTCTATAAAGAAGCCGGATGTATAGAAAGCTTTTCCACCATAGTTTCGTTTGGTGCAAACGCTGCAGACCCGCACCACGAGCCTGACGACACCGTATTAAAGCCCGGCGACGGCATCGTTATCGATATGGGCTGCGAAAAAGAGGGCTACTGCTCCGATATGACCCGTACCTTTTTCTGCGAAACGGCTGATCCCGACTACGCTGCGATCCACGACCTCGTCCGCAGCGCCAACGAAAAAGCGGAAAGCCTGATTCGTCCAGGCGTGCGTTTCTGCGATCTGGACAAGGCAGCGCGGGACGTGATCTCCGAAGCAGGATACGGCGAATATTTCACGCATCGTCTCGGACACTCCATCGGCATGCAGGCCCATGAAGCCGGCGACGTCAGCCAGGGCAATCCGGCAGAAATTCAGGAGGGTATGACCTTCTCCATCGAACCCGGCGTCTATCTGCCCGGCAAATTTGGCGTTCGCGTAGAGGACCTTGTGTTAGTCACTGCTGACGGCTGCGAGGTTTTAAACCACGCCGACAAACATTGGAAAGTCATTGGCTGACCTGCCGCCGCATTCTATCCTCTAAAAAATTTGTACACAACAATAGAATGCACGCTCTGCGAGCATTCTATTGTCATGAATAAAAGGTTGCGCTGCAGGCATTCTATTGTTACGGGAAAAGGACAGACCATTTTGAACGTCTCACTTTCGGACAGTTCAAAATATCTGTCCATTTTTTTATTTTACGTTCTCATGTAAGCTATAAGTATGTTAGAATAGAAAAAAAACTGATTTTTGTCTATTTATAAACTTACAACCAGTCAAAGGAGCCGTTATGACGAAAAATGACATTACCCGCGGCCTGATCGATTTTGCAGTCAGCCAGTGCCTCAAAAATATAAAAGAAGATCCATACAGAAGTATCCGTCGTCTGGCTGACCTCGGACGTCAGTTTGCCAAGGGACGTTTTCAGGAAGAGCTTTTTTCCCTCTTCCAGAGATTGCTGCTCAACGAAGACGGTCCTTATTATGAAATGCTAAAGCAGCTGGTTTCTTCCGTCGATACCGACTCCCTCAAGACGCTCGGCATCAATATCGGCTATAATTCCTGGACCTGCGGCGCTTCCCGGCTCCGTCAGATTACCGCTGAAAAAGACTATCCGCACTGGCTTGCAGAGATCTCCCTTTCTCCGGAAAGCTCTGCCTCCCAGTTAAAAGAACAGCTCTCCGCCGCCCTGAAAAATGGTACCTACGCGTTCCGTCTCCATCTGCCTGCCCAGAGCATTACCACAGACACCAGACAACTTGGGCTTATCCGCGAATTTCCTGACTGCAGCTTTTTCCTCGACTTCATGGACACCGACTGCACCTACTCGGACGACCTTTTGGAACTCACCTGCAGCTGCGACAACCTCGCATTTCTGGTTCCGTTCGGCTCCCTGCAGAGCCGTCAGCTTGTCGACCTTTTGAATGCGCGCCAGCGTATCTACGGTGTCTGCCGCACATACGACAATACAAACGCGGCTGAAAGGATCTCCGACTCACAGATTTCCGAGATGCTTTCCTGGGGCAGCCCTCTGCTCTTCTTCCTGGCTGCTGCCGATACAACGCAGGATAACCGGCTTCTTGTCGACAATGCCATTTTAGACGCCCGTCTCCACCAGACGTATCCTGCGCTTCTCATTCATCTGGATGCTGACGTTGCCCGGATCCAACAGCTTTTGTTATCGTCCCGGAAAAACCTATGAAACAATAGAATGCACGCTCTGCGAGCATTCTATTGTCATGAACTATGAGAAACACGCTTCGCGAGTTTCTCAAGTTATCGCGGCAGTCGCCAAGGTCTCGTGCAAGCACGGACTTTGGCTCGTTGCTCGCGTAAATAAAATCTCGCTCCGTTGCTTTACGAAAGCGCAGATTTACTTTTCCATCAAAAAAGTGTATGCCCTGTTGGTTTTCCCAAGAAACCACAGTCCATACACTTTTCTTTTCCCATTTTTAAACTTCTTTATTCTGCAAAATCGGAATCACATTCTGCGCGCCGGCTTCCTCCGCAATGATTTTCCGGGCAAGCCCCAGAGAAATTTCATGTAAATCCTCTACAAACTCCTCCGGTGTAATCTTACTGCCCTCGCGCAGCCAGTAGACCAGTTCTCCCAAAACGCCCTCGCACAGAAAAGCAATATAGAACTCCTTTTTCCGCCCCTCTTCCACCAGATTCTGTGTCAGGAGTATCAAAACCGGACGAAGCATTCCACAGAAATATTCCCGGAAAGAATTCTGTCCTTCTACCTGAAGCGCGTTCTGATAAAACAGACGCTCCCTGTAAAAATGGCTGCAGAGCGCTTCCAGCATATCCCACTCATTGCGGCAGCTGCTCCACTCCATCCGCTCAATAAAATCCACATAAAAAATCCAGTTTACCAGGTCATATTTGTCCCGGAAATGATAATAAAAGCTTTTCCGGTTCATGCCGCAATCCTCGCAGATATCTCCTACGCTGATTTTGGAAAAAGGCTTTTTCTCCATCAGCTTCTTCATCGATACGGCCAGTGCATTTTTGGTAATGTTGGAATCCGCCATCTCAACCTCCGGATAAAAGCCGCGTCAATAACGACAGCGCTTTAATAACGCGATACCTGTCGGATACGGGCCGGTATGGACACCGATCGTCGCACCTACGTGAAAGACTTCAAACCGTTTGATTTCTCCTTCGTAGTCCTTAAATGCAGCCTTCACCTGTTCTTCAAATTTACCGAACTCTTCTTTGTCCAGTCCGCATTCCAGACCTATCCGGTATTCTTTTAAATCAATATGGTCCGCCTCAATATAAGCCTTCGCCTTATCGATCACAGACTGCAGCGATTTTTTTCTTCCTCTGCTGACACCTGCTGAGACCAGCTCTTTATTGACATATTCGATCATCGGCTTGATCTTTAAAACATTGCCGATTGTCGCCGCCGCTCTGCCAATTCTGCCGCCATGCTGCAGATAATCCAGATCGTTCGTTGTAAAAAAGATTCTGCCGGTCGGACGGATCTCTTCCAGAAGCTTCACCGTTTCCTTCAGATCCAGCTCCGCTCCGCGCAGTCTGCAGGCTTCCTCAACAAACATCCCCTGTAATGCCGTCACTTCCTCCGAATCCACAACCTCGATCTGTGCTTCCGGATAGTCCTCCAGAATCTGGTTTTTCGCATTCATCGCTGACTGAATAGAACCGGAAAATGCTGCATTTAAGCAGATGCACAGAACCGGTACACCATCTTTTACATACTTTTCAAACACATCGACATAATCCTGAACCGAAGGCATCGAAGTCTTGGGGAATGTTCCTGCCCGGTCCGCCATCATCTGGTAGAAATCCTCTACGCTGATATCGACTCCCTCTTTCATATAGTTTTCTTCTTCAAAAGAAACATAAAACGGAACAATATCAACTCCCAGTTCCTGCGCACGCTCTTTCGGCAGATCACAGGAGCTGTCGCTCACAATCTGAAATTTCATTTTTCCTTCTCTTTCCTTGCTTTTCTTCGAAAACGACTTATCTCTTGTAGTCAGTCAAACCGTCTTTTAAAATCTCTGCCAGCTGCGCAGGGGTCATCGTCTTGTTCTTCATCTGCTCGATTTCTTCCGCTTTTACACCGATCAGCTGCACCAGCTGCACCTTGCCAAAGGGAGATTCCACTGTTCCGATATCATCCTCCTTGGTGATAAATCCGGTGATCGCAGATTTCGATGCGGCATCCAGACCTCTCTGCTGCCCCATCGCCAGGAACTGCCCGGGCGTGAACTGATGTCCGTTGTTGACCGTGATGCCCGCAATCATCTGAAGCAGGCTGCATATATGACGAACCTCCAGAGCAGGATTTTCCAGTCCTTCTTTTTTCAGCTTCAGCGTCAGCTCAAACCCGTATCCGCTCCGCTCCGGGTTGCCGTTCTGCTTCTCGTACAGTTCAGAAAGACCATAGGTTACAAAATGGAAATAGTCCCCGCCGTTATAAACGCTGATCCCGTCCAGCGGCCCCATTTCATCCGGCTTGTAGCTCGCATAACAGCCGAAATGTACCGGAATCTTCTGATTCGGATAACGCTTTTCAAAGCATTCGGTAATCGCATCCCAACCGGGCGCTTCTTTATAAATAACCTCTTCCGGCTCGCTCTGCAGCATATGCCCCGGATGTACCTTGCCGATCACGCGCTCTGCGACCTTGATTGCCGCCTGTCTCGCATTTTCTTCCCCGGCGCTGACCTTTTCCACACTGCCGACCTTCGGCACCGCGATATCTGCAACAGTTACTGCAAAACACTCCCGGCCAACACAGTCTACATAATAAAAACGGTCTCCGCGGTGCACCGTACCGCACACCACATGACAACCCATCACTACGCTGCCGTCTTTTAACAGAAAGAGATTTTCAATAATTGCCTGAGAAAATTCCTCCTCCCCTGCATTCCGATCCTGAAACTCCATCGGTATTTCCCCCTTTTATCAATATTCCAGTGTATCCAGATACTTCATATAGTTGACGACCATCATCGCAATCTTAAAGGTCATCGCGTCCTCAAAGGTTCTGATATCCAGCCCTGTCGCTTTCTGCAGCTTTTCAATCCTATATACAAGCGTATTTCTGTGTATGAAGAGCTGTCTGCTCGTCTCGGACACATTTAAGTTGTTCTCGAAAAATTTGTTGATCGTTGTCAGCGTCTCTTCATCCAGATCGTAAACCTGATTGCCACCGAAAATCTCTTCGATGAAAATCCGGCACAGATTGACGGGCAGCTGGTAGATCAGACGTCCGATTCCCAGCGTAGAATATGCGATGACATTTTTTTCCGCATAGAAAATTCTGCCAACGTCCATCGCCATCGTCGCTTCTTTATAAGATTTGGAAACCTCTCTCAGCTCCTGCACGACCGTACCGTAGGAAACGCGCACCTTGAGCATCGCTTCGCTGTTCATCATATCGACGATCGTATTCGCGATCAACTCCAGGGATTCCGGGGAAGCATCGCGCTCCACCGCTTTGATCAGGATGATATTCTTTTCATCCACTGCGGTAATATAGTCACCGTTCTGGCTGCTGAACAGACTCCTCAACAGCTCCATGCCGCTGCTGTCTTTTTCCAGTCTCGTCTCAACCAGATAAACGATTCTCGGTCCCTCCACTTCAATATGAAGCTTCTGTGCCCGGTTATAGATATCTACCAGAAGTAAGTTATCCAGAATCAGGTTCTGGAAGAAATTGTTCCGGTCAAACCGTTCCTTATAAGCGATGATCAGATTCTGAATCTGGCTGACTGCAATCTTGCCTACCATATATGCGTCGTCATTGTTGCTGCGCGATGCCAGGACATATGCCACCTCGCTGTCGTCCAGCACCTTCAGAAAATGATATCCGCCGACTACCTGGCTGTCCGCCGGAGATGCGGCAAAGCCCGTAATAATTTCACGGGGAATTTCAATATCCTCAGTCGTTGCAGCCACCTTTATGCCATCCAGGTCGAACACATAAATATCGACCTTGGTAATTGCTTTCAATTCATCGATACTCGTCTGAATGATCTGATTTGAAATCATATCCGTTCCTCTCATTCTGCATTTTCGTCAAAAGTCACAAACTTCTTATCAATTATAATAAAACATCGGCATTTTTTGTGCAAGTTTTTTTTGTTCCGACGGATCGATGCAGCCTTCTGCCCATCCTTTTTCCATCGTCGGTTCACCCTTTTCCGCCGACTTCCAGCTTTACTCCGAAAGTCCTTTCAGGCTTTCCAGAAGATCCAGATCCTCCTGCTGCACTTTGATGTTCGCCATCATCGGTTCCTCACCCGGACGCTGCAGGGAAATTTCGATTATCGTTCCCGGCTCGATCGGTCTGGAAAGGGCCGCTTTACAAAAAGCGCTGAATTTGGGATGATTTTTTGTAAACGCAGCCTTTGCACTCATTAGTTTTAAAATTGCGGAAGGGTTCATTTGTTTCTCCTTTTCGACTTGTTCTTTTTCCTGCTATTCATTATAATGTAGCAGGACATTGCTGTCTACACAGCTTTCCCAAAATCACGGAGGATTCTGATGAAAAAAACAAATTACCATACACACACGAAACGCTGTATGCACGCCGAGGGTACAGAAGCAGATTATGTAAAAGCCGCCTTGGATGCAGACCTTGACGTCCTCGGCTTCAGCGACCACGGTCCATTTCCGGACAACCGCTTCGACTCCCGCATGCCCTATGCCGACCTCGACGAATATCTTGCATGTATGGAGGCACTGCGCCCGACCGTTCCCTTCCCGATCCTGAAAGGATTGGAAATCGAATACTGCCCTGACAGCCGCGATTATTATTCCTTTTTATTAAAAGAAAAAAAGCTGGATTATCTGCTGCTGGGTCAGCATTATTACCAGGAGGATGACGGTTCCTACGTTCATGTCTTCTCAATTCCTGAAAAAATCGGTACGCGCGGATATATCAAATATGCCCATTCCGTCAAAGAAGCGCTGGAAACCGGATGCTTCCCGATTCTCGCGCATCCCGATGTATTTTTCAACAATCCCTATTCCTGGGATGACAACTGCGAGGAGGCCTGTGATATCATCCTAAACGCCGCCGTCCAGACCGGAGCTGTTTTGGAATTAAATGCCAACGGCATCCGAAAAGGCATCCAACCCTTAGGAAACGACCACCGCTGGCCTTATCCTTACGCTGACTTCTGGAAAAAAGTCGCCAAAACTTCCATTCCCGTCCTGATCGGCTCCGACTGCCATGATCCTGCCTTCATGTGGGATTCCTGCGTCGAGGAAGCCTACCGGATCGCTGCCGAGTGGAACCTGAGTGATAACCTGACGGATACATTCTAAAAAGGCACGAGTGAACTGTAGAATTCAAAAAGAGCCATTGCATTTCGCAATGGCTCTTTGCTATGTTCTTGATTAGTTGGTGATAACCTGCTCGGTCTCTTTGTCGAATACGTGGATCTTCTCAACATCGAATGCAAATCTAACAGTGTCGCCAGGTCTTGCATTGGAACGAGGATCTACTCTTGCGGTCATCGGGAACTCGCCCAGATCGAAATACAGGAATACTTCAGCACCAAGCAGTTCGTAAACCTTGATAGTAGAAGAGAATACGCATTTAGCGGTCTCAATGAACATCTCGGAATCGTAAACGTCTTCAGGACGGATACCCATAACAACAGTCTTTCCGTTGTAACCGCCATCAATCAGCTTCTTAGCCTTTGCAGGAGGAAGCGGGATGGACTGACCAGCTACTTCCAGAGTTACTGCAGTGCCGTTGATTCTTACAACTGCATCCAGGAAGTTCATCTGAGGAGATCCCATGAATCCTGCTACGAACAGGTTCTGAGGCTTCTCATACAGGTTCTGAGGAGTATCTACCTGCTGGATAACGCCGTCTTTCATAACTACGATTCTGGTACCCAGTGTCATAGCCTCGGTCTGGTCATGTGTTACATAGATGATGGTGGTGCCCAGTCTCTGATGCAGCTTAGCGATCTCGATACGCATCTGTACACGCAGCTTAGCATCCAGGTTGGACAGAGGCTCGTCCATCAGGAATACCTTAGGGTTACGAACGATAGCACGTCCCATAGCAACACGCTGTCTCTGACCACCGGACAGAGCCTTCGGCTTACGATCAAGCAGCTGAGTCAGATCCAGGATCTTTGCAGCTTCTTTTACCATCTTGTCGATTTCGTCCTTCGGAACTTTTCTTAATTTCAGACCGAATGCCATGTTATCATATACGGTCATATGAGGATACAGAGCGTAGTTCTGGAATACCATCGCGATATCTCTGTCCTTAGGCTCTACATCGTTAACCACTCTGTCACCGATCTTCAGTTCACCGGAAGAGATATCTTCCAGACCAGCGATCATACGAAGGGTAGTGGACTTACCACAACCTGAAGGGCCTACGAAAATGATAAACTCTTTATCTGCGATCTCGAGGTTGAAGTTTTTAACAGCCTCAAAACCATTGGGGTACACTTTGCAAATGTTCTTTAAAGATAAGCTTGCCATTATTTTGCCTCCCTGAAAATTTAATCTCGAGCTTTCTCGATTGAATCTAGATCTAGTATACCGAAAATGCCCGATTTTGGCTATACCAGTATTCCACAAACTTTTTGGAGATGCTTGTGGAATCTGCCAAAAAAGATTTTAACTCCAAAAGCTCATCAGCGTTTTGAACAAAACGTATCGTTTCTATCTATGCACTTTGCCAAAGCACTGTCTGGTTAAATCTGATTTTCGGTTTCAACAGCATCTGTTTCTGTCTTGTTTTCTGCGGATTCTGCTGTTTTTGCCGCTGCTTCCGCTTCCAGTGCCGCCTGCTTTGCCTGTTCTTCCTCTACGATAAAGGACAGGGGAGCCAGGTTCTCGCCATCCTGTACCTGTTCTTCAGGCTCAAAGCGTTTGAAGATCCCGACATACAGCAGACTGCTGAAATATGCGACTGCAGGGACTCCAAGAAGGAACAGAAACGGCAGAGCCTGGATCGTAACCAGTAATAAAGCAACCGGAATCAGATGGATGATCACGATCAGGACGCTCTTGGGCAGGTTCATAAAGCTGATCAGGAACGCATTCCGGAAGGTATTTTTTACAGTGTTGTCAAATCTGGACAAAACCGGGAAAATATAAAGGCCGGTCAGCAGCAGGAGGAAGGATACGATAAACAGCACCGTTTTCATGATCTTTGCACTGCTTCCTGTCATCATCACCAGCGTGACTCTCCAGTCCACTGCGATAATCGCAATCACAACGAGCATAATCAGCCAGATGATCGTCGCCTGCTTAAAATTCTCTTTAAAGGACTTAAAATATCCTTTGATGATATACGGGTCATCCCCTCTCGCCATTTTGATCGTCACATAATACAGTGCCGTAATCGCCGCCCCTGCCGTAAAAATCGGAATACAGCAGATGATTGTCAGCACGTTCAGGATCATCAGGTTGGCAACCTTGCTCAAAAAGACCATGACCGGGCTGTCCAGGTTAAAAAGCTTCATTCATACATTCCTCTCTTCTCTTGTTGTCAAAATTTATCAAAAACCGTTCGTGCGGTTTTAGATCATTTTTTAGCTGTCTATATCAGGAAAATCTGGCGTCAGTTTTTCCCTTTCTGGAAAACATGGTTCAGGAAATCGATCACGCTCTGCTTCAGGTCCTGCCAGAAATGCTGCGCTGTGTTAGCTGCAATCGCCTTGGCAGTCTCCATCACAGTCTCTTTTGCAGGTTCGATCAGCTGTTCCTGAATCGTCTCGCCGAGAGGACCTGCAAGCTGCTCCTGCAGCGCATCCGAAAGGTTTTCTACCAGCGTATCACCGTAGCTTTCATACATTTTCTGTGCAAGCGCAATGACCGTCTCATGGTTTAAGCCGATCCCGTTTAACTGCTGCAACGCAGAAGCAAGCGTCGTTCTCGTGCTCTCGTCAAGGGAAACGCCGAACTCCTTTTCTCCCTCGCTGATCGCAGCTTTGATATCCTCTGCGTTATCCAGCTCGCCTGCGTCCCACTTTTCTTTTACAAAATCCAGCAGCTTTGCAAAATCCTCATCGCTGATGGATTTGGCAGGCTCTGTCTCTGTCTGCGGCTGTTCCTGCATCTGCGCACTCTCCGCTGTCTGTCCCGGCGCTGCACAGACCGGTACAGCGATGCTGGATACTGCAATCGCCGTCGATAACATCATTGCTGCAATCCCTGTTTTCTTCATATTCTCCTCGCATTCTGCCGCTTAAGCGACAAATGAAACCTAAAACTGCATTTTCTAAAAACTCTGTCCAGCCACCCGGGCTGTATTTAAAATCCATTTTAAAAGGTCTGCATCCACCTCTTCCCGGCCGATTTCATTGACCAGCTCGTGACGCATACCGGGATATAATTTGCACTCCACCTGCGTCATCCCGCTGTTTTGAAAGCTTTCTGCAACCTCCAGAACCGCTTTGCCATAGCTGCCGACCGGATCCTCCTGTCCTGCGACAAACAGCACCGGAAGCTCTTTGGGAATTTTATTGATGCTTTCCGGGTCATGAAACCTGCCGATCAGTTCAAACAGCGTCTCAAACCCGTTGACTGTAAAGACAAAGCCGCACCGCGGATCATCCAGATATTTTTGAACCTCTTTTTTGTCCCGGGACAGCCAATCCATACTTCCAACACCGTCTGCAATCTTTTTCTGATAGCTTCCAAATGCCATTTTGTCCAACAGACGGCTCACATGCGTATCCCCTAAAAAAGCCTTCTGAAGCTTCGTCACCGCTTTGGCTGCATTTAAAACCGCCTTCGGCTGCATACCGGTTCCCATCACGATCGCTCCGTCAATTCCGCTGCCGTAACGGCTCAGGTAATTGCGGAGGATGAAAGACCCCATGCTATGTCCCAATAACAGATACGGAACACCGGGATACTGCTCCTGCACTATTTTTTTGAGACGATGAACATCCCGAACTACCACCGTCGCCGGATCATGCGCGCAGAAATAGCCGTAGATCCCGTTTTCCCCGACGCTCTTTCCGTGTCCCAGATGATCCTCCCCGGTCACCAGAATCCCCTGCCTGGTCAGTACGGAGGCCAGACGCTCATATCGTTCGATATATTCCGCCATACCGTGCACGATCTGCAGAATACAGACCGGTTTACCCTCCGGTATCCATTTTACTGCATGAATCTTCGTTTTACCATCTCTTGACAGGAAAAAAATTTCTTCTTTTTTCATATCCCGTTCCCCCGTTTCGTTTTCCCCTCTTTTTCCGGAAACAGCCGCATGCCCCCGTTTACAGACAGAGCCGCAGCAAGAAAAATCCTGCTGCTTTTTCAAAGCAAATTCTCTTCTGCGGCCCTCACATTTTTATATTAACATTATATAAAGTTCCGGTCAACTCTAACCGTCAGCAGATCTCTGCTCCGGCAGGCATATTTTTCTCCGGTGTTACCAGCGCAAGATTGCCTTCGGCATCCTCTGCACACAGCAGCATGCCTTCCGACAGAACACCGGCGAGCTTTGCAGGCTTTAAGTTCACTAAATCCATAACCTTTTTGCCTACCATCTCTTCCGCCGTGTAATGTGCGCGGATTCCGGAAACGATCTGTTTTACTTCTTTCCCGATTTTTACCTGGGAGCAGAGAAGCTTTTTGGACTTCGGAACCGGTTCGCATTTGATGATTTCGCCAACCGCGAACTGCATCTTTTCGAACTCTTCAAAGGTGATCTCCGGCTTTTTCGTCAGCTCCATCACGTCCTCTTCTTTTTCTTCCTCAGCCTCTTCCGTCAGCGCCTTACGCGCCTCAAACATCGCTGCTGCCTTTTCCAGAACTTCCTTTACATCCAGTCTTGCGAACAGGATTTCCGGTTTCTCTGTAACTTTGCTGCCGGATATATAGCCGCCGAAGGTCGTGCATTCTTCGAAGCTGCGCAGGGAAGTATTGAGCTGGGCTGCGATCTTTTCCGCAGTGCCCGGCATATAAGGCTCCAACAGGGACGCACCGATTACAATGCTCTCTGTCAGGTTATACAATACAGTAGCAAGACGATCTGCTTTTGCAGGGTCTTTTGCCAGCACCCACGGCTCTGTCTCGTCGATATATTTGTTGCAGCGCTTGAACAGGGTGAAAATATCGGTGATCGCATCTGCGACTCTCCAGCCTTCCATCTTTGCCGCAACCTTATCGTAGGTTCCGGTTACAACTGCTTTCAGATCCTCATCAACCGCCTCTGCTGCGCCCTTATCCGCTACAACGCCGTCGAAATATTTGTTGCTCATGGAAATCGTACGATTTACCAGGTTGCCCAGCGTATTGGCGAGATCGGAATTTAACCGTTCTACCATCAGCTCCCAGCTGATTACGCCGTCGTTTTCAAACGGCATCTCATGCAGTACGAAATAGCGAACTGCGTCCACGCCGAAGAAATCTACCAAATCATCCGCATACAGCACGTTTCCTTTGGACTTGCTCATCTTGCCGTCGCCCTGCAGCAGCCAGGGATGACCGAATACCTGCTTGGGCAGGGGCTCATTCAATGCCATCAGGAAAATCGGCCAGTAAATTGTATGGAAGCGGATGATATCTTTTCCGATCAGATGCAGATCAGCCGGCCAGAGCTTTTTATACTGCTCGCTGCTGTTGCCTTCCGCATCGTAACCGATACCGGTAATATAGTTGGTCAGCGCATCCAGCCATACATAAACAACGTGTTTCTCATCGAAATCAACCGGGATGCCCCATTTGAAAGAGGTTCTGGAAACGCACAGATCCTGCAGTCCGGGAAGCAGGAAATTGTTCATCATCTCGTTTTTGCGGGATACCGGCTGGATAAATTCCGGATGGCTGTTGATATGGTCGATCAGGCGCTGCGCATATTTGCTCATTCTGAAGAAATATGCTTCTTCCTTTGCAGGTTTCACTTCTCTGCCGCAGTCCGGACATTTTCCGTCCTTTAACTGGGACTGTGTCCAGAAGGATTCACATGGCGTACAGTACATTCCTTCATAAGAGCCTTTGTAAATATCGCCCTGATCATACAGGCGCTTGAAAATTTTCTGTACCTGTTTTTCGTGATCCGGTTCTGTCGTACGGATGAACTTGTCATAAGAAGTACCCATCAGATCCCAGATTCTCTTGATTTCCGCAGAAGCCTTATCTACGTATTCCTGAGGTGTTACGCCCGCTTCCGCTGCCTTTAATTCAATTTTCTGTCCATGCTCGTCTGTTCCGGTCTGGAAAAAGACATCATATCCGTCTTTTCTCTTAAACCGCGCGATGCTGTCTGCCAGAACTGCTTCATAGGTATTGCCGATATGCGGTTTGCCCGATGCATACGCAATGGCAGTTGTCATGTAAAATTTTCCTTTGCTCATACTTCCTCCTTAATGTCGCAACAAAAAGCGCCTCCTCATTGCAGCTAAAAAGCCACAACAAGAAGGCGAATCGTTCGCGGTACCACTTCTGTTCATATACTTCTCACAAAGTATATCTTATCGGGTGCTGCGCCGTTTGGTGCAAGACCCTTCCGCTATAACAGGCGGACCTGTCGCAGCCTTACCTCTCCGGTTCGGTGCGCCGCTCGGGAGCCATGTTCCATCCGCTTCTTCCCGACTTCTCTCAGCTTCCTGCCGCCTGTATCGGGCTGCATTCAAAAGTCCTCTCTGTAAAGCTTCCCCGGATGTACTCTCTCCGTCTTTGCATTCTCTTTTTCAATATCCGGCTGCCGCCACATCTGACCGCAGCTTCATACGTTTACAGTAGCACAAAAGATCTGGCCTGTCAACGGCTGGCTCACAGCTTTAACCCTTTCAGCAGGTCGCCCAGCGAGGTTCCGACCGCCTCATTCGAGCTGTACTCTTCCGCCTGTTTTTCTTCCAGCTCGTCCGGCTCTGCGCTCTCGGCTGCTGCCTTGATGCTCAGGCTGATCCGGTTGTCCTTCGTATTTAAAACAACTGCCCGCACGGTATCCCCGACTGTCAGCACCTCTGAAGGCTTTTTCAGACGCTTCTGGCTGATCTGGGAAATGTGTACCAAACCACTTAATCCATCGCCAAGATCCACAAATGCACCGTATGGCATCAGACTTTCCACGCGTCCCTCTACAACTGTACCAGGCACAATCATGGAGATTTTATGGTTCAGGCGCTCCGCTTCCTTTTCTTTCAGGACGTCCTTTGCGGACAGCACAAGCTTCTGGCGGTCTGAATCCACCGTAATCACGCGCACTTCCAGCGTTTTCCCGACAAACTCCGTCGTATCCTCCACATAATCCAGTGCCAGCTGGGACGCCGGGATAAATCCGCGGATTCCTTCCACATAAGCAGTTACGCCCTGATTGACGCTTTCGCTTACCTTTATCTTGAGAATCGTCTTTTCTTCCTGATACTGTTTGAGTCTGTCCCAGCCGAGTGTCTCTGCTGCTTCTACGCAGGACATCTGAATATTGCCGGCTCCATCGTCTCTTTTGACAACAGTTCCTTCCAGCGTATCTCCGACATGGATATCCGCCAGCACGGAAAACGACGGATCCTTGCTCAAATCCTCTGTTTTAATAACCGCAGGCGCATAGTAACCGAGATCCAGCGTTACGCCGGTTTCCCGCACGTCGATAACGGTTCCGGAAATCACATCGCCCTCCCGGATTGTACGGAAAGAAGCTTCCAGCTCCCTTGCATAATCCGCCATCGTCTCTGTCGTTGTGCTGTTTTCTGCATCCGCAATTCCCTTTTTTTCTTCTGACATCGTTCTCCTCCTTACCGGGCAGACAATTCCATGCCGCCTCGTTCCTTTTCTGAATTTTAGCACGTTTTTTATAGAAATTCCATCCCGGCTTCCGCGATTTTGCAGCGAATGTACCTACAGGGTTACTGTTCACACGCGCCATTTGTAAAATCCCATCTTCGATGCTTTCCTGCGAATCATTTGACAAGACCACTGTATCGCGTTAAACTGATATCGCATTTTATCCTACTAACTTAGGAGGTTACTATTTTTATGAAACGAAAAGCGCTATGGGCTGCTGTTCCCTACAGTCCCCGTCATGCTCGGCTATCTTTTTCTCGGCGCAGCGTTCGGCGTCCTGATCGCCGAAAACGGTTTTTCCGTCCTCTGGGCGTTCCTCATGAGTACGTTTATCTACGCCGGTTCGATGCAGTTTGCCGCCATCAGCCTGATGACCTCTGCATTTTCTCCGGTTTCTGCTTTTTTGCTGACGCTCATGGTAAATGCAAGGCATCTGTTCTACGGTCTTTCCATGTTAAAACCGTTTGAACGCATGGGAAAACGCAAGCCCTATATGATTTTTTCCCTGACAGATGAAACCTACTCTCTTCTCTGCGGAGTCAGCGCCCCGGAAGGAATTGATCCGGACTGGTTTCTGTTCTTTATCTCGCTGCTCGATCAACTCTACTGGATCATCGGATCCTGTATCGGCGCTGCTGCCGGCAGCTTCCTGCCTTTTGATTCCACAGGCATTGACTTTGCCATGACAGCACTGTTTCTGGTAATTTTTGTCGAACAATGGGAAAAAGCAAACTCCAGGCTTCCCGCCCTGCTCGGTCTTTGCATCACGCTGGTCAGTCTGATCGTCGTTGGCTCTGACCGTTTCCTGCTCTTTTCCATGGCTGGCATTTTAGCCGCACTTTTGTTATTTCGAAAGGAGATTTCCAAATGACCATACAGACTCCCCTGCAGCTTGTGATCACAATCGGCATTATCGCGCTCGGCACTTTTCTGATCCGCGCCCTTCCGTTTTTCCTGTTTCCCGCCGGAAAAGAAACGCCGCGCGTTGTTGCCTACCTCGGCGCAGCGCTCCCGAGCGCTTCGATCGCAATGCTCGTCGTTTACTGTTTTAAAAATGTCTCTGTATTTTCCGGTTCTCATGGACTGCCGGAGCTCATCAGTGCCGTGTTCGTCATTGTCGTCCACAAATGGAGGCACAACCTGCTGCTCTCCATCGTCGGCGGCACGGTTTTATACATGCTGCTCGTGCAGCTCGTTTTTCCGGTACTCGCGTAAGTTCTGTAAAAAAGAATGTGCCTTGGCACATTCTTGCGCCGAGGCGCGATTGCTTTAGCAACCATCTACCCTTGCGCCGAGTGCGCATCCTCGTAAAGCATTTATTATCGTATGGAAACGAAGTTTCCTATACGATAATAAA
>ENA-UOJL01002288-UOJL01002288.1-human-gut-metagenome-genome-assembly--contig:-P47-NODE-2288-length-16339-cov-5.064112_pt1 | contig 16339 bp, 18 predicted proteins | sample MGYA00242347_ERZ723894 | MGnify/ENA metagenome assembly ERZ723894
TTCTAAGCTTTGTCTGATTGGAAGTATTTTATTCTTTTTACACAAATTTTTTTGGATAAATTATTGGAAGCGGCAAAAAACTGTGACCAATAGTATACTCCATCCCGATATACCACGCCCACTCCGATGTATTCCATTTTCTCATTGAGAATATTTGCACGATGTCCGGACGAATTCATCCACGCATTCATGACGCTCTCAGGATTTTTCTGACCATAGGCAATGTTCTCAGCCGCAGCCCTGTATTGAATCTCAAGTTCTGACATTGCAGTGAAGCAGCTTGTGCCATTTGGACGTGTGTGTGAAAAATTCTCTTTCAATTCGCCGGCTCTGATGTTTGCGGCTTCGCTGAGCTTCGGAGAAACCTTGACCGGCTGCAATCCGTATGCGCTGCGTTCCTTATTTACCAACACGGCTACTTGTTCGGCATATTCTGCAATTTGGCTGCTGTCATAAGAAACGGGTGTGACTTCCTGCGGGTAACTTCTGAAATCGATAGCATGAGCGCTGAATGCTGTTCCTGATACAAGAATGCAAGCCATGATCGTCGAAATAAGTTTTTTCATTTTAAAACCTCCATAATATTTTTCAGAGATTACATCTCTATTATCCAAGATAACATTTTTGAACTGTTATGTCAATGTAAAAATATTTCCAATTGTACAACTTGCCGAGAAATAATCGTCAAAGTATCCTTAGTTTGCAAATATAAAACAATAAGTAAAAATCAAATAGAAGATCTTGAAATTCATTATTCTGAGCTTTATTTTCGATTTAAGGATTATTTAATATTTTCATGCTATAATTAAATACAGAAAGCGAGGGAGTAATATGTACTTAAGAATACTTAAAAAGGACTTAAAACGTAAAAAGACAATGAACTGCATTCTTCTGCTGTTCGTTATACTGTCAGCAATGTTCGCTTCAAGCAGCGTCAATAATATTGTAACAGTAGTTAATGGACTGGATTATTATTTTGAAAAAGCAGGAATAAGCGATTATGCTTTTATTGAAAAAGAAGATGATTCCGGTACTTCAATTTCAGAAATTCTTGAGAAAGAAAGCTCTGTAAAAGAATATAGAAAAGAAGAGGTAATTTTCTCTACAGCAGAACATTTCATAAGGAACGGAAAGAAACTTTCTGATTTTTCAAATATGGCTATAATTATGTCTATAGACGAAGCAAAACTGAACTATTTCAACAGCGATAATGATATCATAAAAGAGGTATCTCCCGGAAAAGTTTATCTCTCCACTTTTTTATCAAAAGATTCAGGACTTGAAATCGGAGATACTTTCCAGTTTGAATTTGGCGAAAATGAACTTACTCTTGAATTTGCCGGCATAGTAAAAGACGCATTCTTAGGCTCAGAAATGATGGCAAATCCGAGAATTATTCTGAGCCGCAGCGATTATGAAAAAATACGCTCTGATAGTTATGCCTTAAATGGCAATATCGGTGCAATTTACTATGTCAATACTGATGATATCAAAGCTCTTGAGTCGGCAGCAACTGACGGTACAAATATTATGTTTGACGGTTCTGTTTCTACTCTTAAAACGACTTATATTATGAATATACTCACCGCAGGAATGCTTCTTGTAGTTAGTATATGTCTGATTCTTGTATCATTTGTGATTCTGAGATTTACCATAGGCTTTACTATCGCTGAGGAATTCAGAGAGATAGGGGTTATGAAAGCTGTCGGCATCAAGAATCAATCTATTCGAGGGATTTATCTGGTGAAATATTTTGGAATAGCTGTGATAGGCGCTGTTATCGGATATATGCTCAGCGTTCTATTCGGAAACATGATGCTTTCAAGTGTGAGCGAAAACATGGTTCTCGGAAATGATAATTCAGTTTTGATCGGTATTCTTAGCAGCATTGCAGTTGTCGTGATCATTTTGCTCTTCTGTTGGGGCTGTACAAGGAAAATCAAGAAACTGTCCCCGATCGACGCAGTAAGAAGCGGTCAGACAGGCGAACGTTTCCGTAAAAAAGGTTTCATACATCTTGCGAAGAGCAAGCTTGGAGCAACAGGATTTCTTTCATTAAACGATGTTCTGAGCAGTCCTAAGCAGTATGGTATCATAACGATCGTTTTTTCAATCTGCATAATGCTTGTAATGATTCTTGCAAACATAGCAAATACTCTTAACAGTGAAAGGCTTCTTTTTCTTTTGGGAACAACGGAAAGCGACGTTTATTTAAACGATTCAAAACGTATTACAGAGGTTATGGGCGGCAGCAAAACTCTTGAAGAGGCTGATGAAGAGATAGAAAAAATTCTTTCCGATAACGGTATGCCCGGAAAGGTTCACATAGAACTGATGATTCAAATTCCGGTTTCTTTTGAAGATACTAAAACAACAGTTATGTTCCAGCAATGCAGAGATACAAAAGCAAGCGACTATACCTACAGCAAGGGTACGGCTCCGCAGTATGAAAATGAAATCGCCTTAACAGAACCCATTGCCGAAAAGCTCGGCGCAGATATCGGCGACACTGTAAAGCTGACTATAGACGGAAAAGAAAGCGAATACATTATAACTGCGTTATTCCAGAGCTTCTGTCAGCTTGGCGAAGCGGGACGGCTTCATGAAAGCGTTTATATCCCCGATAATAAAATTGCAGGTTCAATGGCGTTTCAGATAGATTTCGATGATGAACCTGATAAAAAAGAAATTGACAGTCGTATAGATAAGCTCAAAAGCATTTTTGTCAATTCTCAGATTTTCAACGGCAAAGAATATGTTAATGATACTACCAGAGCGTCTGATATTATAAAGCAGGTAAAAAATCTTATTCTGTTAATTTCGATAATTATTATCATTATGATAACCGTACTTATGGAACGCTCGTTTATTTCAAAAGAAAAGCCGGAAATTGCTCTTATGAAAGCGATAGGCTTTAAAAACAGTTCAATTATTGCGCATCACACAGCGAGATTCTTTATAGTAAGCATTGCAGCTTCAATAATTTCTATTATACTTTGCAAACCGCTGACCAAATTGATAGCAGACCCGATTTTCGGCATAATGGGTGCAGTAAGCGGAATCAGCTATGAAATTAATAAGATCGAAATTTTTGCGGTTTATCCTCTTGTAATTCTGGCGGCAACGCTTGCAGGAGCTTTTCTGACCGCACTTTACACAAAAACAATCAAAGCTTCGGATACTTCCGATATTGAATAAAAGGAGAACGGTTATGAATACAATACTTGAAGTAAAAGACTTATGCAAGACCTATATCGTCAACAAAAGGCAGAATAACGTGCTTCGCAATATAAGCTTCACCGTGAGTGAGGGAGAAATGATAGCGGTAATGGGACCATCGGGGTCGGGAAAATCCACTCTGCTCTATACTGTTTCCGGTATGGACAAAATGACGGCGGGCGATGTATTCTTCTGCGGCAGAAATATGTCGGAGCTGAGCGAGAATGAGCTTGCCGAAATGCGTCTTGACGATATGGGGTTCATCTTTCAGCAGATGTATATGATGAAAAATTTATCCGTACTCGATAATATCATACTGCCTGCGGTAAAGTCGGATAAGATACAGGAATCAAGAAAGTCAACCGTTCAGCGTGGTCAGGATCTGATGCGGAAGTTGGGCATAATTGAAATTATGGATAATGACATAAACGAAGTTTCAGGCGGACAGCTTCAGAGAGCCTGTATCTGTCGGAGCATGATAAATAATCCTCGTATGATGTTTGCCGACGAGCCTACAGGCGCTCTGAACCGTACATCTTCGGAGGAGGTAATGAACGAGCTTACAAAGCTCAACGACGACGGAACAACTATTATGCTTGTAACTCATGATGCAAAGGTTGCGGCAAAATGTACAAGAGTGCTTTTTTTAGTTGACGGAAATATAAAAGGAGAGTATAATATTAACAGAGAGCGTACGCTTCGAGACCGTGAGCGTGATCTGAATAACTGGCTGTTGGAAATGGGTTGGTAAAATGGTTGATATACTTATCGTTGAGGATAATAAGGAGCTTTGCGGACTTCTTTGCGATTTTCTGCGTTTGGAAAATTACACTGTCAGCGTTGCCGAAACAGGAGAAAAAGCCTTGTCACTGTATGAAAAATACAGGGCAAGGCTTGTCCTGCTTGATATAAATCTTCCGAAGCTTGATGGATTTGCCGTATGCAGAAAAATCAGAAAAAACGACAATACGCCTATCATCATGCTTACGGCAAGAACCGACAAAGAAGATAAGCTGAACGGAATTCTTTCAGGTGCAGACGATTATATCGAAAAACCGTACGATATTGATATTCTGCTTGCCAAAATTAAAGGCATATTCAAGCGCAGACTTTCGCTTGATGTTATTTCAGACGGCGATATTACGCTGAACATTGCGGATGAAACAGTAATGAAGCGTGGATGCTCTGTTCCTGTTACTTCAAAGGAATTTGAACTTTTACGTTTGCTTATCGAAAACAAAGGGCAAATACTGAGCAAGGACTTCATATTCAGCAGAGTATGGGGCAGTGAAAGCGAATCCGAAATCCAGACTCTTACAGTACACATAAAATGGCTGCGGCAGAAAATCGAGGACGATCCGAAAAATCCCGTAAAGCTTCTTACCGTATGGGGCAAAGGCTATCGCTGGGAGAGCTGAAATGAAGGTTTTTGACAGATTTATCGTTACTGTGATGTTCATAATGCTTTTAGCAGTGTTTTCCTTAAATTTTATTGTTTTTGGCATGGCAGAAAATGGTAACAAACTTTATAAGATAGAGCTAAACCGCATTGAACAGGAGCTTTCTGACGGGAATAAAGTGAATCCGGAAAACTATGATACTATTCTCGCCATTTATAAATACGACAAAACAGATGATTTTTACGCTTCAAAAAACGAATATGTTATCCGTGAAATAAACGGAGAATTATATCGTATAGAGTACGATGACAGGCTTGGCAGTGATGATTTCAAGCTTCCGATAGCCGTTAATATTGTATCGGGTATTATATTATTGATTACGCTTGCCGTACTTTTGTATATCAGGCATAATATTGTAAAACCGTTCACAGAAATCAGTGAGCTGCCGTATCAGCTTGCTAAAGGCAAACTCTCCGTTCCGTTAAAAGAAACAAAAAAACGTTATTTCGGAAAGTTTATATGGGGACTCGATATGCTCAGAGATGAACTGGAGCAATCTGAACTGCGTGAGCTGGAAAGAGCTAAAAAGGAAAAAACTTTTCTTATGTCACTTTCTCACGATATAAAAACATCGCTTTCGGCTGTAAAACTTTACTCTAAGGCTATTTCAAAAGGACTGTACTCCGACAGACAAAAACAGACGGAAGCAGCGGAAAAAATTGATCATAAGGCTGATGAGATAGAAGAATTTATAAATGAAATAATTAAAAAGCTGAACAGCGACTTTATGACGTTTGAGGTAGGTATGACTGAATTTTACCTGTCGCAGGTAATTGATAAAATTACAGCTTACTATGCAGACAAGCTTGCTTCCCTCGGAATTGATTTTAATATCAGCAGATACGGAAATTGTCTGATTTCAGGCGATCCGGATAAAATTGAAGAGGTTTTACAGAATATCATTGAAAATGCTGTAAAATACGGCGACGGACATTGTATATCCATTAACTTTTCCGATGAGGAGGACTGCCGTCTTATTACTGTATCAAACAGCGGATGTACTCTTCCCGATACTGAACTTACGCATATTTTTGACAGTTTCTGGAGAGGGTCAAATGCTGGAAGCAAACAAGGATGCGGATTGGGACTTTATATCTGCCGTCAGCTTATGAGCGCTATGGGCGGAGATATTTTTGCGGAAATATCAGATGGGAATATGAATGTTACTATAGTGTGCAGAAAGGATGTATAAGAGCCTGTTCATAATACTGCTGCCTATCTATTCCTGATTAAGAACAAGCCTGAATTTTCTTTTTGAAATAGATAGTATGCCTGATTTTTTCATTTTGGCTATTTCACGCTGAAGAGCGCTTCTGTTTACGCAAAGATAATCTGAAAGAGCAGTTGTCGAAAATGGTATCTGCGGAGATTTTCCCTGCGGAGTTTTATCTTCTATTATCTGAAGATAGCTGATAAGCTTATCGCTGATAGTACGTTGACTTAAGACCTCGATGCGTTCATTCAGCATAACCGTTCTTTCGGATATGACCTCGAGAAGATTTTCAACCAGCATGGAATGACAGCGGCAGGCGTTTGCACATCGTTTCGTTATATCCGATTGATGAAAAAACATGACCTCGCAGTCTGTTTCGCTTATAATTTCTATACTGTTGCGCTGAGAAAAAGTAAATGTGAAAAGGCTTCCGAAAATGCTGTTTTCACCGAGAGTTTCTATGATCGTCCTTATGCCGTTGATATCATAGCGAACTATAATAGCTTGTCCGCTCAGGATAATACCTATTTTATCATTATTATCAGAAAGCTTAATGATACTTCCGGATTTGTATTTATGAATATCGACATTGAAACAGTTTATCATGCGCAGGCAGTCTTCATTATTTATTCCCTTGAATAAAATGTTATTTTCCGGTAACATAAAACACCTCCATTGTTGCAATTGCAACAGACTTTTTATTGCTTTTATGATACAATAAAAAAAAGAAAAAGTCAAGCTGTTTTGTCTTTTTATTTCAATATTTTTTATGCGAAGGGAAGAATTATTATGAAAGTTAATGTAATAGGCGAAGCTGTTTCGCAGGAGGAAATTGACGCATATATAGATTACGGCAAAAAGAAATACAGCGATAGAATAATTTCAGGAATGACTGTTAAAACAGACGGCGAATTTGTTGATCTTCAATTTGATTTTGCCGATGTTCCGTTTGAGCGCATCAGAAGAATTACCGGTTATCTGGTAGGAACTCTCGACCGTTTTAATAACGGAAAACGTGCGGAAGAGCGTGACAGAGTAAAGCACAGCGTATAATTGCCTTTTATGGCATTATCTGAAATTCCTTCAAAAAAAGGATTTCAAATATAATTACTATGGAGGTTTTTAAATTATGAAAAAATATGTATGTCCTGTATGCGGATATGTTCACGAAGGCGACGAGGCTCCTGAAAAATGTCCTCAGTGCGGAGTAGACGGATCAAAGTTCATCGTTAAGGAATCAGACGAAAAGCTTGTTTTTGCCTGCGAGCATGAACTTGGTTCAGCTAAGGCTGTTACAGATCAGGAGATCATTGACGGTCTTCGTGCTAATTTCAGCGGCGAATGTACAGAGGTTGGTATGTATCTTGCAATGGCAAGAGTTGCTCACAGAGAGGGCTATCCTGAAATCGGACTTTACTGGGAAAAGGCTGCTTACGAAGAGGCTGAACACGCTGCAAAGTTTGCAGAGCTTCTCGGAGAAGTAGTTTCATCTTCAACAAAGGAAAATCTTGAAAAGAGAGTTGCTGCTGAACACGGTGCAACAGAGGGCAAGCTTGCTCTTGCTAAAAGAGCTAAAGAGCTTAATCTTGACGCTATCCATGATACCGTCCATGAAATGGCAAAGGACGAAGCAAGACACGGTAAGGCATTTGAAGGTCTTCTCAAGAGATATTTTGGTTAATTGCGTTTTTTGAATTTCTACATAAAAGGAGCTGTACAGGCTCCTTTTATTATTGACTAATGTACCGGAAGTGTGATATAATAAAATGCAGTTTGAAATTGCAGAGCAGGTGAGAGAATATGAGCGTAAATGAAAACAGCAAATTGATTCGTGAAGAACTTGACAGGCTTCTTTGCACTGAAAATACGGCGGAAACGCTGCTTAAAAGCAGGGAAAGAGTAGCGGAGATAGTTCCTGAAATAAGACGCTGTTTCGATTTTGAACAGCATTCAAAATATCATAAATATAATGTTTACGAGCATATCGCATACTCAGTTGAATATGCGCCGATAGAATCGGTTTTGCTCAGACGTGCAATGCTTTTCCACGATATCGGCAAGCCAGATATGTTTACAATGGATGAAAACGGCGTTGGACATTTCAAGGGACACGCTCCGGTAAGCGCAGAGATGGCTGAAAAAATCATGGCTCGGCTGGGTTATGATAAGGATGAGATCAGTCTTACAAGGGTTCTCATCTCGCATCACAGCGATAAAATCGAAAATGAATGTCAGATAAAGCGTCTTATTTCCGAAATTGGAAAAGAGCGTTTCGCTATGCTTATAGAGCTGAAAAAAGCCGATAATTCGGCAAAGCGAGACTTCGTTTTAACGGAAAACGACGAGCTTGACGAGGCTTTGAAAATCGCAGAACGTATTGATAGAGAGGATAATATAAAATGATAAAAGGAAGAATTCATTCAACAGAAAGCTTCGGAACAGTTGACGGACCCGGAGTCAGATTTGTAGTGTTTTTTCAGGGCTGTCCGCTTCGCTGTAAATACTGTCATAATCCCGATACATGGGATTTTTCGGGAGGAAAAGAGGTTACAGCCGAAGAACTTCTTAAAGAATACGATTCATACAAAGAATTTTTGAAATCAGGAGGAATCACGGCAACAGGAGGCGAACCGCTTGCTCAGCCGGAATTTCTCGCCGAATTTTTTCGCCTTGCAAAAGAAAAGGGTATCCATACCTGTCTTGATACGTCCGCAGGAACGTTCAGCGCCGCAACTCAGCAGAAAATCGACAAGGTGCTCGACTATACCGACCTTGTTATGCTTGATATAAAGCATATAGACAACGAACAGCATCGTGTGCTTACAGGTGCAGGAAACAGCAATATTCTTGCGTTTGCAGAGCATCTTCGTGACAGGAAAATACCTCTTTGGATACGGCACGTCGTAGTTCCGGGAATTACCGACAACAGGGACGAGCTTTTTCGTCTGGGGGAATTTATTTCGACGCTTGATAATATGAAAGCGTTGGACGTTCTTCCGTACCACGACATGGCGAAGCCGAAGTATGAGAATCTGGGGATTGAGTATCCGCTCGGAGACACGCCGCCGCTGACTAAAGAGGAAGCGTTAAGGGCGAGGGGAATAATAGTTGAGGGTATAAAATCGGGATTGCAGCATGATGCTGCATCCGAACACGAAGTTACTTACGATAAAAGATAGAAAAACACGCCGTTCGTGGTTTACTCTAATAATGGGATTCCAAAGGGGAATACATCCCCTTTGGAATCCCGGTTTTATTTAACTATTATTTTTTTGAAGGACTTTTTGCCTTTGCGGACTATTGTTTCTCCTTCGAGTTTTATTTGTGCTTTTGCGTCTGTCATTTTTTCATCGTTAACGATAATTCCGCCTTGCTGAACAAGTCGGCGTGCTTCGGAAACAGACGGTGCAAGTCCTGATTTTACAAGTAGATTGAGAAGTCCGATATAACCGTCAGTAAGGTCAGCAGAATCAATTTCGGCAACAGGCATATTCTCGTTGGAACCGTTTCCGCCGAAGAGAGCCTTTGAAGCTTCCTTTGCCTTTTCAGCCTCTTCTTCACCGTGAACCAGTTTGGTAAGCTCGTATGCGAGAAGTTCTTTTGCCTTGTTGAACTGCGCTCCCTCCATAGTTTTTTCCATTTCCTCGATTTCCTCAACGGGAACGAACGTGAGCATTTTCAGACACTTGATAACATCAGCGTCGGCAACGTTTCTCCAATACTGGAAGAATTCGTATGGGGAAGTTTTTTCCGGATCGAGCCAGACTGCGCCCTTTTCGGTCTTGCCCATTTTCTTGCCCTCAGAGTTGAGAAGAAGAGTAATAGTCATAGCGTAAGCGTCTTTACCGAGCTTGCGGCGGATAAGCTCTGTTCCGCCGAGCATATTTGCCCACTGATCGTCGCCGCCAAACTGCATATTACAGCCGTATTTCTGGAAAAGCTCCATAAAATCGTAGCTCTGCATTATCATGTAGTTGAATTCAAGGAACGTAAGACCTCTTTCCATTCTCTGCTTATAGCACTCGTGAGAGAGCATACGATTTACGCTGAAATGAGCGCCTACGTCACGCAGAAGCTCGATATAGTTAAGGTTCATGAGCCAGTCGGCATTATTCACGACGATAGCCTTATCCTCAGAAAAATCGATAAAACGGCTCATCTGCTTTTTAAAGCAGTCAACGTTATGCTGAATGGTTTCGGGGGTCATCATTTTGCGCATATCGGTTTTGCCGGAGGGGTCGCCGATCATAGCCGTACCTCCGCCGATGAGGACGATCGGCTTGTTGCCGGCCATCTGGAGTCTCTTCATAAGACAGAGCGCCATAAAGTGTCCGACATGAAGGCTGTCGGCAGTCGGGTCGAAACCGATGTAGAATGTAGCTTTTCCTGCATTGATAAGCTCCTCGATTTCTTTTTCGTCTGTCAGCTGAGCGAGCAGACCTCTGCGTTTAAGTTCTTCAAAAGTAGTCATAATTTTTTCTCCTTTGTATTAATTGATTTATTTAGGGATGCCTGAAATCTATTCTAAAGAATGCATCATATCAAGTATTTCAAGACCTGCATCTTCGGTTAGTACAGCATCGCTTTCAGAAAGGAATCTGCTTCCTCCTGAAAGTTGAGATACTAAATCACATAAACAGGGAACAGCCTTGATCGGAATTTTCTTTTCAGTCTCCCAGATACTTATTAGTTTTAAAAGTACTGCTTTGAGATCGTTGAACAAGTTTTTATCAAAAAAGTTCTCACAACGTAAGGAAGTTATAAAATCTAAACTTAAATTACAGAACTGTGACGTTAATTCAGCTTCGTTCATTGATTCTCTCCTTCATATGAAATTACTAAAAGAATGAAAGTTGCATATCTCCGTAACCTCTCTGGTAGGCGGAAATGATGCTCTTCATATTATATAGTATACCAAAGCGGTCGCATTCCGAGGTGAAAACGCTCCAGAGCCTTTTTGCGTTCGGACTTATGCACTCGTATCTGTTCCCAAAATATCGGATATAGCGTTCTCTGAGCTTTGAATCAGGAAATCTTTTATCAAGCTCATCAAGAAAATGCTCACGCTGATTGACTCTGAGAGTTACTCCGAAAAAAGGATAAATGCATCGTACACCGCATTGGTGAGCTGTTCTGACGATTTTGACGATATTATCCTCGCTGTCCTCAAGAAAAGGGAGAACCGGCATAAGCGTAATACCGGTAAACAGTCCGCTTTCGGACATTTTTGCAAGAGCGTTGAATCTTTCCGATGAAGGTGCGGCATTTGGTTCAATAAGCCTGCAAAGCTCATCATCGGCGGTGGTCACTGTCATTTTGCAAAGAATGGGGGAATGCTCGGAAATTTCATTGTAAACGTCGATATCACGGGTTATAAGCGGACTTTTGGTTATAACAGTAATTCCGAATTCGTATGCGCTGATAAGTTCGAGAGCATGACGTGTAAGAAGCTCGGTCTGTTCGAAAGGGTTATAGGGGTCGCTCATAGCTCCTGTCCCGATTATTCCTTTGCGAATCTTGCGCCGAAGCTCGTCACGGAGAATAGCGAGGGCGTTTTCCTTTGCCTTCACCGTATCAAAGTTATCGACATGATAGCATTCTGAACGGCTGTCGCAGTAAATGCATCCGTGACAGCATCCACGGTAGAGATTCATATTGTAGTCGTTTCCGAACCATTCAGAGGTTTTATTTTTCTGTAAGATAGTTTTACATGGAATTGTCAGCATTGTGTTGTCCCCATACTATTTTATCGCAGCAATAACCGAAAACTTCTGAAAGGAATAAACGCATTCAGGGGAATCAAATCCGCTTTCTTGAAGCATATTTATTTCTTTTGTTACAGAACATTCCTTATCAAGTTTTCTTCTTTCTTTCCAAAGTTTGATGTCATGTTTTGAAAGTGATGATTTGTCAAGAGTATCTATCCAACGGGAATTGGTATATTCGCTGAAATTTTTATTATCGAAACAAAATTGATCATAATTTACAAACATACCGCCTTGGGGAAGATTTTTATAAATCCGCTTAAATAATTGCTCTTTATATTCATCATTTAGATGGTGGATTGATAAGGCAGAAATTATAAGATCAAATTCCCCGTCTGGAAAAGTCTTTCAGTAATCGACAGTTATATATTTAATATATGAAAGACTATCAAAACGATGTTTAGCGACTTCAAGCATTTCTATAGCAATATCGTCCAGAACGAATTCTGCATTCGGAAAATTTCTGTACCAATACATTGAGAGCAATCCTGTACCGGCTCCAAGGTCGAGAATTCGATTTGGATTATTGTAAAATCCTGCAAGAAAATCAGTTGTATTGACATAAAAATCTTCAAAACATGGTATAAAAATTTGGCGTTTTGAATCGTATTCTTTAGCAATGAGATTAAACTGCTCGTCAATATTCATAAATTCCGCTCCTCAAAAAAATCCCCGTACAGCCGAAAAGACTGTACGAGGACGAAATTACTCGTGGTACCACCTCGTTTTATCGTGAGAAAACCAATAATGCTCTCTCCGACCTTGAAAGCTGTAACGGGCAAACCCGTCTGCACCTACTTGATTTCAGCACAGAAACTCCGGAATGTAGGTATCTGAGAGCCTGTTTTTCCTCGCACCGACCGGAAACTCTCTGGAACAGGTTATTCTCAGCTTTGATTCGTTCAACGTTTTTTTTATGATAACACATATCGAAAAAAATGTCAAGGGGGAATTAATAGTTAATATAAAAAAATATTATCATACCTATTGACATTTACCGGTATACGATGTATAATTATTATTGTTGATTGCTGATGTGGCACAGTCGGTAGCGCAACGCCTTGGTAAGGCGTAGGTCGTCGGTTCAAGTCCGATCATCAGCTCCATATTGGTGATACTAAATAGCTGTACACCGCTTAAAGCCCGTATTTACGGGCTTTATTTGCATTTAAGGGGCGAAAATTTCAAGGTCAAAACCATGGTGCCATCTATTCTTAACGAAGAAATAAGTTATATGTAGTACCCGTAAGTGCAAGCTTACGGGATTTTTGTTTAAATTTGATGTGTTTTAACCTCGAATGTGTAGTGGATCACAATGGTGTTGCCACAAGTTCTTGAATATTTCTCCGGCTTTTCATAAACCTCGATTCTGCGAATAAACGTCCTGAGCAACTCAGGAGTAAGCGCTGGCATTTCAATGTACTCTTTCGCCCTTTCCATAAACCTCCTAATGCATTCCTCTCTGAGGTTAACGCTGTCGATCTGTGAATCAAGTTCCGACAGCTTTGATTTAAGCTGCGATTGCTCCTGTTCGTAGCCGTTTGCGAGGGAATCATAGCGTTCGGGAGTGATCCTGCCGGTCACCCTGTCCTCGTACAGACAGCGGATGATGCTGTCAAGCTGAGTTATTCTTCCGGTGAACTGTTCTTTTTGGTGCTTCGATTCCTTCATGAATTTTTTTGCCTCGGCTTCACCATTTTTGGCAGCCATTGCATAAAACTTTTCAGGATCGTTCCTTGCGAAAGCCGTTACAGACCTGAGATTTTCAAGAACGATCTGTTCCAGAATCTGTACCCTGATATAATGACAGGTGCAGTCATATTTGCCTTTTTGATAGTTCGAACACATAAAGCAAGTCTTTTCTTCTGCTTTATTTCTGTGAAGATACAAACGCTTTCCACAGTCGCCGCAGTAAAGATATCCGGCATACTTATCCATTTCACCATGTTTGTCTGGACGTTTTCTGCCTTCAAAGTGCTTTTGAACCAGATCAAACGTTTTTCTGTCGATTATAGATTCGTGAGTATTTTCAAAAATCAGAATATTTTTGTCGTCATTTTTTATGCGCTTTTTCAGTTTGTTGGACTTGCTGTATGTCTGAAAATTTACAGTATCGCCGCAGTAGATACGGTTAGAAAGCATAAATTTAACAGTTCCATGCTCCCAATAATACGGTTTGTCCATATCCAATCCTCTGGTCTTGCGACCAGTTTTTCTAAGCGCATAAGCGCTTGGCGAAAGAATCTGTTCTTCACAAAATTTGGAGCAAATCTTTCTTATTTCAATGCCGTTCGCATACATTTCAAAGATTCGTTTCACTATCGGAGCGGTTTCGGGATCAGGCAGCAGTTGTTTAGGATCGTCGGGATTTTTCATGTACCCATATGGTATCTTAGTTCCTACACGTTCCCCACGCTCGCCCTTTGCCCGCTGGACAGCCCTGATTTTCCGACTTGTATCTCTTGCATACAAATCGTTAAAATAGTTGCGTATACCAGCATAATCGCTCGTGCCGTTTGCGCTGTCCACACCGTCATTTATAGCGATAAAGCGCACATCATACTGCGGAAAGGTCACTTCCATGAGCATACCCGTCTGCAAATAGTCCCTGCCAAGCCTTGACTGATCCTTAACGATAACTGCTGAAACGTTGTTGTTTTCCACTTCTGCCATCATTTCCTTGAACGCTGGACGGTTGAAATTTGCTCCCGAGTAGCCGTCGTCAATATAGAATTTGCAGTTTAAGAAGCCGTGATCGTCAGCATACTTTTGAAGAATAAACCTCTGATTTTCTATAGATACTGACTCGCCGTCCCTCATATCCTCCTGCGATAAACGGCAGTACAGTGCTGTAATTTTCTGGTTTGAATTAGACATATCTATCCATCCTTTCGTAGTCTGTGAATTTTCAAACCGAATAGGATCACCATTATCATATCACTATCCGGCTTGAAAGTCCAGAAAATTTTTTGAATATTTTACTTACCGTTAACAAGATAAGCCAGCAGTTCCGATACCTTTTTAGGCTTGTAATCGCAGTCAGACCATGCCGTAACAGATATGATTTTATATGTTACGCCGTCAATCGTAATCTCATTATTTAAATATTTATGACGGCGGCGGTACTGACTTGAGCCTATATCTTCCTGTACTTCCTTGTAAACATTTTGCATATATAACCCTCCTTGATGTCCTTACATTCGTTCTATTTGTGAATATTAAATTGAGCATTTAAAAACTTCCTTTCTAATTTTTAATTTTGCTGATATGCAACGGCGTCCTCGTAATCGATGATGCCGTTGATTTTTCTGACTTCTGTAACGCACATAGCGTGCAGACTTTTCAAGGTTTCATCGTCTACATCGTTGAGCGCGGCGGTCATATGAGATAGCTTTCCAAGTTCGATAGCGACCTTAAAAATCAATCTCGCAAGCCGCTGTTCCGTACCTTTGATCTGAGCCTTCACTTTTTCCGTTATCATTGGGGAGAGGTAATTTACCTCCTCCTGCTGACGAAGATAGCCGATATAGAACTTGACGGCTTTCTCAATAAATTCCGTTTTCGATGCACAGTTGTCCTCATGGTACTCCTGTTCAATCTTTTTAATTGTTTCCGGCTGAAAATATACAGCCATTTTTTGTTTTGCCATAAACTTACTCCTTTTTCTCTTACGACTCCTAAAAATGTACCGTACCTACGCAGTTTTCTGCGGTTACGACCCCTAAATCTGCAAAAGTTCCATTTCACGACCCCATCTTTCTTTTTTGCTGTCTAGAGAAACTTTCACTCTATCCGATGTACTTCGGCGAGGGCAGAACCTATGACCCGAGAAATAAGGATTCTCAAATTGAGTGTACGTCAAAATGGATTTGTGAGCTTGGTGAGATCGGCTCAACAATGAAAAAGGATATTGACAGCCTTAAAGCTTTTTTGACAAGTTCTACTGATGAATACCGGCTGCCTTATGGGAAAACGGCTCTCAGGTATGCCAGAATGACTTCATTCTGCGGCACTACAAAACGCCTATAAGTCCCTATATATAGCCGAAAAACTTGTGGTAGACAAGCTCAACTACAACTCTACTACAATGGCTACATCAGGCAAGCTTATTTTTAATTCTGATACAACGTGACAAATGTGACAAAACTAAAATTTGGAGGTAAAATCATGTATATTTATATTCGGAACAAAAGAATTATTAACACAGATCAGGTTGCTAAAATTGGCGTTTATCAAAAGACAAATGCTCAATGGATTCTGTATGGTGATAACGGCGGTGAGGAAATACTTATTGAAAGATACAATAATGGAAAAGAAGCAACAGAAGTGCTAAATACGATTATGTTAGCCATTCAAAGAAATAGAAGAGTATTAGATATTAGTTTGCTTGGAGACAAAAACAATGAATAAACTCTCGGATTATGCATGAAATTATGAATAATTCCCCACCCTAAAAGGGGGATAGTTGAATAGCTTTTAAAACGTTCTGTAATCGCTTGCAAACAAAGCAATGTAATTATACTATCAATGAATTGGATGTGCCTTAACGGCGATTCTGGTGGCTGTCAGGGTGCGATGACAATAAAATTAGGAGCAGATGCGCTTGCCTGCTCCTTTATTTGTTATTTAGAGACCCCAAAAAAATTTGTGTAAAAAGAATAAAATACTTCCAATCAGACAAA
>ENA-UOJL01002305-UOJL01002305.1-human-gut-metagenome-genome-assembly--contig:-P47-NODE-2305-length-16248-cov-5.045884_pt1 | contig 16248 bp, 12 predicted proteins | sample MGYA00242347_ERZ723894 | MGnify/ENA metagenome assembly ERZ723894
GTGGAGGAAATGATGGCTGCGTCGCCGGTCCAGCCCAAACGCTCGTCACGCTGAGGACAGTCGGTGGGGACATCCAGGAAATTGTCAAATTGACCCCACATGGCGTTGTGGAACAGCTGGTTTACTCGTTCGTCCCCTGTGACAATAGAGCCGATAGGGTCCACATCGGAGCGGATGTGCCAAGCTGTGAAATCTTCCGGCCGCACCTGAGTGACTCCTTCCACTTTTACATAGCGGAATCCATAGAAAGTGAAGTGGGGCCGGGCATGGGCAGGTTTCCCGTTGGAAATATAACGGTATTCACTCTTGGCGGTGCGTAGATTGTCCCGGTAGAAGCAGTCATCCTGAAGCACTTCCCCGTAGCTGAGGACCACTTCTCTGCCTGCGGGCTCGTTTACGTCAAATTCTACCCAGCCGGTCATGTTCTGGCCAAAGTCCAAAACCGTTTCCCCACGTTTGGTGTGGAGAACGGTGGGGGAGAAACTGCTTTTTTTCAAAATCTTTGGGCTCATCCGGGCGGTGAGTTTCTCCAGCTTTTCCGTGCCGGGACGTACGCCGCTGTGACTTGCCTGACAGCCCGGCTGGGACCAGCCGGCAATTTCCTTGCCAGCGTCATAGTGTTCCCCGTCGTAAATGTTGCTGAACGTGAACGGCGAGGGATAACTTTTCCAGCTGTTGTCCGAAACCACCACTTGCTCCGAGCCGTCCTTCAGTGTTACGTGTACTTCACAGATGGCCTGCATGGTGTCGCCGTAAAGATTGTGATACCGGTCAAAAATAATGTCGCCCTTGTACCATCCGGGCCCCATGGAAAGACCGAGAGCGTTTTCACCCTGACGGAGCAGTTCGGTAATGTCAAAGGTCTGGTATTCCAACTGAAAATCGTAGCAGTGGTAACCGGGCAGCAAATATTCATTCCCTGCTTTTTGACCGTTTACCTCCAACTCGTAAATGCCCACTCCGCACACATATGCCCGGGCAGATTCCACCTGTTCCGGCAGGGTGAACTCTTTTACCAGAAGAGGCTGGACTTCGTTGTCCGGAAAATCCGCGGCGATCCATTGAGCTTGCCAAGGCTCGCTCTGCTTGCCAGTCTCAAACCAGGAAGAGGCAGTAGCGCTGTCTCCGCCGTCGCCCCAAACGGTGACCGTCCATTGATACCGGGTGCGGGGGAGAAGCTCCATAGGCACTTCCACTCCCAGAGAAGAGAGCCCTTCCTGTTTGCCGCTGTCATAGACGGTTGCTCCATCGGGAGTTTTTACCACGATTTGAGCGGCGGCTTGCTTCCTGTCCGCAGTGTTTTCCGCTACCCAGGAAAAAACAGGGTGGTCAAGATAAAGCCCTAAAGGCGTTTCCACATGGTTTGTGCGAAGATGGGTCAGTTTCAAAACAATTCCTCCTTGTCAAAGTGTAGGGGGCAGTTCCCTTATTCAGCGTCCATTTCTTGCGCTTCCTGCCAGTAAAAGGGGAGAAGGTCCTTTACTTTGACTGCTGTATTTTCCGCTACCAGCACAAGAGCGTCCGGATTTCCAAGCTGCATCAAAAATTCCCTGCAACGGCCGCAAGGGGGTAAAATGCGCTTTTTCCAATCCACAGCCACGATTTTTTCCACTCGGTCTTCTCCGGCAGTGAGCATGGCGGCAATGGCTGCGTGTTCGGCGCAAAATCCCATGCTGCAAGCAGTGTCAATGCACACGCCCCGGTAGACATTGCCTTTGTCCGTGACCAGAGCTGCTGCAACGCCGCCGGCTTCTACGTCCTCGGAGATTTTCCGGGGATTCAAAACAGAAACTGCTTCCATATAGAGCTGGGTAAATTCCATAAAAGGGTCTTCTCCTCTCTGCATTACTGCATCAGCATACTGCGAAAACCAGCGGAAAACCAGGACTATTTTTTTCAAAAATAGGACCGGACTTTTTTACTGACGCGCTGGACTTTCGACTGTTTATATTTTTTTTAATTGTAGCACGGGAAAAAGGGCCTGTCCACGGGATGACTGTGAAAAGAACAAAAAAATTAAAAATCTCATTGACTTTCCCGTCTTTTTCACCTATGATAAACACATAAAATTGTACGGACAATTCTGAGAAGGAAGGTATTTGTAAAATGGAAAAGAAATTTGCCCGTATCACCCTGGATAAAGATTTCCAGATCAGCCGTGTGGATAAGCGCGTGTACGGCTCCTTTATTGAACATCTGGGCCGCGCCGTGTATGGCGGTATTTACCAGCCCGGCCACCCCTCTGCGGACGAAGAGGGATTCCGCAAGGACGTGCTGGATTTGGTGAAAGAGATCGGTGTGCCCATTGTGCGGTATCCCGGCGGCAACTTTGTCTCCAACTTCTATTGGGAGGACAGCGTGGGCCCTGTTGCAGAGCGTCCCCGCCGTCTGGAGTTGGCATGGCGCAGCACGGAACCAAACCTGGTGGGCGTAAACGAGTTTGCCTCCTGGAGCAAGAAAGCCGGTTCCGAAATCATGATGGCTGTGAACCTGGGTACCAGAGGCATTGAAGCTGCCTGCAACTTGTTGGAGTACTGCAATCATCCTTCTGGGACAAAATACAGCGACCTGCGCATTTCTCACGGGATCAAGGACCCCCACGGTATCAAAGTCTGGTGCCTTGGAAACGAGATGGACGGCCCTTGGCAGACAGGCCATAAGACTGCCCAGGAATATGGCCGTTTGGCCGACGAGACCGCCAAGGCCATGAAGCAGATCGATCCCGGTGTGGAGCTGGTGGTTTGCGGCAGCTCCAATACAAAGATGCCTACATATCCCCAGTGGGAAGCCACCGTGCTGGAAGAGACCTATGACAATGTGGATTTCATTTCCCTGCACAGCTACTATGGCAACCCCATGAACGATACTGCGGATTTCCTGGCCCAGTCCGACGACATGGACCACTTTATCAAGACCATCATTTCCACCTGTGATTTTGTAAAGGCCAAGAAGCGCTCCAAGAAAGATATGATGCTCAGCTTTGACGAATGGAACGTGTGGTTCCACGCCAAGGCCGACGATGACGATATTATGAAGAACCGTCCCTGGTCCGTGGCGCCCCATCTGTTGGAGGACCGCTATGACTTTGAGGACGCCCTGGTGGTGGGCCTGCTGCTGATCACCTTGCTGAAACATTCCGACCGGGTGCGTATGGCTTGCCTGGCCCAGTTGGTCAACGTGATCGCTCCCATTATGACGGAGGAAAATGGACCCGCTTGGAAGCAGACCATTTATTACCCCTATCTCCATGCCTCCAAGTATGGCCGTGGAATCGCCTTGAACCCGGCTCTTCGTTCTTCCAAGCACGATACCCGGCAGTTCACCGACGTGACCGATGTGGAATCCGTGGCTGTGTGGGATGACGAGAAGGACCAGGTCACCATTTTTGCTGTGAACCGTGATCTGGAGGACGACATTTCCCTGGAAGCCGACTTGCGCAGTTTTGAAGGTTACCGGGTTTTGGAGCATATCGTCCTGGAGCATGACGATATGAAAGCGGTCAACTCCGCGGAGAAACAGACCGTGCTGCCCAAGAACGTCAGCGACCGGGACGAGCTGCAAGACGGCATTTTGACCAGCCGTTTGGGAAAGGCTTCCTGGAACGTGATCCGCCTTGGAAAATAATGAGTGAGCACCGCTGTAACAGCATAGTTGCATAAAAAAAGCCTCCGGCACTGCCGGAGGCTTTTTTGACGTCAGTCAGGCGATTTTGTTACAGTCCGTTTTGATAGGATTTCAAAATGACCACACAAGCTTGGGCCCGCTGGGCGTTGTCCTTGGGAGCAAAGGTGTTGTATCCCATGCCGCTGATGATGCCCAGATCCCGGCAAGCGTATACCGCATTTTTTGCCCAGGAAGCAATGGAGCTGTCATCGGCAAAAGCGGAGCCGCCGCCGTTATAAGTAAGCCCAGCATAGTTGGCCACAGCCACGCAGATCTGTTCCCGGGTGATGGGGTCCTGAGGACGGAAGGTGCCGTCGCCCATGCCGCTCATGATCTTCTGGGAAGAGGCCCAGTTTACAGCGCCGTTGTACCAGGCGTTGCCCACATCGCTGAAGGAGCTTGTCCCCTGATAATTGGAAAGGTCCACGCCTGCCAGGTTTGCCAAGGCTGTGGCAAATTCCGCCCGGGTGATGGTCGTGGTGGGGGCGAAGGTGCCGCTCCCTTGACCGGAGAACAATCCCAGAGACACTGCTTGGTCAATGTGCTCAAAGTACCAGTCTTGGTCGGTGAAGTCCGTGAAAAGAGTGCCGCCCGCAAAGGTGACCACCGACATGGGGCTTGTCCAATCGTCCTTCACCGCAACCGCCCGGTAGGTGCCGGAAACGGAAATCGGCCCGGTGTAGGGAGTGCTTTCCCCAGTGGGACGGGTGCCGTCCGTGGTGTAGCGGATGTCACAGCCTTCTCCGGCGGAGATGATCAGGTCCCCGCTGTCGGATACGGTAAACACCGGAGCGCTCAAAGAGGATTCCTGTTCCACATACAGGGAAATGACATACCCTTTCTGCCCCAGAGCGGTGACCACAGAATACCATTGGTCCGTGGTCTGTCCTTCAGCAGTGACGGTTTCACCGGTTACAGATTCCAGAATCTGCACCGGATCGTTTTTGTTGAGGGTGGCCACCATGGCGGACTGGGTGCTGGCATCTTTCCGCAGCCGTACACCATTGCCCACAACCCGGCCGTTGAGCTGATCGTCGGAGGGAACGTCATCCCCGCCGGTCACCAGGTTCGCTGTGCTGTCCTTTCCGCTGTAGCCCAGGCTGGCAAGCTGCTGGGCCACAGCAGAGGCGGTGACGTATTCCGTGCTGAGTGTGGGAGCCTCAGTAGAATCCGCGGTCAAGGGCTGGCCGTTGGAATCCAGGGCAATGCCGTCGCTGCCAATGGTGAACCCATCCACGGTGGTGTCCACATCGTATTGGCAGTTGCTGTAGTGGTACAGATTGCCGTTGAACTCATACCAGCCATTGGAAGGGTACATGGTGCCGTTGTCAAATACATGCCAGGCGGTCCAGTCCCGGCCGCTGCCCACAACGGCCTCGTAGCGCATGTTGGTGCCATAGTCGCTGTTATCCACGGCCATATTGTTTCCAATATAGATGCCCACGTGGCTGTAAGGGTATTCGGGCTCGTTGTAGTTGGGCATGGTGACGATCAAACCGTGAATCCGGGGAATGCCGTCCAGTTCATCCACATCTCCGGAGAAAACACAGTTGTATTTCACCTGGGAAGATACCCCGCCCATGCAGTTCCCAACAGCGCCCAAGTCCTTGAAATAGGCGTAGATCAGACCTGCACAGTCGGACACCCGTACCCCGTCCGAGTTGGTTTCTCCTTTTCCACCATAAGAATAGAGCCAGCCGTCCTCATAAGCTTTGATGCCGTGTTCTCCCAACCCAAGAGAAGTAGGGGTGCCGGCAGCTCGGGCGGAAAATGTAAATGTGGAAAAAGCGGTGAGCAATACCGCCAAGGCCATCAAAAAACAGAGTGGCTTGCGGCTGGGTTTCGCCAAATGTCTCATGTGAACTATTCCTCCTAAACAAAAGAACCTTCCCGATTTTCGGGGAATTTCAAAGGGCTTCTGCCATTTGCGTGGTTCGTTTTTGCAGTGCGGTCGGTCTTTCTTAAAGGTTACAAATATGTTACAGTTTACCACAAACTTCGACCAGATGCAACCCTGGGGGAGAAAATGGCAGGAAATCCAAATTTGAGATTTCTTGGAGAGGGTGGGAAGGGATTGACATTGCAGGTGGATTTAGCGATAATGGGGTAAAAGCTTTTGAAAGCGAAAGGTCCAGTTTTTACGGATGGAAGAAAGGAGCTTTGGACATGAAAAAGAAGGCAGCAAAATGGTGGAGCCTGCTTTTGGCAGGGTTGATCCTCCTGACGGCATTTCCCATGGGCGCCATGGCCCAGGAAACAGACCGGATGGAGGAACAAGGAATCGTCTACCAGTGGGGAGACGGGGAAAACGGCTATGCTCTGCGGGAGACCCAAGATACGCTGGGAGGCGGCGAAGACAAAGAAGGATATACCGCGGCGGAGACTTATTCCGCGCCCTTGGGGTCCTATGATGACGGTTCTCTGTACGGCCAGCTTACCGCCCGGCAAAAGGCTTGCTATAACGCTTTGTCAGAGATTCCTCTCAGCCAGATCCTCACCGCATCGGAAGAGGACGGTTATCGTCAGGTGCAGGTCAGGGTGGACGAACTGTATGGCCTGACCATGATGGGTTCCATCCAAAATTATACGTTCTATCCCGACGCGGCTTCCCAGGTTTTGTACCGGTCCATTTATACGGATATCTGTGCGGCGATCACGGCCCTGCGGTATGACCGGGCGGATGCTTTCTGGCTCTCCGATATGCGTTACGGTATTGTTTGGGAGACTTCCACGAATACTTCGGTTGCCACACGCAATGTGGTGTTCGCGTTCCGTTTGAAGTACGGTGGCCAGGAAGGCCAAATGTGGCAGCGCCAGATGGAAAGTGCCCAGGCCATTGCGGATCAGGTCAATCAGACTGCCGACTTGTATTATCAGGTGCAGCAGATCCACGATTTGCTGGCAGCCCAGAGCACTTACAATTACACCCCGGACGACTCGACGGACCAGGCTCTTTCCCACCAGGCGTATAGCTGTTTGGTAGCGGGGGACAATTACGAACCCGTGTGCGACGGATATTCCAAGGCCATGAAAGTGGTGTGCGACCTTTTGGAGATCCCCTGTGTGCTGGTTTCCAGCGACACCCACATGTGGAACAACATTAAAATGGACGACGGGGATTGGTACAATTTGGACTTGACCTGGGATGATGCCAACGACAATCGCATCTCTTACAGTTATTTCCTGGTTGGTTCCCGGACGGAAGTGAACGGCAAGATGTTTTATAAGGAACCAGATCATGTGGAATCCAATCCTTGGGTGGAGTCCAGCGAATTGAATTCCGTTTCCTTTAAATATCCGGTAAAGAATCAGCAGGCGTATGAGTACCAGGCAGGCGGCTACACACCCTTGCGGTTCCCGGATGTCAAACGGAGCAGCTGGTACTATGATTATGTGGAAAGCGCCGCCAGTATGGGTCTTTTTGCCGGAGACGACAAAGGATTTTTCCAGCCCGGTGCTTCCATCACCCGTGCGGAGTTTGTCCAGGTGCTTTACAATACGGTCAAACCGGATTACACCTTGACCAAGTCCCAGTTTAGCGATGTGGCCCAAAGCTCCTGGTATGCCACCGCAGTGAACTGGGCGGCAGAACTGGGTGTGGTCAGCGGTAAAGGCAATGGGATTTTTGCTCCTAACGCTCTCATTACCCGGGAAGAAATGTGCGTAATCCTGAACAATTACACTACCAATGTTTTGAAGGTGGTCCCGGAGTATGACGGTTATTTGTTCGATGACGACGCATCCATCTCTGACTGGGCAAAGGAGGGTGTGTACCACGCGTACTCGTTCGGATTGGTCAGCGGTAAGGGAGAGAATAGCTTCGATCCCCAGGGAAAGACCCTTCGCAGTGAAGCGGCTGCGGTGTATGTGAAGTTCGCCCAGCTGCTGTTGGGATAAAGCGCATCTCGTCTTAAAGTTCCTGACAGTTTGTGAAGTCAGTGTGGAAAAGCCGTCCCTTGTGGGCGGCTTTTTTCGCACTCCCCGCCACAATGCATCCATGTGGGTAGGGAAAAGGGAAAAAATCGGGAAAAACCCCACTGCAAACGCTTTTTTTGTTGACAAACCGGGCATAAGATGAAATAATAATTTTTCAGGGGATTTTTCCCCCGGAAAGGAAGAAAACCGGGAATCTTCCCGGACATGGATAATTGGAGGGAAAACCATGAGCAAAGAGCTTGCCAAGGCCTATGAGCCCCAGGAGGTGGAAGGCCGCATCTATGATTTTTGGATGAAGGGCGGCTATTTCCACGCCGAGCCCGATCCGGAAAAACAACCCTATACCATTGTCATTCCCCCGCCGAACATCACGGGGCAGCTGCACATGGGACACGCTTGGGATGAAACGCTCCAGGACATCCTGATCCGTTGGAAGCGGATGCAGGGCTATTCCGCTCTGTGGCTGCCGGGCACGGACCATGCTTCCATCGCCACCGAGGCCAAGATCGTAGAGGCTATGCGGAAAGAGGGCATCACCAAAGAGGACTTGGGCCGTGACGGCTTTTTGGAGCGTGCTTGGGCTTGGAAAGATAAGTTCGGCGGCCGCATCCTGGAGCAGTTAAAGCTTTTGGGTTCCTCCTGCGACTGGGACCGTCTGCGTTTCACCATGGACGAAGGCTGTTCCAAGGCTGTGCGTCACGTGTTCGTCAAGCTGTACAACGAGGGCTTGATCTATCGGGGCGAGCGGATTATCAACTGGTGCCCCAACTGCAAGACCGCCATTTCCGACGCGGAAGTGGAATTTGAGGAGAAAGACGGTTCTTTCTGGCATTTGCGGTATCCCCTGGCCGATGGTTCCGGGTATATCCAGCTTGCCACCACCCGTCCTGAAACTATGCTGGGCGATACTGCTGTGGCGGTTCACCCCGACGACGAGCGGTACAAGGACTTGGTGGGTAAGAATGTGATTCTGCCCCTGGTGAATAAAGAGATCCCCATCATCGCCGACGAGTACGTGGAAATGGATTTCGGTACCGGCGTGGTGAAGATCACTCCCGCCCACGACCCCAACGACTTTGAAGTGGGCAAGCGTCACGATCTGCCTGTGATCAACGTGATGAACGAGGATGGTTCTATCAACGAAAACGGTGGCAAGTACGCCGGCATGTCCGGACTGGAAGCCCGCAAGCAGATCGTCAAAGATTTGGAAGAAGGCGGCTACCTGGTAAAGGTGGAGCCCATCAAGCACAACGTGGGCACTTGCCAGCGCTGCCACACCGTGGTGGAACCCCGTGTTTCCACCCAGTGGTTTGTGAAGATGGAGCCCTTGGCCGGCCCTGCCATCGATGTGGTAAAGGACGGCACCATCCGTTTCATCCCCGACCGCATGGAAAAGACCTACTACAACTGGATGGAGAACATCAAGGATTGGTGTATTTCCCGGCAGCTGTGGTGGGGCCATCGTATCCCTGCCTGGTACTGCGAGGACTGCGGCGAGACTGTGGTGGCGGAGAACGATCCGGATACCTGCCCCAAGTGCGGCGGACATCATCTGCATCAGGACGAGGATACTCTGGACACTTGGTTCTCCTCTGCGCTGTGGCCTTTCTCCACACTGGGTTGGCCCGACAATACGGAAGAGCTGAATTATTTCTATCCCACCAACACTTTGGTGACCGGGTATGACATTATCTTCTTCTGGGTGGCCCGGATGATTTTCTCCGGTTTGAAGCACACTGGGAAGGCGCCTTTCAATACGGTGCTGTACCATGGCTTGCTCCGGGATTCTCAGGGCCGCAAGATGAGTAAATCTTTGGGCAACGGCATCGATCCCGTGGTGGTCATTGACCAGTACGGCGCCGACGCTCTGCGGTTTACCCTGGTAACGGGCAACAGCCCCGGAAACGACGCTCGTTACAGCGAGGAGAAAGTGGCGGCCAGCCGGAACTTTGCCAATAAGATTTGGAACGCCGCCCGGTTTATCCATATGAATATCGACGGCAAGGACGTGCCCTGTGCTTTGCCGGAAACCCTGACTTTGGAAGACAAGTGGATCGTCAGCCGGTTCAACACCGTGACCAAGGAAGTCACCGAGAACCTGGATAAATTCGAGCTGGGCATGGCTGTGTCCAAGCTGTATGACTTTATCTGGGACGATTTCTGCGACTGGTATATTGAACTTGCCAAGATCCGCATGAACTCTGACGACGAGAACGCCGCTCAGGGCGCCCGTCAGGTGCTTGTGTGGACTTTGACCAAGACTTTGGCACTGCTGCATCCCTTCATGCCCTTCGTCACCGAGGAAATTTGGCAGAGCCTGCCCCACGAAGGGGAAGCTTTGATCGTTGCTCCTTGGCCGGTGTATGAAGAAGGACATGCCTTCCCCCAGGCTGAGGAAGAGATGAAGAAGGTCATGGAGCTGATCACTGCCGTGCGTACCCGCCGCAGTGAAATGAATGTGCCCCCGTCCAAGAAGGCTCATTTGATGGTGGAGACTGCATCTCCCGAAGCCTTCCAGAACGAGCAGGAAGCCATTGCGCGTCTGGCTTATTGCAGCGCGGTGGAAGTGGGCGAAAGCTTCCAGAACACCGAAGGCAGCGTTACCGTGGTAACCGCCGCTTGCCGTGGCTATTTGCCCATGGATGACCTGGTGGATAAGAAAGCGGAGACCGCACGGCTCACCAAGGAGCTGGAGGGCGCGAAGAAGCAGCTCCAGACTGCCGAGGCCAAACTTCAGAACGAGAAGTTTATCAGCAAGGCTCCTCAGAAGGTGATTGACGGCGTGAAGGATAATGCCGAGAAACTGCGGGAAAAAGTCCGCATGATCGAAGAGTCCTTGAAAGCTCTGCAATAAGGGCGAGAGCGTCCTTGCGTTTTTAAACGCCCTGTGCTATACTGTCACAAGCATACCCCCGTGACTGACGGATAAGGTGGGAAACCACCGGGGAGCGGGGGAGGCCAATCAATGCCGTCCGTCTGGGCAGTGCCGCTTGCGGCGCTGCCCTTTTTTGTGAGGCATCGAATACTAGGAGGAAATTTACCATGACCTATGAAGAGGCATTGGACAATGTATATGGCCGTTTGGTGTTTGGAATAAAGCCTGGCCTGGAGCGCATCACCGCGCTGCTTTCCCGGCTTGGAAATCCCCAGAAGCGTTTGAAATTCGTCCATGTGGCCGGCACCAACGGCAAGGGGACTTGTTCCACCTTGGTGGCCTCCGCATTGCGGGAGTCCGGACTGCGGGTGGGGCTTTATACGTCCCCCTATGTGTTGGAGTTTCGGGAGCGCTTTCAGATCAATGGAGAAATGATCCCCAAGGAAGAATTGATCGAAGAAGTGGAAACGCTGGCTCCCGTGGCAGACGAATTTGAACAGAATGGGGACCAGGTGACAGAGTTCGAGTATATCACCGCCCTGGCGCTCCATTGGTTTGCCCGGCGTGAGTGCGATATTGTGGTTCTGGAGGTAGGCATGGGCGGCCGCTTTGACGCCACCAACGTGATCGATGTGCCGGAAGTGGCTGCCATTATGTCCATTTCTTTGGACCACACCGCTATTTTGGGGGATACGTTGGAGAAGATTGCCTTTGAGAAAGCGGGCATCTTGAAGGAAGACGGCCGGTTGGTGCTTTATCCCGACCAGGCGCCGGAAGTAACGGAAGAGTTGACCCAGATTTGCAAAGAGCGTCACGTGGAGTTGATCCTTCCAGACTTGACCCAGGTCAAAGAGCTGGAACGTTCCATCGACGGCACCACGTTCCAAGCGGGGGATTTGACCCTGCGCACTCCGTTTTTGGGAGAGCATCAGGTGAAAAACGCCGTTACCGCGTTGAAGGTATTGGAAGTGCTGAAACAGCGGGGCTGGCCTGTCACAGAGGAAACCGTGGGGCGGGGCTTTGAAAAAGCTTTTGTCCCTGCCCGGATGGAAGTGATCTCCCGGAATCCCCTGTGCTTGCTGGACGGCGGACACAATCCAGGATGTGCCCAGGCGCTGGGAGAGGCCTTGGACCAGTTTGTGCCCCAGCGAAAAGTGGCCATCATGGGCATGATGGCGGATAAAGACAGCCGGGAAGCTTTGCGCATTCTGGGTCCCCGGTTTTCCCAAATCATCACCGTGGCCCCGGAAGGCTTGCGGGCGCTGCCGGCGCAGAAGTTGGCGGAAGTGGCCAAGGAGTTCTGTCCCAAAGTGATCCCCGCCGGGTCCTGCCGGGAGGCGTTGGCCTTGGCTGTGCGTGCCATGAAGGACGATGGCGCTTTGATCGTTTGCGGTTCCTTCTATTTAGCGGGGGAGATCCGGGAGATGCTCCGGGAAAAGATGGAGAATTTGCATCGCGGCTGACAGAGTTTGGCAAAAAATTTACGTTGCCCTTTGTAGAATAGTCTCAAAGGGCGTAAAAAGGCTTTTGGAAAAGGTACACCCTTTTGCAAAAGCCTTTTTTCTATACTTTTTTGGAACGAAAAGAGAAAGGAAGGAACACCATGAGTGTACAACTCAGCTATAAAGAAGGGGTGCTGACCGCCCGGCTATCCGGTGAGATCGACCATCACGCAGCCCGGGAAATGCGGGAAGCGATTGACGATACGGCCCAAAAAGTCAAGCCCATGTGTTTGCGGCTTGATTTCTCACAAGTACCGTTTATGGACAGCTCCGGGATCGGTTTGATTTTAGGCAGAGTACGGCTGCTGCAATTTTGGAAAGGCCGGGTGGTGTTGACTGGGCTTTCCCCCAACTTGGGAAAAATGGTGGAGCTGTCCGGCATATCCAGCCTGGCTGCCATTGAAAGGAGGGCTGGATGATGAAACCGGTGAATCAAATGCAGATCAGTTTCTCCTCCCATTCGGTGAACGAGAGTTTTGGCCGGGCAGCGGTGGCAGCCTTTTTGGCCCAACTGGACCCTACGGTGGCGGATTTGACCGACATGAAAACCGCGGTTTCCGAAGCGGTGACAAACGCCATAGTCCACGGCTATAGAGATAAGCTGGGAACAGTGTACATAACCGCGAAAATCTTTGAAAATGGAAAAGCAGTGGTCAGAGTGCGTGATAAAGGCTGTGGGATTCCGGATATTCAGAAGGCCATGGAGCCGCTGTATACTACCGGGGGAGAAGAGCGCGCGGGATTGGGGTTTGCGGTGATGCAGAGCTTTTGCGACAGTGTGCGGGTGACTTCGGCGGTGGGCCGTGGTACCAGCGTGACCCTGACCAAATACTTTGACCCCAAAGAGTGATTCGGAATCCCGCCGCAGAGCGGTGGAGGAAAATATTGGGCTGGTGCATTTGTGTGCCAGACGGTTGCTGGGTCGGGGCGTGGAGTACGACGACTTGTTCCAGGCCGGGTGCGTGGGGCTTATTAAAGCGGCGGAAAATTTTGACACCACCCGGGGCGTGAAATTTTCCACCTATGCTGTGCCGGTGATCTTGGGAGAGGTGCGGCGTTTGTTCCGGGACGGGGGAGCGCTGCGTGTTTCCCGAGGCTTGCGCGACCTGGGAAAACGGGCCATGGAGGAATCGGACCGGCTGCGTCAGGAAACGGGTCAAAGCCCGGGCGTGGCCCAAATTGCCCAACGCCTGGGAGTGTCCGTGGAAAAAGCGGCTCTGGCACTGGGAGTAGGACAGGCACCCGTGTCCCTCACCGATGGGGAAGAGGGCGGAAACCTGGACATTCCCGTGGAAGCCCCTGAAGAGCGCATGACGGAACGCATGACCCTGTATCAAATCATTCGCACTTTGGAGGAACGGGACCAAAAGCTAATCCAGTACCGGTATTTTCAAGGCAAGACCCAAACGGAAACCGCGGCGCTGCTGGGGATGACCCAAGTGCAGGTCAGCCGGCGGGAGAAAAAGCTTCTCACCTATATGCGCGCAGCGTTTGACCAATAGAAAACGCCTCGTTTTTCCCGGTTGGAAAAGCGAGGCGTTTTTTGCGTAAAGCTCAGTTCGGGGCTGCTATTTTGGGGAGAAGGTCCCATACGTTAAAGATAGTTAGGAGACCCGGATTTTTTAGGTTTGCGGTCTGTGGGTAAAAGAGAATAAACGGTCAGATCTACAATACCCTTGTCCGGCCAAAGAAATCCTTCCCGGATGGTGCCCTCTTTTACAAAACCACAGCGTTCCAAAACAAGAACCGCCCGGTAATTGATGGGCAGTACAAAACATTGAATGCGATGGATTCCCACCGACTGGAACAGATAGTCCACCGTGGCCCGCACAGCGGAAGAAGCGTATCCTTGGCCGGTAAATTCGTGGTTGAGAATAAACGACAAGGTCACGCTTTCGATCTGGGGATCAATGTGGGAAAGCTCCATCAGACCTACCAGTTGGTTTAACGTGGAGTAGATCCCCAGCACCACGCCCCGCCGTTCCTGGAACAGCGTGTCAAACTGCCGCAGTTTGGCAGCGCACTCTCTGGGGGTGCGCACCGCGCCTTCGGGAGTAAAGCGGTGGCTGTCCTCGTCGCTGAGGATTTGCCAAAGCCCATCCATATCCATGTCGGTAATACGGGTCAATGTGGCTTTTTCACTGGTGATAAAAGGATAACTGGAAAACAGCAGGGAACTTTTCATGGCGCCTCCTCCTTTCCTTGGGTCGTGCTCAGTCCTCCAAAAGCTGCAGCAGGTCTTTTGGCTCCTTGATTTCTTCCACGCCGGAAATTTGGCCGAACCCATAGGCGGCGTGGATAAACGGCACCCCTGCCTGTTTGGCGGCTTCCTGGTCCAAGGTGGTGTCACCCACGTACACCGGCGCTTTCAAGCCGTTGCGCTGGGCGATCAGCTGAATGTTTTCTCCTTTGGGCCGTCCAGTGCGGCCAATGCACTCCCAGTCCTTAAAATAGGAATGAAGTTTATGGGCATCTAAAAAGCAGGGAATGTATTCCTTGTTGCAGTTGCTTACGATAAATAAGGGCAGCCGTTGAGAAAGTCTATCCAGTGTTTCTTCCAAATGGGGATAAAGCTGTCCGCCGTGTTTCCGCAAGTAGTCGGTTTCCACTTGGCAGCACAGGTCGAAAAGCTCCAAGTGCCGCTCTGGGGAAAGATCGGGAAACAGGGTGGCCATCAGATTTTCCGCAGTCATGCCCATAACGCTTTCCAGTTGCTCTTTTGTGGGCAGGGTTTTCACATCGGGCGCATCTCGCAGGGCCATTCCCCAGGATATCATAATTGGCTGGGTGGCGTCCCAAAGGGTGCCGTCCAAGTCAAAAATAATGCCGTCATATTTCATGGAAGGACTCCTTTCTGTCCATGGTTCTGCCCTCTATTATAGCGAATGTGGATACCGTTTTCAAGAAAAGGCAGAATTTCCATTTCTCTTGGAAAAAAGAAAAACAGGCCGGATCAGGGGCCTGTTTTATCGATATGAATAGAAGAATCATCCCAAAAAGTCGTAGGGCGTCTGCTGGTATACATAGTAGTTGAGCCAGTTGGCCACCAGCAAATGGGCGTTGCTCCGCCAAGTAAAGGGCGGCGTCTTGGTGTCGTCATCGTCGGGGAAATAATGGTACGGCACTTTGGGGTTCAATCCTTTGTTGATGTCCCGGAAATATTCCTTGGCCAAAGTGTCCCGGTCGTATTCCGCGTGACCTGTGACGAAGATCTGCCTGCCGTTGTGGTTTGTTACAATGTGGAGCCCCGCCAGATCTGAAACAGCCAAGGGGATCAATTCCGGATGTTTTTTCACATCTTCCATCCGCACTTCCGTGTAACGGGAATGAGGCGCAAAGTAGTTGTCGTCAAAACCGCGCATCAACGGATGGTACGGATTGAGCACTGTATGATTGTATATGCCGCTGAGTTTTTCCGGAAGGGGATACTTGGGGATGCCATAGTGATAATAGAGCCCTGCCTGGGCGCCCCAGCAGATATGAAGCACGGAATAGACATTTTCCTTGCTCCACTCCATGATCCGGCACATTTCGTCCCAGTAGTCCACTTCTTCAAAGGGAAGTTTTTCCACCGGGGCGCCGGTGATGATCATGCCGACAAATTTCTGATCCTTTACGTCTTCAAAGTTTTTATAGAAGTTATTAAAATTATAGGAGCTGGTATTTTTGCTCACATGAGTGGCAGTGTGGAGCAGTTCCACGTCCACTTGCAGCGGGGAGTTGCTGAGAAGTCGCAGAAGCTGAGTTTCTGTTTTAATCTTAGTGGGCATCAAATTTAGTATAGCGATCTTTAAAGGACGGATGTCCTGCAAGTTGGCCCGTTCATGGGTCATGACAAAGATGTTTTCCGATTCCAGTACTTCAATAGCAGGTAAATCGGCTTGAATACGGATGGGCATGTGCTCACGCCTTTCTATATATAGTAGGAAAAAAAGAAAGGTCAGCCAGAAAGAGTAGAAACAAAAACAAGTAGAAGACATTCCGGAAAATGGGTTGACCTTTTGGCGAAAGAAATGGTATAATAAAGAAACTCCGCAGGAGCGGGGTAACCGCGATCTATATAGGAAAGCGGTGCAGATATTATACCATAAGGGGAATAGCCTTGTACAGTAGGAGTTGGCAATGCCGGTTCCAGGGGGTTATTCGGAGTCAAAGAGGATTTTCAAAAAAACTTGAAAAAACCTGTTGACAAATGGAAAACGGTATGGTATTATATTTGAGCGCTCGAGAGAGCTCACTCAAGTAAAAGAAACCCGAGTTTCGACTCAGGCG
>ENA-UOJL01002310-UOJL01002310.1-human-gut-metagenome-genome-assembly--contig:-P47-NODE-2310-length-16195-cov-18.332094_pt1 | contig 16195 bp, 14 predicted proteins | sample MGYA00242347_ERZ723894 | MGnify/ENA metagenome assembly ERZ723894
AGAGGTGGTACCGCGATCGTTCGCCCTCTGCTCGCAAGAGCAGAGGGCGTTTTTGGCAGAAAGGAGCATATGATGCGTCAGAAAACCTGTTCCGCCTGCGGCGGCAAGATGCAGAGCCTTGGCAATATGGAACTGCAAAAGGGAAAATTCAGCATGCTGTTCGGCCATTGGGACCAGATCTTATCCGGTGCGCTGGACGTGGATGTTGAATGCTGTGAGCGCTGCAAAAAACTCGAATTTTACCTGCTCGGCGACGCCGAAACACCGGAAGCAAGCGGCATCCAGCAAATTGCCTGTCCCTATTGCAGCGATATGCACGACATGGACGATGCCATCTGTCCCCACTGCGGCAGACGACTGATGGAATTATAAACTCCTTGCGTCATATGGAGAAAACTATGAAAAAAATACACAAAATCCTGCTGGTATTTGTTCTTTTGGTCGTAGCCGTGGCCGTGAGCGTTATATCAAATCTGCCCATAGCCAAAACGCAGGAGGCGGTGGGAGAAGTGCTTCGGAAGAAGCTTGACCTCCCGCAGGATGCTGTCATAACCTGCGCCGGAGATTATACGGCGGATGAGTATGCACTGCTCTGGTTTACAGCGCCGGATCAGTACATGACGCTTTATCGGGCTGTGGACTGCCGTGTACTGAATAACGGCAGCTATTTGGTAAAAAAGATATACACCCCCAGCGCATACGCGCGGGATATCGTGCACGTTGTATTATGCACGCGATATTGTTCTCATCAACAATTCCGACTGCCGGTCGATTGTGTGTGATACCTCTTATGGCGAGGAGAAAACGGAACTTTCGGCTGAAGATATTCCGTATGTTTTTCCATATGCACCGCCGTATGGCACAACAGGCTGCGATTTTCTGGACGCTGCCGGAAACAGCATCCGATAATTGATAAAAATTTTTCAAACATAGAAGGAGTAATCACAATGGGTATTTATGAAGAACTGCAGGCCAGAGGCCTTGTCAAGCAGGTCACGAACGAGCCGGAGATCCGCGAAATGGTCAACGCGGGCAAGGCCAAATTCTACATTGGCTTCGACTGCACGGCAGATTCTCTGACTGCCGGTCATTTCATGGCGCTGACGCTCATGAAGCGTCTGCAGATGGCGGGCAACCAGCCCGTCGCGCTCATCGGCGGCGGCACGACCATGATCGGCGATCCGTCCGGCCGCACCGATATGCGCAAAATGCTGACCAAGGAGGATATCGACCACAACGCCGAGTGCTTCAAGCGTCAGATGGAGCGATTCATTGATTTCGGCGAAGGTAAAGCCATCATGGTCAACAATGCCGACTGGTTGCTGAACCTCAATTATATCGAACTCCTGCGGGAGGTCGGCGCCTGCTTCTCTGTCAATAACATGCTCCGCGCCGAGTGCTACAAGCAGCGCATGGAAAAGGGCCTGTCCTTCCTGGAGTTCAACTATATGATTATGCAGTCCTACGACTTCTATCATCTGTTCCAGCACTACGGCTGCAATATGCAGTTCGGCGGCGATGATCAGTGGTCAAACATGCTGGGCGGTACGGAACTCATTCGCCGCAAGCTTGGCAAGGACGCGCACGCCATGACCATCACGCTTCTGACGGACTCGCAGGGCAAGAAGATGGGCAAGACCGCCGGAAATGCTGTCTGGCTCGACCCGAATAAGACCAGTCCTTTTGAATTTTATCAGTACTGGCGCAACGTCGATGATGCCGATGTTATGAAATGTATCCGTATGCTGACGTTCCTGCCGCTCGAGCAGATCGATGAGATGGACAAGTGGGAAGGCAGCCAGCTGAACAAGGCCAAGGAAGTTCTGGCGTTTGAACTGACGCAGATGGTGCACGGCGAGGAAGAGGCAAAGAAGGCCGAAGCCAGCGCCAAAGCACTCTTCGGCGGCAGCGGCAGCAGTGAGCACATGCCATCGACTGAGTTGACAGACGATGATTTCAATGACGGGAAGATTGATACCCTGACACTGCTTGTCAGATGCAGTCTGGCTGCGTCCAAGGGCGAGGGACGCCGTTTGGTGCAGCAGGGTGGCATCAGTGTCAACGATGAGAAAATCACAGATTTTGCAACTTCATTTGATAAGTCACTCTTTGAGGGCGAAGGCGCAATCATCCGCAAGGGTAAGAAGGTTTTCCACAAGGCGCTTGCAAAATAAATATTATGTCAACTTCTTGGAACACACCGGGCGGTATGCACAAACCAAATTTAAAAACGACACAGTTTTTTGGCGCATTCACAGTTGACTTTGCGCATTTAAAGCGGTATATTAGCAAACATAAAAAGCCGGACAGTACGGCAGAAGGGAGTTCATTATGATGCAGATTAACTTCAAGAATTTCGGCATGAATATGAGTTTCCTCTTTACCATGGCCCGCGAACTGTTTGCGGGCCTGTATTACCGTACCCAAAATGAGAAGCTGTCCGTATAAAACGTGTTTCCTTTGTAAGGTAAGAAGGAGGCTCTGTTCCGCGGACAGAGCCTCCTTCTTGTTTTAAAACCAACTGTTATCAAAGAAAAGGAGCAATTTATCATGAAAAAGATGCTTGCAATGCTTCTGGCGCTTGTGATGATCTTGGGACTCGCTGCTTGCGCCTCGACAAAGCCCGCAGCCGATGCCACTGCGACTTCCGAACCGAGTAATACCGGTGATTCTGCTTCTGCAGAAACGTCTGCTGAAGCTTCCGATGCTGCACCTGCCGAAAGCGGAAAGACCTACACCGTCGGTGTCTGCCAGCTCGTGCAGCATGAGGCGCTCGATGCCGCAACGCAGGGCTTCGTCGACGCACTGAAAGAAGCGCTCGGCGACGCCGTGACCATCGATGTGCAGAACGCCTCCGGCGATTCCGTCAACTGCGGCACTATCGTCAACGGCTTTGTCGCCAAGGGCGTCGACCTCATCATGGCGAACGCCACTCCAGCCCTGACCGCTGCCGTCTCCGCCACGGCTGATATTCCCATCCTCGGCACGTCCATCACGGCCTACGGCGTTGCGCTCGACATCGACGATTTTAGCGGCACGGTCGGCGGCAACATCTCCGGCACGTCCGATCTGGCCGACCTGCAAAAACAGGCCCAGATGATCCTCGACTGGTTCCCCGAGACAAAGACGGTCGGCCTGCTGTTCTGCTCCGCCGAGCCGAACTCCCGCTACCAGATCGACGAGCTGCGCAAGGCGCTCGAGGCCCAGGGCGTGACCTGCGAGGAATTCGCCTTCACCGACAGTAACGACGTTTCCTCCGTCACCCAGAAGGCTGCTGATTTCTCCGACGTCGTCTACATCCCGACCGACAACACCGCTGCTTCCAACACCGAGGCGATCGCAAACGTTCTGATTCCCGCCGGTGTTCCCGCGATCTGCGGCGAAGAGGGCCTCTGCCGCGGCTGCGGCGTGGCGACGCTGTCCATCAGCTACTATGATCTCGGCGTGACCACCGGCAAGATGGCCGCGAAGATCCTGAAGGGCGAGGCCAATATCTCCGAAATGCCCGTCGAATACACCGACGCGACCCCGAAGTACAACGCCTCCATCTGCGACCAGCTCGGCATCACCCCGCTGGACGGCTATGAGGCCATTGACGGCTGATTTCAGCCAGCCGGTCATGGACATATGCCCATGACCGGCCCTGTATGAAACACTGTTTGCCCCTGCAATCGGCCGATAACCGGTTTTCTTTGCCGGTCGATTGCAGGCGCAGACCAAGAAGGAGAATGACTATGAATTTCCTTTCCGCGCTACTAAACTCGCTGCCCGGTGCAGCGGCGCAGGGCCTCATCTGGGGTCTGATGGCCATCGGCGTCTACATTACCTTCCGCATTCTCGATGTGGCCGACCTGACCGTCGACGGCTCCATCGCCACCGGCGGTGCGGCAGCTGTCATGCTGATCCGCGCGGGCATGAACCCGTGGCTGGCGCTGCTGTGCGCGTTTGTCTGTGGGATGCTGGCAGGCTTCGTCACGGGGATGTTCCACACCAAATGCGGCATTCCCGCGATCCTGTCCGGCATTCTGACGCAGCTTGCGCTTTACTCCATCAATCTTCGCATCATGGACAGCAAGGCCAATCAGGCCGTCGGCGTGGATAAATACCCCTTGATGGTGTCGCAGCGCTTTGTGCGTGACCTGAGTCTGAAAAATCCGCTGCCCGTCCTGCTTTTGTTCACGTTCGCCGTGATCGCGCTTCTGTACTGGTTCTTTGGTACGGAGCGCGGCTGCGCCATCCGCGCCACCGGCGCGAATCAGAACATGGCCCGTGCACAGGGCATCAATACGAACGCGAACGTTGTATTTGGCCTCATGCTTTCGAACGGTCTTGTCGCCCTCTCCGGCGCGCTGCTCGCACAGTTTCAGGGCGCGGCGGATGTCAACATGGGCCGCGGCGCGATCGTCATTGGCCTTGCTGCCGTTATCATCGGCGAGGTCATCTTCGGCAAGCTGTTCACGAATTTCGGCCTCAAGCTTCTGGCCGTGTCCATCGGCGCTGTGATCTATTACTTTGTGCTCCAGATCGTGCTGCAGCTCGGCCTGAACACGAACGACCTCAAGCTCATCACGGCGCTGATCGTCGCGCTCTTCCTCGCCATTCCGTATTGGAAGGGAAAAATGTTCCATGGAAAAGCCAAAAAGGAGGAATCGCGCCATGCTTGAGCTTATCAATGTCTGCAAAACCTTCAACCCCGGTACGGTCAACGCCAAAACGGCGCTGAATGACCTGAATCTGACCCTGAACGACGGCGATTTCGTCACTGTCATCGGCGGCAACGGGGCAGGGAAGTCGACTATGCTGAACGCCATTGCGGGCTCGTTCCAGATCGACAGCGGCAAGATCGTCATTGACGGCACGGACGTCACCGGCCTGCCGGAGCATAAGCGTGCCGCGCTTCTCGGCCGCGTGTTTCAGGATCCCATGATGGGCACCGCGCCCACCATGCAGATCGAAGAAAACCTCGCCCTCGCCGCCCGCCGCGGGCAGCACCGGGGCCTGAAATGGGGCATCACAAAGGCGGAGCGCGCCGAGTACCAGAAACGTCTCCATGCGCTCAATCTCGGCCTTGAGGAGCGCATGACCGCGAAGGTCGGTCTGCTCTCCGGCGGCCAACGGCAGGCGCTGACGCTCCTGATGGCGGCGCTGCAGCAGCCGAAGCTGCTGCTTCTCGACGAGCACACCGCCGCGCTCGACCCGCGCACGGCAGCCAAGGTGCTTGACCTGTCTGACCGCATCGTGCAGGAGCACGGGCTGACCACGCTGATGATCACGCATAACATGAAAGACGCCATTGCCCATGGCAACCGCCTCATCATGATGGACGCCGGTCAGGTCGTCGTGGACGTGTCCGGCGAAGAAAAGAAAAAGCTGACCGTCCCGGATCTTCTCGCCATGTTCTCCCGCGCCAGCGGCAGCGACGAAGCCAACGACAAAATGCTGCTGTCCTGAATATTACACCGTAGGGGCGGACGACTCTGTCCGCCCTCCCTTTTTTACAGTATGCCGCCCGCCGGCCCCTACGATCCAGCGCGGAGGTGCACCTGAATTCGCCGAAGATTTCTGTAGATCCTCTGCTTTCTGCGGGCCGACAGAGTCGTCGGCCCCTACAGAGATTCCGCGCGTTTAAGAAATACGCCCCGCCCCCACAGCATCCCGGCTGCGGAGGCGGTTTTTGCCCGGTTTTGCAGCGAAATACGGTTGAACTCCGGAGAAAAGCGCGCTATACTGTAAGCAGACAGATACAAGAAAGGAAGTCTGAACCATGAAAAGAGTCGGAAGATGGACATGGATGCTGCTGACACTGCTTCTGCTGCTGTGCACCACAGCGTTTGCAGAAACGATCGAGTGCGGCAGCATCGAGCTTGAGCAGCCGGTAGAGGTGGCGCTTGAAAGTTATGATTCGTTCCAGTATACACTCACAGCGCCAGTCGATGGCACGCGTGTGAAGGTCGAATGGCTGAGCGACAACAAAGATGCTGTTCAACTGTATATTAATGGGGGAAAGGTCTCTACGGCAGGAGGGATCTGCACTTTACATGAAGAAAACACGATCAAAGTGAATCCAGCGTCGTCGAAATTGATTCCGCTGACGGTTCGCTTTGTTCTGCATGAATACAGAAATGACGAGCATGAACCCAATGATGTGACTCCGACCGAGCTGCACGACGGCGACAGCGTGAAGTTTGTGCTGGATGATGGCGATATGGATTGGTTTTCAATCAAGACGGAAAAGCCCGGACAGGATATCGCCCTGACCTTCAGCGGGTTTAATTATGCGGATAGAACGGCATTCTCGTTGGTCTGGAACAGAGGTTGGGAAATTGAAAAGAATGGAACTGTTTTTCTGCATGCAGGCGAGCCGGGGGCATATCAATTTTCTCTTTATAAGTCGTGGAGCGGAGAAATATCGCGTTCCATGGAGATTCATCTGCTGGACGGCGATGAAAACGAACTGAACGACACGAAAGAGACTGCGACTCCGCTGCCAATCGGCACAGATGCGGCGTTCAGCATTGGCGGAATCGGCGATGAGGACTGGTTCAGCTTTGAAGCAGTGCCGGAGGAAGGACAGGCGAAACTCTATACGCTCCGTCTGTTGGATTTTGACTTTGAAAACCCGGAGATCGTCTGCTATGAGATCTACGCACCGGACGGAAATGTCGTTGTTCCTGAAACCGAGATCAGTTCCCGTCATGCGCGCGTCTTATCGTGCAGCCAGCAGGGGCAGTATGCCGTTAGACTATATCCGAAAGAGAAATATGATTATTATAGTGAGAAATATAATGTTTCAATCCAGCGCGCAGCGCTCCGCATCCGCGTGGAGGAGGGCGGCGATGACCCCTATGAAAGCAACGATACCTGGCTCGACGCAGCCTATATTGAGCCGGGCCAGCTGATTTCCCATGTTTTAAGCAGCGGTGATACGGATTGGTTCTGTTTCACAGCTTCGGAGGACTACATGACGGTTCACATTGTTTCCAACAGCGGCGGTTCTGCTGGTATCTATACTGGACAGGAACTTGCAGAATACGGAGACGATGCAAGCTGTATCTGGGGAGGAAATTCAAATTATAAAAGTTTTTCCAATCTCTATTGGAAACTCGGAGAAAAAGGACTGTACTACATTAAATTGATTGGCGGCTCCAGCGAAGCAATTCGTTCAACAACGATTTCACTGATTCCACCGGAAGCGATTGAGAACAATGATGCATGGAATCGTGCCACACCGCTTTATGAAGATGTCACGCAGGCATTTGATATCTCCGCATATAACGACACCGACTGGTTCTGCTTTACCGTACCAGAAGGTGCGCCGCAAACACTTTTGTTGAATTTCAATACAAAGACAGAATTGTTGAACACATCATACAGTGAATACGTTTACGTTAAACTCTATCCCAAAGCATATTTTGAGAATCAGGCTGGTATGATTGAGTCTGATGAAGTCAGATTTGGGCAAGAATGGAATCCGACGAGGTTCCAATGGAACTTAGATCCGGGCATTTATTACATGCAAGTAAAATCAAGAAATATGGAGACATCTTGGAATTGGGCGGATATACTGAAATTGAATGTTTGCTGGAAACTGATACCACGTTCCAGCAATAACTCGATTGCAGCTGCTGTGCCGCTGACAGAAAAGGTATGGCAGGACGTATGGCAGGATGGCTATTTCTCCATCGGCGAACACAAGGCCGACGAAGTCGTCCAGATTCAACGTGATGAAGGTGGAAACGAACCGAAAAGCAATATTTATGTCTATGATACTGACGGAAAAAGCATTGCAAGTTCTGGCTATGCCAGTTTCAGCTTCCAGATTCCCGCAGACGGAGTCTACTATCTCAGAGTGCCTGCGTCCATAAAATTTTCTGAAAATGAACCCACACGCACAACGCGCATTCGTTACTATACCCACAATGATGAAATCGGAGCAGCGGACACCATAACCATGCGCCCGAACGAATCCGTATTCCTTGATGTGTGGTTCAGCCCGGATATAAGCTTGTCGGTCGAGTCCGAAGTCGAAAATCTGACATATGATCGGGAAACCGGGTATCTGACTGCACCCAACACCCCGGAGGGGAGCGCCGACCTTGTCTTCTCCAACGGATACCCGGAAGGCGATGAAAAACGGGTCGAGGCGGTCACGCATGTTATCTGGTCGGAAAATCCGCTGTCAGATATTTCGATTTCCAATGCGCCGCAGTCTCTTCCCGTCGGCAGTTCCGTGCAGTTGGAGGCAGCTGTAAGCCCGGAGGATTATATCTGCCATATATCATGGAAAAGCTCTGATACCTCCGTTCTCCGCGTGCTCTCCAACGGCAAGGTCGTCGCTGTTGGACAGGGTGAAGCGGTGATCACGGCGAGCATCGGCGAAGCCACTTCGTCCGTCACCATAACCGTCACCGGCGAACAGCCCGGCGAGTCCGGCCTGACCGGTGTCTCGCTCGACCGCTACACGCTGACGCTCTACGCCGGAGAAGAGGCCGAACAGCTGACCGCGACGCTGAAGCCCGAGGGCACAGAAGCGACCATCCGCTGGACGTCCAGCAACCAGACCGCCGCCACCGTCAGTCAGGACGGCAAGATCACGCCGCTTTCTGCGGGCGTTACCGTCGTAACGGCGGCAGCGGGGGACTACCGCGCCAGCTGCATCGTGACTGTCCAGCCAAAACGCGTCCGCGTGACCGGCATCCGGTTTGACGAGCCGACGCATACGCTCATGATGGGCAGCACCGTCACGCTCCAGCCCATCATCGCCCCGGACGACGCGACCGTCAAAAACCTGACCTGGGTCAGCAGCGACGAGCAGACCGCGACCGTTTCCCGCACAGGCATCGTAACGGCCCTGTCCGTCGGCGAAACAACAATCACCGCTACAACGGTTGATGGCGGCTATTCTGCCGGGATCAAAATCATCGTTACCGCCGCCGCGCAGCTTGGTGACGTAAACGGCGACGGCTATATCGACGCTGCCGACGCGCTGCTCTGCCTGCGTGCATCCGTTGGTCTGATTACGCTCACGCCGGAGCAGGAAGCTGCTGCAGATGTCAACCATGACGGTCTGGTCGATGCAGGCGACGCGATCCTGATCCTGCGCTACGATGCAAGACTCATCCCGAACCTCAACTGACGGGGGCAGCGCTATGAAAAAAAGACTTTTCCCATTGCTTCTCGCCCTGACGCTGCTGATTACACTCTACACGCCATTCGCGCAGGCTGCGGGCCGCGTGCTTACGGTCACTTCGGTCAGCGGCCGTGCAGGCGAAACAGTTTCCGTACAGGTCCGTCTGACCGGCAGTGTGAACAGCGGCAGATTTGAACTTGCCTACGACTCGGCAGAGATTGAACTGCTCCAATGGAGCGGCGTGGAAGGCGCAATGTGCGTCTTCAATCATGAACAGCCTGGTCTGCTGCTCATGACATTCGTATCGACAGCTGTACTGGAGAATACAGACTTGTGTACGCTGCAATTCCGCATTTCCAAAGCGACGCCAGAAGGCGGCAGTGCCGTTACTTTGAAAAACCTTCGCCTGTATGACGAAAACGGTGCTTCCGTTGCGGCTGCTGTAGAAAACGGAACTGTTTCCCGCAGCACCGCCCGGCTGATCCTCAGCCGGGAACAGACGGCAGAGCGGCAGTCCGTCCGCATGGCGATTAAGCTGGAAGGAACGTTATCTCCGGCAGGCGGGAATTTTACGCTGCAATATGACCCCTCCTGCTTGCAGCTGACCGCTGTTCTGAAGCTGCACCCGTCAGCAGATCTTTTGACATGGAATGAGCCGGAACTAGGAACGGTTCACGTCAGCTTCAGCGGCAAGCAGCCGATTTCCGCAGGAGAACTTTGTGCAGCCATGTTCCGAACGGTCGGTACGGCGGGAGAGACGTCTGCCGTCACGCTGACGAACGTGCGCATGTACGACACGGATGGGAAGCCGCTTGATGCGTCCGCAGAAGATGGCAGCGTCGATGTTGTACTCCCGTCTGACCGCGCACCCAAGCTGTGGGCCGTCGGCGGCGCAATCCAGGCAGACGGCTCAGCAGTTGTGTCCATCATTCTGCAAGGGCGCGGCGTCGTCTGCGGCGGAAGCTTTACACTGACTTATGCTCAGTCCCTTTCTGCGCAGGCGGAGCCAGAGAGCAACTGCCAGATCAATGCGGAACCTGGCAGAATCCGCGCTAGCTTTGCCTCGGCAACGCCGGTCGCAGACCAAATCACGCTTTTAAAAATCACAATTCAAAACGCTGTGCCCGGCAAGATTGATCTGTTGGACGCCGTATTTCTTGATGACGACGGCAGCCGCATTGCTGTTGCGGACGTTCGGCCCACAACGCTGAGTCGAACCAGTTCCGCTGCGGCTTTCGCCGGAACGCTGCGGGCCGATACGGTCGGCGGGCAGACACAATATCTGCTGGATGTGGACGTGAGCGACATGCACGCTGGAACCCCGGAAGCAAGAACGGATTTCACCTGCCTGTTGGCTCTGTATGACAGCGAAGGTGTGTTAGAGGGACTTTCTATTCAGAAGATCATTGCAGCGGACACTGGCGTGAATGAGTTGACTCTCGCCGCCAGTACGTCTAAAGTGCCGTCATATGCAAAGGTCTTCCTTTTGACAGACTCCTCCGCATGTCTGCCGCTCTGCGGTGCGCTGCAGGCTGCCTTTGAACGCGAATGAAAAACAAAGCAAGAACTGACCACCATTTATTCGGAGGGGTCACGGATGTCTATCTTGCACTGATGCTGAGCGTGTTTCTCCTCTGGCCGGGAACGGACGGATATACAAAGATCACGGCAGCAAAATATCGATTGTTTCTGATTTTGACAATCGGCTACTGTGCAACCAACGCATTGCTGTATCTGGAACTACTCGTAATGCGGCAGATTAGAACGGTTCCATTTCGTGAACTGTTGCGTGCCGTTAGGCCCGCAGAATGGCTGATGCTAGGCTATGTGCTGTGCAGCCTACTCTCCTCACTGCTTTCACCATGGCGCAAAGACACATGGCTCGGCCTTCTCCGACGAGAGGGATTTTTGACGCTTGCGCTGTATGGTGTAATCTTCCTGCTGCTTGGACGGCTTGCACGTCCGAAAAAATGGCTGCTTGACGTTTTTGGAGCGGCAATGAGCCTGTGCTGTCTGCTGTCGCTCTGGCAGCTGGCAGGTGGAAACCCGCTTGGTCTGTATCCGAATGGACTGAGTTATTCCGACGCTGGAACAGCCTACAGTGGGGCATATCACGGGACGATTGGCAACGCGGACCTGTTGGCAGCTGTGATGTGCGTAGCTGTTCCTGCGTTCTTCTATGGGGCATGGAAGCTTCGGCGCCACTGGCTGCTTGTGCCGCTGGCACTTTGTGTGACCGTCAGTATCTGGATGGATGTTTCTGCTGGACTGCTCGGCATTGCGGCGGGTCTTGTCCTGCCGCTTCCGCTGGCGTTGGGTGAAAAAAAGCGCCGCGCAGCGGCGATTACGATCGGATGCAGTCTGACAACAGCTTTTTTTGCGATACTTTTGCTCCCAGGATTGCCTGGGATGCTCGGCGAAGCGCATGAGATCTTGCAAGGGCGTGCAGAAGACGAATTCGGCTCCGGACGAGTCTTCATCTGGAAAAACGTCTGGCAGGCAGTGAAGGAACGGCCGCTGTTTGGCGGCGGTCCAGATACGCTGTCCCATCGCATCACGGCGTATTTCGAGCGTTATGATGAGGCAACGAATATTATGCGCCGTTCCGGAATCGATACGGCACATAATGAGTATCTGAATATCCTTGCAAATCAGGGGATTTTTGCACTTCTCTGCTGGCTGGCCGCACTCGGATACTCTGCTGTTCGATTTGTCAGAACGGCAGGCGAGGAACCTGCAGTTCTCATCTGCGGCAGCGCGGTACTCGGGTATTGTATGCAGGCATTCTTCGGCATTTCCATGTGCTTGTCAACGCCGTTTTTCCTGATTGCATGGGCAATATTGGAGAATCGTGAAAGTTGCCGAAAGAAAATTGAATAGATAAAATGACCGCGCTGGGAGGCCCAGCGCGGTTTTTATATCTTAAGCGGGGGGTTATTGCACGCAGCGATAACAGACTTCGGTATCCGATGCAGCTTCGCCGCGCTTGAATTTCAGCAAATTGTCTACCGTTGTCGCCGCAATGTTATTCAGCGCCTCTCGAGTTAAAAATGCTTGATGAGACGTGACAATCACATTGGGCATCGAAATCAGCCGCACCAGCACATCGTCTTCAATAATGCTGTCCGAGCGATCCTCGTAGAACAGGTCGCTCTCCTCCTCGTAAACATCCAGGCACGCAGCGCCGATCCTACGGCTTTTAAGTCCGTCAATAAGCGCTTCTGTGTCGATCAGCGCACCTCTGGAGGTGTTGACGATCACGACGCCTGGCTTCATTCCAGCAATAGCGGCAGCGTCAATCATATGCTGTGTCTCGCTAGTCAGCGGGCAGTGGAGCGAAACCACATCCGCCTGCGCCAGCAGTTCCAGCAGCGGCACATAGGATAACCCATTATCAGGGGATGGAAATTTGTCATATGCCAGAATCCGCATACCGAAGCCCTTGCAGATCTCGGAAAACGTGCATCCGATTTTGCCGGTTCCCACAATGCCGACTGTCTTGCCGTGCAGATCAAATCCGGTAAGACCGGAAAGGCTGAAATTAAAATCACGGGTGCGGATATAAGCCTTATTGGTATGCCGGTTGACTGTGAGCAGCAGTGCCATTGCATGCTCTGCCACAGCGTAAGGTGAGTACGCAGGGACACGGAATACCCGGATTTTCCCGAAACATGCTCGGATATCTACATTGTTGAATCCCGCACACCGCAGGGCGATCACTCTGACTCCAAACGCATGCAATTCACGAACAACGGCATCATTCAGCGTATCATTGACGAATACACATACGCCGTCAAACCCGCTTGCCAACGAAACAGTATCTTCGTTCAGCTTTGTCTCAAAATACTTCATTTCCAGCCCCGTCCCAGCTGTGTATGCGTCAAAACCCGGACGGTCATACGGCTTGGCATCGAAAAAGGCAATTTTCATACCTGCACCTCACCAGATCAAATTTTCTCTAGTTTTTGCACAGATACAAAATATATTCCAATCGAGACAATTATCTGTGGACGGGGCGGAGCGTGATATTGTCTGTTATGGCAAGCCCGCATTCCGAAAGAAGTGCTTGATACGGCGCAAACGAGTCCGGCTGAAAGAAGCAGTTTGGGTCGTGCGCATCGATACCAACCACAATCGTGCTGTCGCAGGCTTTCGCAATATGGAAGAAGCGTGCCGAAGGGTAGGTACGGTTTGTGCGCAGGCCAAGAAGGTTGAGTTCCAACGGAATGTTCCGCTCCTTTGCAGCGAGACACAATCGCTCCATCTCCTTGCGGTAGAGCGTTTCGGCGCCGGTGAAGTTGATCAAATCCGGATGTGCCAGATAGGTATACAAACCGGTGTCCAGTCCTGCAATACACTGATCCACATAAGCTTTCAATATTTTGGGATCGTCCGTCGGTTCGTAGACATAGGCGCCATCGATCTCATTGTGGATATAGTGCTGGCCGAGCAGCAGATAATCAACGGGATACTGCGTGATACGCCTGAGAAAATCGTCAAAAAAACGGGGATAAAACTCTGCCTCATAGCCAATCAGGATCTCAATGCGTCCGGCGTATTCTGCTTTCAGCGCCAGCAGTGTCTGGATATAGTTCTCCAGATCCTCTGGAAACATATGAAAATAAGAGATATAGCCATCCGGAAACCGGTATGGCGCATGCTCGGAAAAACCTAGCGTTCTGAAACCGTTTTTTATAGCAGACTCAATATATTCGCGCTCCGTTCCAATGGTGTGGTGGTTGCGGAACGTGTGCGTGTGATAATTATGAAGCATAGTACACCTCCAGTAAATTCTTAAGCCAGTATACCACGCAGCCGCGGCAAAAACAATGGCGCTGTCACAAAATCGCGCTTTTCTGTATATTCTGGATTAGAAACCGGAAGAACGGAAAGGGGAGTGGCGCCCATGGAAAAACAGCGGGTGGGCTTGGATGCGCTGCGTCCGGGGCAGCGCGGGATTCTGCGCGAAATTTTGATGCCGGATGATGCAAAGTCGCGCATGGAAGAACTGGGGCTGCTGCCTGACACAGAACTCAGCTGCCTGTATCGCGCACCACATGCGTCGCCTGTGGCATATGAGATCGGCGGCGCTGTATTTGCACTGCGGAAAACGGATGCGGCACAGATTATTGTGGAGGCGGTCAGATGAGCCGGAAGGAAACTAAGCCACATCCCATTGCACTGGCTGGAAATCCAAATGTAGGAAAGAGCAGCATTTTCAACGCGCTTACCGGACTGCATCAGCATACAGGAAACTGGCCAGGGAAGACGGTCGCAGTTGCACACGGCACATACTCTTACGCAGCGCAGACATATGACGTAACAGATCTTCCGGGGGCATACTCGCTGAAAACTGGATCAGAGGAGGAGCGCATTGCAGCGGAATATCTGTATACGCATACAGATGCCTGTGTAATTGCTGTCTGTGATGCGACGTGCCTTGCCCGAAGCCTGTCGCTTGCGCTTCAGTTGATGTTGCGGTGCAGAAAGCTGGTCATATGTGTCAATCTAATGGATGAAGCGCAGGCAAGAGGAATCCAGATTGATCTTCGTGCACTACAAATGCTGCTGGGTGTACCTGTCGTTGGTACATGCGCAAGCAATGCGGAGGATATCCGCCGTCTGCAGCAAACGATTCGCGACGTGACGGACGGCTATATTACAAGTACGACGCATCTGTCAGACCAATTTACACCTGCTGACTGTGTCCGCCATGCAAGGCAGCTTGCAGCAGAGGTTGTTCAAACAACAGGCAACGGAGGTTCACAGCGCAACATACGAATAGATCGAATCCTGACAGGAAAATATACTGGCACTGCCGTATTTCTTTTTTTGCTGGCCATTTTATTCTGGCTGACATTGGAAGGCAGCAATGTTTTTTCAATATGGTTGCAAAACGGATTTGACTGGCTGCAGCAGGTTTTAATTCGTGCCTGTTCACACTGTCCGCAGCGGCTTACAGATGCGCTGATAAATGGCATCTATGCAACGACGGCGCGCGTCACAGCCGTCATGCTGCCGCCTGCAGCAATTTTCTTTTTCCTGTTTTCCGTTCTGGAGGACGCAGGATATCTTCCACGCGCCTCATTCCTGACCGACCACAAATTTGCGCGCTGCGGCACCTCTGGCCGTCAGGCCCTGACGATGTGCATGGGGCTGGGATGTAACGCAGTCGGTGTAACAGGATGCAGAATCATGACAACACGCGAGGAAAAGCTGATCGCGGCCTGCACGAATGCGATGATTCCGTGTAATGGCCGGTTTCCGATGCTTCTGACAATGGGAACAGTCCTGCTGAGGCATGAAAACAGCGTTCTGCTGGCGTTGATCCTGCTAGCGGCAGTCTGCGTGGGCGCAAGCGGAAGTTTACTCGTTTCGGCGGCCATCGGAAAAGCGCTGCGCAGAAAAAGCAGTGCTCCGTTTGTTCTGGAACTTCCTGCGTATCGCCGTCCGCGGCTGAAAAAGATCCTGAATGACGCGATATTCGTAAAGACACTACATGTTCTTTCTCGCGCGTTGCTGGTTGCTGCGCCTGCGGGATTGCTCCTGTGGGTGTTTGGCGTGTGGCAGATGGGCGGAAAGAGCCTGCTGCAATGGATTGCACATGCGCTGGATGGAGTTGGACAGTTGATGGGCATGAACGGTGCGATTCTTCTGGGGTTCCTATTTGCAATTCCGGCGAATGAACTTGCAATTCCCGTGATCCTGATGTTGCTTACACAGCAGAATACGCTGAGCGGTGCACAGGGGCTGGACGCTGCCATGCAGTTGATAAACTACGGCATAACCGGAAAAACAGCTATCTGCTGCCTTATTTTCTGTGTGTTTCACTGGCCGTGCAGCACTACATTGCTTTCTATCAAACGTGAGACAGGGAGTATCTGGTGGACATTGCTGTCCGCTGTAATCCCAACAGCAGTTGGTGCGTTACTTTGCGTCGTCATTAATGTCGTTTTTTAAACTGAAAAAAAACCGGACTGCACCCGTGCAGTCCGGTTTTTGGATGAACAACAAGTAAACTTACTTGACCTCGACCTCTGCGCCAGCTTCCTTGAGCTCGGCAGC
>ENA-UOJL01002312-UOJL01002312.1-human-gut-metagenome-genome-assembly--contig:-P47-NODE-2312-length-16191-cov-3.601636_pt1 | contig 16191 bp, 11 predicted proteins | sample MGYA00242347_ERZ723894 | MGnify/ENA metagenome assembly ERZ723894
GTTGATGACCGGATCCACCAGCAGCGCGTGATAGGCCATTTCTTTGGAGCCGTTGAATGCCGCGCGCACGGACATTCTCTGAGCCGATACCTGATTGTTCAACATGGCGATAACCGCATCCGGCAGCTCCGGAACCTGCAGTTTATGGACGCCGGACGCATCCGCCACCACCGGCACCTCCACCGCCACGTCGTCGGGCAGCTGCGGAATGGCACCGCCGTTGTAAACGATGGCGGAGGGCAGCACGGTCTGCTTGTTGAAGTGCAGGGCGACCAAGAGCTGCACCGCACGCTCGCCGGAGGGAGACAGCCATTTGTCGGCGGATTCCTGCCCGCTGATGACGTCTTCGATCTCCTTTTTCATGCGCACGCGATCCTGTTCATCCCAGGCAAAATTATAGCCTTCTTCCCCTGCCTCATAGCCGTAGGCCTGGTATTCTCCGAAATGGTCGTCCGAACAGGTGGGATACAGGCCGAACACATGAAACATTTTGCGCAAATAGGGCATAAAGGTCGGGTCGTAAGTCGCTTCCTTCTCCCGGAATTCCGGATACAGATCCTCGCCGGTTTCCACATCCCGGATGCTGGTAACCCACTGGAAATGATTCATTCCCGCTCCGAACAATTGGATGCTGTTATGATCCTTCCGTCCGAGAATGTCGCAGATCTGATCCTTGGCCATGAAAATGCCGTGGCAGAGACCGACGCACTTGATCCGGGTATACATGTTCACGCCCAGCACCAGCCGTGTTTCCGGATTGGAGAAGTTCAGAAAATAGGCGTCCGGACACAGCTCCTCCATATCGTGCACGATATCCAGAATCAGCGGCAGAGTCCGCATGGTGAAATACAGAGCGCCGGGGCCGCCGTTCTCGCCCAGGCAATGCCGGATACCGTATTTTTTCGGCACCGCAAAGTCCTGTTTCCACAGCTCACACCGATCAATGGCCAGACTGTTGATAACAAAGTCCGCTCCAGCGAGTACCTCCCGACGTTCCGTGGTGGCGACAATCTTCAGTTCCTGTCCCGAAACCTCGTTCATTTTCAAGGCCAGACGGTGCATCCGATCCAAATTTTCCTCGTCGATATCCACCAGACACAGGGTCGATCCTTTCAAAAGCGGCTGGCTGAAAATATCCCGGAAGGTCGGGATGCCAAAGGACATGCTGCCTGCGCCGATATACACAATTTTAGGTGCTTTCATGATAATCTCTCCTTTAATAAATATTCAAATCATTCGTTTGTATCCGACGGGGAATCGCCAAGCAATATGGGGAGGGTTTTCTCCAGTGCAATGGCTCCGACGCCGTAGGAAGCCGCAAAAGGCATGGTCTCATATACCACCTTCACCGGATTCAGGCAATAGCGGCCGGCTTTTTCCTCGGTCAGAGGAATCACCAGATCCTGCAGCGCGTCGATTACATAGCCGCCCAGAACAAAATATCCTACGTCCAGGCAAACGGACATATTCTGGACGCACATTGCCAGATAATCCGACACAAACTCCGCCGCCCGCACCCGATTGATCGTGCTGGGTCTGGCATCGTCGCCGAAAAATTTACAATCCAACATTTCCTCGATATGTTCGGCGGAAAGGCGCTTTTCCACATAGCCTTCCAGACTGGAGCCCGACCGTTCATGCGGGTCGAACCGCATATAGCCGATCTCGCCGGCAGCCGCATGGGGGCCGCTGCGCAGCTTGCCGTCCAGTATAATACCGCTGCCCACGCCGCTGCCCACGATGATGTAGATCAGATCTTTGACCGTGCTGTTTTGGAATTCTCCCAGAGCCGCCGCGTTCACATCGTTTTCCAAAAATACCGGACAGCCCATCTTTTCGGCCAATTCCCGGCAGTACGGTTCAAAATCAAAGGCGGTTTCCAGACCGATCCGGGGAGCGGGAAAATCCGTGCAAAGATTGGTGCTGTCGAGAATCACCGGCAGCGCCAGCCCTATTCCCATCAGCCGCGACGGCTCCATGCCGCTGTCCTCCAGGACAGCCCGCAGTGCCTTGGGCAGTTCCTCGCGGAACAAGCCGATGAGATCCTCCACAGCAAACCGGCGGGATATCCGCACCCTCCGCCACAGGTCGATGAGCTTGATGTCCAGATGGCTGCCGTCATAAGAGCAGCCGGCCGCTATACCGGCGCCGGGATTGAACTGAAAGAGCACCGGCGGCCGCCCCACCGTAGAAACCGGCACATGGTCAACCTCGCTCAGCAGCTCCCGCGACAGAAAAAACTCCGTAATCTTGGTGACCGTCGGCACGGAAAGCAGCGTCTTCTGCGCGATATCCGAGCAGGAAAACGGTACCTCCCCCCTGCTGGAAATGAATTCATAAACCGCCTGCCGGTTCAGATATTTCAGATCGTAGGACATATATCCTTTTCCGTTCATAAGCCTTCCCCTCAAATGCCCAATAATTTTTAAAACACCTTTAATATTATTATATGGAAAATCTTGTCGGATGTATAGGGGAATCTATGAAAAAAATTTTTTAATCCCGACAGTACTTTTCGGCGTCAATGCCCATTTCCTCAGCAGCCGCGCGGCGAATCCGCTTCAGCTCCTCGTATTTGGCCGGCTCGATCACCGGTTCCATGTTCTGGTACCCTTCCGTTACGCTTTCCACAAACTCGTGGGCGCGATCCAGCGCCGTCTTCTTGCCGCCGGCAGACCAGCCGTCGAAAGCGGAACGGTCAAAAATCCGGCTGGGCCAATAGCTGTCCGCAATATGATCCACCGTGTGATCTTCGCCGATAAAGTTGCCGCCGATTCCTACTTCCTTCAGCAAATCAAAAGCCAGCGTTTCTTCGTTGACCTCAAAGCCGCTCATGATATAGTTGTAAACCTTGATGAACTCGTTATCCAGCACCAGCTGTTCCAGACTGACGCCCTGATCCGCGCCGACAATGCCCATACCGCCCATGCCGCCGCAGCCGGCCAGCAGAGAAAAGATCGCGTTGCTGGCTTTTTCCATGCCGCACTGATAATCCGCCGCCATGGCATCGGTCAGGCCGTTATTGGAAACGCCCCAGATGCCGTAGAACCGCGCCATCTGCGCCGCCGCCATGCCCAGCAGCGCCTGATTGGGGGAACCGAAAGAGCAAAGCATCGAGCGCATATCCATGGTGTGGTTAAAGGAGCCGTAGCCAAAGCCCAGCTGACCGGTCAGCGCGTGTCCTACAAACATGCTGCCCAGTATTTCCGCATTTTGCAGCGAACAATTTCCGGCAATGGTCATCGGCCCCAAGGCGCCGCCGATGACCATCGGCCCGATGGAAACGGGGCAGCCCATCTTGGTCATCACCAGTGCCATATCCAAACTTTCCTTCCGATACTGCAGAGGACTGACGGTTTCCAGAAAATAGCCGCAGTCACGGTCCATCAGGCGGGACATCTCCACGATGTATTTCGCGCTGGTAGCGGACAGAATAAAGGTTCCGCCCTCCTTTTTGGCATAGGAATACACGGTGAAGAAGGAGGCCACATCGGCAAAGTCATGGGGCACATCGCTGGGGAGGGTCACCACGCCGGAACCGGGAAAGCGATCCAGATGTTCCAAAAGGCGAATCCCCTTCATCACATCGTCCATCCTGCCGTAGCGCCGGGATTTGGTGGCATAATCAAAGAAGAACACCTGCGTCGAAATACCGGCGCAGAGGCTGTTGCGCTCCACGGTGTCGTAATCCAACCGGCTGTGAGCCTGCACCTTTTCCAGCAGCAACTCCATCACCTTGACCGGGCTCCGCACCACCTGCTTGTCGGCATCCTCGCTTCCTCCCTGCTCGCGGCACATATCCAGCACCTCGTCATTGGGAACGTGCAAGCCGATTTCCGACAAGATCCGCAGCGAATTGCGGTGAATCTTCTCCACTTCCTCGTCGCTCATCACATTGATATAAGTTGATATCCGCTTCATAGCCTATTCCTTTCCGCGGTAATACGCATCTACTCGTTCCTCGATTTCATGGGCCTCTTTTTCCGTCTCCGCCCAGGCTTTGATAAACAGCCCTTCCGGCCGCAGGTTTTGGATCAGCTCCATCACCTCGTCGCCGTTGCGCGCTTCCACCCAGGTGGATTTTCCGGCCGCCTGAATCGTCTTGATGTGGGGGATCCAAAAAGCAGCCGACTGCTGATACGGAGTAGCCTGCACCTGAATCCCCGTCAGTTCGGGAATCGCGTTGAGCTGCGGCAGAAGCCGCACCACGTTTTCGCCGTCCAGATGAAACAGCACCCGTCCGCAGAAGCGAGCCATTTCCGCAATGGGCTCGCGGCAGAACTCGTCGAAAGCGTCGGCGGACATCATCACTTCAAAGTCGTTGGAAATGAAATACGCCGGTTTCTCGCTGTATACGCTCAGCCAGTTGGTGTTGCCCTTTTGATACTGAGTCGTAATCTCATAATACTGAGTATAGATATCCTTAAACAGTTCCAGATGCTCTTTCAGCACCCTTTTGACGTCGTCGGGATTATCCAGCAGCTCATAGCACAGCTGTTCCGGCCCGATCAGGCCGGCCAGGCCATCCATCAGGGTGTTCATATCCACCGTGCCCACGATATAATCCCCGTTTTTGGCGTCTTCCGTATATACCTCCACGATGTTCTTCATGGTCTGGTAATAGAAATTATCCTTGCTGTAAGGAAAACCGCGGAATTCGGACAGGGGCTTATCGCTGTGTACCACCCATTCGCTGGTTTCATTGTAGCAAAGCTCCATACCGATGATACCGGGAATCAAATCCGGCCCGATGGACAGGGCCACGCTCGGATAGGCGTCCAGGCCAAAATAGGTGTTCTCCATGCCATGCCGCGCGCTGCCGACGCCCCAGTGGGGATTGAACCAAAAATCCTCCGACGACGGGGGCGGCGGATAATCATAGCTGCCGCCCTCCAGCGGAGCGCATAAATGGATCACCGCGCGTTTATTTTTCAATTGCCAGTAATCTTCATAATGGGCTTTCCGTTCCTCCCAGTTTGGAACATTGATCACTTGAGCATTACTCCCTTCCTTTATTCTCCCGTGATACCGCTGCGGTCAATGCTTTCCACCAGCTTGCGTTCCACGAAAACATACAGCAGCATGAGCGGCAAAATGGAGATCAATGTTCCCGCCATCTGGATTCCTTCGGAGAGCTGGGTTTCCAGATTGGATACGTTCGTGCCCTGATTGTTGCTGGGGAACAGCATGGCAAACCGTGTCACGAAGTTATCCAGCGCCACCGGCAGGGTGGTGATCTCGTTGCCGAAGTAGGAGCTGGTCAGGTTGGTTTCATTCCAGTTCCAAACGAAGGCGAATACCAGCACCACGACCAGCGCCGGTGTGGCCATACGGAAATTGATCTGCCAAAAGGTTTTCAGCGGTCCGGCGCCGTCGATGGCCGCGGCTTCGTCCAGCGATTTGGGGCTCATACTGTAAAACTGATAAAAAATCAGAATAAACAGCGCCTGTCGGATGCCCTGCCCGAAAATCGACGGCAGCAATATCGGAAAAATCGACTGCAGCATCTCATACTTATTGAACATGACGTAGTTGGGCAGAAAGGTTACCTGCGAGGGAATCAGAAAGGTGCTGAGCATCAGTACAAACAGGATCATCCTGCCGCGGAATTCAAACTTGGCGAAGCCATAGGCGATCACCGCCGACGACATGGTCTCCACCACCGCGATCAGCAGCATCACCCCGATGGAGGTCAATATGGTTTTTAGTTACTGGTATACAGCGACGTGGGCACCCAATCCACCAGCGGATTGGCGGAATCGTACGGCCCCATCAGGCTGCGGGACAGCATTTTGAATATCGGATACAGGAAGACGAAGCTGATGGCGATCAGCAACACATAGGTGACAATCCGCATCAGCAGACCTTCCCGTTCCCCGTTGCCAAACATCAGCTTTTTTATTTTCGTCTTGTTCATGCCGCGAAAGCGGCGACTTTGGGTATTGATAACGCTCACTCCCTTCCGCGAAAGTCAGGATTTCACCGGTTTTTTGGCCTTTCCGGGCCGGCGCCGATGCTTCGGCTCCTCCTTGGCCCGGCGTTCCATCATGCCCCGCCCCAGCACCAGAAGCGCCAACAGCAGCAACAGCAGGATCACCACAAAATAGAGATAACTGGCGGCAGCGGCAAAGCCGTAACCCTTGGTGGTTTCAAACATGCTTTTCTTAATCATCGCCGTTATGCTGTTGGTAGACGCATTGGAAATATCGATGATGGCGTATATGCTGTTGATGAGAATAAAGGGACGGATCGTGGGCAGCGTGATCTTCCAGAACTGCTGCCATTTGCTGGCTCCGTCCACGCGGGACGCCTCATACACACTGTTGTCGATTTTCTGCAAACCGGCGAGGAAGATCAAGATCTGCACGCCGCAGTACCACAAAATCATGATGATGTTATCGAAAATATACAACAGCGGGACGGCCAGAAATTCCGGGAAGGATTTATCGATCATCTGATACAGCGCAAAGGTTTTCACGCCGCTGAGGCTATCGGCCCCCAACGTTTTGATATTGGTGACCAAGGGGCCGCTCATCAGAATGACCGGCAGAAAGAACAGCGCCCGAAACAGCTTTTTGCCCGTAAAGGCACGGTTGAGGAGAAGTGACAGGATGACGGAAAAAACCAGCGTCATCGGCACATACAGCAAAATCTGCTGCAAATAGCTGGGCAGCTCGGTCAAAAAAGCCGTGTCGCCCATCAGTACCTGAACATAGTTCTTCCATCCCACTCCGGTCATCATGACGCCGCCCACCTGAACGCGCACATCCGAAAAGCTGTAACGAATGGTTTCGATCAGCGGATAAAGGGTGAAGAAAAGAAAACCGATGATCCACGGGAGGACGAAGAGAAAGCCGGTGATTTTTTTCTGTGTGCTCCACTTCATGGCTTATCCCTCCGTCCATCCGGCCGACATAGCCGGAACCGTGATCCCGGCGTATTCGAACGCTTCTTCCGTGTAGTTGATCACCAGCGTCACGCCGTTTTCATAGGCAACCACCGACACGCCTTCCACCGGTACCGACCGGGACGCCATACCGCTGCCCCGCACCCGGGACAGACAATCGTTTACAAAGGCATAGGAGGATACAATATCCTCTTTCCAATCCTCGTAACGAGAGGAATAAATGTCGCTACTGTTGGTATCGGCAAATTCTGAGGAGTACATATCGGTCAGGACAAAAGACGGGTTAATGTTGTAATCCACCAACATCAGCAGCATCTGGTCGGTATTACCGCCATAGTTCAGAAAATCCGAGAAGCAGTCCACATAGCCGCTGAGAACGATCTGTACAAAGGGAACCGTATCCGTCTCATACTTCATCATGGAGTTCGCCATCGGTATATTGTAGGCCGCGTCGGCATAGGCCAAGGCATAGGCGTTCGGATTTTCCAGCATCAGATAATCCGTGCTGTCCGCCGCGTTCTGAAGAAGGCTGACCGCTTGTTGCAAAGCTTCCAGCCGGCTTTGCGTCTGGCCGCTTTTATTGTTGCCGAACAAATCGTGGGCTATGCCGTTGAGAGCCAGATTCTTTTTGTAGAAGGGCAAAGTCGACAGCTTTTGGATATGGCCGGCCACCGTCGCCCCATTGAGGTAATAACGGGTGGTATAAAGGTTGTGCACTTCGGTTCGGCTGACCAGATTGTTGGCGGCCGACATCCGCACATCGCGCCGCTTGAGCTGATCGGAAAAACCGGTGGATAAGCTGGTTTGCAGCGCCAGCGTACCGCCGCCGGCCGCCACCTGCTCATACAACTTCTGCAGCTGCGCCTCCGATCCCACCTTGCCTTCCAAGGCGAAATTGCCGATGGAATGGCCGCTGATACCGCCCTTTTCAAAGCCTTCCAGCGTCATCAGAATGCGATTGACGCCCAAGTGATTCAGCTCCTCCACCCAGCCGGATACATCCTTAAGGGTGGTCAAGGCTTTGGTATAATCCAGCCAGTATCCGGCAGCCCGCTCCGCCATAACGGCGTCCAGCTTAATCGGGATGCTGTTGCCGCTCATCGGGGTGGCGCTGAGTTTGCCCTCCTCCTGCAGCAGCTTCTTGTAGCGATTCGCCATACCGGTATAATTCGCCTGTTCACCGCCGAGGAAATAGTAGCGAACCTCCGCGTCGAAGGTGTTGACATTGGGCTGCGTCGCATTGAAGCCGGTATTGGAACCGGCCGGCTGCCAATAGGTTTCCTGATAGATAAAGCGTGGGCAAGCCCAGTTAAAATCAATGGTGGTGCCTGCCGCGCTGGCAATCAAATCACAGGCGCTGTCCCCTTGGGAGATCACCGCCAAAAACGCATCCTGATTGCTGCCGTGTGCCATGCCGAATACCGGCAGCGTCACCTGCTGGTTGTCCACCATAGGAATCGTCGGTATCGTGCCGGTTGCCGAAGCATTGACTACCGAAGTGTTGCCGGGGAGCGCCAGATCGCTGCCATAGATTCGCCCGCTGAAATAGGAGCTGTAGCTGTGCGGCTTCTGATAACGGATCAGCGCCCCGCAGCCGTCGGGGATAAACATATAGCCGCCGATGCTGTCGCTGTAAACCGCGCCGAAAAAGGGCATCACATACAGAGCGCTGAGGGTATACGCACTTCCGCAGGACAGGCTGTTCTGCGGGATCACCACTTTGAGTCCGTCCTCCTCCAGTGTGATTTCCACCCTGCAGGATGCGGCCGCATCGCGGAAGGTCGCTTGGATCGCCACGCCGTTGTCAATGTCCGTGACCACCGGCGCACCGTCGCCGCTGTCGGCCATACTCATCCGTTTGACCGAGCCGCTGGTTGCCGCGATAAAATCGCCCACCACGATGGATTTGGCGAATTGCTTCCAGGATTTGCTCAGGGTGGACAGCTCTTCCTCATTCTCCACCGTGCTGCTCCAGACATAACCGGTTTCCCGGTTCACCACCTTGATATTAGCCGTGGTACGATTCACATACAGACGCAGCTTGTCATTCTCGGCCACCAGCTTGTCGCTGTCCGTGAGTTCCCGGATCGGCGCCTTGCTGTCGGTATCCGCCATTTGCAGCTGCATGGTGGTGGGCAGCCCGGACAGAACCGTCGAGTTGTCATCGGAACCTGCCGCCTTGCTGTCTCCCTCGCCGATTCCCTTTACCGCCAGACAGGACAGCAGGAGGGTGGCTGCGGCCAGCAAAGCCAACTGTTTTTTACGCACGCAGATTCACCTCCGTAATGATACTGACCACGAAATCGATCACCTGCTTAAGCAGCAGATAAGAAATGGAAATGGCAAAAACCAACACCGCCATAAAGAAAAGGGTCACCAACACATTGAAAACGGTCTGGCGGAAGGTATACTGCTGCACCTCGATGATCGCCAAGATAATGTAGACCGCGCACAGCAGAAGCAGTACCCCCAGCACCGTATAGATCAGATAGCTTTCATCAATGGTGGCAAAGTTGGAGAACAGGATCAGCCATGGCAGGAACAGCACGATGGGCGATAAGCTGTAAGCCACGGAGATATAGGTGGAACGGAAGGTGCCTTCGCCGTCATTGATGGAACTGATGAAATAGTGGCTCACCAGGAACAGCGCCAAAGCGCACACGAAAATCAGTACGGTATTCATCAGGGAGAAGCTGCGCGGATCCGCGGAAAAGATGAAGCCCGCCGCCGTTTGATCCAAAATCGTCAGCAGCAGCACCGCCAGATAGATGACGGTTGCCGAAAGATAGGTGCCGGTCTCCCCCTTGCGCACATTGTAGCTGTTGTCCAGCGGATGGCGGAAGGCATACGGGATTTGGCAAATGTCGTAATAAAAACGGCTCTTCTTTTTCAGAGACGACTGGACGGCGATCACACCGGCAAAAATGTGCTTCTTTTTATGCAGGCGCTGGAGAATGAAGCAAACGATCACCAGTACCAGCAGCGCCACCAACACATACATCAAGTTGCTCTGCAGCCATTCGTTTCGGAATTCCCAATACGCCTCGGAATACTGTTCCTTGGCGTTGGCCGTCCGGAAATGCCCTTCCGCCGCCGCATAATCGCCCTTCTGCATGTAATTCAGCCCCAGATAGAGGTGGGCAAAATACGAGGAGTTGTTATATTTCATCACGTCCGTCAGGATTTCAATACTGGCGTCATATTGACCGTTATTGTAGCTTTCCATGGCGGCGTGGATCTGGGCTTGTACATGGGTGGGGGAAAACACCTGAATATAGTTGGCCGCGGCGTCCAACACATAAATATTGTCCTCGCTGTCGGAGGCAATGCCGCTGGGCGTTGAAAACAGGCCGATCTTTTCGGATCCGCCGGCGCTGCCGCCAAACCGGCACAGCAAAAAGCCATCGAAAGAGATTTCCGTGATATAGCCGGTGGTGTCCACCGTGATCATCCGGCCGTCAGAGGTAACGCAGATATCCGACAGCCGGTTGAGCGTGGGCAGATTCTTATTGTTCTGCAGCATATCCACGCCGTTGATGCTGTTTTTCTTGATACTGCTCTGATCGCCCTTGTTGATGGTATACACCAGTCCGTCACTGCCGCGAAAGATATTTTCAAAGGACGCAGCTTTGGCCGACTCCAGCTTGGCTTTCTGCACATCCGAGAAAAACAAATCCACAAAGACATCATACAAGGACTTGTTCACCGTATTGGAAGCAAAATATCCCAAGAAGTCACCGGTGGAGCCCATATAGATAACGCCCGCCGAAGTACCCTCGCTGATAATATAGCAACCGCCGTTGTCCGACGCGGCGATTTTGACCGGAATGTAGTTCTCGTCCGAGCCGAAGTTCGGGGTAGTGGGCTTGCCGAAGGTCTGTTCCAGCGTACCGTCCTCCGCGAAACGATAAGCCTCGCGTGTTTTGGAATCCGCTACATAAATGCGGTTGTAGCGGTCGGCGGAGACACCGGTGGGCTGGGCGAGAATCCCCTCGCCCACGACCGTCACCTTACCGGTGGCGATCTCCACCACCAACACCCGCTTATTGCCGGTGTCAGCGATATACATCCGGTCGTTTGCAATATAAAGATCCTGCGCTTTGTTCAAATCCAAGCCCATATACAGCTTGGAGGGAATATAGGCATCCTGCGAAACCTCTTCCTTGCCGTTAATCGTCAAGGTCACCGTGTAACTGGTGGACTGCGTCGCAGCCGCAGCCGACATCCCCATGGAGCCTGTCAGGAGAAGACACAGCAAAAAGAGCCATACTTTTTTCATAGCGTCTCTCCTCACTTAATACCGGAGTGTGCCAACGTGTTCATCACCTTGCTCTGCATCACGATGAAGATAATCAGATTGGGGACAAACAGCACAAGAGAGGCCGCGGCGGCCATGCCCTGTGCAGCCACGTTGGTAGTTGAACCGGAAGTCAACGATGTGATATAAAAGGCAAAGGTCTTCAGCTGATCGTGATCGATATACAGCGTAGATTCCACTGCCGAGTTCCAGGAATTCTGGAACGCCAGAATGGCGACCGTGACGATGGCGGGCTGAATAATCGGAACGATGATCCGGCGTACGATGACAAAATCATTCGCGCCGTCCATCCGGGCCGCCTCAATCAGGGCGTCCGGAATCTGATCGATAAACTGCTTGATGAGAAACAGTCCCACCGGCATCGCCAGCAGCGGCACGATATTGCTCCAGAAGGAATCCAGCAGATTCAGACGTTCCATAATCAGGTAACGGGGGATCTTCACCGCCGCCGGAACGAACATCAAAGCGACCGTATTGAGTTCCAGCAACAATTTCTTAATGCGAAACCGCTTTTTGGCCAGAACATAGCCGGCGCTGATGGACATCAATAAAGTACACACCACCACGATCAAGGCCGACGCCAAGCTGTTGAACAAATACCGCGTCATCGGTATACCCGATTCCTCCATCACCATGCGGATCATAGAAAAATTGTCAAAGGTAGGGTGACGGACAAAAAAGCGCGGAGGATAAGCAAACAGTTCATTTGTCGGTTTAAAAGCCGTAACAAAGATATACACGATCGGCAGACCCATCACAACGGCCAGCGGAATCAGCAGCGTGAAAAATTTGACTTGGCTGCGGTCATACCGAGTCGGGTTGATTTTGGTACCCTGATAACGGTTGCGCATAACCGGCCCTCCTTATATCTCTTCCCGCTCGGAGAAAAATTTGTTCACCACGCGGGACATTACAAATACCAGAATCAGCAGAACCACGGCGATGGCATTGGCATATCCCATTTCATATTGCAGGAAGCCGTAGTCGTCGATATGCGTTACCATCGTGGAGCCGGAATATCCGGGGGTAGGATTCGCGCCGGTAAGATCCACGCCGATCTGCCCGGAGGTAATGGTATTCACGATCGCCATTACCGCGCCGAAAAGCATCTGGGGCTTCATGGAGGGAATCGTGATATACACGATCTCCTGGAAGCGGTTGCGTATACCGTCGATATACGCCGCCTCATACAGTTCCGGATCAATGTTCAGCACGCCGGACAGCATGGTAAGAAAACCGATGCCCATGCTGCTCCACAGCGTGACGATAATCATGATCGGCAGAATGGTAGAGGTGTTCTGCAGCCACTGGACCGGCTCCTGAATGATGTGCATCTTTTCCAGAATATAGTTCAGATAGCCGTTTTGGTCGCCGGTGAAAATGACCTTCCAGATTACCGCCACGCCGCCGGTCATGGAGGGAGAATAAAAAATCAGTGCCAGCACCGTGCGGGAGCCCTTAGGGATCTGTGCCAGCGCCCACGCCAGCATAAACTGCAGAATATAGCCGAAGGGGCCGACGATCATAGCGAATTTCAGGGTATTCGGAAGGACATACCGCAGAAATTCCGTATCCTGTGTCAGCAAAGCCACATAGTTGCTCAGTCCGTTGACCGTAGGCGTCTGCACGCCGTTGAAGCTGGTAAAGCTCAGCCCTACGGCGATAATAATCGGCAATATGATAAAGATGCAGAAGAAAATCAGGAAAGGCGCCAGCATAACCGGTACGGACACATCCATCCGCAGCCGCGGCCGCCGAACCTGTTTAGCAATACTACTCATCCTTATCCCCCCTGTTCCCGGTTAGCTTTCCATCCGCGTACCGTATCCACGCTTGGCATGGGGTACGGAGACAGAACCTGACCGTTATCGCCTATATAGCCGAATTCCTTCAGCTTTTTCGTGATATCGCGGTTGATGGTTTTAATCGCGTTGTCCAGCGAAGTGCGGGCCGCATCTCCATCGAACACCACGGCGTTCCATGCATCGGAAATGGCACGCTGGGCGATCACATAAGAGGGATGCAGGGTAATTTCGGCGCAGCTGTCAATCTGCTCCATCACCACATCCAGATCCTCCCGCGAATACGCCGTAGTGCTGACAAACGCTTTCAGATTAGCCGACGCCCAAATAAACTCCGAACCGAAGGTCAGCTGCATATTGTTGACATACTGGGTTTGGATTTCCGTGCTCATAAACCACTTGAGATAATCCCAGGCTTCCTGCTGCATATCCGAGCCGGCAATCACGGAGCTGGCCGTATTGACCGCCCACATATTGTTGTTGACCGTGCCGTCTTCCTGTTTGATACCGACCACGGGCGCGATACCCCATTGGCCGGCAATCTCCGGTGCGGCGTTGCGCAGCAGGATATATATCGTCATGTCGCCAATGCCAATGGGCGTTGTACCGCTTTTGAAACTGTTGTAAAAATTGGCCACCGTCGTTGGCAGGCTGTATTTGGTATAGAGATTACACATGAGATTAAAGGCGGAAATCGCTTCCTCGCTGCCTAACGTGCAGGACAATCCGTCTTGGGAAAAGATGGAGGCTCCCATTTGATTGAAATACGGGAAGGTACTGCCGAGTGTTTTCAAGGAGCTGTCCGTGGCGATACGGGTACAGAAGCTCATGCCGTATTGGGACAGTACCGGCAGCATTTCCATGACATCGTCCCAACTCTTGGGAACTTGCAGTCCCAGCTGGCTGAGAATGTCTTTACGGTAGAACATGAGGTTGAAGTTCAGCGCTTCCGGCAACGCATAGCACGCATCGTCGATGATAAAGGGAATAAAGAATTCCTCGGCGTAATCGTCCAGCGTTTCCGTAAACCCGTCAAATTTCGTTAAATCGGCCAGCGCGCCGCGCAGCGCCAGTTGATAGGGCTGGTAATAGCTTAACCCTATGGCCAGATCCGGCGCGTTGCCGGCGGAAACCGCCAGCAGCAGCTTCGTTTCATCCGCCATCACCGAAAGATTGACGTTGTAGTTCACATTCGGCAGATAACCGGACTCGGTCAGCTGGCGCATGACCTCGACATTGGTTGTTGCATGATTTACCCACACCGACAGGGTTTCCTTATTCGGATCCCCGCCGCTGATGTTATAGTCGTTAAAGAAGGAAAGGAACAGCTTCTTGATTTCTTCCACCAGCACGCGGAAGAAGCCCACCTTTACCGACGGCAGCGTGGAGGTGTCCGGGGTGATATAGATCTGATCGATCATCAAAGGCTGACTGAGCAGATCCGCCACTACGGTGGAAATCAATCCGCTGACCGAATCGTCACCGGTGGAAAACTGACTCATGTGGTTGATCATATAATTCAGATCATCCGCAAATTTCCGCAGACGCCGGGCCGCCGTGCCCAGATCTGTCAGCATCACCGGATCGGACGTGCCCGACATCCGGCTGAGTTTCGTATACTCGGATTCCAAAATCTCCGCGCTGGCAAGCAGATCCTCCCGAATATTGGGAATGTAATTTTCGATCTTCCAGTCGCGGTTTTCATCGGTTCTGTTGCCCGTTACATACTGAATATTCAGAGCGATGGTGGTGATCTTGTTGACAATGGACATCAGGTTTGTATACGACTCTTCATAGGTGCCGGAAACCGATTCCAGCGTGATCGTATGTGGACCGGCCTCCAGATAAAAACCTACCTTGTTGCTGTCCACGCTGATGACCTCACAGGCCGGATTGTCTCCGGTATAGGCAAAGGGATAATCGGCCATCCGGTCAAAAAGAACCTGTCCGTCCACATAGATCTTCTTCATGGAGGGCATATCTTCTTTGCCTTTTTGTAAATATTTGACGGCTATGTAATAGATGCCGCTGCTTTCAATATCAAAAGAATAGGTTACCCACTGGCCCGGATTTTGCCAGGAACCGCCGGCCAGAGCATAAATCAATTTCGAGGAGGCACTGTAAGGGTGCAGCTTGACATTGCTGCCGCGTTCCGGCCGGATATAGGAATCCGATTTTTCCGTATAATGTTCGCCCTCGATTATAATCGGTTCCGCATTGATAACGGCGGCGCTGTCCAAGCCCGCCGCATATTCCTCATAAGTGTCAAGCTTCTGTTTTCCCTGCAATTTGATGGCGCCGAGAAGAACCGGTACGTCGTTGTTGCAGATGGTTACCGTATTCTTGCCGGCTTCAAAATAGAAAATATAGGGCATGTCTGAATTATACTTGGTGCTGTTAAAATACGCGTTCTCCCAGCGGTACACCCGTTCCGGCAGCGGATACATCTCATTGCCGGAGGTATCCACAGCATACTCCTGCGACGCGTCCTTCCAAACAGCCTTCAGCTGTAGATTGCGGCATTCATAAAAAGGTGATTTGCCATTGATCTTTAAGGAGATCAGCAAATCCTGCATATAGGATTCCGGAATATAATAAGCAATATTCAGCAGATAACCGCCAGCCTTGGGAACCTCCACCTCGAACGTTGCCGTTCCGTTGGATTCCATTTTCACCGCCGGCGCGCCATACTGAAAGCTTTCCGCGGCGGATAAAAGGCTGACCGCCTCGTCCCGCTCGGTCAGATTGTCGGCTGTGATGGTGATCTCTTCGACTCCTGCCAGCAGGCTGTCCGTCAGTTCGGCCTTCAGATCGGCATAATTCGCTTCGGCTGACGAATCTTCCGGCAAAGCTTCCTGCTCCGTTTTTGACTCGCCGATGGATTCTGTCTCAGCGGCTATCCAAGATAAGCCGCCTTCGGAGAAGGTGAGCAGTATACACAGCAGCAGTGCTGTTATTTGTTTTCCACGATGTTTCATACTGTTACCTCTTTTTTCAGAACTCGACCATTTCATCCGATGGCATCTGCCGGACGGCAATCGGCTGAAATTACCGTCCGGCAGATACTGCTTTTACTAGGGAATTGCCTATCGGTCTGTAAGGATTATTTCACCTTGTTCAAAGAATCCAGGATTTCCTTCTGCGCCGCATCGGCACGGGATTGG
>ENA-UOJL01002336-UOJL01002336.1-human-gut-metagenome-genome-assembly--contig:-P47-NODE-2336-length-16028-cov-5.535153_pt1 | contig 16028 bp, 11 predicted proteins | sample MGYA00242347_ERZ723894 | MGnify/ENA metagenome assembly ERZ723894
GTTGTGGTAGTCGTTGTTTCTTCTGTAGTTGTTGTAGTCGTTACTGTTTCTTTTTCATTCTCAAATTTAAGCTGTGTTGCAAGTTTCTGTGTAAGATTGATCTTAGCATTGAGAACATCACCGTTATAAACAATTACATAATGTGATTTATCGGAATCAACTGAATATGCGCTAAAATCTTCAGCTGAGTAAGAACCATCGCCGTTCAACACTTCAACATCAGTAACAGCGCCTTCCTCATTAATTGTAAACTTTAATGTATTGCCGTCCAACTCATACGTTGCCTCTTCAACATTAAGAGGCGAATATGAAGCAGTCTCTTTCACATTCTCAAACTTAGAGTCCTCATAAAGAGTAATCGTTACACCATCAGTGTATTCAAAAGTATTAAGGTATTCCGGCGATTCAGTCTTAATTGCCTCAACGACAATTTCTTCACCGTTTACTGTTACGGTTGTATAAGTTTTGGTTGTTGTAACGTCGCCCTCTGTTGTAGAACCGCTTGGTGACTCGCCTTCAACCCACTTCTTATAATATTTTTTTATAAGAATTTCGATCTTATCAACAGATGCTTCGTCATTAATATCAATTGTTTCTGTTTGATTAATATACTTTTCATCCTGTGCACAAATTTTAAGATTACTTGCATTTTCTTCAACTCTGCCAGATAAAGCAATTTCAACAGAAACGACATCCTGTTTTTCTTCTTCGGTTAAATCAAGTTCAAATTCATGCCAATTATCAGTAACAGTATTCCACTTAACACCAACAATATTATAGTCTGCATCAATACCTAAATATTTAGGTGACTTTTGATCAATTAAAACAGCTTCAACTTTGCTGGTTATTCCGTCTACTGTGACTTCTGCTGAAATTTTTCCCTCAGGAAGATTATCCTCGTCTGCAAGCTTATAATATTTTGTGATCAGAGGATATTCCAATGTGCAATCATTTGCTGTAAATGAACCGCTAAAAATATTGCTATAACTGGAATCCTGAACTATAAGCTTCAGTTTGTCCTGTTCAGCCTCAACATTTCCGGACATTACCATTTCAATCTTAGTAATGTTCTCTTTATTGTTTACATTAATATTAAACTGATTCCAGTCATTGCTGCCGGTACTCCAGTTTACAGTATCAACAGTTTCAGCAGAACCGTCCTCATGGTAGAAAACAAGCTTATCTACGTCAATTGCAGGAGCAGCTGTATTCCATGCCATCTGTGAGAAACTCTTAGGAGAATCAAATGTAATAGTATATACATACTGTTTTTTCTGCTCTTCAGCAGGAGTATACTGAGTCTGGTTTTCATCATTCAGTTCAAAACCATTTTCGCCGATAGTATAAACATCCGGCTTAGTATCTGCATAATTTAAAACAACCTGATCAATTTTTAATCCTGTAGGAGCCTGAGCGTTCCATGCAAGCTTATTTAAATATTTGCCAAAATCAGAATAATTTAAAGTATATGTATACTGATACTGCTGTTTTTCAGCGGGAACATAAGGGCTTGCTTCGCCGGTGACAACATCCTGTGTGATGTCCTTGTCTATTTCATAAATAACAGGCTTTGTGTCTGTTATAGTACCGCCTGTTTTGATATCGCTTTTTTCAACCTTAGCTCCATCTTTAATATCGATATAGTATTCCTGAGTTGTATCAATTGTATATCCTTCAGGAGCTTTAGTTTCTTTAAGAACGTATCTGCCGGGTTCAATCGCCTGATTGATATAACCGTCGGTAATTTCAAACTCGCTTGAAGGGGTTTCAGAGACTGTTCCGTCGTCTGCTACCGGGAAAAGACCAACAGTTGCTCCGTCGAGAAGATCGGTTGTTCCCTTGATATACTTGTAAAGATCAACTGAATAAGCAGAATCCATACCAAGCATTGAGATAGGACCTGTGAACGGTCTGTAACCGATTTCAGTATTTCCTCTGAATTTATTTGCTATAATCGCACCTGAAATATGTGGATTATCATCATTAACAGAAGGCAAACCAACCTCGTCTAACTTTCCTTCGTTTTTTAACGTTTTTGCATCAACTATTTCAGCATTTGGAGCTAAAATCGTTCCCTGTGCAGAGCTTACTATAACTACTCTGCTTGCATTTGGAACATTGTAAAGAAGTGACGTAACGCCTATATCATTATTCGCTTTACCTTCTTTATCAACTGCATAAGTTTCCTGTCCGTTTTCGTCCTGTTTAACCCATACGCCGCCACCGCTGGAAATGTTGATAGCTTCGCTTGCACCCTGACCTTTTATGAATGTGTACTGCTGCAGCCAGCCTTTCTGACTTCCAATCAGCACATCACCTGTTCTGCTGTCATTGATTACAATATAAGAATATTTCCATATCTGCGGATTTCCGGATGTATCAATAACCGTTCTCGGAGTTTCAAGCTCAGGAATATCTTCATAACGAATTATTGATGCACTCTTGAACTGCTTATACTCCTCATCAGTAAGTTCGTCAAGATTGAAATAAACAGTCTCTGCCGTTGTATCAGTGCCATTATATTTTACCGTAGCAATTGTTGCCCCCAAATCCTTGGTATGAGCATGATTTGCGGCAAAAAACTCTACATCAAACTGATTTTCTTTGTTTGATAACTGCTGAGACCTTGTTTTAATCTTTTCCATTTCAGCATTAATATCAAGTAATTCTGCTTGATAAAAATTACTTTTTTCGCTTGAAAGATTTGCAGAAATATAATCTGCTCCTTCCTGAGTCTGTACTGCTGTTCTGGGCTTAAAATCACCGTATATCAAGCTTGGGAAACTCAACTCCGAACTATTTGCACCCCAGATGACATGAGCATATCCACTATTTCCAAGGACTTCATCAAGACTCTTGTTGGTAATATAGTCACCTTTTCCTATATTATAAACATCCTGATCCTGAAGATTGGTATAAATATTACCACCAATCACTGCTCTTCCTTCTGCATCCGACCTCGTAGGTGAGAAATCTTCATTTAGAAACACACAGAACTGCGATGCAATACCAAGTGCATAATCGTTGTCATACTGTCTTATTGCTTCATCAACACTTGAGAACTTAGCATATGGCTCGCCATTCGGATTTTGAGGTGATGATCCCACAAGCAGCGTAACATCATCGGTTTTCTTTGATTCATCACCAGTCAACGGCAAAACTTCATTTGCAGCATTTACGCCGTTAAAGCCAAACGGAATACTTGACGGCAGCATATAAGAAACCGCCAGAACCGCTGAGGTAACACCGCTTAGCAGCCGCTTCCCCCATGTTTTTTTCATAGGTTTTCCATCCTTTCATTATTATTATAGCAAAATTTCTCTTAAACTGCGGTTTTCATGTGCGAAAAGGCAGTATAAGACACTTTTGCATTAATTATTATATCACACACAAATTTAATTTGCAACTATTATTCATGTACATTAATTAGAATTTTCTGCAAAAAATTTGTTACATTTGCACAGCATTGCCAAACCAGCAAAATCAGCACTGTACAAATCAAACAAAAACTGCTGTATTATAAATAATACAGCAGTAAATTTTATTTTTCAAGAGATTTAACAATATATTTTCCGCAAAGCTTTCTGCTTTTTCCGACATTAAAGACGTGTTCGCTGAAAGTTTTTGCAATAGAATCACGGTACTGCTCTTTTTCCTCAAGCATTTTGGCAACTGTTTCATTAATAGAACCAAGCTTATCAGTATCCATAGAAACGCCGATAACGTCCCTGAGAGTAATATTTATAGGCTTTGTTTTAATTCTATCCCATTCCTGATTCATAACCTTCATTGGAGTATTGATAAACAGTACAGGCCGCTTCGTCACAAAAGCAAATTCCCACGAAATATCCGACCAGTCGGTAATAAGAATATCGGATTCCATGACCGGATTATTAGAAGAAAAATCCGTTTGAATTTCAATATTATTGAATTTACTGAATTTTTCTTTCATAATCTCAAATTTCTCCGGCTGATGCCGAACCTGCTGAGGATGCGGACGAACGATTATCTCGTAATCCGTTTCTGAAAGCTTTTCAAGAATCTCGTCGATACAGGAATCAATAATATTATCCGGCTGCCAGGAAGGAGCGATAAGGATTCTTGGAATTTTATTCTCCTCATGCTCGGAGCTTTCATATTTTTCGATCATCTCGTCGATAAGAGGATAACCCGTTTCAACAAGTCTCTTCTTCGGCGTATTATAAAGCTTCTCAGCGTCTCGTATCTCGTTCACACAGTCAATTCCGACGGCAAAAACGGTATCGTACCAATCCAGCGCTCCCTTTCTAAGCGTAAGAGCCGTACTTCCCATGCCGTGGAAAGCGTAAACGTACTCGATATTCTTATTAACTCTTGAACGCTTGATATGATATTTTTCCAGATCAGGAGTTGTCATAACGCACATTCTACAATCAAGCTTCATAAAAAGCGGAATCAGATATTTGTCCGAAGAAATATAATAGGGATGTATCTGCTCTCTTGTATCCTTGAACACAGCGTCGTCCGGGTCGCTTGTAACATAATGAATAACGATATCTGAATTCTCGCAGATATAGTCTATCATTCCGGAATAATACTTAAAAAATCCGCTCTGCTCGGAGTAAAACACAAGCTTCATGTCCTTTTCAGAGAAGAATTTCTTATAATCAGCCTTTTCCCTGACTCCATACTGCTTATGGAGTTTCTCTTTTTCAATGCGCTGTTCACGCATTTTCTTGAGGTAATCGTAATCGATATACTTTTTCGGAGGCATACAAAGGTTTGTAAGATACATAGACGGAATACCGAAAAGGTTTCCGAAAATCCAGTAAAGACCTACTCCGGCAGGAACGAGAAGCGCAAAATACGTAGAAAATGCAACCATAAATATCGTTGTCAGTATTTTATTTGCATTTCCCTGAGCCATCTGAAGAATGTTTATCTTGTTCTGAACATAACAGAGCAGCCATGCGCTGAGTCCTGAAAGAAAAGGTATGATAAGTAGAATATAGTCCCCCTTGAACGATGGCTTTTTGCTCAGATCAAGACCGAAGAAATTCATATCCAAAGCCTTGATATCGGAAATTGCTCTGCCGAAATCCCCATCAGGAGCAATGCCGTCTTTGATACGTCTTATGATCTCGCACTGATAGGAGTTATCAGCGGCAGCGTCGCTTCCCTTTCCGACTATTCCGATAAGCCAGTCACGCATCTGAGCGATAACGTCTGCGTCTATCTGCAAAACGTACGAGAGCGGACGGTAGATAACGTAAACAAGTCCGAGAACAAGCGGGATCTGTATAAGAAGCGGTATCGTTCCAAGAATAGGATGATACTTATATCTTTTATAAAGCGCAAGCCTTTCGTCGGCAAGCTTATCCTTATCGTCGATATATTTGATTTTAAGAGCATTCTCCTCCGGCATGAGCCTTACCATATTTATGGAGTTTTTTTGCGTTAAAAGACTCAGCGGAAAAAGAAGAAACTTCGTGAAAAGGGTGAAAACGATAATACTAAGTCCGTAATTATTAATAATATTATAGATAAGGCTCATGACCCATCCAAGAATCGTACCTAAAACTGCCATACAAACACTCCCGAAGAATTAATCTTCATCAAGAAGATCATCAGCGGTTATAACATCCTTTTCATTGCTGTGAAGACTATTAACCTCAGAGGCGTCTATTGCAGGAGTCTCATCCTTTTTCTTTTTGAAAATACGTTTTATCTTGCTCCAGAAAATTCCGATAAAGGTTCCGGCAGCAATAATAATACCGGCTCCTATCTGAATAATAAAGCTTGTGGTTGCAGGATCAATGTACATAGAGGCTGTTAAATTAAACATATTTATCATTTCCTTTCAATATTTTCCTATTATATATAATGAATAATGCGCAGCATTATTCATGCTCTGCCTGTGCTTCCCAGTTATCGAAATCTCTTGCGTCTCCGGTTATTTTATAAAGGGTTTTATAAATTATTTCACCTGCCTCAACATATTGAAACGTCTGTTGATAACGATCCGGATGAAGATTTCCATTTATTATATCATTATAAGAATATCCGTAAGCAGAGTGACCGATTCCGGCATATTCAAAAATACTTGCCATAAAAAAGTCATTGGAAAGCTCGCTTTTACTGTCTATTTTCAGCGGTTCCGAGCCTGACTGAGCCGGTTTTATGAGAAGTCCCGTCGTTATTGCGAAATTAAGCTCATTCATGCCGTTATCCAATCCGGATGCAACACGTCCATGATCGCCGACAATTATAATAGTAGAATTATCATAAACGCCAAGCTTTTTCATCTGCCGCAAATATTCAAATATGATTTCATATACGCCCCTTGCCGTAGAAATTCTGTCAAAGCCTTGCGATTCAGGGTCATTATAAAGTGCGGATACGCTTTCATTTTGCCCATGCGCGCCGTTAAGGTGAATAAACGTGAACGTCTTGTTTCCTGAATCGGATTTCAAGCCATACGTCTTTATATAATTATTAAATTTAATATCAGATTTTGATTCAATAGCAACCGGAGCAAGTTTTTCATTGATTTCCGGTAAATATGATATAAATTCATTTGAAAATCCCGGTGCTATATCCTTTGTCATACTTTCCTTAAATATGTACGGAAGCGTTCTTGAAAAGGAAAATCTGGTCATCGTAGGAATTATTCCGTTTTTCCCGATATAATTGAAGCTATAATCGCTTCTCTGACAATATTCTATGTTATCACAAATACCTTCAAGCTGTTTATAATTATTAAACTCGGTAGTTTTATCTATAAAAAGATTTACATTATAGCCATTTTTCTTAAGTTCATGAGGAATAGTGCCGCTTTTCCATGCAGTATCAAGATAATCTACCCAGTTTTCCCCTTTGTAATACACTCCCGTAAGCATTTGCGAAACCGAAGGAAAAGTATTCGTATTATGAGAAACATTATTCTGATAAAAAGTGAAGCCCTCAAGCTCGTCCTTTACTTCGGGATATCGTTCGATAACCTCATCCATCCACAGACTGTCAAGCCGATCAAAAAGAAACACAACAATATTTTCCTCCGTAGAAAGAGACATTGCAGGTTCATACGAAAAATACGAAGAATACGTATTTTCATTCTTATTCAGATCGGTATTTAAAACGGTAACCGATGTTCCGCAGAGCTGCATGAGAAAAATCAATGACGCCGCATATGGAACGATCAGCTTATTTCCTTTGTTCAGCCACTTTATATCAGATTTTTTATGTGCTGCCGCATAAATGATAAGCGGAACAAACAATATAAAATAATAAACAATAAAATTAATTATATTTGTTTTCAGATCATCAGGATAAGAGATGATTCCGTTTTGGGATGACATTTTTCCGTTAAAGAAGAGACTTTGCATATAAAACGCCAGAAGAATTCCCAAAACAAGCCGCAAAGCTATTTCAAAAGCTTTTTCGCATATTTTATAAAGTAAAATTAGAATCGTCAGAACAGCGGCAGAACAAACCAATGAAACAATCAGCAAAGGAATTGCTGCCTGCTCAAAATTTATAAGAAATTCTTTTTGATTTCCAAGAAACACTTCAATTGGCGAAAAGAAGAAAACTGTAAAAGAAATTGATATGCTAAGCATAGCTGCGGCAAATATTTTCTTTTTATCAAGAAGCTTTCTATTTATTTTTGTTCTAAAACAAACAAGCCTCATTATTCATGCTCCTCCTGTGCTTCCCAGTTATCGAAATCTCTTGCGTCTCCGGTTACTTTATAAAGAGTTTTATAAATAACTCTTCCGTATCCGCCGAAATCATATGTCTGGAAGTAACGTTCGGGATGAAGATCGCCGTTTATTACATCATTAAATGAACAGCCGAATTTTTCGTGATCTATTCCGGCATACTCAAGAATACTTGCCGGGAAGAAATCGTTGGAAAGCTCTGATTCTCTGTCAAATTTAAGAGGTTCTGCATTGGCGTTCTTCGGTTTTACAAGAAGGGCGGTAGTTATTGCGCTCTCGATACCGTCTTTGCCCTCTCTTTCTATCTCAAAGGGAGCTCTTCCGTGATCTCCGAGTACGATGATCGTGGAATTATCATAGATTCCGAGTTTTTTCATCTGATCGAAATAATAGAACAGAATCTCAAAATCTCCTCTTGCGGTAGACCATCTGTCGGTCGGGATCGAACTGTCGTAAAGAGCGGTCAGCTCATCGGAATCATCGTGCGCTCCGTTGAGGTGTATGTATGAAAAGGTTTTTGCGTCGCTTCCGGAATTGAATTCGTGACTTTTAATGTAGTCGTTATATTTCAGATCGGATTCTATTCCGACAGCCATAGGCATCATATCGTCCATAGGCTTGCTGTATGTAACAAAATCCGCCGAAAGATTTGCCCCCAGACCTACCGTTACAAGGCTCTTGCAGATATACGGCGAAAGCTTTGAAAGCGAGATTTGTGCCATAGTCGGGACTATACCGCCCTTGCCCACATAATTGAACTTTACATCGTCAGAACTGCACGACAGAATATTGTCGCACTGACCGTCTAACTGAGCAACACAGCTGTATGTTGTAAGATTATCTATAAGAAGATTTACTTTATAACCGTTTTCTTTAAGGTTTTTAGCGACTGTATCGCTTTCCCACGCCTTGCTGACGTAATCTGCCCATTCCGTACCCTGATAGCGATAATTGGTGAGCATCTGAGCGACCGACGGGAATGTATTTGTATTATGGGAAATATTATTCTGATAGAATGTGAATCCCTCGAACTTATCGTTCAGATCAGGATATTCGTCAATTATCGTATCCATCCAGAGACCGTCGAGACGGTCTACAAGAAACACGACTATATTTTCGTCCTTTGAAAGCGACATTGACGGTTCGTAGGAAAGATAAGACGTATATGTCTTTTTATATTTATCAAAATCAGCCGTAAGCATTGAAGAACCTGTTCCGGCAAGCTGCATTCCGAAAATAAGAATGCTTAAATAAGGAATTATCATACCCTTTCCAAAGTTTAAGAGCTTATTTGACTTAAACTTTCCTGCAAGAATGCTGAGAATAAGCGGAAGAATTATTAATACAATATAAATCGCAAGATTCAGTATAACAGTAAACTTATTGTCGCTGTAGCGAGCGTCATCGCCTGTTATAGCAGCCATTTTGCTGTTCAGGAAAAGCGATTGTATATAAGCTGCAAGAGTTATTCCGAAAATAAGTCTTGATATTACAATGTAAGCCTTTTCGTGAATTATAAGAAAAATATTCTGAATAAGAATAAGCAGAGCGGCGCTTATCAGCGACGTTATAAGAAGCGGAACTGCAACATGACCAAAGCTTACGACGAATTCCTTCTGATTTCCGAGAAAAATATCTACAGGCGAAAAAAAGAAGAACGTAAAGCTTGCAGCAAAGCTCAGCAGAATGATAAGAAGTTCTTTTTTCTTATTCAATTTTGAAGATGCTTTTGTTTTATCTTTCTCCGGAATCTGATTTCCAGTTTTGTTGCTCATTTTCATTTTCCCCTTATCGTAATATTGCATATAATCACGCAACTTACATTGTATCACAGCATTTGCACAATGTCAAGAAAGCTCTGTATAAAAAGGCAATTATAACAAAATTGTAATGATATAAATCGGCGTAAATATTTATTTTTTCAATGTGCAAAGAAAAAGCTGCCGTAAAAATGCAGCAGCTTATAAAAGGTAGATTACTCGTTTTTTTCTTGAACGGACTCGTATATGCCCATAATAAAACGGCATATTTATCTTTTTATCAGGAGGTTCTGCGTCCTTGAAAGACAAAACCGACCGTTTTTCATTAAATTTCAGGCAGATTTCTGAAAAAATCTTTTTCAAGGGTATTTCTGACGTTATTCTTCCATAATCCGTATCCGAAGATTTACCGGAAAACATATCCATATTCCTGCTTATGCCTATTGTCGTAGTTATCGGATAAATGGTTGATGTAGTAATGGTTGTAGTCGTGGCAGTAGCAGTTGTTGTTGTCGTAGTTGTGGTGGAGGCCGGTATAACGGATTCGGTAGTCGATGACAGCGTAACAATACTTGTCGTTTCAGAAAAGCTTGTAGTTTCCGAAACGGAAGTAGTATGTGCATCAGTCGCCGTTACAGACGTTTCAGATGCAGCTGTTGTTTCTGTGAACGACGTATAAGCAGATGAAGAGGCATTATTTCCTTCAGAAGTCTGATTTCCCGTAGATACAACTGTTGTTGACATATAAGACGAATCGTTTTTTCCCGTTGTTGCAGTTACATCAGCCAATGTTGTAACAATATCGGAGTCTTTTGTTGTTGAAACCGGATTTTTTTTATCCGTATTATCTTCTATTTCCGGAGAAATAATTCCGTCGACAACTATTCTGCTGCTGTCCTGATCAGAAGGATTTGAACGCAAACGGCTGCTTTTAAGAATTCCTATTCCTGCAATCACTAAAACGCAGCAGCTTAAAGCAATTGAAATATTCTTCAGCCAAACGGAACGCTTAGTTTTTTTTGCTGCAAAATACTCGTCTCTGCGCTTAAAAACATCCTCGGCAATTTCTTTATAAGATTTCAAATTCAAATCCCTCCTTTTCAAGCACGGATTTTAAAGATTGTTTAGCCCTGTATAAAAGATTTTCTATCTGTCTTTTGGATTTACGCATTATTTTTGCCGTTTCTTCATTTTTAAAATTCTCAAAAAAAGCCAGATACAAAACCTGACGGTAATCTGGATTAAGCTTGCCTAAAGCCTTATGAAGCTGTATTTTCTGCTCTTCTTTAAGGTATTCACGTTCTATGCTTTCTTCATCCGAAATATCGTAGCACTCTTCAATGGGTGTATGAACCAGCTTTGAACGGCGGCGCATCCCATCGATAGCCGCATTTCTTCCTATTGAGTAAAGCCACGTTTTAAACAGGCTTTTCCCTGAAAAACGAGGTTTTTTTGTAACAAGCTTAAAAAACGTATCTTCCATAAGTTCTTCTGCAATATAAATATTTCCCGTAAGACCGTTAAGATACAGTATAAGACCGTCTTTATAATCACGTATTATCTCTTCCATTCCGCTGTCGTCGCCATCAAGAAAACGGCGGTAACTTTCCGCACCGCTGTCCATACATCTCCTCCTTTCTCACAAAATAAAAAGCTTTCTTTATTATAAGACGTAAAATAGTAAAAAAGCTCTCATATATTTTAAAAATAATATTCTCCGCTAAAATTTGTGAATAATATTTACATTTCTTTTTAAAAGTGTTATACTATAATATATGTTTCAGAATTTTGAATCAAGGGGTGGTTATATTTGTTTGCAAAGGTTGCAAGTCTGGGATTATTTGGCCTTAACGCCTTTCCGGTAGACGTTGAAATAGATATAAGCCGTGGAAATCCGCAGTTTGATATTGTCGGACTTCCCGATACGGTCGTAAAAGAAAGCCGTGAACGAATCCGTGCCGCTCTTCGTTCATGCAGCATTAATTTTCCTGTTGCCTCGGTTATGATAAATCTTGCTCCGGCTGATACCAAAAAGAGCGGTTCTGTTCACGATATGGCGATTTTCATGGCTGTTTTGAAAGCGATACGGATGATAGACCGCTCTCTCGACGGATGCGCTTTTATCGGGGAAATATCTCTCAACGGCGATATAAGAAGGATCAACGGCGTTCTTCCTATGGTAATGCTTGCAAAAGAAAAGGGAATAAGAGCCGTTTTTGTTCCCGCCGATAACGCTTCGGAAGCTTCGGTCATCGACGGAATAGATATTTACGCAGTTAAAAATGCGGAAGAGCTTATCCTGCATTTTCGCAATGAAGAGCTTCTTTCACCAACGCAGCGCTATATTCCGCCGGAAACTGCATATAATGAAACTATGGATTTTTCAGATGTAAAGGGACAGCAGTCGGCGAAAAAAGCTCTGGAAATAGCGGCAGCCGGCGGTCATAACGCTTTGCTTATCGGTTCGCCGGGAAGCGGAAAAAGTATGCTCGCCAAAAGAATGCCTTCCATTCTTCCTCCGCTTACGTTTGAAGAAGCTCTTGAAACTACAAAAATTCACTCTATTTCCGGATTGACAACTCAGGAAATGCCAATAATAACAAAAAGACCTTTCCGCTCGCCTCATCACACCATTTCTTCTGCCGGTCTTGCAGGCGGAGGCACTATCCCTCATCCCGGCGAGGTCTCGCTTGCCCATAACGGACTTCTTTTCCTTGATGAGCTTGCAGAATTCGACAGAAAGACTCTGGAAATTCTCCGTCAGCCTCTTGAGGACAGAAAAGTTACTATCGCAAGAGCCGCCGGAACGGTTTCATATCCCTGCACAATAATGCTTATCGGAGCAATGAACCCTTGCCCCTGCGGCTATTACGGTCATCCCAAGAGGAAATGCATCTGTTCAAAAAAGAAGGTTTCAGCGTATCTTTCAAAAATTTCGGGACCTCTTCTCGATCGTTTCGATCTTCATATCGAAGTTGCTCCCGTTGAATTTGAGGATCTTTCTTCAAAAGCAAACGAAGAATCCTCCGCCGAAATAAGGAAAAGAGTTATATCGGCAAGAAAAATTCAGGAGGAACGCTTTAAAAATACCGCAATAACCTGCAACGCTCTTATAACTCCGGATAAACTGCAAGCATTTTGCCCTATGGACGAAAATGCTGAAAAGCTTATGAAAAATGTTTTCGATAAGCTTGGCTTAAGCGCAAGAGCATACGACAGGATTCTCAAAGTCGCAAGGACTATTGCCGATCTTGATAATTCCGAGGTCATCCGCAAACAGCATATTGCGGCGGCAGCTCAGTACAGAAGTCTTGACAGAAAATACTGGTCGGAGGAATAATTTCCGTCTGAAACTATCAAAAGAAAAGGATATATTATAAAATAAGGAGAAACAATGAAATCGGCATTTAAAAAATTATCTGTAAATAAACATAATATCGACGCCGGACTTTTGTTTGCAGTTACGCTTTGCGCCGCTATAAGCACCCTGCTTATATATTCTATCAGCGAAAGCGGTCTGAGCGCAAATGAAGGCGTTGGTTCAAGCTATTGGAAAACTCAGCTTTTTTCAATGATAATCGGCATCGGAGCAGCAATTATAATTTCTCTTATAGATTACCGTAAGCTTGTTAAGCTGTGGTTTATATTTGCTCCGGCTGCGCTTTTTCTTGTGGCATTAACATTCACCTCTCTCGGATACCAGCGTGCCGGCGCAGACGATCAGGCATGGCTGCAAATCGGACCTTTGAATTTTCAGCCCTCCGAGGTTCTGAAAATCGCTTTTATACTGACCTTCGGCTATCATCTTTCCCGTGATGAAGAAGATATGAACAAGCCGCTTCATATGCTTCTTCTGCTGATACACGGAGCGGTGCCTATCGCTATAGTCGGAAAGCAGGGAGATTACGGCACAGCTATAGTTTTTGCTGCGATCTTCGGATTTATGATATGCTCTGCAAAAATTTCATGGAAATATCTTGTCGCAGCTCCTTTCGTTATTGCAGCAGCCGTTGCAGGAATGTGGTTTTTTGCGCTGAATGAATTTCACAAAAAGCGTATTCTTATTCTTTTTAATCCGGGTACGGATTCCGATATAGAATATCAGCAGAATCTCGGACTTGCAGCGCTGAAATCCGGCGGAGTATTCGGAAAAGGTCTTATGAAAAACGCCGACGAATACGTTTATGTTCCCGAGATCCATAACGACTTTATCTTCACATATGCCGGACAAGTTTTCGGTTTTGTCGGCTCGATCGGACTTCTCATCATCCTCGCTTACATCTGCCTTAAAATTTTTGCCGACAGCCATATTACCCGTGACAGGCTCGGACGCTTTATCTGTATGGGAGCTTTCGGTCTTATGCTTTCACATTGCATACTCAATATAGGAATGGTACTGAAAGTTGCTCCTGTCATCGGAATCCCGCTGCCGTTTCTGAGCGCAGGAGGTACGGCTATGGTCAGTATGTATGCGATAATCGGACTCGTTTTAAGCACATACAGTCACAGGGCTGTGAACTATAACGTATTTTATGACGACAACAATGATAAATAAACAGAAAAGCCGCACAAAATATTGTGCGGTTTTTCTATAATATACTCGTAATCGACGGAAATTCGCCTTTGGTAATGGACTCTATCATATGCTTCAGTTCGGTAAGGTCGGAATGCAGCTCTTCGCTTTGATGTTCGACAAGATAAATTATTCTTGAACTTATACGATCTATTTCGGTGAGTTTGCCGTTGTGTATCAATACAGAAGCATAGCTTCGGAAGTTTTCCCAATCATCTTCAAGCTTTTCCGACTCATGATAGGCTTTATCCAATTCTCCGGCTTCATAATACTCCCATATCGTTTCGGTATCCTTTATAAATCCGCTGCATTTTTTATTTATAAGAATGCTGAAAAAAATGCTCATCGCTACCATAACGCATAAAATTCCGGTGCATATTTTAACTCTGGTCATTTATTATTCTTCTCCTCGATAATATGCGGTTTTCCGCTGTTTTTTTCTGCTATATAATAATTTCCGCATCGGTCGGCGGTCATTATAAGAACATCTTTCATCTTAACGCTTGCTTTTTTCAGTATCCTGTTTATACACTCATCGTTCAAACCGAGAAAATCCAGCGTTCTTGCTATCATTTTTCCGTCTGATACAACAAGCATCGGCGGATCGCTCGACTTCGGCTCAAGACCTATATCGCTTCTTTTCGGAGTATCCTCCACCTGTTTTTTCATAACGGAAATACTTCCCGTTGTTTCAACTATAGCGAACTGAACCTCGCTTATATCAAAAACATCCTGTCCCCTGAGAGCCATTAAAAGATCGTCGACTGAAAAGCGCAGCTCTCGCATAACATACGGATCTACTTTGCCGCCTCTGATAATTATTTTCGGGCTTCCTGATACGGCTTTTCTCAGTTTCGGAAAATGAAGTCCGAGCCATGATGTAATAACCTCAAAGCAAACAAGAGCAAAAATCGGCGTTACACCTAAAAGAACCGGTATATCGGCATCTTCTATAGGCAGCGTCGCTATGTTCGATACAAGAATAGTTATAACCAGCTCTGACGGCTGAAGTTCGCCAAGCTGACGTTTTCCCATCAATCTTATGGCGAATATTACAAGAACATATAATATCAGTGATCTAAGAAGTATAATACTCATTTCAAACAACTCCTTTCTGATTATTATTTCTTTTTTTTTCTTCAATATACACAAAAAGACTCTGCTTTCAAACAGAGTCTTTTTGTAAAAGAGAGATATAGTATTCTATGAAATTCTGACAAACAGCCGAAGAAAATTCCTCAGCTGCTCGCCAGACGCACATAGCGTCATGAAATTTTTAAAAAGGAAATTCATTTTATTTCTCAAATTTTTTATTATATTCGTTGTATGCCCTGATTATAAGTTCGGCACAAAGCTCGTCTCCCAGTTCGGCGCTGTTGAGACAAAGAGAATATCTGTCTTTATCCTGCCAGAGCTTTCCGGTATTGACATTATAAAAGGTTTCACGGCGCTTATCAGCCTTTTTCATGACCGACTCGGCTTTATTCGGAGCAATGCCGTATTCTTCGACCGCACGTTTCATACGTTCTTCCGGAGACGAATAGATATAAACGCTGAAACATCCTTTATCCTCAAGGATGTAATTTCCGCAGCGTCCGACAAGTATAAAGCTTTCCTCTTTTTCAGCGATCTCGTTGATTATACGGCTTTCCATAAGAAAAACCTTATCCGAAAGCGGCAGACTGTCTTCCACCGATCTTGCCGGATTTGCTGAAAGAAGAAGCGAATAAAGAAAACTTGTAGGAACATTTTCCTCGGCGGATTCAAGGTATTCCGGAGAGATCTGACATCTTTCAGCAGTCATATCAAGGATCTGCCTGTTATAGCAGTTTATTCCAAGCTTCTCAGCGGCGAGCTTTCCGATAACGCTTCCCCCGCTTCCATACTGACGTTCTATAGTGATAATTTTTTTCTTCATCGGAAACAACCCCCAATTGCTAAATTGTTATACAAAACTGATTAATCAATCCTGTACTTTTATTATTACTATTCTAT
>ENA-UOJL01002338-UOJL01002338.1-human-gut-metagenome-genome-assembly--contig:-P47-NODE-2338-length-16024-cov-5.300645_pt1 | contig 16024 bp, 13 predicted proteins | sample MGYA00242347_ERZ723894 | MGnify/ENA metagenome assembly ERZ723894
GCTGTGGGCTCCATCCGCAGCGTGCTCCGCGAGGAGCGCAAGGCTGCCCAGGAGAAGTTCTGGGAGCAGGTGGAAGAAGGCCAGACCTATACCGGCAAAGTCAAGTCCCTCACCAACTTCGGCGCCTTTGTGGATCTGGGCGGCGTGGACGGCATGGTCCATATTTCCGAGCTGTCCTGGAACCGGATCAAGCATCCCAGCGAAGTGCTGAACGTGGGCGACACCGTGGAAGTGTATGTCAAGGGCCTTGACCGTGAGAACGGCAAGATCTCCCTGGGCTACAAGAAGCCTGAGGACAATCCGTGGGTGAAGCTGGAGCGGGAGTATCCCGTGGGCACTGTGTGCGACGCCAAGATCGTGGGCATGACCCAGTTCGGCGCGTTTGCCAGCGTGATTCCCGGCATCGACGGCCTGATCCACATTTCCCAGATCGCCGACCATCGTATTGAGAAGCCTCAGGACGTGCTGAAGGTGGGCGACGTGGTGAAGGTAAAGATCACCGACATCGACTTTGACCGTCATCGTGTGTCCCTGTCCATCCGGGCCCTGCTGGAAGAGCAGAAGGCTGCTGAGGACGAGGCTGCTGCTCAGGCTCCTGCTGAAGAAGTGGTTTACAGCACCGCTCAGGCAGAGGAAGCTTCTGAAGAGCAGGAGTAAGTTTGAAACGGGTATAAAATGCGGGGTAGCAGAGGGGGGACAGGGAAACCTGTCCTGGGGGCTCCGCAGGGTCCGGAAAGGACCCCTGGAGAGCCCCCGCCCCTCGCTGCCCTGTTTTGCGTAAGAAACGCAGCAGAAAAATAAGGGCTGTCCCTGCGGGAAGGCCCGATTGGAGGAAAGACCCATGAAGCGAGGAAAAAAACCAGTGTTTTTTGTGGTGGCGCTTCTGATCATTGCTCTGGTGTATACGTCCCTGTTTGGCGTGTACGGGCAGAACGGTGACTTTAAGGAGACCTACATAAAAGGCGCCGGCGACATCCGTTGGGGCATTGATATCCGGGGCGGTGTGGAAGCCACCTTCAGCCCGGCGGACGGAGTAACAGCCACGGAAACGGAGCTGGATGCAGCAAAGCAGATCATCGAAACCCGTATGGTTTCCAACAATATCACAGACTATGAGCTGTATACCGACCCCACCAACAACCGGATCATCGTCCGGTTCCCCTGGAAGAGCGACGAAGAGGACTTCGATCCGGAAGCCGCTATTGACGAGTTGGCCGCTACTGCCCAGCTCACCTTCCGGGAGGGCATGGAGTACGAAAGCGCCGAGTATGGCGATGACGGCAACGTGGTGTATAAAACTCCCACGGGTACCACCGCGGAGAACATCATTCTGGAAGGCAGCGACGTGGTTTCTGCCGAGCCTGCCATGACCCAGGACCAAGAGACCGGCGAGTATCAGTATGTGGTGTCTCTGAAGCTCAGCGATGAGGGCAAAGAAAAGTTTGCCGAAGCCACTTCCCGGCTGGTCGGTCAGACCATCTCCATCTGGATGGACGATGTGATGATCTCCTATCCCACCGTGAATGAGGCCATCACCAACGGCGAGTGCTCCATCACCGGCAACTTCACCAGTGAGGAAGCCACCCAGCTGGCCTCCAAGATCCAGGCAGGCGCTCTGCCCTTTGCCCTGGAAGTTTCCGACTTTAACTCCATGGCGCCCACTCTGGGCACTCAGGCCCTTGACGCCATGATGATGGCCGGTATCATCGCCTTTGTGATCATCGCTGTGCTGATGATCCTGGTGTTCCGGCTGCCCGGCGTGGTGGCTGCTATCACCCTGGCTGGCCAGATGGGCCTGTGCTTTGCAGCTATCTCCGGATTCTTCCCCTTCCTCAATTCCTTCACCATGACGCTGCCCGGTATCGCCGGTATCATCCTGTCCATCGGTATGGGCGTGGATGCCAACGTGATCACCGCCAGCCGTATCCGTGAGGAACTGAAGAACGGCAAGACTTTGGACGGCGCTTTGCAGAAGGGCTTCCAGAGCAGCTTCTGGGCGATCTTCGACGGCAACATCACCACGGCCATCGTGGCAATCATGCTGATGGGCGTGTTCGGACCCAGCAACATTTTGTCCATCATCTTTGGCGAATCCACCACAGGCTCCATTTTCTCCTTTGGCTTCACCCTGTTGGTAGGTATCATTGCCAACTTTGTCATGGGCGTGTTCGCTACCCGGTTGATGACCACTTCTCTTGCTGGCTTCAAGTGCCTGCACAAAAAATGGCTGTTTGGAGGTGCTCGGGGCGATGAATGAGAAAACGTACCGGTTTGATTTTTACAAGAACAAAAAGATTTATTTTGGTATCTCCATCGCGCTGATCCTGATCGGGATCATTTGCAGCATTGTGATTGGGCCCAAGCTGGACATCCAGTTTGCCGGCGGCTCCATGGTCAAGTATTCCGTGGAGGGCGGCGAAATCACCCAGGCGGAAGTCCAGCAGACGATTAAAGACCAGCTGGGCAAGGATTGCTCCGTGTCCATTAACCAGGACATCAGCACCGGCGCCAACCAGGTGACGATTTCCTTCTCCGGCAACCAGAGCATGTCCCCCGAGGAGCAGACCCAGGTGGCCGACGTGCTGACCAATGCCTATGCTGACCTGACCTTCAATCTGTTGGAATCCAACTCCGTGGAAGCTACCATGGGCGCGAAATTCTTCCAGAAATGCTTGGTGTGCATGGCCATTACCGTGATCCTGTTGCTGGTGTACATCACGTTGCGGTTCCGCAAGATCGGCGGTTTCTCCGCCGGTGTGACGGCTATTGTGGCGTTGGTTCACGACGTGCTCATCGCCTTCTTCCTGTTTGTGGTCTGCGGCATGTCTATCAATGACGTGTTCATCGCCGTGATCCTGACCATCTTGGGTTACTCTCTGAACAGCACCATCGTTATTTACGACCGTGTGCGTGAGAATAAGCGGAAGCTCGGACCCAAGGTGCCTTTTGAAGAGCTGATGAACCTGAGCCTGAACCAGACTCTGGGCCGTACGCTGCTCACCTCCGTGACCACCTTCCTGGCACTGCTTGTAGTGCTGGTGGTTGCAGTGATCTTCAACATCGACACGGTTGTGACCTTTGCTCTGCCCATGATGGCCGGTGTGGCGGCAGGCTGCTTCTCCAGCCAGTGCATTGCCCCCAACCTGTTTGCCATGTGGCAGATCCGCAAGCGCGAGCAGATGGACGCTGGCAAAAGCGGCAAAAAAGCGTAATTTGACCTTTGCGTCATAGAAATATCCCGGCGAACCGCATGGGACGTCGAAACGGGAAGGAGCCTTTTTGGCTCCTTCTTTTTTTGCGCGGCAGCTTGGTTGCCACATAATTTTTTCGGGAGCGGCGCATCCTAAGAAAAAAAGAAAGGATCAGCGCCATGAAAGAACGAATCCCCGGGCCCAAAAAGCCCCTTCCCAAACAAGCATACCACGAGCACGACCCTATCCCGGAAGGAGCGCTGCCGGACAATCCTGCGGTGGCTTCCGCCAATGAATGTACCGGGTTGATGTTTACGCCGCCGGAGGACCCTTCCCAACTGGAATCGTACCAGGAGCTTTCCCCTATGGCTATCCCCAGAAGGGAGCCGGGAGCACCCCGCCAGGCCCTCCATTGCCCGGATACGGGAAAGCGTCCGGAAAAACGTCAGTGACGGAAGGCAACGTCCTTGGACCACCACACCTGTAAAATCAAACGGCGTGGACGAAAAAACCAGAAATAAAAGTTTTCGCGCAAATTCCGGGAAGGATGGATCTCCCTGGGAGAAATCCCGCAAATCAGAAAAGGCTCTGCCTGTGCTGCAAATTAGCACAAGCAGAGCCTTTTTATATCACAGTACAAAAGCGGATCACTGCGAAACTCACCTACCGGACCGGCGTGACCCTTTGAGTTTTCGCCAGTTTGCCAGAAGGCAGGGGAGCCGCCGCTGTCAGCTCAATCGGAAATCACGCCTGGGGCAGCGGGAAGGTGCTGCCACCGTAAGGCATGAGGACGGTTTCTACTCCCTCATGACTTCCGCCGTTGCATTCTTTCGCCAAAGCCAACGCCTCATCCAGCGTTCCGGCAACTTGGATCTTTGTGCGCTGAAAACGCTCACTGGGGATGTCCGTGACCAGGATCAGGTGGTAGTTTTCCGAGGTTTCCGCGAAGAGGAACCCAACGAAGCCGCCGATGGAGAAATCTGCCCGGAGAGCTTTTTCCCGCTCCTCCATGGTGTCATAGGAGCAGATCTGAGCCTCGCAGTCCGGATCGCCAAAGTCTTCCCGGCACTGGGAAAGCAGGATCATGGTACCGCCGGGAGCCACAGCCGCCAGGGCGTTGGAGAGAGTCTTGGAGGTCTGATAAAGGTTGATATCCTTGGGGAAGCCTCCTGCGCTGGCGATGACCAGCGGGGCGCGGTGGGGAATGGGCACCCCGTCCATCTGCTTTACCACCTTGGCCGCTTCCTGATGGGCTTTCTGCCAGTCCCCGGCAAAAGCGCCCACAATCTGATAATTGTCGTCCACAATCACGTTGAGCAGGTAAGCGGGCTTGGCAAAGGCGGCACATTCCACCAGGTCGCTGTGGAAGGGGTTGTCCTCTCCCATGTTGCCGTTGCAGACCCGGGGATTGGAACCGCTGCCCAGGCCGTGGTTCAGGGCGTTGTTGTGGTTGGTGTTGATGGTTTCCCGGCCTGCAATACCGGGAACCACGGACTTCCGGCCGCCGCCGAAGCCGGCCAGGAAGTGGTAGACCACGCCGCCGGTGAGGATGAGCTTGTCACAGGCCATGGCGTAGCTGTTCAGCCATACCGGCGTGCCCCGGCTGGTGGTTCCCATGTAGGTGAGATGTTCCTTGTCATCGCACTGATGGTCCATGAACCGGATGCGGCGATAGAGGTCCTCCCCTACCAGGGAGATGTGTTCCTCCTCTGTCTGCCGCCGGTGGGTGCCGGTAGCGCAGAGAATGAGAATATCCTCGTCGGGAATGCCCGCCCGGTTGAGCCGTTCCACCAGAATGGGCAGGTAGGTGCTGGGCTGCTGCCAACGGCGTGTGACGTCGGAGATGAGGATGCACACCTTGTCCCCGGCTTGGACGGCCTCCTCAATGGGGCCAGCGCCAATGGGGTGGTCCAGTGCATATTCAATGTGTTCCCGCACAGTCCGCTTGGGCAGCTCCACCGTGTTGGCGTGGACTTCCGCCACCACCTGCTGGGGGTCCAAAGACACACTGAATTCCGTATCGCTGTATTTCATGGGTTCCATATTGTTTCGCCTTCCATTAACTGGGATCTGCACTTAAAAGTGCGAATACAAAATTATCGTAGCACTTTACATTGGAAAAGTCAAGAAAGCATGGCTTTGTCAAAACCGCTTCGCAAAGCCATGAAAGGCGGCTTGTCGCCTGTGTCCCCGGTCAAAGGGGGGCCATCGTTACCACTGGAGAAAGGCAGACAGATTTTGGCGGCCAGATTTGGGAACAGAAGGGAGGGGCAAAAAGTAGGGAAAGGCCCGGGCCCCATAGGCAAACAGGATTTTTTGTGCTATAATACAGCCATATATTTTACAAATAAAGCTGGGAGACGCGGAAAGGATGAGAAATATGGCGTCGATTCAAATCAAATGGCTGGGACATTCCTGTTTCCGGGTGGAGTGTGAAGATTACGCCATTGTGCTGGACCCCTTTGAGCCGGGCAGCGTGCCGGGCTTCAAGGAGATTGAGGAAGTGGCTGACCAGGTGCTGTGCAGCCACGAACATCACGACCACAATTACCGTGCTGGCGTGACACTGCGGGACGACGGCCGGAAGAACCCTTTCACTGTGACTGCGCTGCCTTCCTTCCACGACGATTGTCAGGGGGCAAAGCGGGGACCCAATACCATTCACCTGTTGGAGGCGGAGGGGTTGCGGGTGGCCCATTTTGGGGATGTGGGCGTCATGCCTGCGCCGGAAGTGCTGGAACAGCTGCAAAACCTGGACGCCATCATGCTGCCGGTGGGCGGGTTTTACACCGTGGGTCCCAAGGAGGCCCAGGAGATTGTGAAAGCCATTTCCCCGCGGGTGGTCATTCCTATGCACTACCGGTCAGACCGTTTTGGGTTTGACGTGTTGGGCACGGTGGAGGACTTTTTGGAGGGAGGCGGCCGCTGGATGCGCTGCGACACAGACACTTTGGAGGTCACCCCCAACATGAGCCAGTATATAGCTGTGCTCACCTACGAAGGATAAAGAAAAACGGGCCCGGCATAGACCATGCTGGGGGCCCGTTTTTTGACAGGTGGGCTATTCGTTTGGGGAAAAACCGAAGTATCCCAGGATGCCGTTGTAGATTCCCCTGGCAAACGCCGGTTGTTCGTCCCGAAGCTTTAAAGCGTCGGCGCCGTTGGAGAGATAGGCAAGCTCCACCAAAATGGCGGGCATGGAAGTGCGCCGCAGTACGTATAAGCTGGGATTGAGCCGCACCCCGTTGTCCCGGGTGCCCACAGCATCCACAACGCCCCTGAGCACATGCTGGGCCAGCCAGTAGGCCTGGGTGTTTTGCTGGTAGACGTAAACCTCGGTGCCGTTGACTGCCGGATTGGTGTTGGCGTTGCAGTGGATGCTGATGAAATAATCCGCCGGCCAGGAGTTGGCCAGATACACCCGCCGCTGCAAACTGGTGGAATTGCTGGTGCCCAGGGACTCGGTGGGAGTGGTCCGGGAGACCCGGGCGGTAAAGCGGGGGTCGCTGTTCAGGAGCTTCGCCAGCTCCATGCCCACAGCGTAGTTGATGTCCTGTTCCCGCAGGCCAAATCCCTCCGCCCCGGCGTTGACCCCCATGGGATTGTGGCCCTGGTCTATGAAAATTCGAATGGGCAAACAAACCGCCTCCTTTCTAGGTTCTCCCTCCATCATATTCCGAAAGCCGTGGAAGGGTGTTTCCCGGAGCAAGGCCATTTTGCAAGGCAGGAAAAATTTTTTCAAAGGACCTGTATTTTAATGGAATTCTCATGTTCCCCGTATATACTAAAGCCATCGAAAACAGAGAAGGAGGATTCCTAAATGAAAACTAGAAATCATAAATATGGACTTTTAAAACTTGCAGGAGCGGTGTTGCTGACAGCTATGTTGGCAGGATGTTCTTCCCAGGGTGTGACCCAGGCCCAGGCCACGGATATCGCCTTTGAACACGCTGGGGTGACCCAGGAGGACGCCGGGTCCCTGTCCGTTTCCCAGGACCGTGAAAACGGCGTGGACGTGTACGAGATCGAATTTTCCACTGAGGACCGGACCTATCACTACGATATTTCCAAGAAAAATGGGGAAGTGGTAAATTACTCCTACCAGGACGCGGCAACAGCTCAGACCGATGGTAAGACCCAGAGCAGCCAGAAAGAGGAGAGCGCTTCCACCTCTTCCAAGACAACAAGCGGCGAAAAAACCACCTCTTCCACAACAGGTTCCGCCGTCACAGAAGAGGAAGCCAAGGCCATCGCGTTGGAGCACGCCGGCTTGACAGAAGGGGACGTGACTTTCCACCGGGTGGAACAGGACTATGACGACGGCCAGGCCGTGTACGAAGTGGAGTTCTATTCCGGAAGCACGGAATATGACTATGAGATCGCCAAGGATACCGGCAAAGTGGTCAGCTACGACTCGGACATTGAAGGTTGGGCAGCTGCTTCCCAGCAGAGCGGGACTACCAAAGCAGTCACTCTGGAAGAGGCGTCCCAGCTGGTGCTGGACCGGATTCCCGGAGCCATGGAAAGCGATGTACACATCAAATCGGAGCGGGACGACGGCCGGGATATTTACGAGGGCGAGGCCTTCTACGATGGGGCCAAGTACGAATTTGAGATCGATGCTTCCACCGGGAATTTCATCGAGTGGAGCGTGGACTATTTAGACTGAGAAGAGGCGGCGGCTCTGGGAGACTGGGGCCGCCCTTTTCGGAAAGGAAGTAGGATATGCGGATCTTGATCGCGGAAGACGACCGGGACTTGAACCAGTTGATCAAACGGAAGCTGAAAGAAGCGGATTACAGCGTGGATGCCTGTTTCGACGGGGAAGAGGTGTTCGATTATCTGCTGGGGGCGGAATATGACGTGCTGGTGCTGGATATTATGATGCCAAAGCTGGATGGGCTTCAAGTGCTGGAGCGGCTGCGCAAGGAAGGAAACCAGGTGCCCGTGCTGCTGCTCACTGCCCGGGACAGCATTGAGGACCGGGTGGCCGGGCTGGACGCCGGGGCGGACGATTATCTGGTCAAGCCCTTTGCGTTTGAAGAACTTCTGGCCCGGCTGCGGGTGCTGCTGCGCAAACCCCAGGGGGAAAAATCCAGCGTCCTCCGGGTGGGGGACTTGGAGCTGGGGCTGAATACCCGGCAGGTCTTTCGCGGCGGAAAGGAGATCAAGCTTTCCTCCAAGGAATTTTCCCTGCTGCGGTATATGATGCAGAACGCCGGTATCGTTCTGAGCCGGGATAAATTGGAGCAGCATGTGTGGGACTACGACTTTTCCGGAGGCTCTAACGTGATCGACGTGTACATCCGTTACCTGCGCAAAAAGGTGGACGAGGGGCACGAGAAAAAATACATCCATACCGTGCGGGGCCACGGCTATGTGTTGAAGGATGGGGACGCATGAAACGGTTGTCGTTGAAAACCAGATTGGTGCTGCTCCACACCGGCTTGACCACGTTGGTGGTGTGCGGCGTGTTGGCGCTGCTGTTTTCCATCAGCTCCCAGGAGATCTTGACCAATGTGCAAAGTGCCTTGGAGGAACGGGTTTCCGGATCTGTGGAAGACGTGGAGTACCGCCAGGGCCGGTTGGAATTCGATTCGGATCTGCTGGATCTGGAAAGAGGGGTATACCTTTCCGTGTACCAGCCGAACGGGGGCCAGCTCCTGTACGGAAAAATGCCCTATGGCTTTACCTATGACCTGCCGTTTTCCGACGGGGAGCTGCGCACCGTCACAGCGGGGGATAAGGAATATTACGTGCTGGACATGCAGTTTCCGGTGGACGGGTATGGGGATGTGGTGCTCCGAGGCGTTGCGTCCATCAGCGACGCGGAGCGGGATTTCCGGTATACCCTGCGTCTGGCGGTGATCCTGTCCCCTTTGATCATCGCTGTAACGGCCCTGTGCGGGTATTTGCTCAGCCGCCGGGCCCTGTGGCCTGTGTCCCAAATCACCCGGACGGTGCGGAACATCCAAAAGGAAAAGGACCTTTCCAAACGCGTGCGGCTTGGGGAGGGCCGGGACGAAATCTATACTCTGGCCCAAACCTTTGACGATCTGTTGGACGCTGTGGAGGGGGGATTGAACCGGGAAAAGCAGTTTACCCGGGACGTGGCCCATGAGCTTCGCACGCCGTTGACAGTGGCCATGATGCAGTGCGAGGACCTGCTTGCAAGGGAGGATCTTTCTCCGGAAGCCCGGGGAGAGGTGGAGCTGGTCACCCGGAAAGTAAAATCCATGGCGGAAATGGTGTCCCAGCTGCTGCTTTTGTCCCGGGCGGACCAGGGCCGGGAAAAGCTCACCTTGGAGGACCTGGACCTGTCGGAACTGAGCCAAATGGAAGCGGAGGAGTTTGAAGAGATCGCCCGGTTGAAGGAAATTACCCTGTCTGCGGAGATCCAGCCGGGAATCCATGTTACAGCGGACCAGACGCTGATGCTCCGCCTGTGGGGAAACCTGCTGCAAAACGCCGTAAGCTACGGAAAACAGGGCGGCCACATCTGGATGAGCCTGAGCCGGCATGAGGATAAGGCGTGTTTGCAGGTGAAGGACGACGGCATCGGCATCGCCCCGGAACACCTTCCCAAAATCTGGGATAGGTTCTACCAGGCGGACCCTTCCCGCAGCGGGGACAGCAGCGGCCTGGGGCTTTCCATGGTCAAGTGGATCGTGGAGGCCCATGGCGGGCAAGCCCATGTGTCCAGTGTGCTGGGAAAAGGCACCACCTTTACGGTGGAACTCCCCCTGGCTTCTTCCCAAGGGGGAGAAAAGCAGGAATAAGCGCAAAAAAACGGCAGGCACAAAAGTGCCTGCCGTTTTCTTTATGAAACACTCTATTGGTTACCGTTCTTTGACAGTCTCCAGGTTGCGGATCTCCTTCCGATACAACCGGAGGAAAAGCACCAAGCTGACTACCAGGGAGAAACATTCCGCAATGGGGAAAGCCCACCATACGGCAGTCACCTGATGGGTGATCTGGGCCAGCAGCCAAGCGGCGGGAACCAGTACCACCAGCTGACGCATCAGGGACACGATCAAGCTGTAGATGCCCCGGCCCACGGCCTGGAACAGGGTGGAGGAAACAATGCCCAGGGCTGCGAAAAGGAAGCAGGTGCAGATGATCCGCAGGGCGGGTACGCCGATCTCCAGCAGGTCCGCAGAGGCATTGAAGATGCCCAGCAGCCACTGGGGGAAGGCCAGGAAAATCACCATGCCCACGGCCATGATGACCAGAGCGATGACGCAGCCGGACCGGAAGGCGGACATCATGCGGCGCTTGTTCCGTGCGCCATAGTTGTAACCCAGGATGGGCAGCAGGCCCTGGTTCAAACCGAACACAGGCATGAACACGAAGGACTGGAGCTTGAAATACAAACCAAATACGGTGTAAGCGGCGGTGGAGAAAGAGGACAGGATGCCGTTGATGGCCATGGTCATCACAGTGCCGATGGACTGCATGACGATGGAGGGAACGCCCACAACGTAAATGTCCTTGATGATCTTCCAGTCAGGCCGGAAGCCCCGGAACGTAATGTGGATATCGTGATCCCGGAAGGTGATGACCAGGGAAGACACCACCATGGAGAGGATCTGGCCGATGACCGTGGCAATAGCCGCGCCGGCCACGCCCATGGCGGGGAAGCCCAGCAGGCCGAAGATCATAATGGGGTCCAGAATGATGTTGGTGACAGCGCCGATCAGCTGGAAGATCATGGGCCAGATCATGTTGCCGGTGGCCTGCAAGGTCTTTTCCAGAGTGACCTCCACGAATACGCCGAAGGAGAACACACAGCAGATGGAAATGTAAGAGCTGCCCATCTGGATGATCTCCGGGTCCGTTTCAAAAAGCCGGAAGAAAGGCGTGGAGAAAAAGGCGCCGTAAATGGCGAACAGCACCCAGGTGCAGATCGCCAGCAAGATCCCGTGGGCGGCGGCAGAGTTTGCCTCTTCCTGGCGGCCTTGGCCCAGCCGGCGGGAGATCAGCGAGGTGACGCCCACAGCGGTGCCGACGGCAAAGGAAATCAGCAGGTTCTGCAGGGGGAAGGCCAGGGAAACGGCAGCCAGTCCCTTTTCACTGACCTGGGCCACAAAGTAGCTGTCCACAATGTTGTAAAGGGCCTGCACCAACATGGAGAACATGGCGGGCAGTGCCATGGAGAAAATCAGCGGCAAAACGGGAGCGGTACCCATTTTGTTTTGTCTAGATTCCTGCGCTTGCATACCACACATCCTATCTCTTTATCAAAATGCAAGATATTATAACAAATTTTTCAAGGAAAGAAAAGACCTTCCAGCAAAGAAGTCCCGGAAATTGTAAATAAACTGTGGCTTTTCTTGCAATGGGTGGGCCCGTCATGGTATAATAACCGCATGTATGCGCCGCGGACCTGCGGCTGAAACCTTTTGTATCCAAAGGGGAAAGCCTCCCCTGAAAGAAAGGCATGATACGTTTATGGCGAACAATATTTTAACAAAGCTGTTTGGCAACTACAGCAAACGGGAATTGAAACGCATCCAGCCCCTGGTGGACCAGGTCCTTGGGCTGGAAGACAAATACAGAAAAATGAGCGACGAGGAGCTGAAAGCCCAGACCGGCATTTTGAAAGAACGTCTGCAGGGCGGCGCTTCTCTGGATGACATCCTGACAGACGCTTTTGCGGCTTGCCGGGAGGCCATGGACCGGGTGCTTTCCATCCGGCTGTTCCCCGTGCAGATCCAGGGCGGCATCATTTTGCATCAGGGCCGTATCAGCGAAATGAAAACCGGTGAAGGCAAGACCTTCACCCTGGCTTTGCCCGCGTATTTGAACGCCCTCACCGGCAAAGGCGTCCACGTGGTCACCGTCAACGAGTATTTGGCCAAGTACCAGGGCGAAATGATGGCCCGTGTGTTCAATTTCATGGGGCTGACCGTGGGCCTGGCCATGAACGGCATGTCCTCCAAGGACAAGAAAGCCGCTTATGCCTGTGACATCACTTACGGCACCAACAACGAGATGGGTTTTGACTACCTGCGGGACAACATGGTCACCTACAAGGAAAACAAGGTCCAGCGGGGCCACAATTATGCCATCGTGGACGAGGTGGACTCCATCTTGATCGACGAGGCCCGTACCCCTCTGATCATTTCCGGTCACGGTGCCAAGGCCGACGACCTGTATGGCCGGGCCAACGCCTTTGCCCGGGGCCTGACTCCCATCCGTGTCAAGGAGACCGACGAAAAAGAGGATAACGACGAGCTCTATAAAGATTACGATTACATCATCAACGAAAAGCTGAAAACCTGCTCCCTGACCCGTCGGGGCGTGAAGAAAGCCGAGGAATTCTTCGGCATTGAAAACCTCACCGACCCGGACAATATCCGCATCCAGCACCATGTGAACCAGGCCATCAAGGCTTGGGGCATCATGCACCGTGACCAGGACTACGTGGTAAAAGACGGGGAAGTCATCATCGTGGACGAGTTCACCGGCCGTCTGATGTATGGCCGCCGCTACAACGAGGGCCTGCACCAGGCCATTGAGGCCAAAGAAGGGGTGGAAGTCGCCCGGGAAAGCAAGACCCTGGCCACCATCACCTTCCAGAACTATTTCCGGCTGTACGATAAGCTTTCCGGTATGACCGGTACTGCCATGACCGAGCAGGAAGAATTCTCCGAGATCTACCGTCTGGACGTGGTGGAGATCCCCACCAACCGTCCCATGATCCGTGAGGATTGCCCCGACGTGGTGTACAAGACGGAAAAGGCCAAGTTCCAGGCCGTCATCAACGACATTGTGGAGCACCATGAAAAAGGACAGCCTGTGCTGGTGGGCACCATCACCATTGAGAAATCCGAGCTGCTTTCCAAGCTCCTGAAAGCCCGGGGCATCAAGCACGAGGTGTTGAACGCCAAGTTCCACGAGAAAGAGGCCCAGATCGTGGCCCAGGCAGGCCGGAAAGGCGCTGTGACCATCGCCACCAACATGGCCGGCCGTGGTACCGATATCATGCTGGGCGGCAACGCCGAGTTTATGGCCAAAGCGGAAATGCGGAAAATGGGCTACAGCGAAGAGCTTCTGGTGGAGGCCACCGCTTACAGCCATACCGAGGACGAAGAGATCCTGGAGGCCCGCAAGACCTTTGCGGAACTGAATAAAAAGTATAAGGAGCAGATCGCTCCCGAAGCCCAGGAAGTCCGTGACCTGGGAGGTTTGTATATCATCGGTACCGAGCGTCACGAGTCCCGCCGGATCGACAACCAGCTCCGCGGCCGTGCCGGCCGTCAGGGCGACCCTGGCAAGAGCCGGTTCTACATCTCTCTGGAGGACGACCTGATGCGGCTCTTCGGCGGCGATCGGCTCCAGAACCTGATGGATCGTTTGAAGATCGACGACGATATGCCCATTGAGGCGGGCATGGTGTCCAATTCCATCGAAAGCGCCCAGCGGAAGGTGGAAAGCCGGAACTTTGCCATCCGGAAGAACGTGCTGCAGTACGACGAAGTGATGAACAGCCAGCGGCAGATCATCTATGGCCAGCGGGATCAGGTGCTCAACGGGGAGAATATGAAGGAAGCCATCCAGAAGATGATTCACGAGGCCATCGAGGCCAATGTGAAGACCTTCCTTCCGGAAAATGTGCCCCACGACGACTGGGATCTGATGGGCCTGCGGGATCACTATCTGGGCTGGCTCATCGGGCCGGAGGACCTGCACTTTACCAAGTCTGAAATCGAGGATTTGGAGCAGGAGCACGTGGTCAACGAATTGCAGAAGAAAGCCGACGAGCTGTACGAACGGAAAGAGCAGGAGTTCACTTCTCCCATCATGCGGGAAGTGGAACGGGTGGTGCTGCTGCGGAACGTGGACCAGGAGTGGATGGACCACATCGACGCCATGGAGCAGTTGCAGGACGGCATCCGCCTGCGTGCCTATGCTCATCAGGACCCGGTGGTGGAATACCGTTTGGAAGGCTTTGAAATGTTCGACGGCATGATCGCGGCGATCCGGGAGAACACTGCCAAAATGATCTTGACCGTGCGGCTGCGGAAGAAGGAAGAGGCGCCCAAGCGGGAGCAGGTGGCCCAGGAGACTGGCGCTTCCACCGCAAGCGACGAGACCGCCCAGAAGCAGCCGGTGCGCAAGCAGAAAAAGCCCGGCCGGAACGATCCCTGCCCCTGCGGCAGCGGCTTGAAGTACAAGAAGTGCTGCGGGCGCAACGAGTAAGCTTGAGGAGGGCTTGATGTAATGAAACGATTCAAATGGACCTCCCTGGCGGCAGCGGCAGCCATGTCCCTGCTTTTGACAGGGTGTTCCCTGCCCATGACCGGGTTTGCGGATTATGACGTGTCCGGCTATTTCCAGGCGCTGCTTGACAGCTCCTATCTGGGGAACAATACGGAGTATGTGGAGTTGGCAGGCACTACCGAGGAAAAGGCGGAGCAGAACAACACCACCACCGTGCAGAACGCCGCGGTCAATTTTTGCAACACCTATGGGATCAGCCCCACCGATGACCAGCTCACCCAGTTGGAAGACGTGATGCGCCAGGCGCTGCTTCAGGCCAACTATACAGTGAAGGACGAGCAGAAGGTGGAGCAAGGCTATTACCTGGAAGTGGAGATTACTCCCATTGTGAATTTCAGCGGATTGGAAAACGAGATCGACAGTCTGCGGGAAGAAGCCCAGGACGAGGCCACCCAGGCCAATTCGGAGCCCAGCAGCCAGGACGAAAACAGTGATGGCTACGATGATAACGGCGACGGTTACAGCGACTACGGTTATGATGATGGTTACAGCGACGACAACGGCTATGGATATGAGGATGAGGAAAGCTCGGAAGAGTCTTCTTCCCAGGACCAGGAGGACCACCAGACCGTAAACGCCAATGAGCTGTTTGTGGACAAGGTGTTGGAATATTGCAAGGAGCAGCTTTCCGATATCCGCTTCGGGGACGAAACGGTGACGATTTCCCTGGATATTCGCCAAACGTCGGAGGGGGAACTGCAGCTGGATACCAACCAGTTGGATACCATTGACCGAACCGTGCTGCAATTTCACGACTGAGGATATGTGAGAAGGGGGCGGAGAAGTCCGCCCTCTTTTTGAAAAAGAGGGTTCTTAAGTTTACCCGTTTCTGCGGGCCTGTAGGAAAGGAGATCCAACCGATGACGGAAGAAACCAAGCTTTGCACAAAAGAGTTATATGACCTGAGCCATACGGTGGCCGCCTCCCTGTTGGAGGAGACCACATATCCCTGGGAAGCCCTGCCCAAGATCGGCCAGTTCATTCGGGAGCTGGGAAAGACCCTCTCCCCGGAAGAATATGAACAGCGGGGAGAGGACGTGTGGGTCCACAAGACCGCCAAGATCTACCCCAACAATTATATTGCCGGTCCCTGTGTGATCGGTCCCAGAACGGAAGTGCGTCCCGGCGCCTTTATCCGGGGCAATGCCCTGGTGGGAGCCGACTGTGTGGTGGGCAATTCCACAGAGCTGAAAAACGTGATCTTGTTTGACAATGTCCAGGTGCCCCATTATAACTATGTGGGGGATTCCATCCTGGGGTATAAGTCCCATATGGGCGCCGGAGCGGTGACGTCCAACGTGAAGCAGGACAAGACCCCTGTGGTGGTCCATGTGGGATTCCGCAAGTTGGAGACCGGGCTGAAGAAATTCGGCGCCATGTTGGGTGACCATGTGGAAGTGGGCTGCAACAGCGTGCTGAATCCCGGCACCGTTGTGGGAAGGAATTCCCGGGTGTATCCCCTCTCTATGGTGCGGGGATTTGTGCCCGGCGGGATGATCCACAAAAACAACGGGGAAATTGTGCCCTTGCGGGAAGAGGGCTGAAGC
>ENA-UOJL01002359-UOJL01002359.1-human-gut-metagenome-genome-assembly--contig:-P47-NODE-2359-length-15888-cov-4.433588_pt1 | contig 15888 bp, 16 predicted proteins | sample MGYA00242347_ERZ723894 | MGnify/ENA metagenome assembly ERZ723894
CAGACAGAGGCTGTATCCCGCTGGGATACAGCCTCTTTTTAAAATAAGCGGTCGAGCAGGGCGGCGCAGCCTTCCCGTACGTCCGCATAGGTCGCGTCAAAATCCCCGGTGTACCACGGATCGGCGATATCGCGGGGATGCGCGGTAAAATCCAGCAGCAGACGCACCTTGCCGGCGGGATCGCCGCCCAGAATGTGCTGCATATTGCGCAGATTGCGGCTGTCCATCCCGAGCAGCCAATCCCAGCGTTCGTAATCCGCGCGCGTAAGCTGTACGGCGGTTTTGCCGGCTGTGGAGATGCCCAGCCCCGCCAGCAGGCGGCGCGTGCCGGGATGCACGGGATTGCCCAGCTCTTCGGCGCTGGTGGCGGCGGAAGCAACGATCAGCCGGTCGCGGATGCCGCGCTTTTCTGCCATATCCCGCAGAACAAACTCCGCCATCGGCGAACGGCAAATATTGCCGTGGCACACGAAAAGGATGCGCTGCACGCGCTTTTCCTCCCGGCTCATGCTTTCTCCTTGGGCGCGCGCATGGTCAGCGCGATACGCTTTTTCGGCACGTCCACCGACAGCACCCACACCTTGACCACGTCGCCGATCTTGAGCACCTCGGAGGGGTGCTTGATGAAGCGGTTGGTGATCTGCGAGATGTGGACAAGCCCGTCCTGATGCACGCCGATATCGATGAACGCACCGAAGTCGATGACGTTGCGCACGGTGCCGGTCAGCTCCATGCCGGGCTTGAGATCCTCCATGCCCATCACATCGGTGCACAGCAGCGGCGGCGGCAGCTCGTCGCGCGGGTCGCGGCCGGGGCGCTGCAGCTCCGCCACAATGTCCCGCAGCGTCGGCTCACCGATGCCGAGCTTAGCCGCCAGCTTATCCGCGCCCTGCGCCTCCACACGCTGCGACAAATCGCCGACCGCGCCGTTTTTCACGTCGGCGGCGGAATAACCGCACAGCGACAACAACGCATTCGCTGCGTCGTAGCTTTCGGGATGCACGGCGGTATTGTCCAGCACGTTTTGGCTTTCCGCCACCCGCAGGAAGCCGGCGCACTGCTCAAACGCCTTCGGCCCGAGCTTGGGAACCTTTTTCAGCTGTGCGCGGGAGGTAAACGCGCCGTTCTCCTGCCGGTAGGCGACGATATTTTTGGCGACGGTGCCGTTGATGCCCGCAATACGGGACAGCAGCGGCGCGGACGCGGTGTTCAGATCCACGCCGACCGCGTTCACACAGCCCTCAACCACGCCGTCCAGCGCCTCGGAAAGGTGATTCTGCGGCATATCGTGCTGATACTGCCCCACGCCGATCGCCTTCGGGTCGATCTTAACCAGCTCCGCCAGCGGATCCTGCAAGCGCCGGGCGATGGACACGGCGGAGCGCAGCGAAACATCATAATCCGGAAATTCCTCCGCCGCCAGTTTGGAGGCGGAATAGACCGACGCGCCCGCCTCGCTGACTACCATATACGACAGCCCGGTGCCTAGCTCGCGGATCAGATCGGCGGTGAACACCTCGGTTTCGTGCGAGGCGGTGCCGTTGCCGATGGCAAACATCTCAACGTTATAAGCGCGGATGAATTTTTTGAGGATCTCTTTTGCCTGCTCGACTTTGTTGTGCGGCGGCACGGGATAGATCACGCCGGTGTCCAGCACCTTGCCGGTGCCGTCCACGACCGCCACCTTGCAGCCGGTGCGGTAGCCGGGATCCAGGCCGATGGTGACGTGACCCTTGACCGGCGGCTGCATGAGCAGATGCCGGAGATTGAGCGAAAACACCTTGATCGCCGCGTCGCTGGCGGTCTCGGTGATGTCACTGCGCAGCTCGCGCTCGACCGACGGAAAAATCAGCCGGTCGTATGCGTCCTCCGCCGCGGCCTGCACCGCGGCGGTGCAGGGGGAACCGTCCCGCACATAGGTGGAATACAGAATATGCATGGCCTTGCTGCGGTCGAAGTCGATCGCGACCTTGAGGAAGCCCTCCCGTTCGCCGCGATTGATCGCCAGCACACGATGCCCCGCCAGCTTGCTCAGCGGTTCGCGGAAGTCATTGTACATCGCGTACACGCTGTCCTCCTCTTTGGCGGCCTTGGTGACCAGCTCGCCGTTCGCCATGCACACCACGCGCAGGCGCTTGCGCACGCCCGCGTCGTCGGAGATGCGCTCCGCCAGAATATCCTGTGCGCCCTGCAACGCCTCTTCGGCGGTCGCCACGCCCAGCTCCTCGTTGATATACGCGGCGGCAAGCACCAGCGGCTCGGCGCTGTCGCGTTTTTGTTCAAGCAGCGCGTCCGCCAGCGGTTCCAGTCCCTTGGCTTTGGCGATAGAGGCGCGTGTTTTGCGTTTGGGGCGATAGGGACGGTAAATATCCTCGATCTCGGTGAGCGTTGCCGCCGCGTCCAGAGCGGCGGACAGCTCCTCCGTCATCGCCCCCTGCTCCTCAATAGAGGCGCGCACCTTGCCGCGCTGCTCATCGAGATTGCGCAGATAGGTCAGACGCTCGGACAACTCGCGCAGGAGCTGGTCATCCAGCGAGCCGGTGACCTCCTTGCGGTAGCGGGCGATAAAGGGGATGGTGTTGCCGTCGTCGATCAGCTTGACCGTGTTTTCCACCTGCTGGGGACGCAGATGGAATTCGGCGGTTAAGGTTTCCAGAATGTTCATAGTCGCTTCCTTTCGTCATGTGGGTGTTAACAGTCACCGCGCAGGTGGCGGAGATAGACTTTGAGTACAGCCGCCTGTGTTTTTGCGTCGTCGATGCGGTTGTCCAGCACCAGCTGTGCCGCCTGCTCCAGCGGGATGCGCTCCACTTCGAGAAATTCGTCCTCGTCGGGATTCTGTTCGCCGTAGGACAGACCGGTCGCCAGATACATCCAGATGATCTCGCCGCAGTAGCCGGGGGAGGGATACAGCTTGCCAAGCGACACATACCGCTCGGCGACCGCGCCGGTTTCCTCTTTCAGCTCGCGTTTGCCGCATTCCAGCGGATCCTCGCCGGGCGTCAGCTTGCCCGCCGGCAGCTCCGGGATCACCTCGCCGTAGGGGTAACGGAACTGGCGCACGAACAGCAGCTCGTTTTCCGCGGTCAGTGCGGCGATGCACACGCCGCCCGGATGCTCGACCACCTCGCGGGTGGCGGTTGCCCCGTTGGGCAGCTGCGCCTTATCCACGCGCAGATTGATAATGCGGCCTTTGAATTTGTATTCCTGCGAAAGCGTGTGTTCGGTCAGATTCATAAGTGACGCTCCTTGTTCATATAGTGTAAGGAAACGCTGAGAAGATCAGCTCTTCCTTTATAGGCGGCAGGAGTCTTCCTGCGCCGGGGAAAGCAAAAAAGTGGGGTGTTTTAAGACATGGACATCATCACCACGCCGCAGCCGGCCGATGCGGGGACGGTGCGGGGGCTGCTGCAGGCGCTGCGCGGGCGCTATAATTTTCTGGACGCGATGCCGATCGGGCGCAGCGTGCTGGGGCGGGATATTTACGGCATGATTATCGGCGGCGGGCGGGAAAGGATCCTGTATGCCGCCGCCTTTCACGGGCAGGAATGGATCACGGCGCTGGTCCTGCTGCGGCTATGCGAGGATATTTGTGCTGCGCTGAACCGGGACGGCCGGATCGCCGATATGGATTTCCGGCAGGCGCTGACCGGCCGCAGTCTGGTATTTGTGCCGCTGGTCAATCCGGACGGTGTCGAGATCGCGCTGCACGGGTCGGCAAGCGCCGGCAGCTGTGCGGCACAGGTGGCCGCACTTGGCGGCGATGAGCCGGGGTGTTGGCAGGCAAATGCCTGCGGCGTGGATATCAACCATAATTTTAATGCAGGATGGGAACAATTGCAAGAGCTGGAGCGAAAAAAAGGCATCACCGGCCCGGCGCCGCGGCAATGGGGAGGTCCGGCGCCGCACAGTGAGCCGGAAACGCAGGCGCTGGTATCGCTGTGCGAACGCGCGCATTTTCGGCACGTGCTGGCGCTGCATACACAGGGCGAGGAGATTTACTGGAAATACGGCGAGCGCACACCGTCGCGTTCCCGCGTGATGGCGGAGGTGATGGCGGCGTCGAGCGGATACACCGTCGCGCATCCGGAGGGGCTGGCGTCGCACGGGGGATTCAAGGACTGGTTTATTCAGGAGACCGGCCGCCCCGGTTTTACGCTGGAAATGGGACTGGGCGAAAGCCCTCTGCCGCTCGCGCAGTTTGAAGAGCTGTATCAAAAAGCGCAGGAAATGCTGCTGCTCGCCGCGCTGATGTAGTAGGCGTCCACGGAAAAGCGGCTATTCTGCGGAAGAATCGGACATAGCAAATCCCCCCGATGCAGAACCGTATATTCTGCATCGGGGGGATTCCTGCATTTCCGGACGGATCAGATCACAACGCCCTGCTCGCGCGCCTGCGCGGTGTACAGATTATAATACAGCCCATGCTGCGCCATCAATTCGTCATGACTGCCCTGCTCCAGGATCGACTTGTTGCCGATATACAGGATACGGTCACAGTTTTTGATGGTGGACAGGCGGTGCGCGATAATGAACGAGGTACGCCCCTTGAGCAGCGCCTGAATGCCTTCCTGCAAAAGGCGCTCGGTCTTGGTGTCGATGGAGGAGGTCGCTTCGTCCAAAATCAGGATTTTGGGATCGGACAGCAGCGTGCGGGCAAAGGAGATCAGCTGCTTCTGCCCTTGTGACAGGCGGCTGCCGCGTTCGTTGACCTCGGTGTAATAGCCGCGCTCCATCTCCATGATAAACTCGTGCGCGCGCACAGTTTTGGCAGCCGCTTCCACTTCCTCCATGGTCGCGTCCAGCCGCCCGTACCGGATATTATCGAGGATCGTGCCGCTGAAAATAAAGCTGTCCTGCAGCATGATTCCCATCTGCGTGCGCAGCGAATGCAGCGTGACCTGCGAAATATCATATTCGCCGTCCAACAGAAGCTGCCCGCCGGTCAGATTGTAAAACCGGCTGATGAGGTTGACGACCGTCGTTTTACCGGCGCCGGTCGGGCCGACCAACGCAATGCTTTCGCCCGGCTTGACCTCCAGCTGCAGATGCTCGAGAATATTGATACCCGGCTCATAGGCGAAGGTGACATCACGAAACGAGACCGCGCCGCGGATCGGCGGCAGCTCTTTGGCGCCCGGTACGTCGTCGATAACGACCGGCTCATCCATGGTTTCAAAAATGCGCTCCAAATACGCAATGTTGTTGATGAACTGGTTATAGATATTGGCCAGATTGGTGATCGGTTGCCAGAAGCGGCCGACGAACTGCCCCATCGCCATAAGCACGCCAAATGACACCATGGTGCCGCCCATCCAGTACACACCCGCAATATACATAAAGGTGAATACGATCTGCGTGATGATCTCCGAGCTGTACCAAACCGCATTGCTGATGTAGATGGCCTTCATCCAGGCGGCGCGGCAGGCGGTGACCAGCCGGGTCATGATGGAGATGTTTTCCTCCTGACGGGCAAACAGCTGGCTGACGCGCACACCGTCGATACTTTCTGCCAGATAGGCGTTGTAGTTGGAGTTTTTGTTGGACTGGTTCTGCCACGCTTTGCGCTGCTTCGGCTTGAGTATCCAGATGATGGCGGCGAAAACCGGCAGTCCGGCAATGATAATGGTCGCCAGCACCGCGTCGGTGCTGTACATGAAGATGACGATGAAAATGATATTGATAATTTCCAGTATCATGTTGATAATGCCGTTGGAGAGCATATCCGACACGGAATTGACGTAATTGATCACGCGCACCAGGATTTTTCCGGCGGGACGGCTGTCGTAATAGCTGAACGGCAGCTTTTGCAGATGGGCGAACAGATCCTCCCGGATGTCATAGATGATCTCCTGGCTGACGTGCGCCATGATACGCGAACGGATGGTGGTGAAAACGATACCGATGAGCACGACCACCGTATACAGGATCGCCAGCTTGCCGAGCAGCCCGAAATCCTTGTTCGGTACGGCGTCGTCCAGCGTCCATTGCATGATTTTGGGGCCGTAAAGCGCCACGACACTGGCGATGGCGCTGAGCAGCAGCGCGCTCAGCATTTTAAACTTATGCCGTTTGACATATTTCATGGCGCGCTTCAAATGTTGAAAACTAAACGGGGATTCGAGATTTTCGTCGATGTCGAATTTGTTTCTGGCCATCAGCAATCACCTCCCTGTTCGGCTGCCGCATCCACGGGAATATCATTTTGCAGCGCATAGGTTTCCCAGTAATAGCCGTGCAGTTTCAGCAGCTCCTCATGGGTACCGCGCTCGGTGATCTTGCCGTCCTGCAGCACCAAGATCTGATCGGCATCTTTCATCGAGGAGATCCGCTGCGCGATCAAAATTTTGGTGCAGGGATACGGCAGCTCCCGCAGCTGCTGCTGAATGTATTTTTCGGTTTCCATATCGACGGCGGAAGTGGTGTCGTCCAAGACCAGCACCGCCGGCTGCATGGCCATGGCGCGTGCCAGCGCAATGCGCTGCTTCTGGCCGCCGGACAAACCAACGCCGCGTTCGCCGACGATGGTGTCGTAGCCCTCCGGCATTTTGCGGACAAATTCATCCGCTGCGGCACGGCGGGCAAAGTCGTGCGCCTGTTCTTCGGAAAGCGCTTGATTGCCGAATACAATGTTGCCTTCCACGGTGTCGGAAAAGAGGAACACATCCTGCGTAGCGGTGCCTATGTTGCGGCGCAGCTCATCCAGCTTCCACATCGTGACATTGCAGTCATCCACCCGGATTTCGCCGCTCTGTACGTCGTAAAACCGCGCCAGCAGGTTGATGAGGGTGGTCTTTCCGGAACCGGTCGGGCCCATGATGGCGAGCGTCTGCCCCGGCTGCACCTCAAAGCTGACGTGATCCAGCACCTTGACCTTTCCGAAAGAAAAGGACACGTCGTCAAAGGTGATCTTGCCCTTGACCTGCGTATGTTCAACCGCGTCCTGCCGGTCGGCAATCAGCGGGCGGGAGTAATAAATTTCGATGATCTTGCGGGCGGAAGCGCCAAAGCGCTGCAGGTCGTTGACCAACGTGCCGAGGTTGCGCATGGGGTTTGCCATCGCCCAGGCCAGCGACGTAAAAATGGACAGCTCGCCAGGCGTGAGATCGCCGAGGATGATCAGGACGCCGCCGAGGAAGATCGTGATCAGCGACATGGCGTTTGCCAGCAGTTCAATAAAGGGGTAAAAGGTCAGCCACAGCTTGTTGATGCCCAAATTGGCATCGCGAAAATCGCGGTTGCGTTCGTGGAAGCGCTCTTTTTCATACTCCTCGCGCGCAAACGCCTTGACCACGCGGTTTCCGGCGATATTTTCCTGCGCCGCTGTGTTCATCTCGGAGAGGCGTTCCCGCATATCCACAAATTTCGGACGAACCTTGGAGGAATAGAGTTTGGTGATGAGCATCAGCAGCGGTGTGACCGCCAGTATGGCCAGCGTCAGCTTCCAGCTGACAAACAGAAACAGCGTCAGCGTGGACACGAACATGGTGATGCAGTCCACCACCTGATACGACAGGTACGACATGAAATGGCGGCACCAGTCAAGATCGGCGGACAGGCGCGTCATCAGATCGCCGGTACGGTTGCGGTCAAAAAACGCCATTTCCTGATATTGCAGCACACCAAACAGGTGCCGGCGCAGGTTGAACAGCCCGTTCTGAGAGGACTTTTCAAAGCAAATGACCATCCCGTAGCGCAGGGACTGGCGCACAATCTGCGTGACCAGCATCGCTACGAGCAGGCCGACCAGCGGCTGCGGATTCTGGGCGATGATAACATCATCGAACAGTCGCGAGGTCAAATACGGATTGATGAGCAGCATCAAACTGCTCACGCAGGAGATGACCAAGCCGGTCACGAACAAAAAGCGGTAGCGGTTTTCCAAATTGCGCCAGAGCCATCGAAGCTGAAACATTGCCTCACCATGCCTTCCCTACAAAACCATGTAAAACGAGGTGAACTCCCCCACATGCAAAAAAATCCACTCTCTTGCCCCCTGTTTACGTGCGAAAAGCAGCGTATCCTATGTGGTTGACAAGCGAGATGGATTTCTTAAAGCCTATTATACGGATTCCGCAAAAAAAAGAAAGCCTTATTCAGACGAATTGTTCGCCGTTTTTTTCACTTTTTTTCGTCACAATCACGAAAAGCGGAAACAGCAGGCTCAAACGCCGGTTTCTTCCCTCGCGGAGAGGACGGAGCCGGCTCCTTCCGCCGCGTTCGCGCTTTCGTTTGCCTCGATCACGCGGCGGCACAGTTGCTCGAGGTCGGCCAGACTGGCGATCTGCCCCGCTTCACTTCGAAAACCTGCCGCGCCGCGCAGGCCGCGCATATACCACGCCGCATGCTTGCGCGCCTCCCGCAGCGCGACGCGCTCGCCCTTGAGCTGCACCGCCAGCTCGATCTGCCGGTACAGCGTCGCCATACGCTTGGACACGGGCGGCTCCGGCAGCAGCCGCCCGTGGGTGAGGTACGCTTCGATCGCGGAAAACAGCCATGGCGCTCCCAGCGCGCCGCGCCCGACCATGATCAGATCGCAGCCGGTGTGCTCATACAGTGCCGCCGCTTCCTGCGGGGTGGTGACGTCCCCGTTGCCGATGACCGGTATGCGCACTGCCTGCTTGACCGCGCGGATGATATCCCAGTCCACCGGCGGCGCGTACATTTGGTCGCGTGTGCGCCCGTGTACCGTGACTGCGGCGGCGCCGCCCGCTTCGCAGGCAAGGGCGACCTCGACCGCATTCACGCTGTCCCGGGAATAGCCCTTGCGGATCTTCGCGGTAACCGGTATGTCCACTGCGCCGGAAACCGCCGCAACGATGCGCCGGCACAGCTCCGGATCGCGCATGAGCGCGCTTCCGCAGTTGTTGCCCGCAATTTTGGGCGCGGGACAGCCCATGTTGATATCGAGGATGTCCGGGTGAAACGCCATAGCCAGCTCCGCGGCGCGCGCCAGCGTGTCCGGATCGTCTCCGAACAGCTGCACGGCGGCGGGGCGTTCCTCGTCGTCCAGCACCAACAGCTCCCGGCTCTTTTTATCTTCAAAGCACAGTCCCTTGCAGCTGACCATTTCACCGACCACATAGGCGGCGCCGAATTCCACGCACAGGCGGCGGAACGCGCGGTCGGCAACGCCGGCCATCGGCGCGAGAGCCGCTTTTCCAGTGATGGATACCGAACCGATTTGCATAGTCTTGACCATTCCTTTCCGCGGCGGGATTCCCTAATCCGCCGTAATGGGAGAAAGCTCGAATTTCAGCGCCTTGCCCAGATCCTCGAAACGCATTTCGATCTGATAGCCGATTTTCCCGCCGCTGAAACGGAGAATCTCCCGGTGGGCGGCGCTCTCATCGAGGACGGTGCGGAATTCTTTTTTCATGCCCAGCGGCGAGCAGCCACCGTGGATATATCCGGTCAGCGGCAGCAAATCTTTGGATTTTACCATGTCGATCGCCTTTTCTCCCACGCAGTGCGCCGCCTTCTTTTGGTCCAGCTCTTTGTTCACCGGAACCAGAAAAACATAGTGGGCGCCGCTTTTCCCGACCGTGACCAGGGTTTTGAATACGGTTTCCGGCTCTTCCGACAGCACGGCGGCTACGTCCATGCCGCTGATAGCGTCCGTTTGCGTATAGTCGCGGACGGTATACGCAACGTTATGTTTGTCCAAAAGCCGCATGGCGTTGGTTTTGTTTTTTATCTGCATATCGGTTCCTCCGCTTTTCTATACGATTCTTGCGAGCCTTCTCCGGCGAAAGAAACCCCCGGTGACCGTGCGGTCGCCGGGGGTTTGAACTGTATAAAGGCTTACTCCGCAAAGCCGGATTCGACCAGATTCACCAGACCGTCCACGGCCGCTTCCTCGTCCGGGCCGTTGGCGATGATGCGGATGTTGGTGCCGCCGACAATACCGAGCGACAGAACACCCAGCAGGCTTTTCGCATTCACGCGGCGTTCTTCCTTTTCCACCCAAATGGAGGATTTGAACTCGTTTGCCTTCTGGATAAAGAAGGTTGCGGGGCGCGCGTGCAGCCCAACCTGATTCTGGACCAAAACGTCTTTTACATACATGGATAAAATCTCCCTTTCTTGTGATAAGCCATGCCGTAAGCGGCATCATACAAAATCATCCGATCAAAGTCATGCCATACAAAAGCCGGCTTCGGCAAAGGAAAATGAATAATATGGCATGTGTAGACAAGGCTTATTATACCACAAAAGTATGCTCCGTCAATGCGTTTTGACCACATAAAATGGCAAAATCCGCATTTTTGTTTCTCTGCCCTATTTTGGGCAAAAATAAAAAAGGCTATTTGTCAATGTTGACGGTATCCGTTAATAACTTTTGTAGACTAAAAACGAAGGGACGGGTTATTCCTCTTTCTTCGGCTCCGAAACGGTTTCGGCGGCGCGCAGCTGTTCGATATACCGCCATTCCTCGGGCGTCAGCTGCGCCCGTGCGAGCATATCGGGACGGCGGCGCAGGGTGCGCTCCAGCGATTGCTGCCGCCGCCATTTCTGGATGTTGGCGTGGTGGCCGGTGAGCAGCACCTCCGGGATTTCGCGCCCCTCCCAAACGGCGGGGCGGGTGTATTGGGGATGCTCGAGCAGGCCGGAAAAGTGGCTTTCATCGGTGAAGCACGCCTCTTCGGACAGCACGCCCGGCACCAGCCGTGCGATGCAATCCACCAGCACAAGCGCGGGCAGCTCGCCGCCGGTCAGCACATAATCGCCGATGGAGATCTGCTCATCCACGAACGCATCCAGCACGCGCTCGTCCACACCCTCATAATGGCCGCACAGCACGCACAGCTGCGGCAGCTGCGCCAGCTCGAGGGCGCGCTGCTGCGTGAGCACTGCGCCCTGCGGACTCATATAGATCAGATGCGGGCGCGTGCCGCTTTGCTCGCATACTGCGCGGAAGCAGTCGGCGATCGGCTGGGCATTCATCACCATGCCCTGTCCGCCGCCGTAGGGATAATCGTCCACCTGCATCTGGCGGTTGGTCGTGTATTCCCGGATCTGGTGGCAATGCACCTCCAGCACGCCCTTGTTTTGCGCGCGGCCGAGGATGCTTTCGCGCATCACCGTGTTGCACATATCCGGAAACAGAGTCAAAATATCAATCCGCATCGTCCAGCAGTCCTTTAAGCGGACGAAGGCGCAGCACGCCGCCGTCCACGTCGATTTCAATGATGACCGGCGGGATCGCCGGGATCAGAATTTCACGCCCGTCCAGATGGCGCATATGATACACGTCGTTCGCGCCCGTAGAGCTGACCTCGGTCAGCTCGCCGTATTCCTCGCCCGTATCCGCGTCCACAATCCGCAGCCCGATCAGATCGCAGATCAGGTGGCGCCCCGGCGCCAGTTTGAGATCGTCACGGTGGACATACAGCATCCGTCCGCGCAGCACGGCGGCATCCTGCACCGTGGAAACGCCCTCGATCGTCACGAGCGCGATGTTTTTGTGCGGGCGGCCCCTGACTTTCAGCGGGGTTTTGCCCTCGTCAAAATACAGCGTTTTCCAGTCGGCAAACTGTTCGGGCGAATCGCACCACGGCTGCACCCGCAGTTCGCCCCGCACCCCGTGGGTACCGACGATCTGGCCCGCCTCGAGATAAAGCTTTTTCGGCATCGGTCGTTCCTCCTGCGTGTAAAAAATCCTATGCAAACCACGTTTGCATAGGATTTTTGAATCGGTTTCGGCTCAGTCGATTTCCACAGAAACCTTGGCATCCTGACGGGTGGCGGCGGCGCGCATGACGGTGCGCATCGCTTTCGCAATGCGGCCCTGCTTGCCGATCACGCGTCCCATGTCGTCCGGCGCCACGTGCAGATGAAACACGATCGTGCCGTCTTCCGCCGGCTCGTCCTGCTCCACTACAACCGCGTCCGGGTTTTCCACCAGCCCCTGTGCAATGGTCATCAACAGCTCTTTCATTGCAAAACCCAAGCCTTTCCGGTCGGCCAATTAGTTGCCGGCCTTTTTCAGCAGATCCTTAACGGTATCGGTCGGCTGTGCGCCGTTGGCGATCCATTTCTGCGCCTTTTCCATATCGATCTTGATAACGGCCGGCTCCTCCAGCGGGTTGTAGTAGCCGATTTCCTCAATGAAACGGCCGTCGCGGGGATAGCGGGAATCCGCTACAACTACGCGATAGAACGGAGCTTTCTTGGCGCCCATACGGCGCAGACGAATTTTAACTGCCATGTGTGAACCCTCCAAAAATTTGTTTTAATATTCTATCTTCAACCATACAGGGGAAATTCCTAGATGGATTGAATTAAAAACCAAAGCGGCGTCCGCCGCCGCGGGGCATCATCGGCGGCATACCGCGGGGAATCCCGCGCCCGCCTTTTTTGCCCATGCTCTTCATCTGTTTCATCAGCTGACGCATGGACTCGTATTGCTTGACCAGCCGGTTGACGTCCTCCACCTTTTGCCCGCAGCCGGCGGCGATGCGCCGCTTGCGGGAGGGCGTGAGGATATCCGGCTTGCTGCGTTCGGCGGGGGTCATGGACAGGATCACCGCTTCCACGCGGGCGAACTGTTTTTCATCGATGTCCAGATCCTTGATCTGGCTGCCCACACCGGGGATCATGCTGAGCATACCCTTGAGGTCGCCCATTTTGCGCACCTGCCGGAACTGCTCCAGCATATCGTTGAAATCGAATTTATCCTCTTGCAGCTTTTTGGCGAGCGCCTCCGCCTCTTTGCGGTCGATCTGCTGCTCCGCCTTTTCAATCAGCGAAAGCACGTCGCCCATGCCGAGGATGCGGGATGCCATACGGTCGGGGTGGAAAACCTCCAGATCCTCCAGCTTTTCACCGATGCCGGCAAACTTGATAGGCTGGCCGGTGACGGCGCGCACGGACAGCGCCGCGCCGCCGCGGGTATCGCCGTCCAGCTTGGTCAGAACCACACCGGTGATGCCCAGCGCTTCGTTGAACGAGGCGGCGACGTTGACCGCGTCCTGACCGGTCATGGCGTCCACGACCAGCAGAATCTCCTGCGGCGAGACGGCGGACTGGATATTTTTCAGCTCGGCCATCAGCTGCTCGTCAATATGCAGCCGGCCGGCGGTGTCGAGGATCACATAATCGTTGCCGTGGTCGCGCGCATGCGCGACCGCCTTTTTGGCGATGTCCACCGGGTCGGCGGCGCCCATTTCAAACACCGGCACGCCGGCCTTTTCGCCGACGACCTGCAGCTGCTTGATCGCGGCGGGACGGTAAACGTCGCACGCGACGAGCAAAGGACGGTGTCCCTGGCTCTTGAGCATCCGCCCGAGCTTGGCGGAATGGGTGGTTTTGCCCGACCCCTGCAGGCCGCACATCATGAGAACGCAGGGCGGGTGATTGGCGGTCGCCAGGCGGGCGGCCTCGCCGCCCATGAGCGCCGTCAGCTCCTCGTTGACGATCTTGATGACCATCTGCGCCGGCGTCAGGCTTTCCATGACCTGCGCGCCGATCGCACGCTGCGTAACAGTCGCGGTGAAATCCTTTGCAACCTTATAGTTGACGTCCGCCTCCAGCAGCGCCAGACGCACCTCGCGCATGGCTTCCTTCACGTCCGCCTCGCTCAGCTTGCCTTTGGAGCGCAGCTTTTTAAAGGCTGCGGACAGCTTGTCGGTTAATCCTTCAAAAGCCACGGTTTTGCCCCTTTCCGGTTCATCCCGTACAGCGGTCAATCCTCCGCCAGACGGCGGGCGACCTGCAAAATCCGCTCGGAGCGTTCGCGGATTTCCCGCGAATAGCCGAAGCGGTCGTTGAGTTCCTCGATTTCCTGCGCGGCGACACAGATGGCGTCAAAGCCCTCCCGCATTTCGCGGAACCGGCGCGCCAGTCCGAGCCGCTCTTCCATCTCCAGCAGCTGCGCTTCGGCGCGCTTGATGGAATCGCGCACGCCCTGCCGCGTGATGCCCTCGTTTTCGGCGATCTCGGCAAGCGACAGGTCGTTGTCATAATACAGCTCCACCACGTCGCGCTGTTTGTCGGTCAGCATGTCGCCATAGAAATCAAAAAGAAAGGCAATTTCCATATTTTTTGCCATGCCGCACCGCTCCTTCCTGCGTTTCGAAGTGTAAAGCGTTTTACTTTACAGAGATTATACACGAAAAGTCGTCGTTTGTCAAGAGGCAGAATGAAGAATCCCCCACGTTTTTTCGCGGCGGGAACACGGTTTTCGGATTGCCCATTGCCAAACTCTTCGGAATTCGCTATACTGAAAGGAGGAAAAGCGGAAATTTGCCGCGAACGGAGGGGCTTGTATGTTTGCACGCCTGCATAGCATGGGCTTGATGGGAATCGACGGCTTTTTGGTTGAGGTGGAAGCCGATATTGCGCAGGGTTTACCCGGCTTTGACGTGGTGGGGCTGCCCGGCACGGCCGTGCGCGAATCGCGCGACCGGGTTCGCGCCGCGCTGAAAAACTGCGGCTTCACGTACCCCGTCAGCCGGATCACCGTCAATCTGGCACCGGCGGACGTGAAAAAAGAAGGCTCCGTATATGATCTGCCGCTGCTGCTGGCGCTGCTCAAAGCCACCGGTCAGCTGAGCGTGCCGCTGGACACCGCCGCCTTTCTGGGGGAGCTGTCGCTGACCGGCGAGGTGCGCCCGGTGCGCGGCGTACTGCCCATGGTGATCGCCGCGCGGGACGGCGGTATGCAGGCGGTGTTCGTCCCTGCCGCCAACTCGGCGGAGGCGGCGGTTGTGGACGGCATTCAGGTCTTTCCCGTCTCCCACGTTCTGGCTCTTCTGGAGCATTTAAACGGCGTGACGCCTCTCGCGCCTCTCCCGCCAACCGCCTTTCGGCAAACGGCAGCCGCCGAGGAGCTGCCGGATTTTTCCGATGTGATGGGGCAGGCGGCTGCCCGGCGGGCGCTGGAGGTGGCCGCTGCCGGCGGTCACAATGTGCTGCTCATCGGGCCGCCCGGCTCGGGCAAAAGTATGCTCGCCAAGCGTCTGCCCTCGATCCTGCCCGATCTGACGCGGGAGGAAGCGCTGGAAACGACCAAAATCCACTCGGTCGCCGGCGTGCTGCCGGGCGGCGTAGGCCTGCTGGAGGCGCGCCCGTTCCGTTCGCCGCACCACAATGTTTCCACTGCCGGCCTGATCGGCGGCGGCAGTATCCCGCACCCCGGCGAAGCGTCGCTCGCCCATCATGGGGTGCTGTTTCTGGACGAGCTGCCGGAATTTTCGCGGGATGCCATGGAATGTCTGCGCCAGCCGCTGGAGGACGGGCGCGTGACCATTTCCCGCGCGTCCTCTTCCTCCTCTTACCCCTGCTCGTTTATGCTCGTCGCCGCCATGAACCCCTGCCCGTGCGGCTATTACGGACATCCCACCCGCTCCTGCACCTGTTCGCCGCAAGCGGCGCAGCGGTATCTGGCGCGGATCTCCGGGCCGCTGCTCGATCGGGTGGATCTGCATATCGAGGTGCCGCCGGTGGAATTTGCTCAGCTCTCCTCTGGGCAGCCGGCCGAAAGCTCGGCCGCCATCCGTGCGCGTGTGAACGAGGCACGACAGCGGCAGCTGGAACGCTTCCGCGGCACGTCCATCCGCAGCAACGCCGCCATCCCGCCCGGCAAAATCCGCGAGTTTTGTCCGCTGACGCCCGCCGCACAGCAAGTGATGAAAAACGCCTTTGACAAGCTGGGACTATCCGCGCGCGCCTATGACCGGCTGCTCAAGGTGGCGCGCACGATTGCCGATCTCGCGCACAGCGACAGCATTGACACGGCCCACGTCGCCGAAGCGGTGCAATACCGCAGTCTGGACCGCAAATACTGGCAAACGCGTTAATAATGACAATCCCCCTCCAAACGCATAAAACGCACCGCTGCGTGTCTGTCAAACACACAGCGGTGCGGTGTTATACTAAAATCTG
>ENA-UOJL01002363-UOJL01002363.1-human-gut-metagenome-genome-assembly--contig:-P47-NODE-2363-length-15867-cov-3.938970_pt1 | contig 15867 bp, 20 predicted proteins | sample MGYA00242347_ERZ723894 | MGnify/ENA metagenome assembly ERZ723894
GGAGAAGGACAGGCCATCCAAACCATCAATGCTAGTATCGAAAAGGATTATCAGGCCTACGTGAGTACCACGGAAGAGGCGATTGAAGGGGCCAAGAATGACCCCTATCTCAAGCCCGGCGGAGGGTATCATACCACTTCTGACGCTGTTGTGACGCACAACGATGATGGGGTGATTTCCATTTGTTTCTCCACCAGTTGGATGATGGGCGGCGTGCACAATTTCAATAATTACGCCATGACTTTTGATCTGAATACGGGTAAAAAACTGACTTTGCCCGATCTGTTCCCCGATATGGACAAAGAGAGTTTGTCCTCTAGCGTGAAAAAGCAGGTAAAAGCGTATCTTTCCGCCAACAGTGACCGGAATTGGTGGGATAACGCTGAAGAGATTGTGGATGACTACTCCATAGATAAAATGGCGTTTTGTCTCAACAAAGGGAAGATCACTGTCTTTTTCGATACCTATGAGCTGGCCCCGGGAGCTTCCGGTCCGGTGGTAGTGGAATTGTCCCTTACATTTCCCCAGTAATGGCCAAAGTTTGAAAATTTCCAGGGAAATAGAATGTATTTACAACGCATATTATACGCGATATAATATTTGTTAGACGAAAAGTCAAAAGGAGGATCACCCAATGGATTTGGAAAAAATGAAACGCAAGTACGCGTACACTCTGGCCCGGGTGGGTCTGAATGTACAAAAAGGCCAGACCGTTTTGGTAGAGGCTGCTATTGAGGGGTGGCAGTTCACCAGCATTTTTGCAGAGGAGTGCTATAAGCTGGGCGCCGGCAACGTGGTGGTACACTACCTGGACCTGCCCAACATGAAAGTGGCCGCTCAATATCGCAGCGATGAAGATATGCGCCATGTAGAGGACTGGGAGTATGCCATGAACCAGGGCTATCTGGATGACGGTGCCTGCTATGTGCGGCTGGAGGGCGTCAATCCCAAGCTCATGGAGGGAGTAAGCGAGAAAAACTCCAACGCCATTTTCTCCCATGTGGACACAGTGCGCAATATCATGCGCAAGGCAAGCCGGGAAAAGCATTGCCAGTGGTTGATCGCCATGGTGCCCACAGTGGAATGGGCCGAGTACATCCTGGACAAGAAGGGCGAAGAAGCTTTGGAAGAGCTGTGGAAGATTCTGCTGAAGCTTTGCTATATCGATGAAACCAACGATGTGGTCAAGACCTGGGAAGATCTCAGAGCTCAAAAAGCCGCTCGTGGCAAGGCTGTGGATGCCCTGAAACTGACGAAACTCCACTACACTGCTTCCAATGGTACCGACCTGACCGTGGGCCTGACTCCCTGGTCCAAGTTCAGCTACGAAGGGAGAAAAGGCATCACATTCTGCCCCAACATTCCCACGGAAGAGATCTGCACCACTCCCAGCAAGTTTGAAACCAATGGCGTGGTGTACGCTTCTCGTCCTCTGGTGCTGGGCGGCAAGAAAATCGAAAACTTCGGTTTCCGCTTTGAAAATGGCAAGGTTGTAGAAGTCCTGGCGGATGAGGGCAAAGAGATGCTGGAAGCCCTGATTTCCACAGACGAAAACGCCGGTTATTTGGGCGAAGCCGCTTTGGTGGAGTACCATTCTCCCATCAGCATGAGCGGTTTGGTGTATTACACCACCTTGATCGACGAGAACGCAAGCTGCCATTTGGCTTTGGGCAGAGGATTGAATGCAGCTCCTCAAGGAAATGAGAATCTTTTCAATGATTCTACCATCCACGTGGACTTCATGGTGGGTACACCCGATATGAAGATCGTAGGTACAACGGAATCCGGCGAAGAAGTGGAGATCTTCCGCGACGGAGACTTTGTGATTTGATCCATTGTTGAGATAGGACAAAAGGCCTTCTGAAACCCTGATTGTGAAAGGGTCCCAGAGGGCCTTTTTGCTGCCAATTTACTATAGAAAAAGCTCCTAAACTGGCGTAAAAACCAGCCTAGGAGCTTTTTGAAAATGCTGGTGCCGCTAACCGGACTTGAACCGGTACGGTATCGCTACCGAGGGATTTTAAGTCCCTTGTGTCTGCCTATTCCACCACAGCGGCGCAAAAGACGAGTATAGCAGCATTTTCAACTAGATAATGTTACCATAGCGCCAAAGGAAAATCAAGAGGGAAGTTCCGTAAAAAACACTGGAATTTTTCTGTCCAAGACATTTACTTTTAGCATCCATTTATAGTATACTGTAAATTGATTGGGGAGTACCCAGAATTTTCGCTGAAGGAGCAACTGCTATGTATTATCTCGGAATCGATCTTGGCGGTACCAACATTGCCGTTGTGGTCGTGGATGAAAACAATCAGATTATTGCCCGCGCCACTTCCAAAACAAAATTGGACAACGCGGATCAGGTGGCCGACGCAATGGCGGAAACCGTTTATGCTGCGCTGAAAAACGCTGGTATCACTTTAAACGATGTGCCGTGGGTGGGCCTTGGTTCTCCCGGAACCATCAACAAAGCCACTGGTATCATCGAGTATGCCAATAACCTGCCTTTTAAAAACACCCCCATGGAGAAAATGCTTTCGGAAAGACTGGAAGGCAAAAAGATCCTCATGGAGAACGACGCCAATGCTGCCGCATATGGCGAATATATGGCAGGTGCCTTGAAGGGCGCCGATAACGCCATTGCCATCACACTGGGCACCGGCGTAGGCGGCGGAATCATCGTCGATCATAAAATCTATTCCGGCAGCAATTTTGCCGGCGCCGAGCTGGGCCATACTGTGATCGTGGTAGACGGCCGTCCCTGCACTTGTGGCCGAAACGGCTGTTGGGAGACATACGCTTCCGCAACCGGCCTGATCAAGACCACCAAAGAGCATATGGAAAACGCGCCCAAGGATTCTCCCCTGTGGAAGCTGGTGGATGGGGATATCAATAAAGTCAACGGCCGGACTGCTTTCGACGCAATGCGTCAGGGCGACCCCGTCGGCAAGGAGATCGTGGACGAGTATATCAAGTATCTCAGTGTGGGTATTATTGATATGGTCAATATTTTCCAGCCGGATATTCTGTGCATTGGCGGCGGTATTTCCAACGAACGGGAAACCCTGCTGGCTCCTGTGCGGGAGTATGTGGCAAAAGAACAGTATGCCAGGAATTCCGATAAAAAGACAGTTGTGTGCCGCGCTGAGCTGGGCAATGATGCCGGAATTATCGGCGCAGCGTTGTTGGGCAAGGAGGTATAAGAATCATGTCTGTGGAAAAGTCTGTGTTCGGTAAATTGCCGGATGGCCGTGAAGTGGCCCTCTATACTTTGAAAAACGCCAATGGTATGACCTTGGTCACCACTCCCTATGGCTGCCGGATCGTGCAGCTGTTGGTTCCGGATAAAGACGGGAAACTTGGGGATGTGGTCCTGGGCCATCGCACCTTGGAAGAGTATTACGGCGCCAATTATCAGGGCACCTATGTGGGCCGTTACGCCAACCGTATTGGTGGAGCGGAATTTACCCTGAATGGCAAAACTTATACCCTGTCCAAAAACGATGGAGCCAATACGCTGCATGGTGGCCCCGGAGGGTATCATCAGGTGCTGTGGGATGCCCAGACGGAAGACGGGGAAGAACCTTCCATCGTGTATACCCATGAAAGCCCGGACGGGGATGAAGGGTATCCTGGAAACTTGAAGATCAAGGTTACTTACACCCTGAAAAAGGACAATACTCTGGCGCTGCAGTATGATGCTGTCTGCGATCAGGAGACTCCTTATAACCCCACAAACCATTCCTTCTTCAACTTGACTGGCGACCCCCAGAAGGAAGTTTTCGGGACATATTTGACTTTGAACGCCAAAAAGAGCACCACCGTGTCCGACGATTTGATCCCCGATGGCGGGTTTGTTTCCGTAGTGGGAGGACCTTTGGACTTTACATCCCCCAAGAAGCTGGGAGACGACATGTTTGCCGATGACCGGTTGATCCAGTTGTGCGGCGGATTCGATCACAATTTCTGCATTGAGGGAGAAGGTTTCCGGAAGTTTGCGGAAGCCTACGAGCCGGAAAGCGGCCGCGTGATGGAAGTGTGGTCTGACCTGCCTGGCGTGCAGCTGTATACGTTCAATACTGTAGGCGAAGGTTTGGTGGGCAAGGACGGCAACCCCATGAAGCCTCATACTGCACTGTGCCTGGAGACGCAGTTCTATCCCGATTCCGTGCATCACGAGAACTTCCCCTTCCAGTATTTGCAGCCCGGTGTGCCCTTCACCACCAAGACCGAGTATCGTTTTTCCGTAAAGTAAAATTAGAATCATTTAAGGGGACGGGTGAAGCTGTCCCCTTTTCCTATTGAGTTTTTTGAAAGGAGGTCTTCACATTGAAAAAAGAAAAATCCTGTGGCGCGGTAGTGTATCGGACGGGAGAAAACGGGCCTGAGGTGCTGTTGATCAAACATAAAAACGGCGGCCACTGGGCTTTCCCGAAAGGCCATGTGGAGAAAAAAGAGACAGAGTCGGAAACCGCTTTGCGGGAGATCAAAGAAGAAACCGGTTTGAAGGTGGATCTGGATACAGGCTTCCGGCAGATGGTGACCTATTCGCCCAAGCCCAATGTGATGAAAGATGTGATCTATTTTGCTGCGGAAGCAAAGAAGGATCATGCCCGGCCCCAACCGGAAGAGGTGTTGGAGATCTGCTGGAAAGAGCCGGAAGAAGCTTTGTCTCTGGTCACGTACGCTACGGACCGTGAAGTGCTGCAAGCGTTTCTCCGGTATTTAGCAAGTTCTCAGGACCAATAACCTAGTTTATAGCGCGAAAGCTCCTGCCCCTGTGGCAGGGGCTTTTTTTGTTGCCCTTCCCCATCTGGGAGGGCAGTTCTATTTTTGAAGTCCTGTCCATAGATATGAACATCCCATGGACAAAGGAGGAAACACCATGGAGCTTTGTGGTTTTGACTATGTGGCCCAACAGATCCCTTTGTATCGGGACTTGCTTTTGCGGCTGCCCGACCAAGTGAAAGCCCAGGCCTTTGATATTCACATAGCCAGCGGACAACCCGTTTCTATTTGCGGCAGAGAGGGAATCGTATTCCTTTCCAAAAAAGGCAGTACGGTGCGGGTGGCGGAGCAAGGTGTGGTTACCACACCCCAGCAGTTGCAGGAACTATTTCTCCAAGCTTGTGGTCATTCGGTATTCTGTCATGAAGAAGAAATCCGCCAAGGGTTTGTGAGACTGGGAGAAAATTGCCGGGTGGGGGTCTGTGGTTCCGCTGTTGTGGAACAGGGGAGGGTCCAAAGCATCAAGGAGGTGACCTCACTGGTGTATCGCATTCCCAGACAAGTGCCGGGCTGCGCGGACAGGCTTTTCTTGGAAGGTGTGTCCATAGAAGGCGGTGTGTTGATCGCCGGACCCCCTTCCAGCGGAAAAACCACGTTCCTGCGGGATTTGGCCCGATCGGTTTCCGTGGGGAAGTTTGGTCCTAGCCGCCGGGTGGCAGTGGTGGACGAGCGGGGAGAGCTGGGTGGGTATGACCTTGGCCCAAACGCGGATCTGCTTCGGGGGTATCCAAAAAGCGTTGGATTAGATGTAGCACTGCGGATGCTTTCTCCGGAGGTGATTGTGTGTGATGAGCTTTCAGAACGCGATTTAGGCGCTATCCGGGGAGCGGCGGCGTCCGGAGCAGCGTTGGTGGCTTCCGTTCACGGGGAGGCGGGGGACCTTTTCCGCCGTCCTCTTTGCCGGAAATTGCTGAAGTTGGGGATCTTTCACACGGCGGTGTGCTTAACGGGACGAACTTCCCCTGGAGAGATCGCAGCAGTTCTGCCCATTCCGCCGGAAGGGGGTGAGGGGGACTGTGGAACTTTTGGGGGCGGCGTTGCTGATCCTCAGCGGGTTGCTGGCGGGGGTCCTGGGAGCGGCCCGGCTAAAGCGCGGGGTACGGTTGTTGCTTGATTTAAAATCCTTGATGCAGGCTTTCCAAACAGGAATCCGCTATGCAGCCTGGAGTTTGCCGGAATTGATTTTGGAGCGGCAGGACTCCGTGTTTTGCCGGTTGGCAGAGCGAGACGGGGAATTCCTTTTCAATCCGGCTAAAGCCTTGGAGCAAGCGGGAAAAAGCCTTTTGTGGGAACAGGGGGATTTAGAGCTGTATTTGGGGTTTGTGGGTGGCCTTGGAGTCAGCGATACCCAAGGACAAATGGAACATATCGGTTTGTACCGTTCACTGTTGGAACCCCGGTTGGAACAAGCCCGAGAGGAAGTGGGAAAAAAATCCAGGGTGTACATTGCGCTGGGACTTTTTGCCGGTGTGACAGTAAGCCTGCTGCTTTTATAAAAAGGACTGGAAAGGGAGGAACGTCCTCGTGGATGTGGATCTTATTTTTCAAATTGCTGCTATCGGAATCATTGTAGCCGTCCTCAATCAGCTTCTCGTTCGTTCTGGCCGGGAGGAACAAGCCATGATGACCACATTGGCTGGACTGATCGTGGTGTTGATGATGATCATTCGGGAAATCGACGCCTTGTTCCAGGCAGTCAAATCCATTTTCTCTCTGTAACCATGGAATTGTTTGGTATTGGGATTTTGGCGTTGTGCGCGGTACTGTTTGCCGCCCTGGTACAAAAAAGCAATAAGGAATACGCCTTGCTCATCAGCCTGGGAGCGGCGGTAGTGCTGCTTTTCCTTATTCTGGACCAGGCTGAACCCTTGTTCCGGCAGATCCAAGACATGGCCAGTCAGGGAGCTTTAGAAGGGGAAGCCATAAAATTGATGCTGCGGGCAATCGGGATAACCGTGGTGGGCCAAGTGGTGTCGAGGCTGTGTAAAGACGCGGGGGAGTCAGCTTTGTCCTACACGGTGGATCTGGCAGCCCGGGGGGCAGTTTTGGCGGCAGCCTTGCCGGCGGTGGAGAAGATCCTGGAATACCTGGGCGAGATCGCCACAATGTAAGGAAGTGAAACTGTGCGGGCATTACGACTGCTTTTGATGGTGTGTTTCGTGGGAGTGGCATTGGTTTGGTGGACGCCCCAATTTGTTCATGCGCAAGAATGTTCCCAGATATATGAAAAAAGCGGTGCAGGGGACGTGTACGATGCTTTGGACGACGAAACACAGGATTTACTTTCCCAAGCGGGCGTGGAGGACGGAACTTGGGAGGGAGAAGACGGCGAAGGTCTGTTTGAGATGTTTTCCAGCCTGCTGCGGGAAAAACTGGCAGCGCCGCTGAAAGGTTTGGCAGCGCTGTTGGGAGTGGTGATCCTGTGCAGGCTTGGGGGAAGCTTTGAGGAGGGAGGGGATAGCTCCCTGTTGGCGGGAACGTTGGCGTGCGCGGGAATTTTGACCGCACCGCTGCTGGAATTGATCCGCGGAACGCAGGAGGTGGTGGAAAGTGCCTGTGTGTTTATGGGAGCCAGCGTTCCGGTTTATTCCGCCTTGCTTTTGGCCTCTGGGAGCACTGCGGTGGGAGGCTCTTACAGCTTTTTAGCATTGGCCGCGGGAAATTTGATCCCAGTTTTGTCCTCGGCAGTTCTCATGCCCATTCTGCACATCTTTTTAATGCTTTCTCTGGCTTCTTCCCTGTGCGGGACCAAATTTGACAAGCTGCTTTCCAGCTTGTATGGATTTGCAAAATGGCTGCTGGTATTTGCGGTGACCTTGTTTTCCGGAATCCTCTCCGTGCAAACCGTATTAAACGCACAGGTGGATGCCGCAGCAGGGAAAACGGTAAAGCTCATTGCCTCGTCTGCGATTCCCATTGTAGGAGGGGCGTTTGGGGACGCTGTCTCGGCCATCCAAAGCAGTATTCACATGGTGAAATCCGGCGTGGGAGCGTTCGGAATTTTGGCGGCGATCTGTATTTTTGCCCCCACCATGATTCAAGCGGCGCTGTGGATGGGCGTGTGCTTGTTGGCGCAGGTAGCTTCCGATCTGTTTGATACACCGGGTTTGAGCGCTCTCTTCGGAGCGTGTGTGTCGGTGGCAAAAATGATTTTGGCAGTGCTCATCAGCGTGTGCGCGGTGGCAGTGGTGTGCGCGGCCCTGGTGCTGTTTGTGAAAGGAAGCCTATGAACACAGTAATGGAAAGCGTTTTGACAGTGTGCGTGGTGCTGATCTCCACAGAGCTGCTGCGGAAATTTTGCCCGGAAAACCACATGGTGCGTTTTGTGGGGAGCCTGGTAGCGTTAAGCGTACTCATCTCCACTGTGGGGACGCTCTTGTCCGTGGACGTGGATTTTTCCCTTGCAGGGGAGCAAACCCAAAACCAGCAGGAGGAATTGACTTCCTATGTGGAGGAGCAGTATGAACAGGCTGCCCAGCAAGACTGGGAGGAGTATATAAAGGGCTTGTTGGCAACGGCAGGAATAGAAGCAAAAGAAATCCGCGTTTTGACAGATAGAAATGAAGAAGGCAGCATAGTATTAACTGAGGTGACGGCAGTGTTCCAGTATTCCACGGAGGAAGAGCGGGCAAGAGCCCTTCTCCAAAATGTTTTGGGAGAGGGGATACGCGTTACCGTGGAGGCAGAAAGCTGAAGCCCCGGAAAGGAGAAGAAATGGAACTGGGCCAATGGAAGCAGAGGTTTCTGGACCTGTTCCGGAAAGAAAAACCGCTGAAACTGGTGGTGTTGTTAGGCGTTTTCGGTATCGCGCTGATTGGACTTTCCGCGTTTTGGGAACCTGACGGCAGTGATCCTGTTCCGGAAACATCCTCCAGCGGTACGGAGGATTACCGGCAGAGCCTGGAAGAAGACTTGGGCCGGATCGTGACTGCCATTACCGGGGAGGAGCATCCTACCGTGGTCGTCACGCTGGGGGACACCGGGAAAAGCTTGTACGCATCGGACGAACGGCAAAGCACACAACAGGAAGAAGGAGCTTCCACGGAAGACCGGGAATCCACCCATATCCTGATGGAGGACGCTGACGGCAATCAATACGCCCTTACAGTTACGCAGACCCAACCGGAAGTGCAGGGGGTGGTGGTAGTCAGTCAGTTTGCGGGAAACCCGATCATCCAGGAGAAACTCTTGAACGCAGTATGTACCGCTTTGGATATTTCGTCTGCCAAGGTTTGCGTCACCGGAAGCGGATAGTCCGGAGACCGAAATCAACAGAAAAAACATCTTGGAGGGATCAACCATGAAATTCGGCAAAAAGCAGCTTGTATTGGCTTCCTTGGTATTGGCCTTGGGGGCGGCGGTCTATCTGAACTGGCAGTTCGCTGGAACGAACCGGCTTCCGGTAGGGGATTCATCCTCGGAAACCAGTCAGCTTGGGGCGGCGCAGCTTGTGAACAATGCCTATGTGGAGACAGTCAATGACGATTTGGAGTCCAACGGTTCAGCAGAGACGTCTTCGGATGCCCTGTCCCAGGCGCGGATCGACCGGCAGAATTCCCGCGACGAAGCGCTGGAACTTCTGGACGGTGTGATGGAAAGCGTGGAGTCCGATAGCGCTGCTAAACAGCAGGCAGTGGAGGAAGCCTCTGCTATAGCCCAGAATATCCTGGAGGAATCCAACGTGGAAAGCTTGTTGGAGGCGAAAGGGTATACAGATTGCGTGGCGTACATCACCGGCGAGGAGTGTAGCGTGGTAGTGGCTGGAACGGTGGAGGAAGCGGATACATTGATCGTTCAGGAGATCGTTATGGATCAAACCGGACTGACAGCGGACAAAATCAAAATCATCGGAACAAACTAGTTGGTTTTGCCAGTGGATTGTGGTATAATAGCCCCAGTTAGCAGAAACGCAGGCGCTGAGCGGATGCCTGTGTGATATGCCCCGCCGCAGGTGGGATCCTGGTGAAGCTTGACAACGCAATCTTTGGGAAAGTTCTTGTTTGCAAAGGCTCACCGTGGAAGCGGTGGGCCTTTTTTATGATTTGGAGGTTTGACTCTATGACGAGACGGGAAGCAAGGGAACAAGCGTTTATTTTGGTGTTTGAACAGGCCGTGCGGGAGGAATCCGTTGACAATATTCTGCATGACGCCGCAGAAGCCCGGGATCTTGTGCCCAGCTCTTTTGGAGAGCGGGAAGCTTTGGGCGTGGAGGAACACCGGGAAGAGATTGACAGTACCATTGAAAAGCATATTCGTGGCTGGAACCTGCGGAGATTGTCCAAGGTGACTTTGGCCCTTTTGCGGTTGGCTGTGTACGAGATGGTTTGGGAGAAGTCCATCCCTTACAGCGTGTCCATCAACGAAGCGGTGGAGTTGGCAAAAGTCTACGGAGGCAAGGATGATGCCACATATATCAATGGAGTGTTGGCGTCCGTAGCCAAAGATTTGCCTGTGGAAGGGCAGGATAAACCCCATGAGTAATTGGGTGCTGGGAATCGATACCAGCAATTACACAACCTCTTCCGCGTTGGTTCAGGACGGTGCGGTGCGGGAGAATCGAAAAAAACTTTTGCCGGTAAAACAGGGAGAAAAGGGGCTTCGCCAAAGTGATGCAGTGTTCCATCATGTGCGTCAGCTGCCCGAGGTGCTGGGCCCTATTTTGGAGAACTTGGATGAACCGCCCAAAGCCATTGGTGTATCCCTGACGCCCACAACAGAGAAGGATTCTTATATGCCCTGCTTTTTGGTGGGGAAAAACACCGCGGGCCTGTTGGGGAAAGCTTGGGGCGTCCCGGTAGAAGGGTTTTCTCATCAGCAGGGCCACATCGCCGCGGCGTTGTATTCTGCAGGGAAGTTGGAACTGCTGGAAAAGGAATTTTTGGCCTTTCACGTATCCGGTGGGACCACAGATGCCCTTCTAGTCAAACCCGATGCCGATTCCATGCCCCAGATAAAACTGGTTGCCCATTCGCTTGATTTGAAAGCGGGACAGGCGGTGGACCGGGTTGGGGTCATGCTGGGGTTACCGTTCCCGTGTGGTCCGGAGCTGGAAAAATTTGCTCTTCGTTGGGAGGGGAAAATCCAATACCGTCCGGTACTGAAAGGCAGCGACTGTTCCCTTTCGGGCATTGAAAACCAGTGTAAGGCGCTTTTGGAGAAAGGGGAACCGCAGGAGAAGATCGCACGGTTTTGTTTGGAAGCCATTGCTCAAGTCTTGGATAAGATGTGCGCCAGCTTGCTGGAAGAGCTGGGAGATTTGCCGGTAGTATTTTCCGGTGGGGTGTGTTCCAATTCTTTGCTGCGGAAGCGGTTGGGAGAAAAGTACGGGGGATATTTTGCAGCGCCCGAATTTTCTTCCGACAATGCTGCCGGAGTGGCGGTTTTAGCCTGGAAAAAGAGGTGCGCAACATGAGGACAGCGGTGCTTACTGTATCTCAGGTGAATTTTTTTATCAAATCCTTAATTGAAAGCGATGGCTGGCTTCAAGACGTTTTGATTTCTGGGGAAATTTCCAATTTCACAGACCATTACCGTTCTGGGCATCTGTATTTTTCGTTAAAGGACGAGAAGTCCGTCCTGAAAGCAGTGATGTTTGCTTCTTCCGCCCGGCGGTTAAAGTTTCATCCAAAAGATGGAATGAAGGTGCTCATCCGGGGAAGAATTTCCGTATATGAACCCTCGGGGCAGTACCAGCTTTACGCGGAGGATATGCAGCCTGAAGGCGTAGGAGCGTTGAGTATGGCCTTTGAGCAGCTCAAGGAGAGCCTGGCTGCGGAGGGGCTGTTCGACAAAGAGCATAAACGGAACATCCCGCCTTTCCCGGAGCGGATCGGAGTGATCACCTCTCCCACCGGGGCAGCGGTGCGGGATATTTTGCAGATCACCGGAAGGCGTTGGCCGTTGGCAAAAATCATCTTGGCACCAGTGCTTGTCCAGGGGGAACAGGCCCCCGGCCAAATTGTATCCGCCCTACGAGAAATGGACCGCACTCGTGCTTGCGATGTGATCATCTTGGGCCGGGGCGGCGGTTCGTTGGAAGATTTGTGGGCCTTCAATGATGAAAGGGTAGCCCGGGCAGTGTATGCTTGTTCCATCCCCGTAGTGTCGGCAGTTGGCCACGAAACCGATTTTACCATTTGCGATTTTGTAGCGGACCTGCGTGCGCCCACTCCCAGTGCGGCCGCGGAACTTTGTACCCCGGATTGGCGTGAGGAACTGGCCCAAGTGTTGACATATCACCGGTATTTCCATGAGGAAGGCGCCAAGTTGGTGGAGTATCTTCGGCAAACTCTGGATTTGCTGGTGCAGGATTCGCCCCTTGGACATCCCGAAGAAATTCTCCAAAAAAGACGGGAGAACGTGTCACAGCTTGTCCATCGTTTGGAGGCTGGATTGGAACGTAGGCTGGAAAAAGATCAAAAACGGCTGGCAGTGCTTTCCGGTACCTTGGACGCGTTGAGCCCCTTAAAGGTGCTGTCCAGAGGATATGCGGTTGTCACAGACAAAAATGGGGGCGTTCTCCACAGCTCTGCGGAAGCAGCGGTCGGAGACCAGGTGAATATCCGCTTGAACCAAGGAACCCTGTTGGCGGAAATTTTGGAAAAGGGGGAATGACCCGTGGCAGCGAAAAAATTGAAATTTGAGGAATCCATGCAGAGACTGCAAGAGATTGTAAATAAGCTGGAGAGTGGGGAGGAATCTCTGGAAAATTCCATGAAGCTGTTTGAAGAAGGAGCTAAGCTTTCCACGCAGTGCTACCAGATGCTGGACAAAGCGGAACAACAGGTGACGGAACTGACAAAAATCGCGGACAGCGAGGAGGAGCACGATGAAGGAAACCTTTGAACGGTATCTTGCCCAGATTGAAAAAGCATTGGAAAAATTTTTGCCTCATGGGGAAGAAAATTCCCTCACTCAGCCGGTGGTGGATTCCATGCGCTATAGTTTGCTTTTGGGAGGAAAACGTATCCGGCCGGTGATGACGCTGGCTTTTTGTCAGCTTTGCGGCGGGGATGCTGAGCTGGCGCTGCCCTTTGCCTGCGCGGTGGAAATGGTCCATACCTATTCCCTGATTCACGACGATTTGCCCTGTATGGACGACGACGACCTGCGCCGGGGAAAACCGGCCAACCACAAAGTTTACGGGGAAGCCATGGCTTTGCTGGCGGGGGACGGTTTGCTTACCAAGGCGTTTGAAACGGCGCTTGCTTTTTCAGGTCCTGCTGCTGACGCGGTGCGTGGGGCGAAAATTTTGGCCCAATGCGCTGGCGCGGCGGGAATGGTGGGCGGCCAGTGCATCGACTTGAACTCCGAAGGACAGGATGTGGATTTGAACCTGCTGGCGGAAATGGACCAGGGCAAAACGGTTGCTTTGATTTCCGCTGCATGCCAAATGGGCTGTGCAGCTGCCGGGGCAGGCGAAGAAGCTCTGGAAAATGCTCGCCGCTACGCAGAAGGCGTAGGCATGGCTTTCCAAATCCGCGATGATATTTTGGATGTGCTGGGAGATGCTGCAATCTTGGGGAAAAACGTGGGAATGGACTCTGCGCGAGATAAACGGAATTACGTTTCTTTGCTGGGCGTAGAGGAAGCGCAGAAGTTGGTGGATTCGTTCACTGCCCAAGCGGAAGAGGCGTTACAGTCCTTCCCGGGAGATACCACTTTCCTGGGAGATCTGGCCCGTTTTTTGGCTACTCGGGAGAAATGAGACGTTCCGTTTCCTATACGGTCCCCAGCGAATGGGACGGGCGCCCGGTAAAAGAATTTATCCGGCGGTATTTGGGCCTTTCTTCCAGAGTTTTGGTAAAGCAGAAGCAAACGGAAGGGGGAGTCCTGAAAAATGGAGAACCTTGCCGAAGTGTGGACCTGCTTGCTGCTGGGGACATATTGGAACTGTGTTTCCCAGAAGAGTCAGAACAGTACGAACCTGTGGAAGGCCCTCTTTCTATCCTTTGGGAAAGCGAGGATTATCTGGTGGTGGACAAGCCTTCGCGAATGCCGATTCATCCATCGCCGGGCCATGACCGGGACAGCCTATTAAACCGTGTGGCCTTTTATTATGGGCAGACCGGGCAGTCCCCCGCGTTTCGGCCGTTGTATCGTTTGGATCGGGATACCAGCGGGATTGTAGCTATTGGAAAACACCGAGTGGCTGCCTCTTCCGCCCAGGTGGATAAAGTGTATTATGCTGTGTGCCAGGGCGAGTTGTCCGGTTATGGTACGGTGGATGTGCCCATCGGTTTGGAACCGGGAAGCAAGATTCGCCGCCAGTGTGGGGAAGGGCAAATGGCGGTAACTCACTGGAAGGCTTTGGCTTTCTGGGAGGAACACACCCTTCTGCAATTTCATCTGGAAACAGGGCGGACTCACCAGATTCGGGTCCATATGGCTCATTTGGGCCATCCGTTGGCAGGGGACGATCTGTATGGCGGCTCTCGGGAGAGGATTTCCCGTCAAGCGCTTCACTGTGGGAGCCTGAAACTCCTTTGTAAACCGTTGGCAGTGGATCGGGTCGTGACCTGTCCGTTTCCAGGGGATTGGTTAAGCGCATTTCCTTGGACAAAATCGTTTTCACCAGAATAAACCAGTATCAAGCTATAAAGGAGATGTCTTTATGCCTGCTTGTTTAACCCATTATTATTTTGCACAGCGCGTTCGGGAGGATTTGCCAGACAAAGCCGATTTAGATCTTTGCGCCTATCTTTGGGGCGCTCAAGGACCGGATTTCTTTTTCTGCCACCGGTTTTTGCCCTTCTGGAAAGGGGAATCCTTGCGGCCATATGGCAACCGACTCCACGAAGAGACACCCTCTAAAGTGTTGGGCGCCATGCGGGAATTCCTTAAAACCCATCCGGACCCGGTGTACCGTTCCTATGTCTGGGGCTTTGTATGCCACTATTCTTTGGATTGCACGGCTCATCCCTATATCAACTGGCTTGCCAAAGAGTTGGCAGCCCAACGCTCTTGCGAAACTTCTTCCACTATGCACGGAGAAATCGAATCTGCTTTGGATGCCATCATTCTGCGGTGTGAAACAGGAAAATTGCCTTCTGAAATGCCGTTGAAGCGAACCTTCCCGAAAAATGAAGGAGTCCAGCGGAAAATCGCCCATTTGTACCGCCAGGTGCTGTTTACCCTTTACGGGGAAGACGTGAAAGAAGAGGCACTTGTCCAGGCCATGGATGATACCCATTGTGTATTTTCCTTGGTTACAGACCGTACAGGTTTGAAAAAACGCCTGATCAGCCGTTTGGAAAAGGGAAAGCCCAGTTCCATCTCCAGTCATATCGTCCCTTTGACGGAGGAAGATTCCATTGACTATGCCAATGTGCAGAATCACCCTTGGGGCGAAGAAGGTTCCTGCCAGAGCTTCTTTGAGTTGTATGGGGAAGCCCAGGGAGTAGCGGGAAAGATCCTTTCCGGGTTTATGGAGGGAGATTTGTCCGAGCTCACGGAGGAAAAGCCTTTTGGTTAAAGGCTGAAATAAAAAAGAAAACAAAGAAAAAGGACCATTCCCGAAGGAATGGTCCCTTATTTCTTAAGCCGTGGATATCCGTTTAGGCAACCAGCACTTAGACAGCGCGAGTCACTTTTCCGGAACGCAAGCAGCGGGTGCAGGCGTACACGCGCTTGGGAGTGCCGTTGACGATCGCCTTAACACGCTTGATGTTGGGCTTCCAGGTCCGATTGGAACGACGGTGAGAGTGAGAAACCTTGATGCCAAAAGACACGTCCTTACCGCAGAAATCACATTTTGCCATATCTGCACCTCCTTAAAACGGGATAACTCCAAATTTACAACAATGGGAATTATAGCAGATTCCAATGGGAAATGCAAGTTTTTTTTTAAAAGAATTGTGTTTTTTCCGGAAATAGGGTATAATCCACTATAACAAAAGGAGGTATTCCATGTTTTTTAGCGTGATCCAGAGCCTGCTTGCGGGCCAACAGATCGATATTCTGAGCGTGGTCGCTCAGGTGCTTTCCATCGTTTTTGTCATCCTGTGTATCCTGCCTCTTCACGAATTTGCTCACGGCTGGGTTGGCAATAAGTTGGGCGACCCCACTGCCAAACTGGAG
>ENA-UOJL01002370-UOJL01002370.1-human-gut-metagenome-genome-assembly--contig:-P47-NODE-2370-length-15782-cov-13.413302_pt1 | contig 15782 bp, 9 predicted proteins | sample MGYA00242347_ERZ723894 | MGnify/ENA metagenome assembly ERZ723894
CCACTTTTCAGGGATACCCCTCACCCTCCGTGTCCATTTTTATGGGTACAGTTTAAAGCATCCCTTGCCTCTCCCTTTGGGAGAGGTGGCCGAGCGCAGCGAGGACGGAGAGGGTAAGTAAGGCCGCAATGCCCTCTCAGTCACCTTCGGTGACAGCTCTCCCAGGGGGAGAGCCAGGGGCGGGTTTCGTTAACTTTCCTCCAGCACCGATTCAAAAACTGCCTTGACCGCTTCGATTCTTCCCGTCTCGAAGGGGCTTTCCAGTCCGGCGCTGTCCAGGAAGGCCAGGAAATAGGTTTCCTGCGTCGTCAGATTCTGCTCGTACAGTTCCAAGCCAGCGCCACGCTGCTCCTGTTCCAGCTGGTACAGCTGCATGGCCGCGTCGTTGCTGACCACATAGCTGAACACGTACATGGGATTCGTATAGAAATGGGTCACGTCCACGAACTCCCGCCGGTCGTAGCCCACGCTTTCAAAGCCGAAATCCTGCACCACCTGCTCGTACAGCGCGTACAGCCCCTCCGCGGAAAGAGCGTCTCCGGTCAGGCCGTACATCTGCCGCTCAAAGCTGGCATACGCTCCCTGCTCCACGTAATTGCCCAGACTGTCCGCCATTTTTGCCCGGGTCAGGTCTTCCCCGCCGTAGCACAGGCTCAGATACTCCATGCCCGTGGAGAAAAATTCCAGCACATCCACCCCGGCGGCACTTCCGTAGCTGGCATAGTCATTGCAGAAGTGGCCGAACTCGTGGGCAAGCACCAGCTTGTCGTAGGCCGTCAGGGTGGCGTTCATAAAGATGAACGGCTCCTGATAGCTGGTCAGGTATTGCTCAAAGGAGGAATTGTACTTGTTCTCCCCGTAACCGGTGTCGTAGAGCTTGGCCGTCTTCATGAGATCATGGGCTTCTTTTACCGTGCCGCCCATGTCCTCTGCCGCCGCGGCTATGTAGTTGAGGGTCTCCTTCTCCGAAGAATACGCGCCGGTCGCCTCCCAGGCATCGCTGCTCAGCTCCCGGTACAGCGGCACCAGCTCCCGGCGAATGTCCTCCAGGAGCTGCTCCTCCTCCGCGGCGGTGTAGTCCCGGTAGAAGTAAAAGTCCTCGGCAAACTGGGGGTAATCCGGATAGCCGCAATATTCCGCGATCTCCTGACGGACGGCGATCAGCTCCGCCAGAAGGGACGCCATGCCGTCCGCGCAGGCGTCATAGTAGCCTTCCGTATCCTCCGGATAGTCCGCCGCCTGGGCGGACAGCTCATAATACTTTGTTTGCAGCCTGGCTTCTTCCTCCAGCAAGGCGGTGAAGCTCTCATCCCAGGGATTTTCCTCATTCTCATAGCTGTCGAAAAAGCCCTCGCCGAAGTATTCCTCCAGCTCCTCCCGGGCGGGAGACTGGGCAAGGGCTTGGTAAAGCTCCTGCAAGCCGGCGTCCACCGTGGCCGCGTTCCGGGCGCAGTAGTTGTATTCGTCCTCCCAGTAGGTGTCCGTCAAATCCCCGCAGTAGTGGATATCCGCCAGGGCATAATAGGTGCTGAACCAGTCATAGGCATCGTAAAAGTCGTACACCCCGTCCAGAATGGCGGAAACGTCGTCCCCCTTCGCCGCCTCGCAGGCGGTGTCCAGGGTCTGCCGGAACCGGGTCATGTCCGGGCGCTCGTAGGTCATGCTCTCGTAGGGGACAATGGCGTTCCCATCCACCAGTGAACGCACAGCGCCGAAATACTCGCCAAAGTCCACCATGCCGCAGCCGGACAGCAGCACCGCCGCCGTCAGCACCAGGGCAATCAGCCGTAAAAACTTCATTTTCATTCTCTCTTCCTCCTATGCCTTTACTTCCGGTTCCATGCCGCACTGGGCAATGCGCCTGCGCAGCCAGCCCCCGCGAAAATAGACGATTGCAAACACCGTCGCCGCCAGCAGCCAGCTTAAGGGATAGCAAACGGCCAGCAGCTCGATTCTGTGCCAGGTTCTCACCACCGTGAAAATCCACACCACCCGGAACACGCACACGCACATACAGGTGATCACCGTGGGAACCACCGAATAGCCCGTTCCCCGCATGGCTCCGGCGAACACCTCCACCGGCATGAACAGCACGTTGAACGGCACCGTCCACGCCATGACATACACCCCCAGCCTGATCACCGCCGGGTCGGTGGTGTAAATCCCCAGAATGACGGGACGGAACGCGATGACCAGGGCGCTCATCGCCCCCGTCAGCGCCACGCTCATGCCCATGCAGACCCACACGCTTTGGCGAATCCGGTCATATTTCTGGGCGCCGAAGTTCTGCCCCACGAAGGTGGTCACGGAAACGCCGAAGGCGCCGGAGATCATCCAGGTCAGGCTGTCGGTCTTGACGTACGCCGTCCAGGCCGCCACCGCCACATCCCCGAAGGAGTTGATGCCGGACTGGATGAGCGTATTGGCCAGGTCAAAGGTCACGAATTGCAGCCCCGCCGGCACGCCGACGTAGAGAATGCGTTTCAGAAGCTCGCCCTGGAACCGGATTTTTTTCAAAGAAAGCCGGGTTTCCTCCGGCTGACGGAGCAGCGCCACCGTGACCATCCCCGCGCTGACCACCTGAGAGAAAACCGTTGCAATGGCAGCCCCCGCCACCCCCATTTTCAGCACCACCACGCACACGATATCCAGAACGATGTTGACGCCGCAGGCGGCCATCAGGAAAACGGTCGGCCGCCGGGAATCCCCCATGGCCCGGAGAATGCCCGCGCCCATGTTGTAGAGCATGGAAGCAATCGCGCCGCCAAAGTAGATTTTGACGTACAGAACGGCGTCGTCCAGGCAGCTTTCCGGGGTGTTCATCAGCCTCAGGAGCCTGGGGCCGAAGCAGTAGCCCAGCAGCATCACCACCGCGCCCAGCAGCAGCGACAGCGCCACGCCGGTATGGAGGGCGTCCTGCACGCCCTGCTTATTTTTCGCGCCGTAAAACTGAGACAGCAGAACCGTCGCGCCGGTGCTCAGGCCGATGAAGAAGCCGTTCATCAGGTTCAGCAGCGCCGAGGTGGCCCCCACCGCCGCCAGCGCCTGGGTACCGACAAACCGGCCGACGATGATGGTATCCACGGTATTGTACATCTGCTGGAAAAAGCTTCCCAGCAGAATGGGAAAGAAAAAGAACAGCAGCTGCTTCCAGATCACGCCCTCCGTGATGCGCTGCGACGGCAATTCGCCCTCCATAAAAAAATCCTCCTGCGGGTGTTCTGTGGACGATTCTACCATAGAAGCGGCAAACTGTCCATGGTTTTTTCGGGGAAACCATGCCATAACCAACAGAGGAAGCGCGAAAAAAGAAATAACCCTCGGTCAACTGTCATTACAGCCGCCGAGGGTCATTTCTCTGCGATCTTGATATCTAACATCTGTTGGTTAACCTCTCTTTCTGCGGATTGACGGGCGTTTGCGATCCGTTTGCCTGCTCCGATGCCTTATCCATTCTCCATCTGTCTCTTCCGCGAGACGCGCTTATAAGTCGGAATCGCCGGGGGATCTCCCTGCCCGCCTGTATCGGCTCCATCCTGATTTGAAGCCTTCAAGGGTTTACCTGTACATCGGTATCACCTCTTTGTATTTATAAGATATCATAAATATTTCAGTTATTCAAGGCACAATATTATACAATATTGCCAATATCTTATTGTTGAAAACACAGATTTCCCTTCGGCACGGGCAGCCACGGATTGACAACGGGTGAATGCCCTGTTATAATGATTTTGTTCGGCGGCTTTGCAGCCGTCATTTTTTCGTGGTATTTCCCCGGTCGGTGACCCCGGCCGGACAGGCGCATAAAAAGGAGAAACACAAATGAAATACGACTTTACTTCCATTCTGGATCGCCGGGGAAAGGATGCCGTCGCCGTCGACGCCGTGGGCGCCCCCGGCTCCTCCTATCCCGCCCCCCGGGAGGGCTTTGACGTGATTCCCATGTGGGTCGCGGACATGAATTTCCCCGTGGTTCCCACCGTTCAGCAGGCCATGATCGCCCGGGCGGAGCATCCGGCCTTCGGCTACTTTGACCCCCCGGCGGAATACTACGATTCCATCATCCGCTGGCAGGAAGACCACAACGGCGTCACCGGCCTGAAGCCGGAACACATCGGCTACGAAAACGGCGTGCTGGGCGGCGTGATCTCCGCACTGAACGTGCTTTGCTCCAAGGGGGACAATGTTCTTCTTCACAGCCCCACCTACATTGGCTTTACCCACTGCCTGACGGACAACGGCTATCACATTGTCCACTCTCCGCTGACAAAGGACGAGCAGGGTGTCTGGCGGATGGACTTTGCCGACATGGAAAAGAAAATCGTGGAGAATCACATCCACGCCGCCATTTTCTGCTCCCCCCACAACCCCTGCGGCCGGGTCTGGGAGCGCCGGGAAGTCGAGCAGGCCATGGCGCTGTACAAGAAGTACGACGTGATGGTGGTTTCCGACGAGATCTGGAGCGACATTCTGCTGACCGGGTATCGCCACACCCCCACCCAGTCCGTCAGTGAGGACGCGAAAATGCGCACCGTAGCGCTGTACGCCCCCTCCAAGACCTTCAATCTGGCGGGATTGGTGGGCAGCTACCATATTATCTACAATTCCTGGCTCCGGGATCGCTGCGACAAAGAGGGCGCTCTCAGCCACTACAATGCCATGAACGTCATGAGCATGCATGCGCTGCTGGGCGCCTACAAGCCCGAAGGCTGCGAATGGGTGGAGGAGCTGCGGAAGGTCATCACCGGCAATGTGGATTTTGCCTGCGACTATATCGCTCAGCACTTTAACGGCGTGGAGGTCAGCCGCCCTCAGGGGACGTATATGCTGTTCCTGGACTGCGAAAAATGGCTGACGGCCCACGGCAAGTCCATGGACGAGCTGCTTGCCGCCGGATGGGACGTGGGCGTTATCTGGCAGGACGGACGGGCGTTCAACGGTCAGACCCACATCCGCATGAACCTCGCGCTGCCCTTAAGCCGGGTGCAGGAGGCCTTCCGGCGGCTGGATACCTATGTTTTCAATGCCTGATACGATACTCCGGGGCGGATTTCCGCCCCGGAGATTTTGCTTTTGGGGGTAAATTGCCCCACTTTACATAGATTTTACAAAGTGCCTATTGTAATTCTTACGGTTTTGTCGTACCATCGATGGTGAGATAGAATAATACTATTTCTTCATAAAACGATTTCATCATTTTATGAAAGCCGTTTCACGGCAGACCGCCTGGGCGGCGGTAAGAAATGTATTGACTTCGTTTTTTAGCGGCAGTGGCCGCTGGCCGCAATCCTGCGGCCTAATAAAACGCTTTTCAGCGTTTTATTAAAAACTCGTATAAGTATTGGGGGAATCCGAGTGATTTACTGCGTAGAGGATGACGACAGCATCCGGGAGCTGATGCTGTATGCCCTGCGGGCGTCCGGCTTCGAGGCGGAGGGCTTCCGGGACAGCGTGGGGCTGTTCGATGCCCTGAGCCATTCCCAGCCCCAGCTGATTATGCTGGATATTATGCTGCCCGGGATGGACGGCATCGAAATTCTCAAAGCCCTCCGGGGCAATCCTGCCACCGCCCGCATCCCGGTCATCATCGCGTCCGCCCGGGGGACGGAATACGATAAAGTGGTGGGGCTGGACTTGGGCGCGGACGATTATCTGGCCAAGCCCTTCGGCATGATGGAGATGGTGTCCCGTATCCGGGCGGTTCTGCGCCGGACGGCTCCCGCGGCTGCCCCCGGACTGCTGCAAATGGGCAATCTGCGGATGGACTCCGCGTCCCATACGGTCTACGCCGGGGACACCCGGGTGGAGCTGACGCTGAAGGAATTTGAATTGCTCAAGCTCTTTCTGGAGCATCCCGGCCGGGTCTTTACCCGGGATCAGCTGCTGGAGCGGATCTGGAGTACGGACTACGTGGGCGAGACCCGGACGGTGGACGTACACATCGGCACCCTGCGCACGAAGCTGGGGCAGTGCGGCGAATACATCCGCACCGTCCGGGGCGTTGGCTACCGGATGGAGGCGTAGGCCATGACGAAGCGGGTTTTTCGCTCGATTTTTCTGGCGTCCCTGGCGGTGCTGCTGGCCACGCTGGCACTGATTCTGGGGGCGCTGTACACCTACTTTTCCGACGTTCAGGCGGAGCAGCTGCGATTGCAGACGGCGCTGGTCGCCCACGCGCTGGAAAGGGAAGGGGTCTCCTATTTTGACGATCTCGATACCTCCGACCGGCGCATCACATGGATCGCCGCCGACGGCACGGTGCTCTATGACAGCCGTTCCGATTCCGGCGGAATGGAGAATCATCTGGAGCGGGAGGAGGTCAAGGCCGCGCTGGCCACCGGCTCCGGCACCAGCTTCCGCTATTCCGACACATTGATGGAGCGGTATATCTATACGGCGCAGCGCTTAAGCGACGGCACGGTGCTCAGGCTTTCCGCGGCGCAGAACACGGTGCCCCATCTGGTGCTGGGGGTGGTGAAGCCGATCCTTCTGGTAATCGGCATTGCCGTCGCCCTGTCGGCGTTGCTTGCCGGGCAGCTGACGAAAAATATTGTCGCGCCGCTGAACGAGCTGAATCTGGACGACCCCCTGTCCAACCGGGAATACGTCGAAATCCAGCCTCTTCTGCGGCGGCTGGACTCCCAGCAGGTTCAGCTCCGGGCGCAGTCTCAGGAGCTGCGGCAGAAGCAGAAGGAATTCAACGCCGTCACCCGCTCCTTAAGCGAGGGTCTGGTGCTGATGAACAGCGGCGGCACGGTGCTGAGCATCAACCCCGCCGCCACGCGGCTGCTGGAAATCACCCCCAACTGCTTAGGGGCGGACTTTGGCGTTGCCAACCGGAACCCGGCCATTTCCGCCCTGGTGGAGAAGGCTCTCACCGGGGAAAAGGCGGAGGAAAACGTGGCTCTGACCGGTGGGGAATATCTCGCCGCCGCCAGCCCGGTCAAATCCGACGGGGCGGTTTCCGGCGTGGTGCTGCTGCTGTTTGACGTGACCCAGAAGCAGAAGGCGGAAGCCCTCCGCCGGGAATTCACCGCCAATGTCTCCCACGAGCTGAAAACCCCGCTCCACGCCATTTCCGGCTACGCCGAGCTGATGAAGGACGGGCTGGTTCCCCCGGAGGACACCCGGCACTTTGGGGAGAAAATCTACAGCGAGGCGCAGCGCATGATCGATCTGGTGGAGGACACCCTGCGCCTGTCCCGGCTGGACGAGGGCGCGGCGGACATGCAGTGGGCGCCCATCGATCTGTACGAAACGGCGAAGTCCGCCATGCAGGAGCTGACCGCCCCGGCGGAGCTGAAAAACGTCAGCATCCGGCTGGAAGGGACGAAAACCGTGATTCAGGGGATTCCTCAGCTGGTTTCCGGGATTGTGTTCAACCTCATGGACAACGCCGTCAAGTACAACAAAGACGGCGGGCTGGTCATTGTGCGGCTCGGGCAGGAAAAAAAACAGGCTGTTCTCACGGTGACGGACACCGGCATCGGCATCCGCCCGGAGCATCAGGAGCGGGTGTTCGAGCGGTTTTACCGGGTGGACAAGAGCCACTCCAAGGAGATTGGCGGCACCGGCCTGGGGCTGTCCATCGTCAAGCACGCGGCGCTGATTCTGGGCGCGGCGATTGAATTGGACAGCACCGTCGGCAAGGGGACAATCGTCATGGTACGGTTTCCCATGGAAAAAAAGTAGAACGAAGGGAGGGGCGCTGCCCCTCCCAATTTCCTGCCGGATTTACGCAGATTTTACATTTTTCTGATAATGGATTTGACCTTGCGCTGATAAAATTGAAGTATCAAAAAGGGGAAGCTCTGAACAAATCGACGAGAGCTGGCAGCGAGAGATTTTTTCTCGGACGAAGGTTTGGAAAGTGGAGGAATACTTTGTGTATTTCCCACTTTCTAAACCGCACGGCCGGGGAAAAAGATCCGCTGCTCAGCCGAAGGCGATTTGTTCGGAGTTTCCCCAAACGAGAGGCTGGATTCTATGGATATTTTCAACGTTCTGACCATGATCGGCGGGCTGTGCCTGTTTCTGTTCGGCATGAACCTGATGGGAGACGCGCTGGAACGGCGGGCGGGTTCCTCATTGCGGGTGCTTCTGGGGAAGCTCACCACCAACCGGATGCTGGGCTTTCTGACGGGTCTGGCCGTCACGGGCGTCATTCAGTCCTCCTCCGCCACCACGGTCATGGTGGTGGGCTTCGTCAACTCCGGGCTGCTGACCCTGGGGCAGGCCATCAACGTCATCATGGGCGCGAACGTTGGCACCACCGTCACCGCCTGGATTCTGAGCCTCAGCGGCATTGAAAGCGGGAACGTCTTCGTCCGGCTGCTGAAGCCCAGCTCCTTTACCCCCATTCTTGCGCTGGTGGGCATTGTGTACTACATGTTCATGAAGGACGGCAAGAAAAAGGACACCGGCATGATCTTTCTGGGGTTTGCGACCCTGATGTTCGGCATGGAGACCATGTCCGGCGCGGTCAGCGGTCTCAAAAACGTGCCGGAATTTCAGAAGATGTTCCTGATGTTCACGAACCCCATTCTGGGCGTTCTTGTAGGCGCGGTGCTCACCGGAATCATCCAGTCCTCGTCGGCCTCCGTAGGCATTTTGCAGGCGCTGTCCTCCACCGGCTCCGTGACCTACGCCGCCGCCATCCCCATTATCATGGGTCAGAACATCGGCACCTGCGTCACCGCGCTGCTGTCCAGCGTGGGTACCACCAAGAACGCCCGGCGGGCTGCGGTGGTGCATCTGATGTTCAACATCATCGGCACCGCCGTGTGCCTGACCCTCTTTGTGCTGGCGGACGCTCTGTTCTCCCCGGCCATTCTGGGAGAAAGCGCTTCCTATCTGGGCATCGCCATCTGCCACACGGTGTTCAACGTCATCTGCACCACCCTGATGCTGCCCGCGGCAGGTCTGCTGGAAAAGCTGGTGTGCAGGATCGTTCCCGACGGGAAGCAGCCGGAGGCGGTCTGCGAGCTGGACGAGCGTCTGCTGGCCACCCCCTCCATTGCCCTGGAGCGGTGCCGTGTGGTCACCAATGAAATGGCGGACGTGGCCGCCGAAACCCTGCGGGATGCCGCCGCTGCCCTCCAGAACTACACGCCGGAGCTTGCCCAGGCCGTGCGGGAAGGGGAGAGCAAGACCGATCATTATGAGGACATCCTCGGCACGTATCTCGTCAAGCTCAGCGCCCTGAAAATCAGCGAAAGCGACAGCAGCGAGGCCGCCATGCTCCTCAAAGCCCTCAGCGATTTTGAGCGGATCGGCGACCACGCTCTGAACATTTTGGAGTCCGCCGAGGAGCTGAAAGGCAAGAATCTGGCGCTGTCCGACGCCGCCCGTCATGAGCTGAACGTTCTTCTGCGGGCTGTGGAGGAGATCGTGGACATGACCTTCCAGGCGTTCCGGGACGACAATCTGGAAAAGGCCTACCGGGTGGAGCCTCTGGAGCAGGTCATTGACGATCTGAAGGAGAAAATGCGCATCCACCACATTCTGCGGATGCAGCAGGGCAGCTGCAGTATTGAATCCGGTTTTGTCTGGTCGGACTTGCTGACCGCGCTGGAACGGGTGGGCGACCACTGCTCCAACATTGCCGGGTGCATCATCGACCTGCACCATCACAACATGAACACCCACGAGGCCATCCGCTCCGCCCGGATGGAGAACGAGAATTTTGACGATGAGTATAAGGCGTATGCCGTGAAATACAGCCTGAAGTAAGGAGAAACGCACAAAAAAGCGCCCGGTAGGAATCCATTTCCTGCCGGGCGCTGCATTATTTCTTCCACTTTTCGATCAGGCTGACAATCTGTCCCGTGAGCTTGGCGTTGTCCTTGTTGGTATTTCCACGGCGGGTCTTGACCAGCGCGAGGAGCGCCTCCGCCGCCGCGACCATGTCCTCGTAAATCTGCTTCGCCCGCTGGGTACCCTTGAAGGCGGCCGCACGGTCGATCTTCACGCCCTCGGTGTAGGTGGTGAGCTTGCCGGTGATCAGGTCGTACTCCGTGCCGCTGTAGGGCGCGTCGGCGCGGTAGCCCATGGATTTCAGGGTCGCGCAGAAGGCTTTGCAGCTGCTGTCGTCGCCGTGGTTCACAAACACCATCTTGGGCTTTTCCCGGAAGCCTGCCAGCCAGGCAAGCAAGCCCTCTTTGTCCGCGTGGCCGGAGGTGCCATGCAGCATGGCGATCTCCGCATTCACCGCGATATCCTCGCCGAAGAGCTTTACGGACTTCGCGCCGTTTTCCAGCTTCCAGCCGAGAGAGCCTTCCGCCTGATAGCCGACAAACAGGATGATGTTTTCCTTGCGCCAAAGGTTGTGCTTCAGATGGTGGCGGATTCTGCCCGCCTCGCACATGCCGCTGGCGGAGAGAATGACCTTGGGCTGGGGGTCGGTATTGATAATCTTGGATTCGTCGGAGGAAACGGCCAGCTTCAATCCGTCAAACCAGATGGGGTTGACGCCCTGTTTCAGAATGGCCCGGGTCTCGTCGTCAAAATCCGCGGGGTCGCATTGCAGGAAAATTCCCGTCGCCTCCACGGCCAGGGGGGAATCCACGTACACCGGAAAATGGTCGTGTCCCGTCACCAGCCCCCGCTGCTTGATCTCCCGGATGGCATAGAGCATTTCCTGCGTCCTCCCCACGGCGAAGGCGGGGATGACCAGATTGCCGCCCCGGTCCAGCGCCCGCTGGATGCAGGCGGCCAGCTCGCCCACCACGTCGCCCCGCTCCTTGGGGTGCAGACGGTCGCCGTAGGTGGACTCGATGACCAGGTATTCCGTCTCCGCCACCGGCTGGGGGTTCCGGAGCAAAGGCTGATTGACATTGCCCACGTCGCCGCTGAACACGATCTTCCGGGTCTGCTTTCCCTCCGTCAGCCACATTTCGATGGCGGCGGAACCCAGCAGGTGGCCGATGTCCGTCATGCGGATGATGATACCCTCCGCAGCCTGAACGGCGGCGTTATACTGGCAGGGGCGCAGAAGGCGGAGGGCTGCCGCCGCATCGTTGGTGTCGTACACCGGCTCCACGGCTCGTTCCCCGGCACGCTCGGCCTTGCGGGTGCGCCACTGGGCTTCCGACTCCTGAATGTGCGCCGAGTCCATGAGCATGATGCGGCAAAGATTGCAGGTAGCCTCCGTGGCGTAGATCTGCCCCCGGAAACCGTCCTTGCACAGCTTGGGGAGCATTCCGGAATGGTCGATATGGGCGTGGGTCAGGAACACCGCTTCAATGGCATTCGCCGGAACGGGCAGCGGGACATTCTGGAAGATGTCCTCCCCCTGCTCCATGCCGCAGTCCACCAGATAGTACCGGCCGCTTACCTCCAGCAGCGTACAGCTGCCGGTGACTTCATGGGTCGCACCGATGAATTGAACTTTCATGTCTGCACCTCCAAGATTGACGTGACGCCCCGGAAAAACCGGCGGGTTCTTTGACCATACTATACCACAATTCGCCGCCCAGCGCAAGGTTCTGACATTTTTGGATACACAAACACGCCCGACTCTTTGCAGAATCGGGCGTGTTTTGGGGGTTAATACTCGGTGGGCTTGATGTGCCAGATTTCCTCGGCGTACTGACGGATAGTACGGTCGGAGGAGAACTTGGCGGCGGAGGCCACGTTCATCAGGCACTTGCGGCCGAAGGCAATGCGGTCGGCATAGTCCCGGTTGGCCTGGAGCTTGGTGCCCAGATAGGAAGCGTAGTCCAGCAGCAGGAAGTAATGGTCGGCCTGATGCCAGTCGGTGCCGTCCAGCAGAGAATGGAACAGCTCCTTCTGGGCGTCGTCCGTGGGGACGGTGCCGTCCACCAGGGTGTTGATGGCGCGGCGCAGGTCGGCGTTGGAGTCGTAAATGCCCCGGGCGTGATAGGTGGGCTTGGCGGCGTTGATCTCATCCACGGTGTGGCCGAAGATATATTCGTTCTCCCGGCCGGCCTCCTGGGCGATCTCCACATTGGCGCCGTCCAGCGTACCCAGGGTCACGGCGCCGTTGAGCATCAGCTTCATGTTGCCGGTGCCAGAAGCCTCCGTGCCGGCAGGGGAAATCTGCTCGGAAATATCGGCGGCGGGGATGATATGCTCGGCGTAGGAGCAGTTGTAGTTCTGAACGAATACCACCTTCAGCTTATCCGCCACGGCGGGGTCGCTGTTGATCAGCTTCGCGACCCGGTTGATATAGCGGATGATGGCCTTTGCCCGGGCGTAGCCGGGGGCGGACTTGGCGCCGAAGAGGTAAACCGTGGGATGGAAGTCCGGCAGGCGGCCTTCCTTCAGCCGGAAGTAGATGTCCACGATGGACAGAATGTTCATCAGCTGGCGCTTGTACTCGTGCAGACGCTTGACCTGCACGTCGAAGATGAAGTCGGGGTTCAGCGTCACGCCCTCGTGCTTGGCGATGACGGCGCACAGCTGCTCCTTCTTCAGGCGCTTGATGTCGTTGAATTCCACGATGGTCTCGTCGTAAATCTGATTTTTCAGCTCGCCGATGAGGTCGAGGTTTTTCAGGAAGTCGCCGCCCACCTTTTCCCGCAGCATGGCGGTCAGCTCGGGGTTGCACAGACCCAGCCAGCGGCGGGGGGTGATGCCGTTGGTCTTATTCTGGAACCGCTCGGGGAAGGCGTAGTACCAGTCCTTGAAGCAGTCGTCCTTCAGAATCTGGGTGTGGATCTCCGCCACGCCGTTGATATAGGAGCCGACGTAAATGGACAGGTTCGCCATGTGGGCGGTGTTGTCCTTCACGATGAACAGACCCGGATGCTCCCACTTGAGCTTCTGGTCAATGCGGCAGATGATGTCCACGATCTCGGGAACCACGCTGCGCATCAGATCCAGCGGCCACTTTTCCAGCGCCTCGCCCATGACGGTGTGGTTGGTGTAGGAGAAGGTCTTCTGGGCGACATTGAAGGCATCGTCAAAGCTCATGCCCTCCGCCATCAGCAGGCGGATCAGCTCGGGGATGGACATGGCGGGATGGGTGTCGTTGAGCTGCACCGCGTAGAACTCGGCAAAGCGGCTCAGATCATCGCCATGGGCAATTTTGAAGGTGCGCAGCATATCCTGCAGGGACGCAGAGGACAGCACATACTGCTGCTTGATGCGCAGGCGCTTACCCTCCCAGGTGGAGTCGTTGGGGTACAGGACCCGGGTGATGTCCTCGGCCTTGTTCTTGGCTTCCAAAGCCCGCAGGTAGTCCTGATTGTTGAAGGCGTTGAAGTCCAGCTCCTCCTCGGCCTCGCACTGCCACAGGCGCAGCGTGCCCACGTTCTCGGTGCCATAGCCGATGACGGGAACGTCGTAGGGAACGGCCAGAACGGTATGGTCGGGGAATTTGACCTTCACGGTATGGTTATAGCGGCGGAAGGACCAGGGATCGCCGAACTTCGTCCAGTCGTCGGCGTTCTCCACCTGGCTGCCGTCGGCGTCAAAGCTCTGCTTGAACAGGCCGAACTTGTAGCGCAGGCCGTAGCCGGACAGGGGAATGTCCGTGGAAGCGGCGCTGTCCAGGAAGCAGGCCGCCAGACGGCCAAGGCCGCCGTTGCCCAGCGCGTCGTCCTCGATGTCCTCGAGAACCGCCAGGTCGACCCCGTGCTCGGCAAACAGCTCCTTCATCTCGTCCAGAATGCCCAGGTTGAACAGGTTGGAATACACCAGACGGCCGATCAGATACTCGGCGGAGATGTAGTAGGCCTTGCGATTGGGCATACGGGTCTTCTTGGAATGGCTCCAATCGTCGGAAATGGCCATCATAACAGCCTGACCCAGCGCTTCGTGCAGCTCCTGAGGGGTGGCCTCCTGCAAAGAAACGTCGTAGGTGTACTTGAGCTGTGCCTCCGTCCATTTCAGGATGTTCAGACAGTTGTTGTTCATGTTAGCTCTCCATTCTTAAAGCGGGTGCGCCGCCATGGCTTATTGATACGGTTCCTTCCAGACAGACTTTTGATAGTATATCATATTCCGATCAGCATGTCCAGTTGAAACCGCCCCGAAAACGGCAAACAGGAAACTTTTTGCCGGTATCCGTCTGAGCGTGGGTTCTCCGGAGGAACTCCGGGGGAAGACGCCCCTGCGGCGGCGGAAAAACGGCAGTTTCGGAAAATTGAAACGTTTCCAATTCTTGCAGATTCCCACTTAGAATAATACCATTTTCCCATTTTGTCAAGTAAAACCGGATGAAAACCGGATGAATATTTTTCCTGGGTTCCCCGGGTTCTATGTTTTACCGCGCCGCTATCCCCTGCCCGCCCCCGGCGGACGGAAATGCCCCGGACAATGTGAAAGGCAACGTTCACATTTCGTCTATTTACTTTTCCCCGGAAGAATGGTATAATGAGAAGCCGTAATGGGAAGGAGGCGGTTATTTGAGCCGGTTTTTTGATGAATTAAAGGATTTTTGGAAAAAAGGCGACATATTTCTGCTGGTTTTGTGCCTGATTGTATCCGGCTTTGGCTGCGTTTTCATTGCCAGCGCCACTTCCGCCGACAAGTTTGGCGGCAATATCAAATATATTATCATTCAGCTGGCGGCTACCGGTCTGGGCGTCATGATGTACGCGCTGGTGTCCTCCGTCGATCTGGACTTTCTTTCGGAACACCGGATGGTGATGGTGGTTTTCAACTGCGCGCTGCTTCTCATGCTGATAAGCCCTCTGGGAACCGACCACGACTCCGGCAACCGAAGCTGGATCGACCTGGGCTTCATCAGCGTTCAGCCCGCCGAGATCTGTAAGATCACCTATGTCGTTATTATGGCGTCGGTCATGTCGGCGCACCAGAACCGGATATCCAGTCTGCCGTCCGTCATGCACATGTGCCTTCACCTGGGACTGCTGGTGGGACTGAACATGGTGCTGTCCGGCGACGCGGGTGTTTCCCTGATCTTCGTGTTTATCTTCATCGGCATGGCCTTCGGCGGCGGCGTCAGCCTGTGGTGGTTCGTCCTGGCCATCGGCCTGATCGTGGCGGCGTTCCCGATCCTGTGGCAGTTCCTGGGCGAATACCAGCAGAACCGGTTTCTGATTCTGGTTGACGACACCATCGACCCCATGGGCATCAACGAGCGCTACCACTCCATGATGAACCTGCGTTCCCTCACCGGCGGCGGCCTGACGGGGCAGGGGCTGTTCAACGGCAACCGTACCCAGAGCGGCAGCCTGTTCGCCCAGCACACGGACTATATTTTCTCGTCCATGGGCGAGGAGCTGGGCTTCGTGGGGTGCCTTGCGATCATGATTATGGAAATGGCCATCATCGCCCGGTGCATCTATGTGGGTATGCACTGCCAGGACTATATGCGCCGTCTGGTATGCTACGGCGCCGCGTCCGCGCTGATGTTCCAGGTGATGATCAACACCGGCATGTGCATCGGCGTTATGCCCGTTATCGGCCTGACCCTTCCGCTGATCAGCTACGGCGGCTCCTCGGTGGTTTCGATCTACGCCATGCTCGGCCTTGTTTCCGGCGCCCACGCGCGGCCGCAAAGCCTGAGCCATGAACGATACGTGCAGCCATACAGGTAGCTTTTCCGCGCCCCACCTTTTGGTGGGGCGCAAAAAGAAATAAGGAAATTCCGAAAAAGTGGTTGACTTTCCGGAAAAACGTGGTATAATAATCCCTGCTTCGGTATGGAGGCATAGCTCAGCTGGTTAGAGCGCATGCTTCACACGCATGAGGTCACAGGTTCGAGTCCTGTTGTCTCCACCAGGTATGATATAGAGGATTTGTGTAACGGTAGCACACCGGACTCTGACTCCGTTTGCGGGGGTTCGAAT
>ENA-UOJL01002385-UOJL01002385.1-human-gut-metagenome-genome-assembly--contig:-P47-NODE-2385-length-15621-cov-5.328601_pt1 | contig 15621 bp, 15 predicted proteins | sample MGYA00242347_ERZ723894 | MGnify/ENA metagenome assembly ERZ723894
GCGGCTGCCCTCGTACATATTCTAAGCGAAAGGATGTGAATAAATGTCCTTACATGATTTGAAAGTAGCTTTTTTAAGCATTATAAGCACTCTTGAATTTATTGATATTATTGACATTACAATTCTTGCATACGTTATATATCTTCTGCTGAAGCTTATCCGTGAAACCCGTGCCGGACAGCTCGTTAAGGGAATACTCATTCTTGTGGCAGGATATTTTGTAAGCGTTTTTCTTGAACTTAAAGCAATTCAGTACATTTTAAAGCAGGCTCTTGATATAGGACTTATCGCTATGATAATACTGTTTCAGCCGGAACTCAGGCGATTGCTTGAAAAAGCCGGAAGAACACGCCTTGGCGTAAGATTCTTCGGTATCGGACAAAGCACCAGCGAGCTTACTCAGATGTGGATGCCGGCTATCGAGGCTATATGCGATTCCTGCGTTGAACTTTCGGCAACCTGCACCGGAGCGCTTATCGTTATTGAACGGCAGGTTCGTCTCGGTGAGCAGATAGAAACCGGTACGGTACTGAACGCTGTTCCGAGCAAAGAAGTGTTCGGAAATATATTCTACCCCAAAACTCCGCTGCATGACGGCGCCGTTATTATGAGAGACGGAATTATACTTGCCGCCGCCTGCTTTCTCCCAAAACCTCAGAAGGATGAACAGATAGACAAAAAACTCGGTTCACGTCACAGAGCGGCTATCGGAATGAGCGAGAATTCCGACGCTATAGTTATCGTAGTTTCAGAGGAAACGGGACAGATATCTACTGCTATGAACGGAGTTCTTGTAAGAGATTACTCAAGAGAAAAACTGAAAAATCTTCTTGAAAACGAAATTCTTGAAGAAAAAACAGAAATTACAATTCCCGGAAAAAAGCTCTTTTCCTCGCACCGTGAGAGGAGGAAAAAGAAATGAATATTCTTAAAAAAATAAAGCGGAGACTTGCAAAAGCAACTCAGAATAATCTTTCCCTTGCGATTTATTCCGTACTTATTGCCTGCTTTTGCTGGTTTGTTATCTCTATGACGCTTTATCCGTCCGTTACAAAAGATATTGAAAACATAACTCTGGATATAGACATATCAGGAAGCTCCGCAGCTGAAAGCGGTTTAAGCGTTATTTCGTGCGATGTTGAAGAGGTCAATATTAGAGTAAAGGGCAGCCGAACTCAGGCGGCGGATCTTAATTCCGAAAGCTTCACTGCTTACATAGATGCTGATAATATAAGTACATCAGGAAGAAAAACTCTTCCGATCAAAATAAGAAGCAATACAGGTATACAGTATGAGGTAGAATCAATTTATCCGCAGACAGCTTCTGTTGTTTTCGATAAGTATGATACTATTGAAGTTCCCGTTTCACCAAGGATTCCCAATATTGTTTCTGTAGACGGAAAGACGATATATCGTGATGAACTTATCTGTGAGCCTAATGTCATTACTATAACAGGTCCGTCCGCTCAGCTTGCAAAGATAGCGAATTGCTATGCTGTTTCAAATAAAGAGCTTCAGCTCGATTCCTCATACACTCTTCAGAGCGATGAATTGCAGCTTTGTGCAGAGGATGGCACTATTATTGATCAGTCTCAGCTTTCGATAAACAATTCAACGTTTACCATAAGCATTCCGGTCCTGACTCAGAAAACAGTTGATCTGACCGTTCAGATAGTAAATGCACCGGCGGAATTTGATAGGAGCAGCCTTAAATTTGAAATGTCCGTCGATTCGCTTACGATCGCTTCAAGAAGCAGTCAGTCTGAGATTCCGGATTCGCTTGAAATAGGAAAGATTGCTCTCAGTGACCTTGATCTCGGCTACGCTAAAACCTTTGACATAAATAGCGTTCTTGAAGAAAAGAATATGATAAATATGTCCGGCGTGGATTCCGTTACAGTCACTCTTGACGATTCGGAACTTGAAAAGAAAGAAATAGTTCTTGATCAGTCTAATATTCATATCAGCAATGTTCCGAACAGCAGCGAGTATGATTATACTTTGCTTACCAAGAGTCTTCGCATAAACGTTATTGGTCCGAAGGATGTTATCTCAGAGCTTACCTCGACTAATTTTATAGCTGACGCTAACCTTCTTAATGCAGAAGGACTTTCAGAACAGTTTAGTTATGATGTAACGTTTTCATGTCTTGCTTCCGATAAAGTATGGTCGGTTACAAAAGCAGCCGTAACGATTCAGAAAACAAAACATATAACTCCTGAAAAAACAACAGATGATGAAGATAGAACATCTGATGGACAATCAAGCGTATCAGCCGCCTCTTTCACATCTGTAAAATCAGATTCCAATTAAAATATTATCAATGTTGAACAGAGATACTGCATAAATTAGTATCTCTGTTTTGCATATATAATTATTACACTTTTTGTTTTTTTTGCCACATTTACACAAAGTTCATAAAAAATTAACAAATTAACGGTTTAAGTGTGCTATAATTAAAATGCAGATATAGTAATGGTAAGACTGCATGGATGATCTGCACTATACTTCTGTGCCGTTTTGCCCAAAGTTCAAATGAGAAATTTATGAGAGGATGATTTATCATGAGGAAAACAATCGCAAGCAGAATAAAAGTTTCTGCTGTAAGTCTTGCTATGGCAGTTTCAGCTGTTTCAACGTGCGCTCTTTCACTTACGTCCACGGCGGTAGTTGATCCTGTTATCAGCATTGCCTCACAGAAAACTGCCGATACTTTGAAAACCGATACCACAATTGAGGGAAAGCTTCCGGCAGACGGCGCTAAAAAGATTACTTTTACAATCAATTCCGACTATGAAGGACAGAGCTTTTCATACGGCTTTGGCATTGAAACTTCAGACGGTTGGCTTGAATTATGTAAAGGAGAAGAATTTATGCCGTCAAAAGATTTGCCGGCTGATGCAGGAGCTGCAATAAAGCTGAGCAAAGGTTCAAACGAGGTAACTGTAGATCTTTCGTCAATCAGCGCAAAGCCGGGCGGAAAGTATGAATTCAGATGCTATTACTCTGCTCACTGGGATAACAGCAAGAGCGATATGGTTGACAATACTGTAACTCTTACAGGTACAACATTTAATGCTACAGGTACTGGTACAGGAGGCGGCACAGGTACAGGAGGAGGTACCGGCACAACTGTTGAGGGTAAAAATAAAAAGAGCGGCGATTGGAGCTTCGTTGATAATAAAGACGGTACTGCTACAATCTCCTCAACTGTTTCAAGACAGCTTGAAGACCTCGATATCACTCTTACAAAGGGCTTCGATGAAGATTATTATGCCGCTCATCCCGATGAGCTTACCGAAGATGCTCCGATAAACAGCCATAAGTTCACCTATGCTGATTTTGGTATTACCGAAATGGCTGGAGTTACTGTTGAGTCGCTTACAGTTGTTATCGAATCCGATAAAGAATTTGATAAATTTATGTACGGCGGCGGTATGAACGTTAAAAAGGGTTCTGATGCTGATACGGAATACGCTAAGCAGATTGCAAATATCGAAGGTAAAGAGAATGCCGGTTACTGGTATAACGATATGGGACCTGAGCAGCTTGAAGACTTTATATCAGCCGGAGTAAAGTTCCTTATCGACGATATCGGAACAGGTACTACTCTCGAAGGCGCAGGTTCTTATTTCGAGGCTTACTGGGAACCTCCGAAGAGCGTTCAGAAAGATATGTCAACTCAGGTTTCAGACGCAGTTTCGTTCCAGTACTGGTATGGAACTGAAAACGCTGAGGAATACACAGAGCTTGAAACTTGTAAGATCACAAGCGCTTACCTCACATATACAATCGAGAAAACAGTTCCTTATACGTCTTCTATTTCAAATAAGGTAAACGAGCTTATTTCTCATAAGGATGAAACAGCAAATAAGATCGAAAGAACTTATGCAGAGCTCGGAATCGAAGAGGATATGGACGTTTATGCTATAAGATTCGATATAACTTCAGATGCTGATACTAAGAAGATAGTTTACGGATTAGGTACAGGTATCGATGATCCAAGTGTAACTGATACTGACGATCAGAGCAAATACTGGTATCAGGAATCAAAGCCTGATTATGTTGTTTTGAATCCAGGTGAAACTACAAGCGTTATGTGGATTCTTCCTGATAAAATTGTAGGCTCGAATGCCGAAACAAATCTTATTAACGTTAAAGAGGGAACGCTTAATCTCGGCTATTATTACGGTGAGGCAGATTCAATCACTGTAAGCAACATTGAGGTATATTATAACATTCCAGAAACAACTACTACAACCACTACAACTACAACAACTACAACTACTACGACAACTACAACAAGTACAACAACTACCACTACCACAACAACCACTACTACCACAACTACAAACACTACAACAACTACTACAGATGATAAAGGCGATCCTTCCAAGATTGTATGGGGCGATGCTAACTGCGACGGTAGTGTAGATATGTCAGACGCTGTTCTTATTATGCAGTCACTTTCAAATCCTGATAAGTATGGCCTTAAAGGTTCTGATCCGACTCATATAACGGCACAGGGACTTATGAATGCTGATGTTTATGAGAACGGTTCAAGCGGTGTTACAAACGAGGATGCACTTCAGATTCAGAAGTTCAAGCTTGAGCTTATTCCGACACTTGATCCTAACGCATGATTGGTATAAAAATTTGATTTAAAAAAGGTGCTTTTATGCACCTTTTTTATTTGGTTATATCCCTTTTAATCAGCACCGTGCAAAGCCTTCAGGCGTATTTGGTTTTATGTGAAAGCTCTAATATATTCCGCTTGACTTAAAGGAAGGTTTGTGATACAATTATTATAGCATCATCTTAAAATAGGTGCATTCTGAAATTTAACCGGAGGTGTTTTGTCATAAAAACTATATTAATTATCGGCGCAATGCCATCTGAACTTGCCGATATAAGAAATATTCTTGGTAAAGCCGAGGTAAAACGTTTTTCCGGCTTTGATTATTACATTAACTTATATAAAAATAATAAGATCATCAATTCCTGCTGCGGAATAGCTAAAGTAAACGCCGCACTCTGCACACAGACTGCCATTGATAATTTTAAACCTGATTATGTCATTAATACGGGTATTGCCGGCGGAATGAATGCGGCTGTTAAGGTATGCGATGTTGTTATTTCCACAGAGGTTCTGCCGCATGATCTTGATCTTCATTTCCTTAACGATTATCCGCCTTATTGTGGTATTTTCAAGTCTGATGAAATGCTTATGAATATAGCGGAAAAGGTTTGCGGAGAGTTTAATGTAAACAGTTTTCGTGGAAGGATCGTTTCCGGCGAAGCTTTTATTTCCAGCAACGAGGTAAAGAAAAGTATTCAGGAAAGATTTGATCCTTATGCAGTCGATATGGAAAGCGCTGCTGTTGGTCATTGCTGTTATCTGAATGAGATGCCGTATGTCAGCGTAAGATGTATTTCTGATAATGCAGATGACGAGGGAGCAATGTCGTTTGACGAATTCGAGAAAATCGCTGCAAAGCGTGTTGCCGAGATCGTTCTTCGCATGACTGAACTTCTTTGAAAGGAGAATTACATATGAAAAAAATTGCTGCTGCTCTTACTGCGGCAATGCTCGCATTAAGCTCAGGAACAATGTTTACCGCTTCGGCTGAGGGAGATTCTGATTATTCGCCGTCGCTTTATTTCAAGGCTTATGATTCTGAGAATTATCAGATTCTGCCAAATGGAACAGTTTACGTTCGTATTGATAATACTAATGATTCAGTTACTTCAATTAATGCGGGAGTTTATATTAAGGATGATATGAAACAAGCCGGTCATATTATTGCAAAATGGAAATGTGAAAGCGAGTATATTACATTGGATAGTCTTACAGATCCTATTACTGCTTGCGGACAGTCTCCTTATACTGAATTCAAAAAAGTTGCCGACATACGTTTAGATGCTGATACTGAGAATAACATTCAGTCTGTTTCATATGCACTGGGAATGTGGTTAGACCCATTTACCGTTGCAGGAAATGCTTCAGATGATTATCCGCTTGCAGTATTTGATGCTGTTATTAATGCAGATACTCCTGCCGGAATGTATACGATTGATTTTATGACCGAGGAAACGTCAAATTTATGCGATATTCTTTATAAATACGGCGCTGATATTGCTTCTAAGGAATTTTTTCCAAGCGGAGATCAGGCACCGTCTTTAAAAATAAATATGTCAGATCGTATGCTGGGCGATGTTAATAACGACGGAGTAGTTGACGCAGTTGACGCTACACTTACTCTTAGAGCATATACTCGGATTTTATCAAATATGGACAGCGGATTGACTCCCGCAGAAGCGGCTGCGGCAGATGTTGACGGCGATGGAGCGATAACGGGAATTGATGCGACTTTGATTCTTAGATATTATACATACGTTTTATCTTATGGCGACATAGATTTTATAACTTATCTTAAAACCAATAAATAAAAATAAAAACGTCTGTCTTATTTGTGACAGACGTTTTTATTATTGTTTTATGCTTTAAGCGAGCTGAATGCGTTTTCAACGACTTTCTTATCAGGAGATTTGGTAAACATACTTACGAGCGGTACGATGATAAGTGAGATAATCATTGCGATAGCTCCGGCATTGATAGGAGAAAGCAGATTGAGCGGGCAGTTGAGGTCGATAACAGCCTGCTTTATACCGTCGAAAGCGCTGATGTTCATGCTGAAAAGAAGCATATGAAGTACGCTGATTCCGATTCCTGTACAGAAGCTTGTCCAGCAAGCTGCTTTGGAAGCCTTTTTCATAAAGAGACCATAGAGGAAAGGTCCGAGGAATGCTCCTGAAAGTGCGCCCCATGAATACGACATAAGAGTTGAAATAGAAGCATTCTTGTTGCAGGCGATTATTACAGATATTACGAGGAATACTGCGATAAACACACGCATGAACGTCATTTGCTTTTTGTCGTCGAAATTCTTTACACGAGGCTTTATAAGATCGTTTGTGAGAGTTGAGCTTGACGTGAGAACAAGAGACGAAAGAGTTGAAAGCGATGCTGAATGAACAAGTACCACAAGAAGTCCGATGAGATTAATTGGCAGTGCGGTTTTAATAAGCGCAGGAACCATAGTATCGTAAACAGGCTTGCCGTTTACTACTTCGATGAGGGACTTGTCTGTATCTGCTGCGGAAGTTGTGCAATAAAGTCTTACGAATCCTCCCATGAAATAAGATCCTCCGGCAACTACAATGGCAAAAAATGTTGAGATAATTGCTCCTTTTTTGATAGCGTCCTCATTTTTGATAGCATAGAATTTCTGAACCATCTGAGGAAGTCCCCATGTGCCGAGCGAAGTGAGAATTACAACTCCGAGAAGATTTATCGGATCAGGTCCGAAGAGCGAGCCGAGAGTTCCGGTTTTGCCGTTAGTACTGTCCGGAATAGCGTTCAAAGTGTCTATAGCGGCTGAAAATCCGTCTTTTTTCTGAACGGTAAGAGCAACAACAGTTGCGATTCCGATGAGCATAATAATTCCCTGAAAGAAATCGTTAAGAGCCGTAGCCTTGTATCCGCCGAGAGTAACATATGCGGCAGAAAGAACCGCCATTGCGATAATTATGTAGGTTGCTCCGTTTTCGCCAAGATTGAAAACCATGCCGAAAAGACGTGAAAGTCCGTTGTAAACTGAAGCTGTATAGGGGATAAGGAAGATGAAAACGATTGCGGCTGAGACTGTTTTAAGAGCCTTTGAATCGAATCTATGCTCGAAATATTCGGGCATTGTTCTTGCACCGATATGATTGGTCATAAGCCGGGTTCTTTTGCCAATGAGGAAGAATGGGATAAGACTTCCGATTATGGCATTGCCTATTCCTACCCACGCTGCGGAAGCTCCGTACATCCAGCCGAACTGTCCTGCGTATCCGATAAAAACAACGGCTGAAAAGTATGTAGTTCCGTACGAAAATGCGGTTAACCACGAGCCGACGCTTCTTCCGCCAAGCATGAAATCATCTGAAGATTTCGTTCTTTTTGAGGTGTAAATGCCTATCCCGACCATTATTGCAACATAAACGGCGAGGATGATAAGGGTTGCGATTTTTGCATCCATTTTAAATTCTCCTTTTCTTATTACTCTACAGTTTTGAACCTGTAAAGCTTTAAATTATTAAAGTAACGCTTTGAAACATTATACAGCATTTTTGCGCGGATGTCAATAGATTTCGTTGGATTTTTTGAGAAAATAACATAAAATACTTTTGTTGACATATTTACTGCTTTGTGTTATAATTATCAAGTGGATTTATGTGAGATTTCAAGATTAATATAAATTTTAGGAGAATTATAAATGAAAAAATTAATTTCTATTTTGCTTTCGTGCACGGTTATTGCCGGTGCTTTTTCTTCCTGCCGTCATCATAAAAAAGAGGATACTACGCCTCCGGCTGCTGTGGCTCAATCCGGCGAATCTGCTGATGAGGCTTTAGCGGAGATCTATCGTGTTAATTACAGTGAAAACGGCGGCGAGGCGGTTCTTAATTACCTTTATCCGAAAGTAACGCTTGATATTTTTAAAAGCTATAATCTTTATGATGAAATGGTTTCCAAAACCAATACCGGAATACATTCATATCTTGAACTGGCGGACAATGTTCCGGGAATGAAAGAAATAGTGGAGAAAAACGCACTGAATGATAATCAGATTGCAGGAGCACAAAAATATTTTGTTGAAATATCCAATATAAATCTTGCTGATTCGGGAGTAAAAGATCAGATCACTGCCGACGATATAAATGTTGTCGAGGGGTATGAGTTCAAAACAATTTTTACCGGCACAAGCGGAGCAGAAGAGGACGACGTTGAAATTATGGTGAGAATAGAAGGCGACGGCTGGAAAAATATAGCTGTTGACGCTGAAACTCTTGAAAAATATTATAAGGGTGAATTGGAAAATTAATGCCGATTCTGAAAGAGCTGCTGCACTAAAATTGCGGCGGCTCTTAGAACCTGTGTTCATAGGATAAGTTGTACATCTTTTTGATAAATTTTGTTGATGACTGCATTGAAATAGTTCGTTATACGATAGTATAATTTCACTTTTTCGTTTTGTCCTTAGCAAAATTATGCTCAAAAATTCGCACATCTTTCCTATGAACACGGGTTCTTATTTTTTTCTTGACAAAACAAAAATAATATGATACAATATGAAAATGAAAACCATTTTCATTTTGTTTGTCATGGAGGAAATATGAACAAGGATTCAGGATACAATACAAGACAAAAGGAGAAACTTCTGTCTTTTCTTATTGATAATAAAGAAAAGCATACGAATGTTCAGAAAATCAGTGCTTTTTTGACCTCGGAGGGAACTCCGGTAGGGACGACGACTATATATCGTCAGCTCGATAAACTTGTTGAACAGGGCGTCGTAAGAAAATATACGATCGACGGAAAAACGGGAGCTTGTTATCAGTATATCGACGAAAATCAGAATTGCCGTCAGCATTTTCATCTGAAATGCGTAAGCTGCGGAAAACTTATACATACTGAATGTATGCATCTTTCCGGAATAAATCAGCATATTCTCGAACGGCATGGATTTGCTGTTGATTCATCAAAAACGGTATTTTACGGAACTTGCTCGGAATGTTCAGGAGCTGAAGAAAAATGAGAAGAAGTCTTTTGGGAATTATTGTCGCAGCGTCAGTTGTTTTTGCATCTTTAGCAGGAGGATGCTCCATTAAAAATGAAAAAAGCGACAGGCTCTCGATAGTCGCAACAAGCTTTCCGCCCTACGATTTTGCAAGAGCTGTTGTCGGCGATACCGCCGATATAACAATGCTTTTAAGTACAGGAGCCGAAGCTCATTCCTACGAGCCTACACCGCTTGATATTGCAAAGATTCAGAGCTGCGATGTTTTCGTTTGCATAGGAGGAGAGGACGAGGTCTGGGTCGATAAGATACTTGATTCTATTGATACAAGCGAAATAACTGTAGTGCGGCTCTTTGATTACGCCGAGCTTCTTGAAGAGGAAGCGGTTGCAGGAGCGTCGGAATCCGGTCATCATCACGATCATGAGCATGAGCACGAACATCATAACCATGATGAGGCGGGTGCGGAGACGGTCAGCGAGGAAAATGCAGACGGTCATATCTGGACTTCTCCGGAAAATGCTATCAGATGTATTAAGGGAATCGAAGAAGCCTTATGCGGAAATTACAGTGAAAATGCGGAGATCTATTGTGAAAACGCTTCTGAATATACGGACAGGCTTTGTAGGCTTGACGAAGAATTTGATGAAATGGTCAGAAATGCTCCGGAAAATACGATAGTTATCGGTGACAGATTTCCATTCCGTTATCTTGCGCATGAATATGACCTCGAATATTTTGCGGCTTTCAGCGGATGCAGTTCGGAATCGGAGCCGTCGGTTTATACAATGGCTTATCTTATGGAAGAGATAGGAGAGTATGAAATGGATACCGTGTTTTATCTCGATTTTTCGGCAAGCAAGCTCTCGGAAAAGCTCTGCTCTGCAACCGGAGCAAAAATGCTTCCTCTTTATGTATGTCACAATGTCACAAAGGACGAATTTGAAAATGGCGTGACTTACATCGACCTTATGTACAAAAATCTGAATAATCTCAGGGAGGCGCTATATTGAAGAAAATACTTGAATGCGATAAGCTTACCGCCAGCTATGACGGCGCTAATGTTTTAACAGGACTCAGTTTTGCCATTAACGAAGGGGATTATCTTTGTATTCTCGGTGAAAACGGTTCGGGAAAAAGTACGCTTGTGAAATGTCTGCTTGGAATAAAATCGCCCGACAGCGGAAAAATAGTTCTCAGCGACGGTCTTAAACAAACGGATATAGGCTATCTTCCACAGCATACAAGCTTTGCGAACGGATTTCCTGCAACGGTTGCAGAGGTCGTCATATCAGGCTGTCTCGGAAGAAGAGGATTTCTTCCGTTTTACTCGTCAAAAGAGAAAAAAAAGGCTCAGAACGCTATGGAAAGGCTTGGAATAGCAGATCTGGCAAATCGGAGCTGCCGTGAGCTTTCCGGCGGACAGCAGCAGAGAATGCTTCTTGCAAGAGCAATGTGTGCGGCTAAGAAACTTCTGCTTCTCGATGAACCTGTGACAGGGCTTGATCCGTCGGCAGCGGCGGAGATGTACAGTCTTATCGACGAACTGAATCATAAGGATAAAATGACGATAATTATGGTCACGCACGATGTTGTTAAGGCTCTTGACTGCTCAAACCGCATTCTCTGTCTTTGCAGCAGTGACCACAGCTTCTTCGGAACTCCCGGAGAATACGCAAATTCTCACATCAGCAGCAAATTTATAGGAGACTGAAAATGGCGGAAAATCTTAAAATAATGTTCACTCCCGAATTTTTCGGGGCAATACTTCTTCCTGCTTTGATAGGAGGAATAGCAGTTACGATATGCTCGTCGCTTCTTGGAGTAACTCTCGTTTTGAAGAGATATTCGATGATCGGCGACGGACTTTCCCACATCGGATACGGAGCTTTATCAGTTGCGGCAGTAATGAATCTTGCTCCGCTTAAAGTAGCGCTTCCGGTCGTTATAATAGCGGCTTTCATATTGCTTCGTCTGAGCGAAAACAGCAAGCTCAGCGGAGATTCGGCGATCGCCCTTTTCTCAACAACGGCGCTTTCTATCGGTATTCTTGTTTCCTCAAAGGCGGGCATCACCAATGATGTAAGTCATTATATGTTCGGAAGTATTCTTGCAATGAGCAAGAGCGACGTTATACTCAGCGTAATTCTTTCAGCTGTTTGCATTATTGCATTTCTTTTGCTGTATAACAGGATTTTCTCAGTGACTTTTGACGAAAGCTTTGCAAGGGCTACCGGAGTAAATGCCGGAATTTATAACATGATTTTTGCGGTTTTAACGGCAATAACAGTCGTTCTGGGAATGATGATGATGGGTTCGCTTCTTATTTCGAGCCTGATAGTTACTCCGACTTTAACGGCAATGCGTGTATGTAAAAGTTTCAGGGGAGTTGTGCTTACGGCAGGAGCAGTTTCAATTGCAAGCTTTCTTATCGGAATGTTCTGCTCACTTATTTTCAACACCGCTCCCGGCGCAAGCATAGTAATTGTGAATGTGATTTTCTTCCTGTGCTTTACATTTATCGGAGAAGTCAGCAAACGCCGTAGATCCTGACGTCTTCCGGCTCGTTTTCACAGTCGGAAGCAGGAACGGAGCTGCTTGGTACATAAATTTTTGTGTCATCTTCGTACATTTAACTCACCTCCGCAAGGATTATTATTTCACTTTGATCTGAAAATATTCAAAAAATTTTTAAGGATTTGTTAGTTATGAAATATTTAAAATCGCTCGCAATGGTTATTGCAGCGGATGTTTTTTCTCTGTTTATAGGTCTTACGCTTGCAGGCTCTTCAATGCCTCTGGTAAAGGGAATAAGCGCAGTCTGCACAGTTGGTATACTTGTGGTGATTATGGCTGATTTTGCCGTTAAAACTGCCAGAGATGATATAAAAAACAGACGTGATGTATCTGACGGAAAAAAGATAGTTTCTGCATTTGGAATGGGGCTTTCAGCGTCTGCGCCTGCATTTTTAAGCTGGATTATTCTTTATATTTCGGTTTCGTGTAAGGAATTTAATTTCTATCGCTGGCATAAAATTATTAACGGGTATTTTCTCCAGATTTATAATTTTATCAATGCTGACGCAAATTCTTCCGCACTTTCCATGAACGAAGTCTGGGTGATGTTTCCGCTTGCATTTATTCCGGCAGCAGTTTTCATCACAGCTTATATTTTGGCGTTCAAGCGAACGCTTTTTGCGGAAAAATAGCAGAATTTTAATGCTTTCAATGAGTGTTTTGCAGTACGTGGAGGTAAGGTCGATTGCTTTTTTTATACAAACTGCCGAATTTAAGCTTTTACCCAAAGATTTGCTGTTTTTCCCTTGACAATGCGATAAGTTTGTGATAAAATTATGAAGAAAATTAAAATATACGGAGGTTTGTATTTATGGCATTTTGTAAATTTTGTGGTAAAGAGATTCCAGAGGGCGGAACTTGCAGCTGTCAGGGCGCTCAGAATAACGCAGCTCCTCAGCAGGACAGTAACGCAGCTTCTTTTGGCGGAGATCAGGGAAACAACGGCGGTATTGATGACGCTGTAAACAAGGCAAAAAATAATCTTCCGCTTATTATCGGCGGTGTAGTTGGTATTATCGTACTTATTCTCGTTCTTGTATTCGTTGCAGGTCACACAGGCGCAAAGGGTGCAGCTAATAAGTATGCAAAGGCAGCTACAAAGAAAAATGGTGTTAAAACTGGGTATTCATTAACCTTGCCGGATGAAGTTATCAAGCAGCTCAAAGATGATGATAAATGGGACGATATGATTGATAAGTCTAAGGATTATAGAGAAGAATATCTTGATGAATATAAAGTTAAGATTAAAGAAGTTAAGAAGAAGAAGAAGTTAAGCAAAAAGGCTCTTAAGGGTGCAGAAGTATATTTTGCAGAAATGTGCGACGACTATGACGTTGATGCTGATGCTAAGGATTTTGATGCAAAAAAAGGCTATGAGTTCAAAATTAAGACACAGGAAAAGGAAAAAGAAAGTGGAGATAAGGATACATCCACTGAATCAATTTGCGTAGTTAAGTTTAAGGGTGAAGGATGGAAGGTTATTCCAATGTCAAAAGATTCACTTGAAGAATACGGCGAAAAGGATGACTAATTTATAATGAATTTTTTACGATCCGGGGTGTAAAAACTCCGGATTTTTATTTTGTACTTCTGATGGGAGCGATAGAAAATGTCTCTGACAATATTAAAGCAAACCATAATAATGCTGATTCTCATGGCGGTTGGCATAGTGTGTTACAAAACAAAGATAATAAGCAAGGAATCAAATAAAGATCTCTCTAAATTCGTTTTACAGGTTGTGAATCCGGTTATGATCTTCATGTCGTATCAGACTGACTACAAGCCGGAGCTTGTGAAAAATCTTCTGCTTACGTTCGTTCTCTCTCTCGGAGCGTATGCGGTTACGATTTTGCTTGCATATTTGCTGATTCCATCGAAAAAGGGCAGGGAAATAGAAGTTGAACGTTTTTCGGCAATCTATTCCAACTGCGGATTTATGGGAATACCTCTTGTGAACGCTCTTTTCGGCATGGAGGGAGTTTTCTATCTCACAGCTTTTATAACCGTTTTCAACTTAATTGTTTGGACTCACGGAATCATTCTTATTTCCGGTGAAAAAAGCATGAAAAATATTATTAAAGTATTTTATTCTCCGACTATTATTGCAATATTCCTCGGAATCATAACATTCTTTTTGCAGTTTCGTCTGCACGAAGTTCCTGCAAAGGCGCTGGAGTTCATTTCACAGATAAATACTCCCATGGCAATGATAGTTTCCGGAGTAACAATGGCTGAAACCAATGTTTTAAAGCTTCTCAAAAAGGGCAGAGTTTATTATGTCTGTTTCCTCAGACTTATTCTGATCCCGGCGATTCTTGCTGCACTTCTCTCGCCGCTTGAAATAAGTGAAAAGGTTCGTCTTACGGTAATTGTAGCAGCCTCTGCTCCTCCGGCAGCCATGTGTACTCTGCAATGTATTCGATATGGGCGCAATTCAGTGTATGCCTCTGAAATTTTTACCGCAGGAACTATACTTTCGGTTTTAACTTTGCCGCTAATAGTAGAATTTACGGAATTATTGACAAAAATTTTAGCTTAGGTTTGTCCAAAACGCTGATTTTTATATTTTTTGCATTAAACTGTTTTATTTTTATCTAATTTGTGTTATAATAATTTGCGTAGAATACTGCAAATTTTATTTAAAGGCCTGCTAAAAGAGAAATTTTATGTATTTTTAACAGGTCGGATTAGGAATGGAGAGATATAGTATGGAAAAAAGAGGAATTAGCAAGCTTGATCTTAAAAGACGCAACAGAATGCAGATTCTTCGCGTCATCAGAGAATCAGGTCCTATTTCGAGAGTTGACGTTGCAAGCGCTCTTGAGATCACAAGGGCTGCCGTTACTATTATTACAAATGAAATGATTGAAGAAGGCGTTCTTGTCGAAATAGGCGAGGCTCCTGTAAATATGGAGAAGCTGCAAAAGGGCAGAAGAAAGATACTTATTGATATCAATGTGAACAGCAGATTTGCTCTCGGAGCAACCGTTGACGAAAAGGAAGTTACGGTTGGTCTTACAAATCTTAATTCTGATGTTCTCGATAAATCAAGCATGGTTATTGATGACAGAACTACAAGCAAGGATATCATAAATTACATAATTCAGACCTGCAATGAGATGATAGAAAACAGCTGTCTTACAAAGGATAAAATTCTCGGACTCGGCGTCGGCGTTGTACCGTCAATGTGGGGTAAACTTAAAATCTTCTATAAGGACGGCGTACTCGATTTCAACAGCTTTATTGACAAGCTTTCGGGCGGTCTTGATTGCGAGATACTTTGCGGAAACGCTATCGGACTTATGGCTCTTGCAAGCAATGATTACCGTGTTCAGAACGGTTATCAGACAAACACCGCTTTCATTCATAACGGAAATCAGGTTAACCTCGCCGTTATAAATAAAAATGAGCTTTCAAG
>ENA-UOJL01002386-UOJL01002386.1-human-gut-metagenome-genome-assembly--contig:-P47-NODE-2386-length-15620-cov-21.434514_pt1 | contig 15620 bp, 23 predicted proteins | sample MGYA00242347_ERZ723894 | MGnify/ENA metagenome assembly ERZ723894
CGTTCATAAAATGTTTACAAAATAAGCCGGTCAAAACTGTTGTCAAACGGCCTTGAGTAGAGTATAATAAAACCATGAAACACAACAGCGTTTCAAATACCGAACATCCACCCTACTACAAAGGAGATAAGACCTCATGAAATGTTCTATCAAGTACGTTCTGCTCACCGCTGTTAAGGCCAAGAAGGTTTTTGACCTTCTCTTCATCGAAGCGCACAATGTGCGCACCTGTATGGAGTGCGCCAAGCTGGACGGCTACAAAGTCGTAGCCAGCAAGGCCGGGACGAAAGTCTTCGAGATGGACGCTCTCGATGTCAACTATCCGAACATCCTTTCTGAGATGTGTGCCGCCGTTCCTGCCGACTTCGCATGGAACGACCTGCACAGCCAGCTGGAAGAGACGGGCGAGAAACCGGACGACGAAGAGCCGGACGCCGCCCAGAAAGAAGAGGTAGACAATGCCTGACACCTGCACTGCCGGTTGCTGTGTTCCGGCAAACGTGTCCTTTGTCCTGTTCTATGAGGACGCAGCCCAGAACATCTATGGGCTGGTGTACGACAAGGACGAAAACCTTTCGAACATCGTGTCTGGTGTGGGCCGCTTTGACCCCGTTCCCATCACGGCGTTCGAAGAGGGCGCAAGACACGGCTTTCCGTATAGTCCCGCGTGGAATCCCTGTTGTCACGAAAATAAGAGCATGACCCAGATGGAAGCAGAGCTTAAAGCTCAGAACCATCTTATCGCCACCGTGTACAACGACCACCTCAAGCCCTCTGCGCTGTACCCCGCAAACGCCGACCCCGTGGGGAAGCAGTTCCTCAGTCGTTGGATTTTCGGATAAGGGGGTGCAAGACCATGCAGGACATCAACAACAAACTTGCCGCACTCGTTGACCTTCTGACGAAGATGCTCGCCGCACAGGGCAAGACAAACGAACTGCTGTATACCATCATCGACAAGCTGGACGCGATTCACGCCGCCCAGAAACTTTAATAAGGAGACTTTATTATGGCTAATTTCAACAAGAGTCGTTCGACCGTTGCCGCCCCTGAGTATGACGACCGCCCCAAACTGAACATCAAGGGGGCGACCGTCAGCGGCTGTCGTTTTCTCAGTGACAAGGTGATTGCATTCACCCTTAACCTTCCCGGCCTTGCCCTGTACAACATGAAGGTCATTGACGGCAAGAACGGCGCGTTCATCAGCCCCCCTCAGAACAAGAGCAACAAGTCCGACAAGTGGGTGGACGCCGTCGGGGTGTGGCTGGACAGTGCCGATGAGGACAGAATCGCACAGGCCGTTATTAACCACACAACGCAGGCAGGCGACCCGGTGGACTGGAAGACCCGGCATGAGGTGTAACAATGGGAAAGCGTAACAGAGAAGTTGCGCTCGACCTCTATACAAACGACGGCTGGGTGAACATCCCAGCCGTTTCTGCGTTAGGGGGTTGGTGTAACATTATAATAGGTAAACGACAGGTGGGCAAAACCTACGGCACACTGTTGTATGAGCTGACGAACGACAAGCCATTTCTGTATCTGCGCCGCACCACCACAGAGTTTGACGCAATCACATCTGACCCACAATTAAACCCCTTCTTGCCCCTCAAGAATGAAGGTTTTGACGTGGACATTGTGAAGAGCGGCAAAGTAACCTACACCATCGGACAGTATGAGTATGAGGACGGAAAGCCCAAAGACTGCATCAAGAAATATGGCATAGGGATGACCCTTCCCAGCATTGCGAACATTCGCGGCTTTAATGGCTCTGCCTTTCATGATGTCGTGTATGATGAGTTCATCCCGGAAAAAATCGTGGTTAAACGCAAGGCAGAGGGCGACGCTCTTTTGAATGCCTATGTCACCATAAACGGCAACAGGGAACTTGAGGGCAAACCCCCGCTGAGAATGTGGCTACTTGCAAACGCCTTTGACATTACGTCCCCGGTGCTGGTTGAACTGGGCGTTGTGGATGAGATTGCGAAAATGGCAAGGACGGGGAAGGAGTGGACGCTTACAGATAGCGGCGTTTTCCTCTGTATGCCGAAGTCTCAGCGAGTCAGTGAGAAACGCGCTCAAACAGCATTCATGAAACACATGATGAAGAACAAGGATTCAAAGTTTTATCAAATGGCAATGGAAAATAAGTTCAGCTATAACAATCTTGAAGCAGTCCATCCGATGAGTCTTCGGGGCATGAAACCTGAGTTCAAAGTAGGGGATTTGTATTGTTACAAATACGATGACGCTCACTATTATCTTTGCAGTTCCCCTCACCAGTCTCATGAAGTATACCCCGACACACAGGCCGGGCGAAACACTTTCCGGCTAGCTCATCCTTACTTCGGTTTGATGTTCGTTTTGGGTCAAGTTTGGTGTGCGGATGTCCCGGCCCTTATCAAAATAAGAGAATATCTTGACATGAAGGAAGAGTGAGTGCTATTATAAAGGTGCGGGGGACTCCAAAAGATAAGCGCCCCGGAAGGGCGTGGAGTTGCATTCTTATCTTGCATACCCCCGTTTTTAGTATTGTCGCCCTAAAGGGTGTTGGATAGAATTATAGTATTGTTGCCCGAAAGGGGTGTTAGGATTGAAATCGTACTCATATAGGACAGACGCAAACACGTTTGTTTCCCCTCACTTCAAAGTGAAGGAGTTTCACAGCAGGAAAGACCCCTGTGATACTGTCATCATTGACCCCCGTTTGGTTGACCTCTTGGAAAACATTCGACGCCTGACCGGCAAGCCGGTACACATTAACAGCGGATACCGTTCCAAGGAGTACAACCGAACTATCAAAAACGCTTCTCCGAAGTCTCAGCATTGCGAAGGCAAGGCGGCTGACATCTGGATTGAAGGTGTCAGCCCGGAGAAAGTAGCCCAGTATGCAGAGTGCTTCTTGGGAGCGTCTGGGGGTATCGGAATCTATCATACATTCACTCATGTGGATGTCAGAAGCGGCAAGAGCCGCTGGAAAGGAGCTTATTAAATGAAACTCGATGACGTTCTTATGCTGGCCCGTGCGGGCTATTCGAAAGCCGACATTGCCGCCCTTTTGGGTAGCAATACCGCACCCGCCCCCACGACTCCCAAGGCCGCGCCGCTGACGGGTGCGCCCCCCTTGCCCGGTGACGTTGCAACAAATGTTACTGCTTCTGCAAGTTCGGCTGTCGCCCCGTCCGCACCGGACTGGGGCGCTATGGCCCAGAGCATCGCCGCACTCACTGCGCGGCTGGACACTCTGGCGACCCCCACGGCGGGGAGTCTGAGCGACAATACCGCTGACGCCGTATCGGTCGATGACATCATCAGGGCGGCTATCACGCCCGCAACACCGGACGCCGTGCCGGACTTCTCGAAGGGGGTGTAAACCGTGGCAAAATCGAAGAACAATATGCCCACCCTTGCTAAGGCTGACGTATTCCGTCCGAAGGACGTTTACACCATCGTCAATGCAGTCTTGCAGGACGTCACGGGCCAGCGGACTATCACCGCTGTTGATACTTCGTCTTTCATTAACGTCGGTCAGATGTGTCTTTCGACCAGCAAAGAAGGGACGCTGCAGGCCCTTTCCAACATGGTGGCCCGCACTGTCATCGACAGCCGCGCGTACACGGGCCGCTTTACTTCCATTGAAGTGAGCCGTCAGGACTGGGGGCTGTTCATGCGCAAAATCGCCTTCTTCGCAGGCGAGTTTGAGCAGACCGACTTTATCAACACCCAGCAGAACCCCGATACTCTGGTGGACGGTAACAGCCTTGATATGTACAAAATCAAGAAGCGTTACCCGCTTGAACTGTGGTACGGCGACCAGAAGACTCTTAACCAGACGTACACCCGGTTCCTTGACCAGCTCAACACGGCATTTCAGTCTGAGTCGGAGTTCTCCGCTTTTATGCAGGGTATGGCTGTCGAGATTCAGAACGACGTTGCCCGCTGGAAGGAGATGGAAAACCGCCTGTGTGTCATGAACTATATGGGCGCTATCTACAACACCGGCAAACCGGGCAGTAAGGTTAACCTTACTGAGGCTTTCAACGTGGCCCGGAATACCGCTTATACGACTCACGAACTTCTGACCACCCATTTGCAGGAGTTTCTTTCCTTCTTTGTGAGTCGTCTGGAAACGGACACGGCGCTTCTGGAAGAGTCCACCGAGCTGTTCCACCTGACGCCCCTTTGCACCGATGACAAGGGGAACACTTTGCATCTGTTCCGGCACACTCCCAAGAGTGAACAGAAACTTTTGCTGTACCAGCCCCTCATTAACGATGCAAAAGCATGGGTTTATCCCGCTATCTTCGGCCCGGGCTATCTGTCCTTTGGCAACTATGAGGGCGTCACATTCTGGCAGAACATCAACAATCGTTCCGCTATCAACATTACCCCCGCTCAGTTCAACGTGACCACCGCAGAGGCAGAGCAGGGCAAGCCCGTCCAGCTTGACTATGTGGTGGGCCTGCTGTATGACAAGCGTGCTATGGCAACGACCTATTTCAAGGACAACGTATGGACGACTCCCTTTAATACGCGTGGCGAGTATTGGAACATCGAGCATCACTGGAAGATGAACTACACTCTCGACCCCACGGAAAACGCCATCCTTTATTATATGGCTGACCCTGTTACGCCCGGCCCGTAACGACTGAACGCCCCGCCCCCTCTGGGGCGGGGTTTATTTTTATAGAAAGAGGTGATTTAATGGCAGGCACATTCAATGGAGCTGTTCCCGAACCCAGTGTAGAGCATGGTTATCATTTCCATTTCGGGAACGTCGAGAAGCGGCTCAATTCAACCAAGGCATTTGACTATGGAGTATTAAAGGATTTGGAGCGGTGCGACTTCAAGAAACCCACCAGCATGGAGCACCCTGTCATCTACTGCACAATCAACTCCATAAATATTTCGCCGCAATGGAACTACTGTCATTGTGAAGAAACCAAGTCGTTTTACTGGATAGACGATATTACCACCCTTCGGGCGAACATCTGGCAAATCAGTCTGAGTATTGACCCCCTTGCGACTTACCGTGAAGCGATACTCAAAACCAAAACGTTTATCGAGTACGGTTTCAACAGTGACGCAAGCGGTGCGCAGTTCCGTTTGCAGGACGCACGGCAGAACGTCGCAAGGCGTCCGACTGTCTCCACAGTTGCCCTTGACATTACGGACGGCAATTTAGACCCCGATACAGGCGTTTATATGCTGTCCTGTGTGGGCAAGGGCGGACTTGCCACTTATGCCGTAAATCAGACGACCATGAACACCCTGTTGACCGCCCTTTCTGCTTTATGGGAAGCAGAAACCAAAGCTATGGTTGACTGGAAGATTGCACTCCCGGAGTTCATGAACAAGTTCGTTTTCGGCTCTTCGGCAGTTGAAAATATCCGTTCCTGTTACTGGCTACCGATAAACTTTGAACGGTACGGGGCAGGACGGCAAAGCTCCATCACTCTGGGCGGCTTTGATACGGCAGTCACGGGCCGTGTCGTCTCCATGAAGGATAACAGAAAGGTAACAACAGCTATTCCCATTCCGTGGCCCGCTGAGGACTGGAAACGGATGAATTGTCAGATACAAGTTTACGTTCCGAATATCGGCGTTGTAGGTATCCCGGTTGACCAGTGTAACAACGCTCTGACCGTGGATATTGAATGGTGCTTGACTTTGATTGACGGTTCTGTTACGGTAAGAGTAACAGCAGGAGACTACACCGCATTCGTGGGAAGTACGAACATTTCCAGCCCCTACGGAATCGGCGCAAGCAACATTGACCCCATCAAGGCAATGGGCGGCGCGTCCACCATTGTGGGCGGTGCAATGGAGTTCGGCGGGGGTGTTGGGGCGGCGATTCTGACCCCGGGACTCATCGGCAAAACAAGCGGCGTTCAGGCGGCGATGCAAGGCGCGGCAGCAGCCGCCGAAGGACTCCGGCAGACCATCACCCCCATCACCCAGAGCGTGGGCTTTACGGCAGGCGCGTCACAGACGCTGTTACCCACCGAAGCGCGGTTGACGCTTCTGTATTATCCCCCGATTGACGATGCAGGCTATCAAGGTCTGTATGGGTATCCCGTTATGAAGGTTGCAACGCCTGTTTCTGGATACTGTAAGACCCGTGGTTTCTCTTGTCAGCCAGAAGGAGCAATGCCGGACGAAATAGCATATATCAACCGCGCTATGGACAGCGGCGTATTTATCGAGTGAGGTGATTATAATGTACCAGTGTTATGATGGATTCTTTGACGGTGGTGTTCCATGTGGAACATTTATCAAAAGCATTTCCAACGACGCCCTCAATTATTGGGAGCGTTCCTTCTTTCAGAGATGCCGTTCAATCATCGAATTTAACGGCTTGCCAGAGGCCGCGCCCGGACAAATCGGCTGGGACTACGATGCATTCATGTATCAACTGTTCCGAATGGGCTATGTAGTCGTGTTCAACACCAAGAAATACGGCATGGTGGTACAGCCCGGGTATCCTTCGGGGTACGGCTTACAGTACCAGCCCCGCGCAATGACCATTTCCACACAGTTCTTCCAGTTCAATCGCCCCCTTGAAATAGGTACTGAGTGCGGCGTCATCAAGCTTACCCCTGATTATCGGGGTATCTGGGACATTATTACCAAGTACGCCGTTGAGATGCAGCACGCAGAAGTAGCCATTCGGCAGAGCGCCTTGAACTCCCGTTTTGCTTACGGCGCGTTTGCCAAAGACGACAAACAAAGGAAAAGTCTTGAAATGCTGTTCCAGCGGCTGGCAAACGGTGAGCCTGCCATTGTGCTGAACCCAGACCTGAAACGTCCTCTTGACGGCAAGACGGGCGAAGGTGGGGCTTATGAACTGCCCATCATGCAAATTGACCGTGATTTGTCAAAAAACTTCATTCTCCCCGAACTCATGGAGTTCAGACGGACAATTCTCATGGATTTCTATCGGGAACTTGGAATCAAAGTCCAGCCCGACAAGAAGGAAAGAATGGTGGTCAACGAAAGCGAAAGCGCAGACGCTGAGACATTCAACCGCCGTGAAGTGTGGAGAATCTGCCTTGAAAAGTCCCTTGATGAAGTGAACAAAATGTACGGCCTGAACATTACTTTCAAAATCAATGAACCGAAGCAGGACACAGAAGGGAGTGAAGACAATGCCCGTTTATTACGGAACACTGGTGAATGAGCTGGACAGTGGTGCAAACCTTGAGGCGCTGTTGATGTATGACCCTGACCTTTTTGCAAACATGGTGTTGCCCGTGGGGCTGGATAAAATGCAGGCGATTTCGACCATACGCCACCTGCATGGACTCGCCCCGTTGTACCACCCTGACCCCTTTTATATGAAGGGTGAGCTTTACTGGTGGTCGAAACGACTCTCTCCCATCTGGGCAAAACTGTACGCTACCACACAGCTTTCCTATAATCCCATTTGGAACACTGAGATGAGTGAGCGAAGCACCGATACAACGACCACTGACCGGGATACCAGCACCCAGAGCGACGCACACAGCCACGGCGGGGCAACAGATACCGCAACAGCCACCGGCACAAAAGGCGGGTGGAACACTGAGGACGGGGCTTATCATGAAGATACTGCCGCCGACGGCTGGAAAACCGACGACGCCACCCAGCACAGCAAAACCGTGCATGACGGGTGGAACAAGGAAGATGGACACTATCACGACAATAACCTTTCGACGGCAGAGGGGGAGAAGACCCGGGACTTCATCGAAGATGTCAAAGGCACTCTCAATAGTCAGGTTGATACTACTTCTCATACTGGCGTCGTGGGGACACGGGACACGAAGCATGATGAAACCATGACGGACACAATCGACACGACCAAAAACACCGTCAGCGATACCGAAAACAAACTGTCTGCTGAAAACGAAGCAACATACCAGCCCGACAACGCCAGCCATACCGTCACCGATGAGAAAGGCCATTCGGACGAAACCAAGAAAATCAACTGGACAGAGCACGAAGACACGACCCAGAACACCGACTTCACGCAGGGCGTGAAGACCGACCAAAACACGACCCAGAACACCGAAAACCATGCATTCGAGACTACCCGTGATTTGTCCACATCCGACACCCACGGCGATACCCATTCGGCGGCGTCTGACGGCACAGTTGACGATACCCGCGCCGAAAGCATTTCGAAAGACCAGCACGCCGACAAGGGGACTACCAAGGGCGGCAGTGTCAAGAAAAACCAGTACGACGACCGAACCCGGGATGAGTCCCTGAAAGACAACAAGCACAACGAACACGCCGTATCTCTTGAGACGGGGAAAGAGAACACCACCGTCACCGTGACACATGAATATAGTAAATCTGGCAACATCGGCGTCACGACTACCCAACAGATGATTGAAGCAGAAAGGGCCGTTGCTCTGTTCGATATTTACGTTAAAATCGCTGACGACTTCCACCGTGCTTTCTGCCTTGACTGCTATTGACGGGGGTGCTATAATATGAATGAAGTGATAACCGCCGTAATAACAGGAATTATCACCTTGACAGGTGTGCTCATTGCTAACAGTAAATCGCAGGCCGTCACCGATACCAAGTTGGACGAACTTACACGGGAAGTCAGGGAGCACAATACCCTGATTTCGAGAGTTCCTGTGCTGGAAGAGCAACTTAAAGTTGCAAACCACAGAATAGAAGACCTTGAACGTGAAGTTCAGTATCTCAGAAAGGGGGTGAATGCATGAATAAAATTAAGGTTGCTACTATGACCCGTACCGCCGTGCTGATTCTGGCTCTTGCAAACCAGATTCTCAGTGCCACCGGACACAGCCCCATTCCCGTGGACGATGCACAGCTTGAACAGCTCATCTCCACCGGTATCACCGTGGGCGCGGCTATCTGGACATGGTGGGAAAACAATAGCTTTACCAAAGAGGCTATTGCCGCCGACAACTATCTTGATAGCCTTATCGGCAGAAAGGAGAAGTAATGAACTGCAATATGTATCCCCCGTTCGCCACCCCGGGCGACCCTTTCCAGTATGACCTTCGATGGATGGTAGGCCAGATTCAGAGCTTGCAGGCGTTCGTTGAACAGCTCTCGAAAGGGCTGGACTCGAACAGCGGCAACATTGCCGCCCTGAATCAGGCTACAAAAGCCCTGACCGATGCACAGCACTGTATTAACGACCGTCTCAACAGCGGGGACTTTGAAGACGGGCGGTTCATCGAGTGGGCAGACAAGAACCTTCCCGCAATGGTCAACGAAATGGTTCATTTCGTGTGGTTTGGGCTGACCGACTCCGGGCGCTTCTGCGCTTATGTCCCTGCTAACTGGAAGTGGCTCACCTTTGACACCGGTGCTGACATTACCGAACCGGAGTACGGCCACCTCATCATCAAGTATTACTAAGGAAGGAGCTTTATCAATATGGCACATGATAAGAATTGCCGTCCGTTTCCCATCGACCCCGCGCCCTACGCGCCCGGTGGCGAGTGCCGCCCCTGCCATCCTGACCCCTGTTGTCCCCCGCGCCCGCCGCGTCCGACGCCGCCCCCGCCCCCGGGCTGCGGGCCGTCAATGTACGTCGGGGCGCGTTACGTCCCGAAATTCGCTGACCCCATCGAGTGGGACACTGAGCGGGGATATGAGTCCCTGACTATCGTCACCTATAAGGGGGAGTCCTACACTTCGAAGTGTCCCGTGCCGCCCGGCATTGACATCAAGAATGAGCGGTACTGGGCGCTGACCGGTGCATATAATGCACAGGTCGAAGAGTACAAAAATCAGGTGAAAGACCTGTCCCAGCAGGTGACAGGGTTTGCAGCTGACAACAAGGAGTTCCGGGATAAAATCACCCAGTATGACAAGGATAACGCAGAGATGAAGAACGCTGTTGCGGCCACTGTCGCCCGGGTGGACGCTCTCGCAGAGCGCGTGGACAACGCTGACGCGGCTATCTCTGACCTTCAGGCCGGGCAGGCCCAGACGGTCAAGGACATCGCCGCACTCGAAGCGAAGGACGCTGACCTTCAGCGCCAAATCACTTCCAACGACACTGACATCTCTGCCATTCAGGCGAAAGACCGGGAGCAGGACGCACGGCTTTCTGCCATCGAGACGGTCAACGATGCACAGGCCGCAACTATCACCCAGAACACGCAGGACATCGCCCGGAATACGGAGAATATTCAGGACAACGCCGCAAGCATCGCTGTCAACTCCAAGGAGCTGGCAAAGCACGCGGAACAGCTCAAAGACCACGCCGCACAGCTTTCCGTCCTTCATAAGGAAGTCACCGATAACCATACGGCTATCGAACGGCTCACCTCTGTCACCGACGGACTCCGGGCCGACCTTACCGAAGATGAGGCCAAAATTGCCCAGAACGCGGACGCTATCGCCCACATCCAGCAAAAGGACGTGGAGCAGGACGGGCGGCTTGACGCTCTGGAAGGACGCGCCACGACTGCCGAAGGGCGGCTTGACGCTCTGGATACCAAGACCGACGCCACAAATACCGCCCTGACCGCTGAGACGAACCGCGCCAAAGCGGCAGAGGTTGCAAACGGTAAACTCATCGCGGCGAATGCTCAGGAGCTGGCCCGGCACTCTGACGAGCTGTCCGACCATGAGCGCCGTATCTCTGCCCTTGAGACTACGACCGACGGACACACCCAGTCTATCGCAGACCTCAAGGCGAAAGACGCCGCTCTCGATACCGCCATTGCCGCCGTCGATGACAAGGTGGAGCACCTTGAACTTATCGACCCGAAGGAATACGCAAAAACCATTGCGCGTATCGACGCCAAGGACACGGCACAGGACGGCGAAATTACGGCCCTTAAAGCCGCAAGCGCTGACCATGTGACCAAGAAGGAGTTCGCCGCCGACCAGAAGCGGCAAGACGACAGTGTGGGTGACTGGAAGACGGCGCATCCCAACCAGTCTATCACCCATTGCGTCGCCTCTATGGAAGGGGAGCTTACTGAGCACGCCGGAGACATTGCTAGCTTACAGACTGGCAAGGCCAACAAGACCGACATTCCGGACGTGTCCGGCTACGTCACAAAGACGTATGTTGACAAGCAGGACGCCGCCCGCATTCCCCTTAAAACCGGCGACTATAATAATGCGGCCTCTTCTATTGCTCTGGGCGTTCCTTCTCATACGGCAGACGCGCCGAACGTGTGGAGCATTTTCGGCCTCTTCCCCTATCCTATCTTTTCTTACAAAGACCGCCCGGGCGTCAATGTCGATATTACGAAGGGCAAACTTCATCTGTATAAGGCCGACGGCACAGAAGTCACCGTGTCGAACTGGGTGACAACCGGCAACCTTAACAACGCTTTCGGCGTCCTTGCCCGGCTTGGTTCTGATTTCACGCCCGATTCTCCTTTCTATGTTGTCGTGTACCGGGACAATGCCGACAAGTACCCGACTGCAATTGACGTTCCTGCCGCTGACGAACCGACCGCCTGACACAATAACAAAGCCCCCGCTTTGGCGGGGGCTTTTCTTTATCCCAATCTTTCTATGTCGATGTTCTCTGCGTTCACTCCACCCACTTCATACCGGCGGGGACTCATGACAATCCAAGACGCGGACATGGTGTGTTTTACAAAGTCGGTGCGCAGACGGGGCGGGGCGTCGTGGTAAGTGAGCATTTGCCCGCCCGCGTCTTCAATAATAAGAAAGTCGTTCAAATTCTCAATGTCATCCTTGAGGGCGGCGACGCCCTCATTCTTGCCAACGCCTGCAATGGTGCTTTCTAGAACGCCGTCACAGTTCCGCGCGGCGTAGCATTTGGCATGGAGAAAACGAAACTCTTGATAGCCGTAAACGGCTTGTGGGTGTTCGTCCTCTGCTACGCCGATATAAACACACTTGCCGTTGTCTTTCTGAACGACGCACTTTCGGGCGATGCACTGCCGCTTGATTTCTTCATTGTACTCATCCACACCCGGGACTTTCTCGCCCTCAAACTTGCATGAATCCGTATCCCAGTATATGACCCTGTCCCAACCAACAATCTTTAACAGCCGCCACAGCTTGAGGCGGGTCAAGCTGGCAGTCCACAGACCCCAGAGAAAGGGGAAGGTGTTCTTCTTCGTCTGGGCTTTGGTAACTTCGTCATCGGTCATGTCATCAAGGTTCTTTTCCCAGCTCAGTTTTTCAAACTCGATTGCGTCCCCGATGTCTGCTGCGTACTCATCCCGGATTTGCTTCTGAGCGGTTGCGCCGTATATGGTGTTCACACAGATTTTGCTAAAGGCATATTCCGGGCTACCCTTCATTGTTTCTTTGATACGGAACTTCTCAAGAATCGTATGCCGGAAAGACTCAGGCAGATAAGCCAGACGAAAGGCGAATGACTCCACAGCTACCATTTCAGAATAGTTGTACCCTTCCCGGATTCTCTGCCAGTCGTTTGAATCGCAGTACAACAAAAGCGTTCCCTCTGCGTCCAGAACTCGCCCGTTATCCTCTTCACCGATGATTTCGCTGTTGATGCACTTGCTACGGCTTATGCACGGGTCTGGACACTCATCTTTGATACTGAGTCCAGTGATTGCGATTTTGCCCACAAAACCCATACCCGCGTCTATTAGGGCATTCATGTCCTCTTCGGGGGTATCCTCTGGAAGGTCAAACGGTTTGCCTGTGGGAAACTTCCACAACAGCTGTTGTGATGGGTGCGCACTCTTGAAGTCGTAAGAATTACAATTCTTAAAGGTGTACCCCGCTTTCCACCGTGCGCCGTGTGTGTCGCCGCCTGCCATTGCTTTATAGGCGATGTATGTTTGAGTCTTGGAAAGCGTCAGGGCGTCTTTGATTTTGGCAAACCCTTTATCTTTATTCAGATTCTTGTTTACTTCCTGTTTGACAAGGCCCGTGTTTGTGAGGGGTATTGTTGCTTCATTAAATCCGTGTTCCTTCTTCATCCGCTCTATTGCTTCATACAGTCCCAATACATCGTTGACGCAATAGGCAAACTCTTTATCATCAAGGGGAGTATCGGGAGTGCGATAAACGGTATAATCCAAATCGCCCTTTAACTTTTCGTGCTTGCATCCTTTCGTGGCTTTCGCAAGGGACTTTTGAAACAGCTTGAGCGAATCCCTGAACTCAATGCCGTTGGCAAACTCAAGGGTGAGGGGTTTTCTGCTCTTGGTGTAAAGCGCCTTGCAGTCACCCCAGCGAAGCGTTAAAAGCTGGATAAGATAGGTAAACTCATAGCCCAGATTATGGACGTACACCACCAGTTTCCTTTTGTCTGTGATATGCCACTTATCACAGAGCGTTTCCACGATTTCTGCCCAGTCTTCGAAGTAACGGGGAACTACTACCACACCACCCACGCACGTTTGAAAGCTGTATGCAAATCCGTCTGCGTCGTCGTTCGTCGTCTCAATATCAAAGGTGCAAGTAATGTCTATATACTCGACGTGCTTTCCCCTCTGGAAAGCAGTGCACGGCTTGAAGTCCATGTAACTCATGAACTCGCCCGCCGTCTCACACACCATAATATCTTGACTGAATCGCATTATCTTCCCCGCCTGTTCCTCAGCATTTGAAGGATTATTGCACCTTGCATTTTATCCTTTTCTACTTTACCCTGAAACTCTTGCGCAATTTGTTGCAAGTTGTCTATCTGGTTACTGGTGATTGCTTGATATATGACCTCAGAGCCGTACAACTGCTCATTCTTTTCCGTCATATACCGGTCGAACAAATCACCCAGCTCTTCGGGCGTTCCGGTGAAACCCATCTCCCTAGCACGTTCTACTTTCTTCTCGACGGCTTCACGATACCCCGTCACCGTGGACGTTTTCTTTATCATGAACTCTCTGAGACTTATGAACTGCTTCTCAAGCTCTGCCCGGGTCATCTTCGTTACACCTTCCTTGAAGCGGGGTTTCTCCTGCTCTGTCCGCTTCTGTAGCCACTTATAGGCCGGAGACTTGTCTGACAGGTTTTTCCGCTCAAGGGTACGGATGCGAGTGTTTGCCGCTTTTGCGGCTTTCTTCACAATGCCCTTCAACTCATCTTCGGAGTACATACGGGGGGCTTTATTGCCGGGCGCGTATGTTCCCCAGTCATGAGAACGGAAGGGGCGGCCTTTGCCGCCCTGCTTCCGTGGTTTCTTCGCTTCTGTGGTTTTGGCGTCCCTTGCTTCTGTCGTCTTCGCATTCCTTGCTTTCGTCTTCTTTGCACTCAGGGCCTTTTCCCCTGTCTTCTTGGACGTCCGCGCCCTTGCGTCGGGGGCTTTCTTGACAAGCCCTGTGTCTGTCTTTGCTTTCTTCATGCTCTTACCTCTCCAAGCTCTCGAAGTAGTTCAAGCGGATACCCGCCTTTGAATGATGAACAGACGGTGCGCAATGATGACGAGCTAAGCTATCATACATCCGGGCGACGGTCTGCGCGTCCTTAACGTGCATTACTTTGCCCAGCATCCGCACACCCACAACGCCGCCCTTACTGTCTGTCGGGATGTGGCTCACCGCTTTATCGGCGTCAGTCCGAGAGTATTCATACAAGAACAACAGCATTAAAACAAACCCCCTAACGTCTCCATGAGCTGAATAAAGAACACCAGACCAACGACGCCCCAGACCAGAGACAGGAGCAAGCCCAGAATCTCGACCCACTCCTTGACGTGACGGTGGAAGCGGTCTGTGCTATCCTCTTCCTGTTCGTACAAATACCACTGATTCATCTTCATACTTACCACTCCTTACCTACCAGTGAAATAAATGCTTCACCGTCTTCCACGGCATACGACCATCTAACCAGCGGACAATCGGGGTACGTCTTCACGATATGCCGGAACGTACCAGCCGCCGCCCACATCGGTGTACCGTCTTCCTGCACCACTGTTAATTGAGTGTACATCTCAGTAACGCCGTACAATGTTCACCTTCACCATGTTAAAACTCCCCCTTTGCAAAGTATGCGACAAGCTCATCTGCTTCAAAGGTAGGTTCTTGAGACTGAGGACAACGCCTGATTGCGGTGCATTCATATACCCGATGAATATAGTAGCGGTAGCCACCCCAGATACACCGTTCCTTCGTTCCTTCCTTCCTTTTGAGGTCTGCCAGAATCCATGCCCAGCAACTGGGCTTGATGTATTGAATCACAATTTATCTCTCCCTTCAATGGTTATCTCGATTGCGACCAACTGCCCGCCTTTTATCTGGCCTAGTTTGAAACTCCGAACATACATATTTTTCACCCGCTCAGGAATCGCATTCGGAGCGCTCCACATCAGGGTTTTTCCATCCCTTAAAGTCACCCTAGTCCGGTTGTAATCGCAGTTGACGCACTTGCTCATTAACTCGCTAACCTTCATACCTTGCACCCCCTCATAGCTATGTGTGCTTCTACATCGTACCGCTGACGGGTCACTTCTTCGAAGTCCCCAAGCTCCACATTGCGTTCCCACACATGAACGACCTTCTCAGCCGGGTTGTATGTGTACATCCTACGGGCGGCAACATACCGCCCCCGTGTGCTCAATGCACACAACATCTTGTCGGTAAACTTTATCATGCTCAAGCTCCTTTCTCTTACTGTGTACAGTATACCACATCCTTAACCAACTGTCAACACTTCTTCTTGAAATACTTCCAAGAATCTTT